>Ga0156395_1300_pt2 | contig 27953 bp, 20 predicted proteins | sample RifOxyA3_FD_108039 | JGI IMG/M metagenome (GOLD analysis project Ga0156395, IMG submission 108039) | Deltaproteobacteria bacterium RIFOXYA12_FULL_61_11 | reverse complement strand
CAACGCCGGTATTCCCTGCAGTTCCTGCCCTCCGGCGGTCTGGCCCTGACGGGAGTGTGGTGATGTCCCGCTTGGGACTGCAATATGTAGGGGCGGATCAATGTATCCGCCCAATCGAACCCAGGGGCGAAAACTTGGTTTCGCCCCTACGGGGGTTGGGCAGATATATTTCGTGGTTCAAACGCATGACCACCAATGAATACATCCGAAGGGTGGAACGGAACGCTTGGCCGCCCTTTCGGGGTCGGCTGTGGCAACGCAACTATCACGATCGCATCATCCGCGACGAGGCCGAACTCCAACGCATTCGCAACTACATTGTTCAGAACCCCTGGCGCTGGGAAGAGGACCGCAACCATCCCTCGGCTCCCCAAACCTCAAACAAGGGGATGGATCCATGGTGCGAATGAAGGGTAAGTATCCCCCGATAGCGGCGAAACCTTTTTCGTCCTTACGATGGGCCATGCAAGCGCCTGGCATCATGGTGACCAACGATGGAGATGGTTTCAGTGCCGTCGTAGGGGCGGATCCATGTATCCGCCCATTCGAGCCAAGGGGCGAGAACATGGTCTCGCCCCTACGGAAATGCTTTCTGCTGGTCCTTCTTTCCCTTGTCTCCTGCTTTGAACCCCCATTCGAACACAGCAACCCCTTCGACCCCAAGAACCCCACCACCCATGGCAACCCCTATCAGCTCACCGTGAAATCCCAGGATGACGGGGTGGTGCTGACCTGGAAAGCCCCGGGAGGGAAGGTGCCGTGCGTTGAATACATGGTCTACCGCAGCGAGGCCGGCGGCAAGCCTGAAGAGGTGGGCAGGGTTGCCACCTTGACCTGGCTCGACGCCGCGACCGAGGACGGGGTCAACTATTCGTACACCATCGCGTGTGTGGGAGGAACCCCGCAGCCCTCACCAACAACTTCGAAGATCGAGGCCGTGCTCGATGCCGATGGGGATGGGAAGCGAGATACAACAGATAACGATCGGGACGGCGACGGCCAGGACAATGACTTCGAAGAGGAGCACGGCAGTGACCCGGACGTGAGCAGCGAGGTGGTGCCTGATACCGACGATGATGGGTTGTTCGACTTCGAGGATGCCGATATCGATGGCGACGGGGTGTTGAATGAGGATGAGACCGCCCAGGGTAGCGACCCGCTGAACAAGGCTTCGGTGCCGGCGGACCTGGATGGTGACAAGGTATACGACTATCTTGACGACGATATCGACGGCGACGGGGTATTGAATGAGGATGAGACCGCCCAGGGTAGCGACCCGCTGAACAAGGCTTCGCTGCCGGCGGACCTGGACGGGGATAAGATATACGACTATCTGGATGACGATATCGACGGCGACGGCCAAGACAATGACTTCGAAGAAGAGCACGGCAGTGACCCGGACGTGAGCAGCGACGTGGTGCCCGATACCGATGATGACGGCTTGTACGACTTCGAGGATGACGATATCGACGGCGATGGGGTGTTGAACGAGGACGATGAGCAGCCCCTCGATGGTCTGCTTTGTCACGATCTCGACGAAGACACCTGCGACGAGTGCGCTGGAGGGGAGGAGGTAGACCCCTCGGCCGACGGGCCGGATCTTGACGGCGACGGGTTGTGCGATGCAGGGGACGGCGATCAAGACGGGGACACGGTAGCCGATGCAAGCGATGCCTTCCCCCGGGATCCCGACGAGAGTGTGGACACAGACCACGATGGTATCGGCAACAACGCTGATACCGATGACGACGGAGATGGGTTGACGGATCAGGCGGAGGTGACGGCGGGGACCGATCCGTTGAAGAAGGATACCGGCACTAACCCGAATGATACAGATACCGATGGTGATGATTATCCTGATCTTAGTGATCTGCTGCCAAATATCGCTACATTTTCAATAGGATCAACGCAGGAAGCTGTCAGGAATGTTCAAGGACCACCAACAGAAATCCAGGTTTATCAATCGTTAAATGAGATTCAATGGTCGTATGGTTTTTCACAGGTAACCTTCGCTTATGACACGGAACAAGTTATTGGATATGACGAATACAGTATGGGAGAAGATTTGATCGTCTACATGGGTAGCAAAATACCTGGTGAAACTTTTACCTTGGGCTCGACCCAACAGGAAGTCATCGATGCTCAAGGGACGCCCACTGCTGTCCAGGTTTACCAATCGCTGAATGAGATTCAATGGTCATATGGTTTTTCGCAAATATCATTTTCATATGACACCCGGATAGTAACCGGGTATGAAGAGTCAGATTTGGGCCAAGTATTACATGTGGAGTGATAACCCTGGCGGCGACCTGCCAACCGAGGCGCAGTGGGAGTATGCGGCGCGGGGCAGCGACGGTCGAACTTACCCGTGGGGCAACGAGGCCCCAACCTGTACTTTTGCCCAGTATTCTGTACGTAATGGGTAAGCGCGTAACCAAACGCATCTTCCGCTGGTCGTGGGACTCGGCTAGGTTTACCGGAGACACACAAAAGACCGGGGGCAGTGCATGGAGCAGCAGTTGATCGAGGTGAAGTCCAGTGATGATACTCTACGATGAAGAAGGAACAAGCATAGACCCGAAACCCAGGTCAGAGTATCGTTATCCCGCCCTGCCGGTGGAACAGTTTGACCCGGCCACAGGTGGAACATTTTCAGGTGGCCATTGGGGGCATCGAACCTCTTGGAGGACGCGCCCATGCACAAGTTGCAGGCTGTAACCCTTTTCCTGGCCTTCTTGCTGATGGTGTCATGTGGAACCAAAGAGAACGCTCTTGGTCCCCTGAACACCGGCGCCGACGCCCGCACCCAAATTGTGGTCATCAGTGACCTCCATCTCGGGGCCGACCTGGCTTACGCCGAGTGCCATGACAATCTTCCCGCCCTTGCCGAGTTCCTGCAGACGGTCCGGCAGTCGCCCACTGTGCGCGAGTTGGTCATTGCCGGTGACCTGCTGGATGAGTGGTTCGTGCCGGCCACCACCGATACCTACGCGGGGAAGGACCAGGCCGACTTCGTCAAGCGTATCGCTGCAGCGAACCCTGAAGTCATCGGCGCCTTCAACAACATCATCCAGGACGGCACAATCCGGGTGACCTATGTGCCAGGCAACCACGACCTAACCATCACCGCAGCGAATGTGGACAGCATCCTATCGGGCATCAACCAGGCCCGTGACGACCAGCTTGGCCTGGGCACCTACAGCCCCCAGGATCACCCCGAGATAGCCATCGAGCACGGCCACCGCTACAACTTCTTCTGCGCGCCGGATCCCCTGTCCAACGCCGCCGTGGCACCAGGTTCCATCATGCCTCCGGGCTACTTCTTCACCCGCATCGCCGTGCTGCACGTGCTGCAGGGCTGCGAGACCGCGGGTGACACCATTCCTGAGGTGACCCTTAACCCCGCACAGCAACTGGCCTATGTGTACTGGGGCATTTGGAAGACATTGCTCGAGAAGTACCCGGTGGAGAATACCTTCGCCGAAAAGATCATCGTCACCAACCTTGACGGTTTCACCAAGACCTATGCCATCAACGACGTCCCGCCCTTCCAAGAGGCCCCGGGAGGCCCCATTGACATGAATCTGTTTAGAACCTCGCTGGATACATGGGACCAGCGCCAGACCATCAACCGCGTAGCGGCCCACATCCCGATCATGCAGGCCCTGACCGACGCGGCGAAGGCGTCAGGCACCGACAAGCAGGCAGAGACACAGTACTTCCAGAACCCGGCCTCCCCGGTTCGTATTGTCGTCTTCGGGCACACCCACGAGCCGCGGATCATTGCGGGCGAAAACCACGCTGGCCTGAAAACCATCTACGCAAACTCGGGCACATGGATCGACCACAACCCCAACAGCAGCAACCTGAACTTCGTCGTCATCAACCCCCAGGGTTCCGCCGCTGACTCGCAGACCGACGTCAGGCTCTACCGGATGAACAAAGGCCGAATGGAGGAACTGGCTGCCGACTCGCTTCGCCTGGGGGATACCGCAGGTGGGGCCCTCACCGATTACTCCCTGGCGGCTCATTGGCTGCACCTGCCCCAGGCCACCAACAAGGCAGTGGATGTCTTCTACCTATACCCCACCGCCTGGCGCAAACTGGACGACTCCGAGCCCAATATATGCCCCATCGACAACGCCTCCATGCTTGCTGGTTCCGCTTCCGCCTACGCCCGGCAAGCCACGGCCTTCGAGACCGTCGGCAATGTCTACGCCCCCTACTATCGTCAGGGGGAAGGGGTCTACAGCCTCTCGCTGCCCCCCGACCAGCGGGACGCGTTTATCGCCAGTGTCCCGGCTGCAGATGCCGAGGCTGCCCTGGACTACTACTTCCAGCACTACAACGACGGTAGGCCGTTCCTGCTGCTGGGTCACTCCCAGGGCGCCAATGTGCTGAAACTGTTACTAGCCGGCTACTTCAAAACCCATCCAGAGTACCTCAAGCGCATGGTGGCCGCCTATATCATCGGTTACTCGATTACGAGTGACTTTCTGGCGGCCAATCCCCACCTGCACTTTGCCCAGGGCCCTGACGACACGGGCGTGATCATCTCCTACAACACCCTTGCCCCCGGGGTTGACCTGTCCCAAGCGCCCTTCCTGTTGCCCGGAGCCATCGCCATCAACCCCATTTCCTGGACCCTGGACGAGACCACCGCCACCACAGAAGAGGGACTTGGCTCGTACATGCCGGGCAAGGGCGGCGTATTCTCCCAGGTGCCCCAATACGCGGACGCCCGCGTGGACAAATCCAAGGGTGTGGTCGTGTGCAGCACGGCAGTGGACAGCAACCTGATCCTTGGCTTCGGCCCTGGCGTGTACCACTCGTACGACATCCCCTTCTACTACTTCAACCTGCGCACCAACGCCGCCAACCGCGTTGAGAAGTACCTCAGCGCCCAATAGGTCGCCCCCCATCCTCAAAGCCGATGCGGACACCCCTCTCGTGTACACCGAACTTCCGTCCTTCTACAGTGGGTCACCGAACTTCTGTCAAACCCCTACCAAGTGCCTCCTCCAGGCTTTTTGAGAGCATACCAAAGCTCTCGCCGCCGCTCGGGCACCAAGCCTCGCTATCGCCGATGCGTTGGAAAACAAGGACCCCAAAGCCGGACTTGGTTTCCATACCGCGCTTTCCTGGTTACCTTCTTCATGCCGTCAAGGGTGTCATTGGGTGGTTTTGGGGCGGTTCCATCGGCAAGTTGAAGATGCCCGCCACGAGAAAAGACGCACCTACGCATTCTTCGCGCGCTGTACAAGAACTGCCCTGGAAGAATGGTCTGTTTTTTTTGCTCATCACGCTCTTCCGCCCGAGCTTCATCACCAGGATCGCCGCAAGGTGACTCCACTTCACCTTCGACGGCAATGGTTCCTTCATCTTCGATATTGGCTTGACCTCTCACCCCCGTGAGTTCAACCTCGCTTGCGGCATGAACGGGCAACATCGGGGAGACAACCTCATGCAACCGAAAGGGCACACGTTCCTACGATATTCCAACCTCGTGACCGGCACCCAACCTTTGCGGCACCTCTTGGCTTGCTGCCTCGGGGGCCTGTTCGTCCTGGGTTGCACCCTCGAGCTCGGCGCCTTGACCAAGGGCGATGAGGACCCGGCACCTGCGTCAGCCAAGGACGTCGAAACCGACCAGGCCGGTCCCGAACGCGACGTCGCCTCGGCCTATGTCCGGACCTGGCAGCACCACGAGGCCATGTACTCCCGCTACTACGACATCGACAGCGACGGCAACGTACGCTCGTGCCGGATCGACACCTTGGGTAACCCACCTGAGGCACAAACCTGCACCCTGGACCACGACCTCCTGACCTGCCCCGGTGAAGAGCCCCAGACTCTCTCCATGGACGGTTCGCATCTCTCCATCAGTTCGACCGCTGGGACAGCGACCTACGGCAAACTCGACGCTATTCCCTCGGAATGCCCGGCAGCACCAGATCCTCCACCCCTACCGATCGACGAGCCCCAGGATCCAGCAATCCACCCCCCGGAGGAACCCGACCCCACGACCGCGGAGGAACCGCACGGCGAGGCCGATACCGCCTACGTCGGAACCTGGCAACATCACGAGGCCATGTACTCGAGCTTCTACACCATCGCGAAGGACGGCACCGTGCTCGGATGCGTCGAGGACAAGGTCGGCCTGCTCTTCAGCACCTACACCTGTCGAGTCTTCGATCGGGACTTGCGCTGCGATGGCCGGGAAACCCAGACCCTGTCCAAGGACGGCTCACATCTCGTCCTCACCGGCACCGAAGGACCGAAGATCCACGGACGGCTGGAGGAGCTTCCGGCGCAGTGCCGCTAGATCAACAGTACGGCAGCCTCCTACGACACGAGTGCACGATCAGCGCTTACCAGACAAAGGTTTTCAGACAATGCTTGGGCGATGAGCATGCGGTCAAACGGGTCGCCATGATGCAGAGGGAGAGTCGCCATCGGAAGCGCTCGCCTGCACCCGAAGGGGATGAGGTTTCCGCCTCCCGGCTCCGTTTTCTCAGCCACCACCGCGCACGACCCGGGTTGTGGATCTCGTATTCTTCAAATAGTTCTTACAACTCTTTGAAAAAGAATATCCAGGCAGCCTTCCCTGGCCTTGCCTGGACCTATTGTAACGGAGAGGGAGGGATTCGAACCCCCGGTAGGGAAACCCTACAGATGATTTCGAATCATCCGCCTTCGACCTCTCGGCCACCTCTCCGGTAGACGGGACGGGCCGGCGGGAGCCCGTCCTTACGCTTTCCCCTTGTTCCTCTTCGCCCGGAAAAAGTCAACTATCATACTACGGCATTCTTCCTCGAGCACTCCTTCGATCACCTCGAGGCGGTGATTGAGGCGTTCGTCCTCGCCGAGACGGTAGAGGCTGCGCAGGCCACCCCAACGCTGATCACGGCAACCGAACACGACGGTCTGCACTCGGGCATGGACCAAGGCTCCAGCGCACATCACACAAGGTTCCACGGTGCAGTAGAGGGTAGTCCCGGTGAGCCGCCAGTCGCGGAGCCGTTCGGCGGCAGCGGTGAGTACGTTCAATTCGGCATGGCCGAGCGGATTCTGCTCCGCTTCGCGGGTATTGCAGGCCCGAGCCAACACGAGCCCGTCCAGGACCAAGACCGCCCCGACCGGCACCTCGCCCGCTGTCGCGGCTCTGGCAGCCTCGGTGAGGGCTTCACGCATGAATGTTTCAAACGGGAGGCCAGGATCAGTGATCGTGAGGGAGGTCATCGCTGGAGGAACAAGATGCGGTCAGTTGCTGGGATAATACCGTTCGATGGCCCGGGTTAGGGATTCGTCATCGGCTTTCACCGGTTTGACGAAATAGCCGGAACGGAATTCGATGTCCTCTATCAGGGAACGATCCTCAGGATCGCGCATCGCCAGGTAGAGCCAGGCTTCCTCAGGGCTTTCCTTGAGTACGATCGGGAAGATCCCATGCTGCCGGGCGGTGAGGGAATCGATGGCCCCAAGAACCCTCTGGTCATCTAATCCACTGATCTTGTATTCTTTCTTTTCGGCATGTTTTTCTTGATAGGCCAGCAGGGTCGATACTACCTTGGGTGATACGATGCGATGCTTGGTGAAGAATTCTCCTAGAGGCGCATCCTCGTCGTGCGCACGCTCGAGCTTCTGGTAGGTCAGCCCGGCATTGAGCTGTTCGGCATCGATCAGTCCAAGTCTGAGCAGCAGTTCTCCGAGTTTCCAGCGTTTGCGTTTCGTCATCATCCCCCCCTACGTTGTCGAGCTCATCGTCAGGACCGAGAAAGTCCTCTCCATGAGTTCGGTCGAGTCCATAGCATGGATCGGCGGGAAAGGCAACCTTTGCAGTTGCATTCCCTTGCAGGGAGGGGTATTCTTCGCCCGATCGTGGCCAAGTCGCAACTACCGCGAAGACACCGTACGGCTCGATCTGAGATCAGCGTGGGCGACCACGTACTTGCCTCGAGGGAGGAAGCTATGCTTCGCACTGTCTTACTTATCGGGTTCTTCTTGACAGTATTCGGCTCCATGTTCGGCTGTCAGAGCTTCATTGACCAGCTCGCCGACAGCGCAGAAGTCCAACAGGTGGTCGGCGACGTCGACGGTAACGGCGAACTCGACAATGCCGACGTGCTCAAGTTCTTCAGCATGGCTCAACAGGGTTCCGACGCCAACGAACTCGAGGAAGCCGGTCTCGAAGATCTCAACAACGACGGTAAGATCGACATGAGCGACGTCCACGAACTGGCCCGCAAGATCTTCATCGACAGTCAGGGCGGGATAGCCGTGGATTGTCCGGTCCTACAGGAGACCACCGAGACCGAGTGCGCCGACGGCCGCTTCATCCACGGCGGTTTCGATTCGAACTGGTGTCCCATGCCGAAGCTCTGCGTGCCCAAGGATTGTCCGGCCTATGCCTTCGCCGAGACCCAGGTTTGCGAGAGCGGGTTCTGGATGCCCGGCGGCTTCGACGACCGGCGCTGCCCCATGCCCCCGCTCTGTCACAAGAAGTCCTGTCCGGTCTACCCTAAGATCACCCAAGAATTCTGTCCCATGGGTATCATCCAGACCGGTGGGGTCGATCAAGCCGGATGCCCGTTGCCGCCGCGCTGCGTGCCCAAGGCCTGCCCGACCTTCCAGAGCGAACGTGTGACCACCTGTGAAGGCGGCGAGATCACCATCGGTGGATTCGACGACCTCGGCTGCCCGATGCCTCCAATCTGCCGCCCGAAGACCTGCCCTGCCTACGATTTCGACATGCCGGAGAAATACTGCATCGATGGTCTCATCGTCCACGGCGGTTTCGGCCCCGAGGGCTGCCCCTTGCCCCCGGTCTGCAGACCAAAACAGTGTTGGACCCTCAGCAGCAATGCGGACGAGAATTTCGTGCGCGAGAAGTGTGAGGGGTATTGGACCACAGGCTCGATCGGCCCCGACGGTTGTCCGATGCCTCCCGTCTGCCAACCCAAAGAATGCCCCATGTACACCATGGTGATGCCGAATTGTCCGGACGGCAGGATCATCTCCGGCGGTTTCGACCAGAACGGTTGTCCGCTCCCGCCACGCTGCCAGCCGAAAGACTGTCCGGTCTACCGCGACATCCTCGGCGGTACCGCTCTCCAAGAGAAAATCACTACCTCCTCGGCCCAAGCCGACCTCATGCCGGTTTACTGGGACAACTTCTGCCCAGACGGAACCCCGGTGTCGGGTGGTTTCGACGACCGCGGTTGCCCCTTGCCCCCGACCTGCAAACCCAAACAGTGCCCGATGTACCCCGACGTGATGCCGCGTTGTGAAGACGGGGCCATCATCACCGGCGGTTTCGACCCCAACGGCTGTCCGCTGCCGCCGCGCTGCCAACCGGTCGACTGCCCTGTCTACCGCACCGCGGTTCCCAACGCCACGGATGCCGGCCCAGCCCTGGGCGGAGTCCTGCGCGATGAAATCGCCGACCGGATCATGGAACCCGCTTGTCCGGACGGAGAGCTGGTCCCGGGTGGTTACGACGAACGCGGTTGTCCGCTACCCCCTGTCTGCAAGCCGCGGATCTGCCCCGCATACCCCACGGTCATGCCCGTGTGCAAGGACGGCGAGATAGTCCCGGGCGGCTTCGACCAGAACGGTTGTCCGCTGCCCCCGGTCTGCAAACCCAAGATCTGCCCCATGTACACCATGGCCATGCCGGTCTGCGAGAACGGCGAGATCATCTCCGGCGGCTTCGACCAGAACGGCTGCCCGCTGCCCCCGCGCTGCAAACCGTACGAATGTCCGCAATATGCGGATATGGCAACCTCCTCCGAAGCCGGCAATGATGCCATGATGGTCTATTGCCCGGACGGCAACATGGTCTTCGGCGGTTATGACGATCGCGGTTGTCCGCTGCCCCCGGTCTGCAAACCCAAGGAATGTCCCATCTACGTCAGGACTCCTGACGGAGATCTCATCACCGGCACCTCGGTAGGCACGGCCGATATGGCGGTTTCCTCCGAATGGTGTATCGACGGTACCATCACCTCCGGTGGGTACGACGAAATCGGTTGTCCGCTGCCCCCGGTGTGCAGACCCAAGATCTGCCCGATGTACGACTACGACCTGCGTCCGGATTTCTGTCTCGACGGCAAGATCTTACAGAGTACCGGTGAGGACGGATGTCCGCTACCCCCCACCTGCGTGCGGCCCGAGACGTGCCCAGGCATACCCGAGTATTTTCCTGTCTGCACCGCGGAACAGGTCCTCGTGAAGGACTTCTTCATGCAGACCGCCGACAGCAATATGATCTGTCCCAAACCCCCCAGGTGCGCGCCCAAGACCTGCGCCTTCGACGGATTGCGTTCGACGACGACCTGCGTCGGCGGTCAGAAGGTGGTTGCCGGGTTCGACGAGAAGGGCTGTCCGATCTCCTGGAAGTGCTTCGACATCGGGCTGATGCCCGAACCCCTTCCCGACACCGTCACCGGCGACCCGGCCGTGACTAACCAGTGACCGGTTGAGTTCCCGCGGGGAGCCGACCGGCTCCCCGCTTTTCTCGCTCTTACTCACAACTCCCACGTCGGTGACACCTTGAAGAGAATGACTACTCTCCTATCCGCCGCCGCGTTGATCGGGCTCATCGCCCTCGGTTCCTACCTCCTTCCGTGTGACCGGGACTATCTGGTGAAGACCGAACTGCACGCCCTGGTCGAGCAACTCGAGCACAAACTGACTGAAGACACCGGAGAGACCCCCACCTTCACTGTCAACGCCATCGGTCCGCACCACGAGATGCTGACTGCCGCGCTGAGGGAGAGAACCGCTCTCCTCTCTCGGGATAGTAGCGCCGACACCCTCGAACTGACCCTCTCGGAGGAAGGAGAAGAGCTGCGACTCCACGCCCTCGTCAAACCCCTCACACCCCAGAAAGGCACGGTCTCTCTGGAATTCTTGCTGCGTGAGCGCCTGCCCTCGTGGCTGGCGGTATTGCCACCGCTCCTGGCGGTGTTCCTGGCAATCGTCACCCGCCGCATGGTCCTCTCACTCCTCTTCGGGATAGCCTTCGGAGCCCTTATCGTCAATCGGTTCAATCCCTTCCTGGCCATCTATAGTACGGTGGCTGACTTTCTCCTGAAGCCCCTCTTCGATTCCTTCCATGGCACCATTTTCGTCTTTACCGCCAGCATCATCGCCATGGTCGCGGTGATGACCCGAGCCGGAGGAATTCGCGGCGTGATCGACCACGTCGTGCACCATGCCCGTAACGCACGAGCTGCGCGCATCTGGACCGCGGCCATGGGCGGAGCAATCTTCTTCGACGATTACGCCAACACCATGGTCATCGGCACCACCATGCGTCCCCTGACCGACCGCTACCGGATCTCGCGCGAGAAATTGGCCTATCTCGTCGATTCCACCGCCGCGCCGGTCGCGGCCCTGGCCATCATCTCGACCTGGATCGGCTATCAGAACGGCCTGATCGGCGACGTTTTCGCCGACCTCTCGATCTCGGCCGACGCCTACGGTGCCTTCATACAGATGATCCCCTTGCGGTTCTATTGTCTCTTCACGCTCGCGTTCGTCGCCCTCAACGTCTTCCTTAGCCGTGACTTCGGAGCGATGTTCCGGGCGGAACATCGCTCGGCCCACGAGGGCAAGGTCCTTCGCGACGGCGCCAAACCCATGACCAGCCAAGACTTCGAGGCCATCGAGGTGAAGCCCGGCATTCCCGCCCGTTGGTACAATGCGTTCCTGCCAATACTCGTTGTGGTGGGCGGCACCATCGGGGGATTGCTCCTCGACGGAGGCTTACCCGAACTCCTCCGGGATGGCTCCCATTCGCTCTTCTCCTTCTCTCTGTATCGCACGGTCCTGGCCAACACCCAGAACTCGAACTACGTCTTGGCCGGAGCCGGAGTCGCCGGCCTGCTCTGCGCCATCCTGCTCGCCCTTGGTCAACGTTTGCTCGGGCTATCCGAGGCGCTGCGCACGGTCTGGGATGGGTGCAAGGCCATGTACCTGGCCTTCGTCATTCTCATCCTGGCCTGGGGTCTGGCCTCGGTCACCGAGGCGGTCGGCACGGCCCACTTCCTCTATGCCTCGCTCGGCGAGCTCGTCCCTCCTCTTTTCCTCCCCCTCCTGACGTTCGTCCTCGCCAGCCTGATCGCCTTCAGCACCGGCTCCTCCTGGACAACCATGGCGCTCCTGTTGCCGACCCTAGGTCCTCTGGCCTGGCACCAGGGGGGCATGCCAATGATCATCTTGACCATGGCCGCAGTGCTCGACGGGGCCATCTTCGGTGACCATTGCAGTCCGGTCTCCGACACCACGATCCTGTCCTCCATCGCCAGCAGTTGCGATCACCTCGATCATGTACGGACCCAGATGCCCTATGCTCTGAGTTGCATGGGTTTAGCCCTTCTGACCGGGTATCTTCCCATGGCCCTGGGGGTTCCGCTCTGGCTCTGCCACGTGTTGGGGCTCGCGGGTATGGTCGGGCTTCTCCTCCTCTTCGGCCGTAACCCGGAACACGCTCCTGCCGGCACGAGGTAAAGGACTGATCGCGAAGAGCTTGCATTCCGATGGAGTTGGACTACGATGAGCGATCGAGTACCGAGAAATGAGCCGGTCATGAGCGAACCTGAACCTTCCGCGAGAGCCCACCGCGTCCTGGTGGTCGACGACGAGCGCAACGTCCACGTCGCCCTGGCCAGACAACTCAAGGTCGATCCCTACGAGGTGTTCACCGCCGAGAGCAGCGACGAGGCCCTGCAGCTCCTCGGGAAACACACCTTCGCCGTGATCGTGGCCGACTACCTGATGCCCAAGATGAACGGCATCGACCTCTTAGCCATCACCCAAAAACTCTATCCGGATACCGTGCGCATCCTCTTCACAGCTTACAACGAAGCCAACATTGCCATCGAGGCCATCAACAAAGGCGGCATCTACCGCTACATCATCAAACCCTGGAATGGTAAAGAGATACGAGCCATCATCCGCGAAGCCGTAGACCGTTTCCAGCTAGCCGCAATCAACCGCAAACTCTTCGATCTGACCAAGGTCCAGAACCAAGCTCTGCTCGAGAAAACCAAGGAGATCGAACTCAAGAATCGAGCCCTCAAGAAGCTCTACGAGGAAAGCAATCTCAATTACCTGAAATCTATTGAAATATTTTCGAGTTTGCTCGAGGTGTTCGACCCCTGGCTCATGCAACACGCCAAACGCGTGGCCGAGCTGGCGAGGTTGGTCTGCGCCAAGCTCGACCTCGAGGAAAAGGATCGCAATCACGTCGAGTTCTCAGCTCTGCTACACGATCTCGGGCTCATCGGCTTGCCCAAGATCCTCTCTCGGAAGAAGTTTTCCCTCTGCTCCGAGGACGAAAAACGACTCATCAAGCAACACAGCCAGATCGGCCAGAACCTCGTCGGCAAGGATCCCAAGTTCTCCACCGTGGCAGCGATCATTCGCAGCCATCACGAACGCTACGACGGCAAAGGCTGGCCCGACGGCTTGGCCGGGGAGGACATCCCCTTCGGTGCCAGGATCGTCGCCGTGATCGATGCCTACGATTCTCTGCTCTATCCCGCCAATATCTACGATCGATCCTCTCCGGAATCGGTCAAGGGTTACCTCTATAATAGTCGCGGCACCCGCTTCGACCCGCGCATCGTCGACACCTTCTTGTTAGCCCTCGCCGAGCACGGCGAAATCACTGAACGCGGACTGATCCCGGTCGATCAACTCCGATCCCAGGAAGAGGACCTCTTCACGTGAGTACCACCTCGCATGATGCTCCGAACTCGATGTCGTCACCTACCAGTGACAGAGTAACCCCGGGATTGCTCTTGTCTTCTCACCCCGGTCCACCATGAACCCGGTCCTCCTCCCACCTCGTTACAATTATTTCGGGGTTTTCCTCACCTTCGCCTGCGGCTTGTGCTGCAGTTACTGCATCAACCAGATCAATCGCTATTCCTTCAAACCGAGACCGCAACTTGGCGCCGCGGAATGGCTCACCTTCTTCAAGCGTGTGCAACTGCATGATCTACCCATCACCCTCCAAGGAGGAGATCCGGGTCGACATCCGGGTTTCTGCACCCTGCTCGAGGACCTTCCAGCCGAGTACAAGATCGACCTCCTGACCTCTTTGACCTTCGACCTCGCTCCCTTCCTCGACCGCGTCGATCCGACCCGTTTCCGACGAACCGGCCCCTACGCACCGATCAGAATCAGCTACCACCCCCGCCACGACGAACTCCGCACCCTTACCGCCAAAGTCCGCCGACTGCGCGATGCGGGCTTCGACCTCGGTCTCTATTCGGTCCGTCTACCCGACGCCCCAACCCTTCTCGATGAAGCCGCACGGGTCTTCGCATCCGAGGGCATAGACTTTAGAATCAAAGAGTTGCTCGGTCCCTACCAGGGGGCAATCCACGGGACCTATCGCTATCCCGAAGCCTGCCTGGGGAAGCCTAGTGGTGTTCCCGTCACCTGCAGGACCTCGGAATTGCTGATCGACCCGAGCGGCAACATTTTTCGCTGTCACCACGACCTCTACAACGCCTTCCAACCGATCGGTTCCATCCTCGACCCGGAACTGGGCCTGACAGACGTCTTCCGCCCCTGCGACAAGCACGGTCTGTGCAATCCTTGCGACGTCAAGCTCAAGACCGACCGCTACCAACGTCCCGGACACTGTTCGGTCGAAATCCGGCCCGCCGCGCAAGATGCCCCGAAAGCAGAGTGAGACTGCAGAAGAGAGCGAGCATCGGCAAGCTTGTTCGAGTCTCCTATCCTCTTCCCTTTTCTCCGTGCATGCTGCATAATCCCCTCCCGCTCTCGACCCCGATCGAGGCGTCACACATCGATCCCCCTGGAGGAAATGGGCATGGATCAGTTGGTCACCTTCCTACTGCCGGGCAGCGACTTGGCGGTGTTCATCCCCGTCGTCCTCATCGCCGCCTTCACCCTGGTCGGGGTGCTGCTCGCGCTCGTCCAGGTCATGACCGGCCTCGGAGAACGCAAGATCCTCGCCCGAGGAGAGCTGCTCCGCACCATCCCCCTGAATCGCAGCCTCCAGGAATACCATGATGAAGCCAGGTCTTTGGTCGGCAAAGACAACCTGCTCGCGACCACCCTGGAACAACTCCACCGGCTCGGCCTACTCCGGGGGAAGAACACACCCTCGAGCACGAACCTCCCGTTGGCCTTGAGTGACCAGGCCCCTGGGCTGGAACTGCTTACCCGCGCCATCATGGCCGCCGGTCTTCTCGGCGCTTGCTTCAACCTCTTCACCGCGCTCTCTGCGAAAACCGGAGGAGATCTCGAGACAGGCTCCGCCCTGCTCGGCGCCCTCTCCAGCCTCGGTTGGGCCGTGGCCGGCTTGCTTGTCCTGGCTCCCTTCCGGGCATTCCGGGACAGCATTGCGACCGGCAATCGCCGCGAGTTCGACGGTCTGATCCAACACGAGCTCCTGCCTCGCTACCTGCGCGACACCACCCACGAAGAAGTCAATCGCCTCTTCGCCTGGAGCGAGGACCTCTTCGATTTGCTCAGGCAAGCCTCGGGCAAACTCGAACAAGCGGCCCGCGATTCGGTCGCGGCGGCCGAACTCCTGCACAATGCTTCCAAGAACGTGCAAGTCGAGCAGGAGAAACTGACCATCTTCGTCGATGCCTTCGAGAAAGGCACCGAGCGCCTCTTGGCCTACAAGGATGACGTCAACGAGGTCCTGGAACGCTTCTTCGCCATCGACGAGAAGATCTTCGAGAACCACCACCACTTCAATGCCAGGGTCGAGGAACTCTACGAACACCTCGAAGCCCAGAACAAATTGCTGCTCGATCTCCGCGAAGAGCTGACCAAAAATGAGACCGCCCGGGTCGACCTGATCGAGGAATTCCTCAAACGCGAGGATGTGGTGCTCGGCGAGGTCAAGAGAGCCGTAAAAATCATGGCCGAGGCTTCCACGCCTCCACTCCCCAAAGAGAGCCTCCCCCGCCGCGAGAACGAGGGCCGCCGCCGCTCGCCCTCGGGACGCCCCACCCCCTTGATCGACGCCGAAGACGAGGTGCTCGAGGAAGATTCCCCTAAGCTGACCACTCCGATCGAATGAGGCCGGCCATGCGTCACCTGCCCCCACTGGCCTTCGAGCTTGCCCTACTGCTCTTCCTCCTGGCCATCGTCTTTTCCCTCGTCGACAAGAGCGAGAACACTACTCGAGTTCCTGCTCCTTCCGGTGAACCCGAGTTCCTCGGGGACCCCAGCGCCGATCCGAGCGAAGCGCCCGGGGAACCGAGCGCCGACAGTAGCGCCACGGCAGAACCGCAGGAGCTTACTCCCCTGCGAGACTTGGTCGTGACAACCTTGCGCACCGCCTACGATGCGTCCTCCGGCGGTTTTGATTACGACGGCGATGGTACCCCCGATCTCTGGTACCAGCGGGGTGCCGACGCCTGCGAACGCCTGGTCCTCGCCGATGCCTATTTCCTCGGCCCGAGCGGTCCGAGCGCGAAAGGGGTTTTCCTCTTGCGCGAGCTGGTCAAGGCCATGGCCGCCTCGAGCGGCGACAACCTGTCCTGGGGACTCTCCGTGCAGCCGCTTCCCGAGAACGAGGTCAGCGCCGACTCTCCCCCGGTGGCCGCTCCGGCAGACCCGAGCGCGGACCAGTGCCCGCCGGCGACCCCCTGTCCGCTCAGCCCCTTGACCGAGGCCGAAGACTTGCTCCGACGCCTGGCCAAGCTCTTGACCCGCGAAAGCGCTTCACCGCCCTCGCTCGCCCTAACCCTCGCTCCCCCCCGCGCCGGACGGATCGAGTTGGTCCTTGCTTCGAGGATGGACCAGCCATGAGGACCGTCGACCTCCTCCTCTCCGATCTGTCGACCTGGCTCGAGGCCAATCCCGATCTGGCTCCTTCGCTGCGCGAACGGTATTCCCGGCTGGTCTCGGATCGAAAGACTCTGCGTGGCACCGCGGCCACGGTCCTGCTCAAACCCCTGGCCGCTCTGCATCGCGAGGTCGCCCTCGCAGTCCAGATCCAAGGACGACTCCAACAGCTCCGCGCGGTGATCGAGCGTCTGGACCGTGAAGGTTTCCGCGACGAAAGGCTCAACGCTTGCCAGCGAGTCCTCAATGAACTGGCCGTCCAGGCACCCGAGACCCCGAGCCTGGACGGACGACTGCGAGAGCTGTCGCGGTCGGTTCACCGGCAGGAGAGCCGCTGCACCGTCGAGCACGCGTTGGAAGCCAGTCGCTCCCGCATCGAGGCCCATCTCGGTCACCACTTCCCGGAATTGCTCGAGGAACACGGGTTCGACCTCCTCCGCTTCAAAGTCCTGCGTTTGCTCATCGCCCTGCGGCGTCTCCAACCGACCCTGCCTCACCGCATCCTCCTCGACGGCTGGATCGCTGCATCCTTCGAAGACATCAAAGATACGGGCAAGAGCCTCGAAGAGCACCGTCTCGAACGTCTGGACCGCCTCTCCGCGCGTTATCCGGCAGAATGCTATCAAGCCCCTCTCAAGAACCGTTTCCTCAGAATGCGCAACCATCCCGAACGCGCAGGCAGGACCGAATTACTCGAGCTCGCTCTCGAAACGGTCGAGGCCGTGTTGCGGTCCACCCTGGGGCCACACCGCCCGCTTCGGTACAAGAAACTATTTGCATTAAAAGGTGACTCTATACGCACCCTGGACAAGCTCCGCGGCGAACGCCTCGCGGCCCTCGTCGCCAGGTATTGCCATGCTTGACCTCTTCTCGCTCTCCCGCGAGGAGCTGCACCGGCACCTCGATGAGTTGGGGGACTTCCACCGCTATGTCGCCGACCAGGTCTTCGATTGGGTCTATCGCAAGCACGCCAACTCTTTCGCCGACATGACCAACATCAGCCTATCCAACCGGAACCGGCTCGCCGCTGTCTTCAGCCTCGAGCTCCCATCCGTGGCCGACCTCCAAACCTCTATCGACGGGACAGTCAAGCTGCTGATCGAACTCCAGGACGGCCGCAAAGTCGAGACCGTGCACATACCCGAACTCCACCGAGCGACCCTGTGCGTCTCCACCCAGGTCGGCTGCAAGCTCGGCTGCCGCTTCTGCCGTACCGGTAAGATGGGCTTCGTACGCCACCTCGGCACCTCGGAGATCGTGGCTCAAGTCGTACTCGCCCGGCGCATGTTCGGCGACAAGGAGAACGTCACCAACGTGGTCTTCATGGGTATGGGGGAGCCCCTGGACAACGACGACCACCTGCTCGCCGCCCTGGCCATCCTCGGCGACGATCGAGGCCTGGCGCAATCCCCCCGGCGCACCACGGTCTCGACCGCCGGCCTGGTTCCGAAACTCGACCGCCTGCTGGAGAGACCCACCATCGGCATCGCGGTCTCGCTCAACGCCACCCGCGATGACCTGCGCGGGTGGTTGATGCCCGTCAATCGCACTTACCCTCTCGCCGTGCTTCTCGAGGCCCTGCGCTCGTTTCCTTTGCCCAAACGCCGGCGCTTCACTATCGAATACATTCTCTTCGCTGGCCTCAACGACGAGCCCAAGCATGCCCGCGAGCTGGTGACCCTGCTCCACGGCATCCCGGCAAAGGTCAACCTCATCCCATACAACGAGAACGGGATCGAAGGCCTCTCCGCCCCGACGGAAGACCGCGTACAGGCCTTTTTCGAAGCGCTCGCCGAACGCGGACTCCAGGTGAACGTGCGCAAACGTCGCGGCGCGGATATCGCCGCGGCCTGCGGCCAACTCGCCACTGTTGGAACGAAGACCGCCGGTCGCTGAAGTGCGCGACACCCCTCAGAGCAGGTGCTGCACCACCCCACCGGGATGGCCGCGCAAGAAAGCCCGCACCAGGGTTTCATCCGAGGTCGCCAGGACCACTTGCACGCGGTCGGCGAGCGAAGCGAAGGCCTCGAGTCCGGCGAGGGCTCGTTCATCGTCCCAGCCTGAAAACGGATCGTCGAGCAAGACGGGAGGACATACCTGCACGGTGTTCGTCGCCAGCCGTAGGCAAGCCAGGCGCAGAGCGACCCAGGCCTGGGCCCGGCCGACGCGTCCGAGATATTCCAGGGGACGCGGGTCGGCCCCGTTCTCCCTCCACATCAAGCCCAGGTGGCGATCGACCTCGAGGCGATACCGCACGTTCTTCGACAGCCCGGTCAAAGCCTCGCTGGCCGCCGAACTCAGCATCTCTTCGTACCGATTAGCCAGAGTCCAACGACTCTCTTGCAACTGTTTCCTCGCCAGGCGCACCTGTTCGATCCGGCGCTCCAGGCCTCGCCGGTGATAGAGGAGAGCCCCCCGGCGTTCTCGCAACCTGGCCGGCGACGAAGGCTGTGCGATTTCGAATTCCCGCAGGGCCTCCAAGGTATCTTGGAAGCGCTTCCTCGTCGCTATGAGATCGGCATCCACCTCGGCCAGAGCCGTTTCCGGGTCTTGGAACTGCGATTCCCCGCTCCAACTCGGGCTCTCTTGCAGCAAGGCCACGGTGCGGGTCAATTCGGCGTGGCGTAGCACCAGGGCCGGGTACTGTCTCCCCTGGAGGAGCTTGGTCCTTTCGGCGTGGAGCGCACCGAGCCGACCCAAGATCTCCTCTTGTTCCGGGCAGGGTTCCAAGGGCAGAACCGGCTTCTCGGAAGGTACCTCGGTCAGCAGCTCGGTCAACTCTCGGGTCTCGGTTTCGACCTGCCGTACCGCCTCGAGATGGGCCCGGCGCACCTCATGTAATTCCTGCTCGAGGTGAGCCCGTCGGCCTGCCAGCTCAATGTAATTCTTTGTTTCAGCATGCAGCCGGTCGAACATATGTTCAAAGGGAAGATCCTCATCCTCGCCCAGCCGTTGGCGCAGGTTGCCGCGCAGCTCATCGAGTTGGAGGCCAATACAATGCAGGGTTTCGTTCGCGCTCTCGATCGCGGCAAGGACTTCGACTCGTCGGGGCACCAGGTGCATCAAGTCATCGCATACCCTTCGGTATTCCAGGACCCGCGACCGGAAACGCGTGACCGTGAGTTCCAGGTCACAACCCTCGTCGCTATCACCGGTTCTGAACAGCACCTCCCACCGGCGCCGCTGGAGCAGGTCTTCCACGGCGACCAACTCGACCCGGGCTTCGGCCAGAGCAACGTGAGCCGAGAGCAGCGCCTCGTACCGCAATTCGAGGCGTTCATCCTCTCGACGCAGTGAGACTGCCTTCGACAAGGCTCGTTCAGCTCGACCAAGCGTTTCTCCAGAGGGCGCCGAACACGCGTCGAGGAGCTTCTCGAGTTCCCCCAACACCCGGCGTTGTTCTTCCCGGCGGTGTTCCATCTCTTGGCCCAGCAAGACCGAAGCCCGAGCGGCAGCGTCTTCTTCCCCGGAGTGGAGCGCGAGTTGTCGGAGCAAGCGATCCCGATCCTCAAGGCGCTTGCGCAACCGTTCGGTGTCGCCCTGGCCCGGCGCACCGGTCTCGGTGCAGTACAGGAGGCCTATTCTGGCCAGCCGGTTCTCGAGTTCGTCCCGACGTCGGCGGAGGTCGTGGAGAGTCTGTCCGAGAGTGTGCCGGCGAGCGGCGAGTTCCGCGCGTTGGGTGCGTTGGGTTTCCAACTCGAGGAACACCCGACGATCATTGCGGCAACGGATCACGAACTGCTGGAAGGCCTCGGGTGTGAGGACCTCGAGATACCCGAGGAGGCGGGTCTCGACCTCTCCGATCCGGGTACACAAGGCGACCTCGTCCACGACCAGGTCACTGAGGTTCTCGTCGATCGCGACAAGCTCGCGTTGGAGAGTGAAACCTTCCTCGTACAGGGATTTCACGGTCTCGAAATCGGCGACAGCGGCCTCGGCCCTGAGAGTTTCGATGAGCAACCCGAACTGGAGATGTTCGTGGCCGTCGAGCGCGAGGGCTTCGAGAGTGCGTTCGGTTTCCCCGCTGACCCGACGAGCGTGCCGGTGTTGGAGCAGGCGAAGGGCAAGGAACAGACCCGAGAAAGCAGTGGCTCCACCGGCCCAGAACGAGTAGAACGCTTCTCCGTTTCCGGCATACAGGATCCAGAGCGCCACGGCAAAACCCAGAGCGAGGACAGCGCTGGTCGAGAGTAGGATACCAACCGCAATCGCCCAACGGAGTTCCCGGGTGCGAACTCCGGTCGTCTCCTCGACGCGTTCGTGCAATTGCAATCTGCGGAACAGGGCAAGATCGTGATATTCGCTCAGACGGTGGAAGGTTTCTCGGTCCATCCCCCGCAGGCGTAAGGGATATCGGAGTAAACGGGTATCGATCGCCGCCCGACGTTGGCGTTGTTCCTCGATTGATCCGCTCGAGGTCGCGAGCTTTGCGCGATGAACCAGGAGGCTTTGCCAATCCTCGTTCACGTGGCGAGCGTGGTGTTCGAGTTCCTCGCGACTCTTCCAACGGTCCAAGCCGTGCTCGAGGGCCTTGGTCCTCTCGTCGAGACGCGCTTCGGAGAGCTGCAGCTCCTGCTCCGCGGTCAGAATACTCGCCTCCTCGGTCTGGAGCACGATCAGTTCAGCACGGCCTGCTTGCAACTCGGCCACCGTGTCGAGCGTGGCCTCGGCGAGCTCTGCATAGGTCTCGACCTCGTCCTCGAGTCGCCGGCGCTCTTCCGCCAGGGTCATCCTCGCTCGGTCGCCCTCCTCGGTACGGCGCTCCAAGGTCACGAGTTCGGCCTCATGTCGGCGATACTCTTCGCGCAGGTTTTTTAGTAAGGCCTCGGTTGCCGGGTCGGGCTGCCCTTCCGCGGCCATCGCTCTCCGAGCCTCGAAGACGTCGAGGAACTCCCGTTCGCAACGCTCGAGCCGTTCGCCCGAGGTCGCAACCAGAGCCGTGGTGCGAGTCAGGTGGGCCTTGGCCTCATGCGCCGACTGCTGGGCGAAATCCAACTCGGCGAGGGCTTCGTCATCGACATCGTCGACATCGAGGAGGTCGGTCTGACGTCGCTCCAGCTCGCGTTGGCACCGTTGGATCGCGAGCAATGCTTCCTGCGCGCGTTCGTGCCGGTAGCGGCTCTCGCTCAGCTCGCGTTCCAGTTCGACCAGGTGGCGCTCTTCCTCGCGCAAGACCTGGACCACGTCGTCCGGATCGCCGCCCTGCCACGGGGAAACGGACATGACCTCGCCGAGTCGATCGCGCTCGGCCACGATCGCTTCGAGTTCCGTGGTCAGGATTTCCAGACGCACGAGTGAGGCCTGTCGACGCACGGTGCTTTCGAGGCAGCGTTCGAAGCTTTCCGGATACCCACGGAGCATCGAGTACGGGACATCCACGCGCCCGAGGAGTTCCTCCCAGCGCTGATCGAGGCCCCGGAGTGCCCCAAGGGTCTCGTCCAGACGGCGGTATTCTTCGAGGTGGATCGCTGAACCGAGGATCGCCTTCTCGTGTTCGAGTTCGCCGAGACGCTGCCGGCAAAACCCGAGTTCTCGTTCGAGAGCGGCCTGCTCCCTCCACCTCCGTTCTCCGTCGACGATTTCCGCCTCGAGGGAAGAGAGGACTTGATCCGTATCGAACAAACCTCGGTCGGGGTAGTTACCTTGTTGCAGAGTCCTCTCCAGCTCACCGAGACGCTCCAGACAGACCCGTAGGTCCTTCCGATCGAGGCTGGAGGCCAGGATCCCGGTCAGGAAGGCCAACAACTCGGAGCGATGCGATTCCAAGTCGGCGAGGCCGGCCTCGAGCCGGAATAGCGTTTGGTGGACCGTTCTCGGGACTCCGTCGGTACCCTCGCCCGGGGCCGGTTCGAAGGCCTGGCCCGCAGCGTCGCGAAACAGGTCTCGCTCGAAATCGCGCTCGCCCGGCAGGACCGTCCCCTGCCGCACCATCTCGAAGGCTGCCGTATACGGAAGTTGTCGGTCGAAGGGCCGGAAACGGGCCTGCGCTGGATCGACCCCCCGCAACGCTCCACCGGTGGAGCCGAAGGTATAGAACAGCGCGCGGATGGCTTCCAGGAGGGTGGTCTTGCCGCTGCCGGGAGCCCCGACGAAGATAGTCACTCCTTCGCCGAACAGGAAACGCCGGTCGGCCAGACAGCCGAAACCGGCCAGATGCATCGAACGAAGTCCCAGCATCATCGGTGTTCTTCGTCCTCCGCGGCCTCGAGCAGAAGACCGAGACCGAGCTCCCGCGCTCTCTCGAGCTCTTCTACCTCGTCACCCGACGCGCGGCTGAGTTCGACCTCGAAGGCGTGGGTATAATGGTCCAACAAGAACCTCGATCGACGGTCCGACGGAAGGCAATAGCGACTGCAATCCGAGACATCCACCCAGTACAGACCGCTCGGTCGGGTCCGGCCGGTGAGACGGGGGTCCAAGCGGAAACTGCGCGTCCCGGTCAGACGCACCTGCAGGGCAGCAGGTAAAGGCAGATCCTCGAAGACCCGGTCCAAGGCCGACGCGAGTTCCTCGCCGTTCATCGTAGGCTCGAGGGTCAACTCGCGCCGGTGCAAACCCAGGCCCCCACCGAGATGGTGGGTGAGGACCAGGCCGGAGCCGGCAAGGACCCCCGAGAAGAACCCGTGCGTCGAAGGATCGTCGAAGACGCTTTGGCACAAGCTGCCGGGGCAACGGGCGACCCGGTCACCTTGCAGAGGAACTTCGAGCTTGGCAGGACTCCCCCAGAACGCCAGATAATCGGGACGCACGGCCTCGGCCTGAGCGTGGAGGCCGGCCAGCGACGCTTCGTCCGGGTCCGCTCCGGGAAGCTTGCCGAGAAGGAAGCGGAAGCCCTCGTTCCGAGGAGGGTTAGGCGTCGAATCACCAGACCACCGGACGAGGGTGGCGCAGCATCGCTCGAGCACGAGTTCGGGAGCTCCCGGTCCGAGAACATGGACGAAGGGACGTTCACGCAGGAGGTCCAGTTCGCCGTCCGGGACGAGCACCACCTCGAGCCCGGCCTCCCCGAGGCGGAGGAATTGTTCATCCAGGAACAGTCGGGTCGACCTGGTCGACAACTCCGCATCGACGAGCGAGCCGGTGAGCAAGAGGAGGTCGTGCGGGGCGGCGGTACAGAAGCCTACCATACGAGCGAAGGCCGCCACGGTCTCCTTCCTGAGGGCTTCACCGAGCACCTCCCCGCCGCCGAGGTGCTCGAAGCTGCGATCGAGACCCACGTCCGAGACCTGGACGAATCGGAGCTTGGAGGGACACGGCATGGTCGAGGTCCTGGCAAGTGCATCGGCGAGCGCGTTCCTCTTTACCTAGTGGAAGGTCGTTGCTTTTGCAAGTCTTTGTCCGATTTTCGAGAACCCGGTCAGGAGGGCCCCGCGGGGGAATTCGTTTGTCAGGTCCGCGACCCTCGTGCTAGAGTTCCCGCCGTCGTCGATCCGACGAGTTCGGACCCACGACCTGCTGAACCGGCGGCAGCCCCTGCCGCGGTCCCGTCCTAACCGAGCGGAGTACCAGACCCGACCATGAAATTCTTGGAAAAGATCTTCGGCAACAAGCACAGCCGCGACCTCAAACGCATGCAGCCGATGGTCGATCGCGTCAATTCCCTCGAGAAAACCGTCTGGCGTCTGTCGGATCACGAACTCCGGCAACGCACGACGGCCCTGCGAGAGAGAGCGATCAACGGAGAGCCCCTCGACGAGCTGCTCTTCGAGGCCTTCGCCGTCGCTCGCGAAGGCTCAAAACGCGTGCTGAACATGCGCCACTTCGACGTCCAGGTCATCGGCGGCATCGTGCTGCACGAGGGCAAGATCGCCGAGATGAAGACCGGCGAAGGCAAAACCCTGGTCGCTACCCTGCCGGTCTACCTCAACGCCCTGACCGGCAAAGGCGCGCACGTGGTTACGGTCAACGACTACCTGGCCCAGCGCGACGCCGCCTGGATGGGCAAGCTCTATCATTTCCTCGGGCTCTCCGTCGGTACCATCGTCCACGGACTCTCCGACGTCCAGCGCAAGCAGAACTACGGCAGCGACGTCACCTACGGCACCAACAACGAGTTCGGTTTCGACTACCTCCGCGACAACATGAAATTCAGCCTGGAGCACTACGTCCAGCGCGAATTCAATTTCGGCATCGTCGACGAGGTCGACAGCATCCTCATCGACGAGGCCCGTACGCCGCTGATCATCTCGGGTCCGGCCGAGGAATCGACGGACAAGTACTACAAGATCAACGAGGTCGTACCAGGCTTGCGCCGAGACATCGACTATTCCCTGGACGAGAAGAGTCGCACCGCCTCCCTCTCGGAAGAGGGCGTGGCCAAGGTCGAGAAGCGCCTGAGCATCGACAACCTCTATGAACCGAACAACATGGAGATCCTCCACCACGTCCACCAGGCGCTCAAGGCCCACCTGGTCTTCAAGAAGGATGTGGACTACGTGGTGAAGGACGGCCAGGTCATCATCGTCGACGAGTTCACCGGCCGGCTGATGCCGGGCCGCCGTTACAGCGACGGCCTGCACCAGGCCCTCGAGGCCAAGGAGAACGTCAAGATCGAGCGCGAGAACCAGACCCTTGCCACGATCACCTTCCAGAACTACTTCCGCCTCTACCCCAAGCTGGCCGGCATGACCGGTACCGCCGAAACCGAGGCCGAAGAGTTCATGAAAATCTACAACCTGGACGTGGTGGTCATCCCCAGCAACATGCCCATGGTCCGCACCGACCACCCCGACCTGATCTACCGCACCGAGCGCGAAAAGTTCAACGCGGTCCTCGACGAGATCGAAGAACTGCACGCCAAGGGGCAACCCATCCTCGTAGGCACCGTCTCGGTGGACAAATCCGAGAAACTCTCGATCCTGCTCAAGAAGCGCAAGATCCGCCACCACGTGCTCAATGCGAAACACCACGCGCAAGAGGCCGAGATCATCGCGGCCGCGGGTCAACCGGCCGCGGTGACCATCTCGACCAACATGGCCGGCCGCGGCACCGACATCGTCCTGGGTCCCGGTGTACCGGGCTTCGGCGGGTTGCACATCATCGGCACGGAACGGCACGAAGCCCGGCGCATCGACAACCAGCTCCGCGGCCGGAGCGGCCGTCAGGGCGACCCCGGCTCCTCGCGTTTCTATTTGTCCCTCGAGGACGACCTGATGCGCATCTTCGCCAGCGACCGGGTCTCGGCGATCATGCAACGCCTTGGCATGGAAGAAGGTGTTCCCATCGAGCACCCCCTCGTCACCCGGGCCATCGAGAGCGCTCAGAAGCGGGTCGAAGGTCACAACTTCGACATCCGCAAGCACCTGCTCAAGTATGACGACGTGATGAACCAGCAGCGCAAGACCATCTACCTCTTGCGCCGCCGGTTGCTCGAGGGTTCGGACATTGCCACGGTCATCGCGGAATGGTTCGACACCACCATCGAGGACGTGGTCTTCCAGTTCGTCGATGAGAAACTCGCTCCTGCGGAGTGGGATCTCGACGCCTTGCGCGCCGCGGTCAAGGATCAGTTCGCCCTCGACTTCGAACCTGCACCGATCGAACAGGGGGGGAAACCCGACCCAGGTCAACTCCACGACCAACTGCGCACCATGATCCTCGAGCAATACCAGGCAAGGGTCGAGAGCGTGCCCGACGGCTTCTTCCACCATCTCGAGAAGGTCCTCGGCCTGCAGAACCTCGATACCCTGTGGAAGGAACACCTCGGGGCCATGGACCACCTCAAGGAAGGCATCAGCCTGCGCGGGTATGCGCAGAAGGATCCGTTGCTCGAGTACAAGAAGGAAGGCTACAACCTCTTCGAGGACATGTACTACCGGATCCAGGCCAATACCATCCGTCAGCTCATGACCTTGCGGCTGCGCAACGAGGGAGGCGAGCAGATCGAACTCCCTAGGCAACGCCGGCAACAACCGACCCAGGAAGTGCATGGACCCCAGGGGACCGGTCCCGCCCAACCCCAAACCGTCAAGCGCGACCAGCCCAAGATCGGCCGGAACGACCCTTGCCATTGCGGTTCCGGCAAGAAATTCAAGAAGTGTTGCGGACGCAACCTGTGAACGAGGAGGTCCGGACCTGCTCCGGAGCACGGTGATGACGACCCTGACCGCGGTGAACGCAACGACCTTCCAGGACGTGGTCCTCTCCTCGTCCCTCCCCGTGATCGTGGATTTCTGGGCGACCTGGTGCGGTCCCTGCAAGGTCCTGGGTGCAGAGCTGGAACGCCTCGCACCTACCTATCGGACCACACTCAAGTTCTGCGCCTATGACCTGGACGCGGGCAGCGAAATCCCCAACCGCTTCGGCATCCGCAGCGTTCCCACTCTGTTGGCCTTCAGGGCCGGCACCGTGGTCGACCAGGTGATCGGGGCCGTGGCTCGCAAGGACCTGGTCGCCTTCCTCGACCGGTTGGCCGGCACCAAAGGACATTGACCCCGGAGGGCAAAGACCATGAACGAACACGGAGAACCCCGGCGCTTCGCCCTGCTCGAGGATTGGCTCGAGAAACTCAAGAAGACGGAGAACCTGCTCGTGCTGCTCTCGGGCTGTCTCGTCGTCTCCTTCTGCTTCAACATCTATTTCCTCTATAGGGTCGCCTACGAGGTCAACGACCTCACCAAGAACATCACCATCGTGCCCGAGGTCTTCAAGGACGTGCTCGCCAATCTCAAGGCCGACCTCGATCTGACCCTCAAACCGCTCAACGAGAACCTGAACGTGATCAAGGAGACGGTGTCGAACGCCAACCTCCAGGAGTTCCAGTCGAGCATGGCCGGCAAACTCGGGCAGATCTCGCAAGCAGCTGAGAACATAAAGAATCTTGCCGAGAAAGACACGCTGACCAACCTCGCGAACAAGGTCGACGGCATGAAGGAGACTCTTTCCAAGAACCTCGACACCATCTACAACTCGCTCAACCAGGGCGATACTGTCACGGCCCTCAAGAACCTCGAGACCAAGTTCGACGCCGCGGGGAGCAAACAAGCCGCCTCGCTGGACAAGCTCGACCAGTCGATCAAGGCCGTCGACCTGCAAGTCCTGGAAGAGACCCTCGGCCGCAAGATCGACCTCGTCTCCAGCCACCTGACCGAGGAACTGCAGAA
>Ga0156395_1291_pt1 | contig 28600 bp, 16 predicted proteins | sample RifOxyA3_FD_108039 | JGI IMG/M metagenome (GOLD analysis project Ga0156395, IMG submission 108039) | Deltaproteobacteria bacterium RIFOXYA12_FULL_61_11 | reverse complement strand
GACTGCCGAGGCGCGGCCGGTGAGCCTGGGGCCTCGGGCCAAGAGGGAACGCCGGGCCAGCCCGGGGCAGCAGGTCTGACCGGGGCTACCGGAGCACCCGGCCCCCGGGGTCCTGCCGGTATCGAGGGTCTCCCCGGCGACCACGTCCTGGCCGGGCAGCTCCGTTGGGACGAGAGCGGCCTCTTGGACGGAGAAACCCCCTTCGCCGTCATCGAGGACCCCGTTACCGCGATACCCCTGCTGGTCATCACAAAAAACATCCTAGAGGTAGACCTCCGTTATGCCGTCAGCGTGATCTACGAGCAGCTTTTCTGGGTGGAACCGGACTATTACCTCGCCACCGTGGTCCGCTTCGTGCGCCGCGGCAACCAGGTGCTCCTGCTCGAGGACAGCACGGGCCTGGCTGTGCCCACCGCATTGCCCCGTTTGCGAGTGATCGGCAGTTTCCCGGTGGCCGTAGAGTCGTCCGAGGCCCTGGCCGTGGACTTCCTCGCCGGCCTGGATCTAGCGGTCCTCGATGCATCGTATGCCTACGCCTCCGATGAGCTCTGCGGCGACGACGACACCTGCTCTCCTGGGAGCACCTCGGCCGTCGTGGCCCAGGTGATCGAGGACAGTTACCTCGAGGAGGTGCTCAACCTGGGTGAACGCATCGTGCTCACCCAAGTGGCGAGCGTGCGCGGCACCTTCACCACCCGCTCGATACCGACCATGGTCCTCAAACACGACTTCTCCCCTTACCGGCCGAGTGAGAGCTTCGAGCCGTGCCCCTCGAACCGCCAACGCGAGGTCGGTTTCTTCGAAACGGCGCCGCGCTTTGGGGAGAACGCCGGTTGGGGCGAGGTCGAGTTCAACGTGCTCAAGTGGGACCATACCCGGCCCATCACCTTTTCCATCAGCGCCAACACCCCTGCCGAGCTGCTCGAACCGATCGAAGAGGGCATTCTGTACTGGAACTTCGTCTTCGCCCGCGAGGTGCTGCACGTGGAGCGTCTCGACGATCCCTCGATCACCGCGCTCGACCCGCAGCACAACGTCATCCAGTGGATCGACGCCGAACTCCCCTATGCCTACGCCATGTTCCAGGGTGATGCGCGGAGCGGGGAGATCCTCCACGGAGGCGTCTTCCTGCCGGACTGGCGAAACTACCTGGTCTCCGAATACGAGGCCTACAGTCTGGCCGAAGCTCGCCCCTCCGCGACGGACAACCGCGTCAGAGGCGGCGGCATGGTCGCGGCCGACCCGGTCCAGTTCTTCTTCCCGACCAACGCCGCGGCCGGGGAGGGTTGGCTCGCCGACTCGTACCGTGCCCTGGTCGCACACGAGGTAGGTCACGTCCTGGGTTTGCGGCACAACTTCGCGGCCAACCTCGGAGCCAACATCCCCCCGGAGGACTTCGCGGGTGAGGTACAGCATTACTACGCCACGGGTGAGGTAACCCCTGGGCATTACGCCGCTTCGTCAGTTATGGACTACCAGGACCTGGAGCAGGGAATGCTCGGCCGCACCATCGCCTCCGAGGCCTTACCATACGACATCAAGGCCATCCGGTGGGCGTACGACGCCGTGCCCCTCTCCGACTTACCAACCATCCCCTTCTGCAGCGACACGCTGGAGTACTACTCGCTCTATCAGGATTGTCTAGCCTTCGACGCGGGACCTGATCCGCTCCTGTTCCGCCGCGACTACGATGTCCTGCAGGCACGCCACACCCTGGCCTACGCCCTGGCCAGCGAGTTCTGGGCTATCACGTCCACTCCCGTCGAACAGCTCCGCATCGACCCCGACTACTACCTGGCCGGTCTGACCGAGGCCTTCGGGGACGAGAGCGGGGGTATCCTGGCCGCGTTGGAGCCGGAGCGCCGCTTTGTGGCCATTGAACAGCACTGGCCCTCCGAGGTGAACCGCTACGAGCTCTCCGCGCTCAACCGTGATTCCATTACGACCGAGACCGAGCAGTACGTCCTTGCGAGAATCAAGCGCGCCGGTGGCTTGGCCGAGCTGGTCTTCGACTACCTGCGCCCGAGTCCTGAGGACGAGCGCTATCCGGCCCTGGTCGTCGAGCTGCGCGAGGCCTTCGAACAGTTCCTCGCAAGCGAAGACTTCGAGCTCGCTCCGGAGGACCTGGCCACGGTCCTGCAGCGGGCCGCGGGCTTCTTCGACCTCCTGGCCAAGGAGTACTATCAGATCCTTATCAAGAGTCTCGAGCAACGGCAGGACCTCTTCGCGTTCTGGATCGGCAAGCAACCCCTCGCCTTCACGGCCGATGTCTCTGCCATCCAGGACCTCCTGGCCGAACTGACCTCAGCCGTGCTGCTGTCCACACAAAACGAGGCGAGCGTGGCAGAACTCGGCCGCGACACTTCGGATGATGCTGTTACCATCACCTACACCCCTGCCTTCTTCGCACCCGGAACTCGCCGGAGCATGCTGCGCTTGCTCGAAGCCTCCTACCTCGACCCTGACTGGAGCGTCGCCCTGGAGGACGAGCTGCGGCCACCCTTGCTGCAACGCTTCGACCTACACAAAGAAGAAGTCTACCTCGCGGTCGACCGGCTCGCCGCGCAGGGTCTGCTCCCGGCCGAGGTGGACACCTCGAGCGACCGCGCCGAGAGCGGAGTCATCGCCGCTCCGGTACTCGCGCTCTTGCCGGAACCCCTGCGCCGCTGGTTCGAGGCCGAGCTGAGCATCTTGGCCGACCTGGAGGTCTTGTAACGTCTCGACCGCCTTTCGAGTACATCCCCCTACCGCACCTCCCCGATCGCACGAGGTAGCGGTGAGAACAGCAATCGTGGTTTCTACAGCGAGCCGGTTTTCGACCTGAAGTTGGTTCGGAGCATCCGCTTGTGCTATCCTGCACCCCATTGGGAGTACCAGGGGGATCAAAGTATGGACGACCATACCTTCCGGCCGCGCTCTTCGGTTTTTCTCGTCATCACCGCTCTGATCTGGCTCGGTGGGACTGGCTGCAGCACGGACGGAGCCGAGGTCGATCCCGCCGAGGTGCAAGAGGCCAGCGACGACCGAGCAGGATCCAGCGGGGTTCAGGAGCCGGCGGAGCCGGAGCAGACCACGATCACAGATCCCGACTCCCCCGATCCCCAGACACCCGCGCCCGACAAGCCGGACCCTGAGTCCACCCTCGCCCTCCCCAGCACCGAGCCGATCCACTCAGAGGCCGGAACCCCGCACCAGGACCTCGAGGCCTATCGTGACCGTTCGACCATACTCGTCGACGAGATCGACGACTTCAACATCCAACGGTTACCAGCGTCGACCTCGCTGGCTGCATCGCTTCAACAGACCGGGAGCTATCTCGGCACGCAGTGCCTGGGGGTGCAGCACTGCACCGACGGGAAGGAGACCTACTTCGAGTATTGCGGCGACTGCGCTGGGCCCGGGTGTAATCCCGGATCGGTTTGCAAGAAAGAAGGCTTCACCTGCATCGCCTCTCCAGAACCGGTATTCTACTTCGACGAACGCTATCCCCTGGACTGCTCCCTCTTGCCCAAACCCGCTCCCACCCCCGAACCACCGTCACCGGACACCTGCCTGGGGGTCCAACACTGCACCAACGGCAACGAGACCTATTTCGAGTATTGCGGTGACTGCAGCGGCGCGGGCTGCCGGCCGGGGTTCACCTGCAGCCGCGAGGGTTTTACCTGCAAGACCTCTCCGACCGAGGTGTTCTTCTTCGACAAACTGTACCAGCTTCCCTGCGACCCGCAGCCCCCCGACCCTCCCTCTCCACCGGAGCCCCCTGCCCTCCTCTGTCAAGGAGTGCAGCACTGCACCAACGGCGGCGAGACCCTGTTCGAGTACTGCGGCAATTGCACCGGCGCGGGATGTCAGCCTGGCTTCACCTGCGGCCGGGAAGGCTTCACCTGCGAAACCTACGCCGAGAAGAAGTTTTACTTCGACACGCTCTATCCCGTGGAATGCCGGCTCTTGCCCGAAGACCCGGAACCCGAACCGCCACCACCTGAGGATCCCCCCGAGGACCCGCCCGAGCCACCGGCTCTCGACTGCCAAGGCGTACAACACTGCACCAACGGCAACGAGACCCTGTTCGAGTACTGCGGCAACTGCGAGGGCGCGGGGTGCCGGCCCGGCTTCACCTGCGGCCGGGAGGGTTTCACCTGCGAGACCTACGCCTCAATCAAGTTCTATTTCGACACGCTCTATCCCGTGGAATGCAGGCTCTTGCCGGAACCACCGCCGTCCGAACCTCCCCCCGAGGACCCGCCTGAACCCCCGGTCCTTCTCTGCCAAGGCGTGCAACACTGCACCAACGGCAACGAGACCCTGTTCGAGTACTGCGGCAACTGCGCGGGCGCTGGATGCCGGACAGGCTTCACCTGCGGCCGGGAGGGTTTCACCTGCCATACCTACATGGACAAGGTGTTCTTCTTCGACAACCTCTACCCTGTGGAATGCACGCTGTTGCCTGATCCTGAGGATTGACCTCGCACTAGTCCAGTATCAGAAAGGACTCCACTCATGAAAGCCCTACCTTGCTCCATCCTGCTCCTCATCTTGACCTCAGCCGAACTGTTCGCCGCTCCCGACGCCATCCCTGTAGCAGCGCCCCTGCCGAGCGTCCCAACCGATCCGATCATCGTGCTGATGCTCGGACCTCCCGGAGCGGGCAAGGGCACCCAAGCCGAACGCCTAGCCGCGAAACTCGGGGTGCCGACCATCTCCGTCGGTGCGCTGCTCCGGGCAGCCCGGCTGAACGAGGCAGAGCGGCAGGCCCAGGCCAAGGGGGAACTCCTCGCCGACACCACGGTGATGCGTATCCTCGGGGAAGAGTTGTTTCGCAGCCCGGGCGACCTGCGCTATCCTAAGGGCTTCATCCTCGACGGCATGCCCCGCTCCATAGCCCAGGTCGCCTTGCTCGAGACCCTCCTCGCGCCCTTCCGTATCAAGGCCGTGGTGCTCCTCGAGGTGCCGAGGGAAGTATCCCTGCAACGGCTGCTCGAACGCGGCAAGACCAGCGGCCGCCCAGATGATGCCAACCGGACCGTGATCGAACGCCGCCTGGACCTCAGCGAAGCCACCAGCCGACCCATCATCGCCCACTACGAGAAAGCCGGGCTCCTGGTGCGCATCGACAGCACCAAGCCGATCCCCGAGGTGGCCGAAACGATCGCCACCCACGTTGCATTGAAAGGGAAGACCCGTCAGTAGTCGCGCTGCTTGATGACGTGGTTCTTGCTGAGGAAGTATCCCTGCGGCAGCAGTTTTTCTGCTTCTTTGCGTATGCTCTCGACCGACCAGCCCTTGGCGTGGAATAGTTCCAGCATGCGTTTGCGGACCCGGATGTTATCTTCTTCGGCGAGGAAGGCGGCGGTCACGGCTTCGCGCTCTTCGTCACCGGCTTGGAGTTCGATCGCGGCCAGCGCGGCCAGCTTGAGGTCGTCATCGCTGTCACCCAGAAGACCAGCAGCGAGGTGGGAGATGCGCGGATCGCGGAACTCGCCGAGCTGGGCCAGGACCTCGATGGCCCGCTGGTGGGAGTTCTCATCGAAGATGGTGTCCCCCTCGGGCATGAGCAGGAACAAGAACTCGAGCAATTCCTCGCGAGGGATCAGCGCGGCCAAGATCTTGACCGGCCAGGCGATCTGCGCTGCCCGACGGAGGTAGGCCTTGACCGGCTCGACCACGACCTCCCCCCAGCCGATGAGCAGGTCGTGGATCCACTCCTTCTCCTCGAGGTCGGCAATGGTCTTCTCGATGGTGAAGTCATAGCGGTTGAGCAGGGCTTCGGCGGCCTCTGCTCCGGGGTTATTCTCGATTTCTTCATAGGCCACCCGGCGTTGTTCCTCGGTCGCCGTCTTCTGCCGCAGCATTTTCGCGGCCCGGTCCAACCGTTTTGCCCGACGGCTTTCCTGAAAACCATGGATGAACCCGCTCAAGCCTGCCAATTCCGGTTGACCCCCCTATGCTCGGATTGCTAATGACCCAATGCATAGGGCATGCAGCCCACCTTGTAAAGCGTAAAGCTCTTTCCGCTCCGGAGGGACGGCCATGGACTTCCGCACCGTCAGACGCACCTTTCTCGATTATTTCATCCGGCAGCACCACCGCCTGGTACGCAGCTCTCCGGTGATCCCCTTCGAGGACCCGACCCTACTCTTCACCAACGCGGGGATGAACCAGTTCAAGGACCAGCTCCTTGGCTTGCGCGACGAGGGCTATCGCCGGGCCTGTTCGGTCCAGAAGTGCATCCGCGCCGGCGGCAAGCACAACGACCTCGATGCGGTAGGCAAGGACGGACGCCATCTGACCTTCTTCGAAATGCTCGGCAATTGGTCTTTCGGCGACTATTACAAACGAGAGGCCATCGAATGGGCGTGGAACCTCTCGCTCGAGGGGTTCGGTCTGGATCCCTCCCGTATCCACGTCAGCGTGTACAAGGACGACGACGAGGCCTACGAACTCTGGCGCACGCACATCGGCGTGCCGCCGGAGCGCATCGTGCGCCTGGGCGACCTGGACAAGGGCGACGAAGAGAACTTCTGGAGCATGGGTCCCACCGGTCCGTGCGGTCCCTGCACCGAGCTGTACTACGACCTCGGCCCGGCCCACAGTTGCGGGAAGCCGAGCTGCGGCGTGGGTTGCGACTGCGATCGTTACTTCGAGTACTGGAACAACGTCTTCATGGAGTTCAACCGTCAAGCGGACGGCGCCTTCGTCCCCCTGGCCTTCAAGTCCGTGGACACCGGGCTCGGACTCGAACGGCTGACCGCCATCCTCAACGGCAAGGTCTCGGTATTCGAGACCGACGCCTTCCAGCCCTTGATCCAGGCCATCCGAGCGGCAGCCCCGGTGCAACTCCCCGAAGAGAAAATGGCTGTGGCCTGTAACGTTGTGGCCGACCATGTCCGCTCGGTCTCGGTCTCCCTGGCCGACGGGGCCTTCTTCTCCAACGAGGGCAGAGGGTACGTGCTGCGCCGAATTCTCCGCCGCGGCGTGCGGTTCTGCCGCGAACTTGGCTTCCGCGAACCCTTCATCTACAAGTTGGTCGCGATCGTAGCCGAGACCCTTGGCGACGTGTACCCGGAGCTGCACGAAAAGCGCGGCCACGTCGAACGGGAGATCCGGACCGAGGAACAGCGCTTCCTCGCAACCTTGGATCACGGTCTGGACTTGTTTGACAAGACCCTCGCGACCCTTCCCCCGGGCACGGGGTTCCCGGGCGAAGCCGCTTTCAAGCTCCACGATACCTATGGGTTCCCGGTCGACCTGACCGAAATCATGCTCGGCGAACGCGGGGCCACGCTGGACCGCTCCGGCTTCGATCAGGCCATGGAAGCCCAACGGACCCGCGGCCGCAGCGCGATGAAGTTCTACGAGGGAGCCGGCGCAGCGGCAGGGGTTTGGGTCGAGAGTCCTTACCGTAGTGACGATGAACTGGCCGGCAAGAGGTTCGTCGGCTACCATACCGAACGGGCCGAGTGCAGGGTGCTGCGCTACCGCGCTCACGGTGAGGACCAGTTCGAGCTCGTCCTCGACCGTACCCCCTTCTATGCCGAGAGCGGTGGTCAGGTCGCCGATACCGGCACCCTCGAGGGCTGCGGACTCTGCCTCGCGGTGCAAGACGTCCAGCGGAACGAGAACGACCTCGTCGTCCACCGCGTCGCGTGCAGCGGCGCCTTGCCCCTGGGGCTCTTCGACACTTCCTTCGTCGCCACGGTCGACGGGGCACGACGTCAAGCCATCCGCCGCAACCACACCGCCACTCACTTGCTGCACCGCGCCCTGCGCGACCTCCTCGGCGAGGGGGTTCACCAGGCCGGTTCCAAGGTCTCACCCGAAGCCCTGCGTTTCGACTTCAATACCTCGCAACGCCTGGAACCCCAGGCCCTGCGTCACCTCGAGACCGCGGTCAATGCAGCCATCCTCGCCAACCTGCCGGTCGAGATCCATGAAGACCTCCCGCTCGAAGAAGCCCGCCGCCACGGAGCCATGGCCCTGTTCGGCGAGAAATACGGTGACCTGGTGCGCATGGTGCAGATCGAGGACGTGAGCCTGGAGCTGTGCGGCGGCACTCACGCGAGGAGGACCGGCGACCTCGGCTCCTTCGTGGTGACCGAAGAAGGGAGCATCGCCTCGGGGGTGCGCCGCATCGAGGCAAGGACCGGCGAGGGCGCGCTGACGTACCTGCGCGACCGACTCGCGGTGGTGGAAAAGCTCGGCAAGCGCTTCGGGGTGGTCGAGAGCAGTCTCGACGAGCACCTCGGCCGCCTGGCCGACGAGAACAAAGAACTGCGGCGGCAGGTCGAGAAGCTGGGCGAAGAGGTCTTCGTGGCCCGGCTGCCCGAGCGCCTCGCCTCCGTACCCACGACCCCGAAAGGCACGAAAGTGCTGGTCGAGAAGTTGCCCGAAGGACTCGGCCGCAACGAACTCCTGCGCCGCGCCGACCTCCTGCGCGACCGCCTGGGCTCGGGCGTGGTCGCCCTGACCCTGCCCCAGGGCCCGAAGCTAGCACTAGTCCTTACCGTGACCCCGGACCTTCAAGCCGCTCACCCGGCCACGGACCTGCTCAAGACCGTGACCGAACGCCTCGGCGGCAGCGGCGGCGGTAAACCCCACCTGGCCCAAGGCTCCCTGGCCGACCCTGCCCGCTTCCCCGAGCTGGAGGCTTTGCTGTTGGGTGTGTTGGGGTGAGGAGCTACACCCGCTTGAGATCTTGGTATCTCTTCAGTCTTGGGTGGGACAAGGGGTCCTGTCGCCTCACACCCCCACCATGCTCATGCTTGCGCGTGGCGGGGGTCCCCCGTCGGCGCCACCCCAACGTGGTAACCAGAACAATTTGCAATCCACCCAAGACAGAAGGGTTTCAGATCTTGAGCTACCACCCTTGACAATAATCCAGGCATTGGCGTAGAACCCACCCAACACTCGAGATCATCCCTCATGACGGAGCGTCTATGGAACGTTCTCATCTCGCTATACTCTTGCTGTTCGTCGGCATCGTAGCCTGCAACTCAGAGAACAAGCCTCCCTCAGCCCTCATAGAACCCCACATTGCTGATCTCGAAGGGTATACACTGGAGGAACTGCTGAAGCTCCAAGAAGAAGGCGCGATCACCGAGGAGGCCTTGTTCGACGAAGTCACCAGGAGATTGAAAGAGGACGAAGAATTCCTCGCCGACATGAAAGGATCCAAAGGAGCCAAGGGAGATCCTGGGGACGTAGGTATCCAGGGACCGGAGGGTGCAACAGGGGTCGCTGGTGCGCCTGGTGAGCCCGGACCTGTTGGGCCGCAAGGTGAACCGGGACCGGCAGGGCCTCGAGGTGAGATTGGGCCGCAGGGCGCCTCTGGCCCCCCGCTTAATAGACCTACGGTGACCTCAGTGCCGCCGGCCAACCTACGTCTCGGGAATGCTGTCACGTATCAAGTCGAAGTAGCTGGAGGGACGGAGCCCTTTTTCTATTTCCCCTTACAACTACCCGAAGGTATGCAGCTCGATAGTACCGATGGGTTACTCACCTGGTCTCCCGACATTAACCACATCGGTACTCATACGATTCGTTTGGTTGTTTTCGACCGCGAGGGGCAACTGGCCTCTCACTGGTTCGAGATGACCGTTGAACAGAAAATTACCGATCCTTACACGCCTGAGTTCTACGAAGCGCCTGTGCTCTTCGCCCCTGTGTACCGACGGACCGCTGATTTCGACAGCGAACTCGTGCTCGTGAACACCTCGGAGGTCACAACCGGGACCGCGGAACTCACCTATTTTAAAGATAATAGTTCTTTTTCAATATCCGAAAACATTGTTTTGGCAAAACGCGGCCAGCAGACAATCCATACCTTGAATAAAACCATGCTGGGGACTTCATTCAGCGGTTTGGTCAGGGTCACGGCAGATGTCCCCATCGCCATGGCTGTCCATAACGAACGTATCAACGTGGATGATCCTGCTCACGATACGAACGACAGCTTCTGCTATCCCGCCTTTGGTACTGCCAGCAATAGGTTGTTCATCCCCCTCTTGGAGAAGAATCGCGACCTCCTCTATACCTCCGGGTTAACCATCATCAACCTTGGCGAGGACAGCACTCCGATTTCAATAACATTTTACAATTCTTTGAATGGGTTGCAGCTATTCGAAGATCAGTATCCCCCTATCCAAGCATCTCAGAATGTTGACATTCCGATACGGATTGACGCTAGGTTTCCGGATAATTCCCGATTCTCGGCGGTCATCACCGCACCGGATGCCCCCCTTGCCGCCTATGCTTTTTCCGACAGCAATGTATTTAGATCAGCTCTCCCGGACGTTGGCTTGCGAGCCTTCGGGACTATCGCTCAACCGGCGCACTCAAGCAGGTTGATCCTGCCCTGGGTAGCCCATGCCGCGAACGGGTATACGTCAACCCTGGCCATCCAGAACGCCGGTACCGTTGCGACCGGATGCACGATCACCTATTACGCCAGCACAGGCGGCAGTGCCTTGAAAACGGTTACCTCACCGTCCATCCAACCCGGGGCTTCCTGGATTGTGAAAAATGATGATACCACCACGACCCCTGAGGCCGGTTTCGACGGTCTCGCCATGCTCGAGAGCGAGAATGATGGGCGCATTGTCGCCACCGTGTTCCAGAATCACGACGAACAGCGTATCGGCATGGGCTACAACGGGATCATGCCCCAAGGCCGGGTTCTTCATCTGCCCGCGATATACAAGGATGTTAAAGGCCGGCAGACCTGCATCCGGGTCGTCCACGACCACGCCCTTGCCGTGGAGGCCGGTATAGACTTCCATGCCGAGAACGGTGACCTGGCTGCGCATCAGGTCGTCACCGTTCCTGTTCGAGGTTGGGCGAAGCTCTGTACCGCTGAGATCGCCGCTCTTACGTCAGGCTTCACCGGGTCGGCCATCATCACCGCGGACCAACCCATTGCCGCCCTGGTCACTTCTCCCAGCCCAACGGAACAACGCGGTCTAGCATATTCGATGTCGGGGACCACCCCCTGAACTCCGCGGTCCCACAACAGTTCAGCCCGGCACTTCGAAGTAAGGTCCAACTGACCCAGGCGAGCAGGGCACGCTAGGTCGGGATCACATCCCCAGCAAAGGCCATGCGGTGAGCGCTGGGCCGAGGGGTAAGCGATGCGTGCCCCCGTGGATGAGGTAGCCCGGACCGAGACGGTCGCCGAGGGCCTCGCGCAGGATTCGGATGCCTGCGGCCATCTCTGCCCGCGGTGTCGCCGTGGCCTTGATCTCTATGGGCACGAGGCTACCCGCGTGTTCGACGAGCAGGTCGACCTCATGCCCCGTGCTCGTCCGCCAGAAGGATAACCCGGGGCTCTTACCGTGATGGGTGAGTCGCTTCAGGATCTCGACGACCGCCGCGTTCTCGAAGAGCCCTCCGGCCATGGGACCGAGCCGGGCTGGCTCGGCGTCGTGCAGGCCGACCAAAGCACACAAGGTTCCCGTATCAAGGAAATACACCTTGGGTGTTTTGACAAGTCTTTTCCCATAGTTGGAGAAGTAGGGGCGTACCAACACAACCTGGTGACAGGCCTCCAGCAGCGAGAGCCAAGCCTTGGCAGTATTGACCGCGATCCCGAGATCCCGCGCCAGGGCCGTGAGGTTGAGCAGTTGGCCCACGCGGGCGGCAAGGCTGCGCAGGAAGATCTGGAATTGGGTCAGGTCCCCGACATTGCGCAGGAGCCGTACGTCGCGCTCGAGATACGTCTGCAGGTACGAGGCATGCCAGAGTCGAGCATCCCGCTGTGGATCCAGGCTTACTTCTGGATATCCGCCGCGGACGATTCGAGCCCATGGGTCGGTTGAACTCGAGACGCCGGCCAACTCGGCAGGTCTTTCAGCAGCGCACTCCCAGGGCAGCGCGGCCGTATCACGGTGGTCGAGTTCAGCCCAGGCCAGCGGCAACAAGCGCAACACTGCGGTCCTACCCGCGAGCGTCTCGCTGACCTTTTCCATCAAGAGCAGGTTGTGCGAACCGGAGAGCACGAAGCGTCCGCAGGCGGCTCGCTCGTGATCGATAGCTTCGCGGAGGTACGGTAGAAGTTCGGGCACGTTTTGCACTTCGTCCAGGATGAGGGGAGGTCGGTAGTGTTGCAGGAAACCGCGCGGATCGAGCTTGGCCGCAGCACGGACATCGGGCAGGTCGAGGGAGATGTAACCATGGCTGGAACCGAACAGGTGTCGCAGTAACGTGGTTTTACCCGACTGGCGCGGTCCGGTCAGGACGACGGCCGGGAACTCCCCCACCGCTCTGACCAAGGTGCTCTCTACCTGTCTGGGGAGATAGTCCAAGGGACCAGGTTTCTCCTTCACATGGGGTATGCCAGGTAATTATGCATTTCAAATGCACAATTGCAAGCTTGCCGAGTACTAGCCCTCAGCCAGGCACCTCGAAGAAGGTCCAACTGATCCAGGCGAGCAGGGCGAGGAGGGTCACGCCCAGCACGATGCTGTAGGTGATGAGCTTTTTCTCGATCGGCAGGAGGGGTTCCTGCTGCATGCGGTCGAGTTCTTCGATGAGCTTCGGTTCTCGGGGCGTGTGCATAGTGCTTCCCTGGTAGTGGATCAACCGTTGCCCAGCGGCGGCTTGATCCCGTGGAAGAAGACCCACGAGATGAACAGGCCGATCCAGATGATGAAGCCGAACAGGCTGATGAGGTAGACCGCGGCTAGGCGGCCGATGCCTTCCTCCCACAGTTTACGAAAATCCGAGATCAGGCCGATCGAGAAGAAGGTCATGGTGAAGAAGAGGACCCGGAAGACGTTGCCCTCGTCCGTGGCGGTAGCCGCGACGGCCTGCAGTTCTGGCCAGGTCAGAACAGCGACCAACAGACAGGCGAAGGTCAAGACATAGCCGAGCACGAACTTGGGGAAGCGCTCCCAGATGTGGCCGAGGCCGACCCGCTGACCCGATTTGCCCGCATCGATCTTGGTGCACCAGATCACGGCTAAAAGAAAGGACCAGATGCCGATGAAGACGTCGATGAACATCTTGGTCGTGGTCGCGGTCATCAGCATCCAGCCTTCTTTGTAAACGACGCCCTCCTCGGCGAGGGCCTTGGCGCGCACCAGGGAATCGACGATGGCGCCGCTGGCCACGGCCGCGCCGTCGGTCTTGACCGCTAAACCCATCCAGGCACCCGCGACCATGGGTTCGTGGTAGAGGAACTGCTGGGCCAGGAAGGGCAAGAGGACCAGCTCGACCACGGCGAAGACCACGACCAGGGAGCTGACCATGATCGGTACCACGGGTCTCGCCCGGATAGCCGCCCCGGTGGCGATCGCCGCAGAGACCCCGCAGATCGAGACGCCGGAGGCCAACGGCGCGGCCCATTCCCGGCTGAAACCGAAATACTTGCGGGCCAGGAAGTACACCAGGGCCCAATAGATGAGATACGCTTCGACGATGGCGCACAACCCCCGGAAGATGATGGTGCCGGCCAGACCCGTGGCCGAGGCAGCCTTGACCCCGAGGGCCGCGCCCATGATCACGATCGCGGTCTTGATGTACCACTCGGGCCGGGTGGCCTCGGCCAGGCGGCGCGTGGCAGCGGGGAAGAGGTTGCCGAGGGTGAGTCCGGCGAGCAGGGCGAGGATGTAGCCGGCCTCACCGGTGAGGTTGAGCGACCAACCGAGGCCGAGCGCCTCGCGCTTGTCCGGGGTGGCGGCGATGTAACCGTAGTGGCCGAGGAAGAGACACAGCGCGGACACGGCGAAGATGACGGTGAAGCCGACGAGGAAGCGTTTGAGGTCCAGGCCGAGGAAGTGGGCGCCGACCAGGGTAAGGACGAGCATGGCGGCATAGGTGCCGAGCAGGGCGAGATAGCCGGGCAACCCCGCGTACTCGGGGGATACTGCCTTGAGCGCCTTCAGGGGGTCGGCCCAGACCGAGAACTTGACGCCCCAGCCTAAAAGATCGAGCCCTCCGAGGACTCCGAGGGAGAGGAGGAAAACCAAGAGTCCGAGATAGACCGACCACCAGTCCTCGGACCGCCAGAACGGGCTGTGTTCCGTTGTCATCGCGGTTCCTCCGATCCCGACCTCGCGCCGAGCAGCGGACCCCCAAGTTGCCATCGTCATTTGTGCTTACCACCATAGGGGAAGGGCGTCAACGCCTCCTCGTTTTGCGTGTTTCTACAATAACTTCATCGTCATAACTGTTTAATACTTGCGTTTCTTACCCTGATCCAACCTTCAGAGCCTCGACCAAATCGCAGGAGGAGCGTCGGTTCTCTCCTGGGCGGTCGACTTTTTTTCACCTCCGGTCTAAGGAATCCCGATCTCGATCGATACCACGGATGGGAAGCGGCATGAGCCGCGGGGAGGGTGTGATGAGTGAGACCAAGGGCGACTTCGTGCGCGTCTGTCTTGCCGACCACGGAAGTCACCTGCTGCGCTATGCTCGGCGTCTCACCGGCGATCCGGAGAGGGCCCAGGACGCGGTGCAGGAGACCTTCCTGGCGCTGTGGCGGGCCGATCACGAGGGGCTCCGGCCGCGCATCCTACCCTGGCTGCTCGCCGTCTGCCGCAACAAGGCGCTGGACCGCAACAAGAAGGAGCGTCCCATGGTGGCATTGCAGGAAGGATCCGCCCCTAGCGTCGAAGTCTCGCCCCAGGACGGAGCGCTCGCCCGGGAACGGGAATGGCGCGTGCGCACGGCGCTCGACGCCCTGCCGGAGCGACAGCAGGAGGTCGTGGTGCTCAAGTTCCAGAACGGACTCTCGTACAGGGAGATCGCCGAGGTCACCGGGCTGTCGGTGAGCAACGTGGGTTTTCAACTCCACGTGGCCTTGAAGACCCTGCGCGAACGATTGGCCGAGGACAAAACCGCTGGAGGTGCGGCATGAGCGTGGAGAAAGAACGGTTGACCGCCTATGTGTTGGACGAGGTCGAGGCCACCGAACGGGCCGCGATCGAGGCCGCGCTGGCCGCTGATCCGGAACTGCGCGCCGAAGTCGAGGAGTTGCGTCTCCTCGGCGGCGAGCTGCGCACCGTGCTGGCCGCCGAGCCTGAACCCATATTCGACCCGAAACGCCGGCAGGCGGTGGAACACGGTCCGGCCACGCTCGGCAGCCGGGGGTTGACCTACCTCGCCTCCTGGTTGCGCTGGCCAGTGCTGGTACCGGTGGCGGTCTGCGGGCTGCTCCTGATCGTCTTCCTGAGCCGAGGACCCGAAATCACCCCGGATTCCAAGGTGGTGGAGACTCCGGTGCCCGACAGCGCGGAAGCCGAGGTCGTCGCCGTGGTGCCACCTCCCGTGGAAGCCGCCCCCGAACCCGGCAGAGCTCAGCCAACTGCTCCTCGCACCGGAACCGTCCCGACCGAGGTCGCCGCGACCACCGCTGGAGCCGAGGCCGAGCGCACCGGCTTCCAACCACCCCCGGTAGAACCCACGGCCATGCCCGTGCAGCAAGCCGATCAGCTCGTTGCCTTGGCCACGCCACCGCCGACGCCTCTCCCTCAACCTAGGCCAAAGCGGGACGGCGTGCTGTCGCACCTCCAAGGAGTAGCATTGTTCGACGAGACTTCTTCCTCCTTCGGCGGGGCAGGACCTTTGATGATGCGCACCCTCACCCCCCCGGGGGCTCCGGTCATGGCCGACGAGGGCATCTCCCTACCCGGGGCGCAGGGTGACCCGAACTTCAACACCGAGGCCTACGACCGCATCCGCGACAACCCGTTCAAGGACCCGCGGCAGGATCCGCTCTCGACCTTCTCGATCGACGTGGACACCGCTGCCTACGCCAACGTGCGCCGCTTCCTCGAGCGCAGCGCTCTACCTCCGCCGGACGCGGTGCGGATCGAAGAGCTGGTCAATTACTTCGACTATGCCTACCCCGAACCTACGGGCAAAGAGCCCTTCGCCGTGGACGTTGAGGTCAACCAAGCGCCATGGAAACCCGAGCACCGCCTGCTGCGCATTGGGATCAAGGGTAGGACCATGAAGAGTCAAGCCCGGCCCGCCGCGAACCTTGTCTTCCTGCTCGACGTCTCCGGTTCCATGAACCATCCGGACAAGCTGCCCCTGGTGCAGCGTTCGCTGCGGCTCCTGGTCGAGCAGCTCGGCCCGAGCGACCGCGTGGCCATCGCCGTCTACGCTGGGTCCTCGGGGCTCGTACTGCCCTCGACCCCGGGCTCCGAGGGTGCGACCATCCTGCAGGCCCTCGACCGGCTCCAGGCAGGCGGCTCGACCAACGGCGGCCAGGGCATCCGCCTGGCCTATGACGTGGCCCGACAGCACTTCGTCCCGGGCGGGATCAACCGCGTCGTCCTGGCCACGGACGGCGACTTCAACGTCGGCGTGACCAACCGCGGCGAGCTGACCCGCCTGATCGAGGACCAGGCCAAGAGCAAGATCTTCCTCACGGTGCTTGGCTTCGGCAGCGGCAACCTCAAGGATGCCCAGATGGAGGAACTGGCCGACCGCGGCAACGGGCAGTACGCCTATATCGATAGGCTGCAGGAGGCGCGCAAGGTCCTGGTGGAGCAGCTCGGCGGCACCTTGCAGACCATCGCCAAAGACGTCAAGCTCCAGCTCGAGTTCAACCCGGCCGCGGTCAAGGCCTACCGTCTGATCGGGTACGAGAACCGCGTGCTCGCCAAGGAGGATTTCAACGACGACACCAAGGACGCCGGGGAGCTCGGCGCCGGGCACACCGTGACCGCCCTCTACGAACTGGTACCGTCCGAAGTAGCCTTCGAGTTCAAAGGCGTGGACCCGCTCAAGTACCAGCAGACGGCTCCGAGCGGCAAGGGAACTATGGAACTCGGCACGCTCAAGCTGCGCTACAAAGAACCCGAGGGCTCGCGCAGCGGGCTCCTCGCCTTCACCCTGCGTGACAAGGGTCGCAAGGCTCCCGAGCGCTCACCCGACTTCGCTTTTGCCGCGGCCGTAGCCGGGTTCGGACTCTTGCTGCGCGGCTCGGAGTACAAGGCAGGTTCCAGCTACACCCAGGTGCGCGAGTTGACGACTCCGGGACTCGCCCGCGATCCGCACGGCTACCGCCGCGAGTTCCTCGGTCTGGTCGACCGAGCCGAACGCCTGGCCCTGCCACCTCCAATCCCCGACCCATTGCCGACGGGGGAGGCCGAGCCCACGGGTGGGGGACGGTGAAGTGCCCTCTCTGACGCTCGTCCTCTCCATGCTACCCTTCCTGACTGCGACGCTGTTCGGCGGGTACCGGCTCTTTGGCAGCCACCCCCTCGCACCCGCACGAGGGCAGGGGCCGGTGAGCGATCAGACGACGCCCGTTCCCTTGCAGCCGGTCCAACCCGGCTCGTGGGTGCAGGTCCTGGCCCTACCGCCTTGCTCCCCGCCCGAGCCCTGCCCCTCCTATACCCTTACCCTCACTGGCGCGGCTCGCTCTACCCTCCTCGTCCGCACGGCTTGTTCCTACGGAACGCCCGAGACCATTCTCGAACTGACCGTGAACGAACGTCTGCAGGAGCGCTGGAGGGCCGGCCCCTCGACGATCATTAGGGAACGAATATTGCCCTTGTCCGGACCTGATGGAGCGACGACAGTTATCCTCAGCAATGTCGGTCCCGGACCCTGGAAAGGCAGGTTGCTGCTCCTCCCCCCCGGTCCCTCGTTGCCCTCGAGCCCTGCTTGGTTGCTCGGAAGCGCCTTCCTCTTCCTCCTCGCCGTAGCCTCTCGCCGCACTGGAACCTTCCACCGGTACGCGCCGCTCCTCACGGCAGCGGTCACCTTCGTCCTGGCCACCCTGTTCCAGTTCCCGCAGCGCTTGCTCCCCCTGGACAACCACCTCTTCTCGGACAGCCTGGAAGTGATCGAACCGCTCCTCACCGGCGAATTGACCTTCGATATGTCCAAACACCTGCTCTTCTTGCCGATTCTCTCACCCCTGGTCCGATTCGTCCGTTGGTTCGGTGCAGAGGACCTGCTGGCCCTGGCCTCGGTCTTCTCCCTCGTCGCCGCGGCCGCCGGCCTGACCGGTCACCTGCTCTTCCGAACCGTGCTCGGCGGGGCCTCGATGGGCGAGTGGCTCGCCGCCGCCTATCCCTGCACCTTCGCCTTCATCGGATATGCCTCGAGCTATGAGACGTATCCATTCTCGACACTGCTCTTCAACCTGACCGCTCTTGCGGCATGGAGGTACTGGTTGCTGCCGCGAAGAGGCAACTTAGCCCTGCTCCTGCTGAGTTCGATCGCGACGGCCTTGGCACACCCTCCCTTGCTCATGCTCGTAGCTGTGTCCGCGCTGCTCTGCTTCCATCGGACCCGGCGACCGTGGTGGCAGCGGGTCGGGTTGGGCGGTGCGACGGTATTCCTGGGACTTGCCCTGTTCCTTGCCGGGAACCTGGCAATCAGGGCGTGGTATCGTCCCATGGCCCAGCTAGGGCTCGGTGCCGAGGCCGAACGCCTTCTCAGCGTCGTCGAGGGCTATGCCAGTACGGCCAACCTCACGCTGGCAAACTTGGACCGCGTGGTCACCGCGCAGTTCCTCGTCGCGCTTGCCGGTGGGCCTTTCGGAACGAGTAGGATCGGGCTTCGCGGTTTTCTGTACGATCCGTTCGCCGCGCTCTGGCTCGTCCTGACCTTGCACTTACTCGGCCGTGGAATGGTGGTAACTCTGCGTCGGATGCAGACCCTCGGACTCGCCCCGCTCTTCCTGCTCATGGGATATTTTTGCTTTTACTGGTATTTCAACCCCACCGAAATGCTGCTCTACAGCCTTCCCCTCGTCGCGCCCCTGCTGCTCTGGCTCGGATGGACCCTACTCGAAGCAACGTCACCCTGGCGGTTGCTGTTGGCAGTCCAACTCGGCTTTACCGTGCTGGTCAACCTGAGAAGTGGAGGGGCCTGATGAGGGGGCCACGCCGTCGATGAGAACGGTCTTGTACCTCTTGGCCGCACTCCTGATCGGTCTGGTAGCGCTCGGGTTGGTGGAAATCACCCTGTCGGCGCTGGTGCCGGCGTGGCGTCCGACGAGACCGGAACGATCGCTCTGGCGCTACGACCCCTTGCTCGGTTGGTCGCATCACCCGGGGATCCATACCTCCATCCACGCCCCCCACGGCCGCTTCGAGGTCCGAATCAACCAGCAGGGACTCCGCGAGGATGACGTCCCCCTTGCCAAGAACAGCCGCCGGCGACTGCTCCTCCTCGGAGATTCCTTTGCCTGGGGTTATGGCGTGGACGTCCGAGAACGCTTCAGCGAACTGCTCGAACGGCGCTTCCCTCTGCTCGAGGTCGTGAACGCCGGTGCGTGCGGCTACGGTACTGACCAGGAATTGCAATATCTGCGGGAACGAGGAGCCGTTTTCGAACCGGACCTCGTGCTGGTCCTCTTCTCCCCCAATGATCTCGAGAACAACCTGGCCTGTGCTCAATACGGTTGGCCCAAACCCTGTTTCGTGTTGACCGACGAAGCTCTGGTTCCTCTCAACCTGCCGGTGCCGGAAACCTCGACCGCCGCGGCCCTCGTCCGCAGGTTGATGAGCTCCACCATCCTTCTGGGCAGGTTGGCAGGTTTCCTCGACCTCGGTGCCCTCATGTTCCATGACCACGAACCCGAGGAGCACCGCCGTTTCCTCGAGAGCCTGACCCTGCCCCGATCACTCGACCTGCAGTGGCGGCTCCTCCGCGAGCTCGAACGGACAAGCCGAGGCATGGGGGCTACGTTCCTGTTGGTCACCACGCCCCTCGACCAGGGGATTCAGCGATATTTCGCCACACGAGCAACCGACGCAGGCCTACGGTACCTCCCACTGGCTCCTCCCTTATGCCGGAGCTTAGCCGGGGATGCCTTCGAGGGTCTCGACGATCTCCAGGTGGTGCAGCGCTGTTATTCCCAGCACCTCCTCGAGACCACGAGCTTGCCGAACGATCCGCATTGGAATGCGACCGGACACGCCCTGGTGGCAGCCATCCTCGGGGATTGGCTGGTCGGCGAGGATATCTTCAAAGATACCCCCTGAGAAGTGCACCTTACCCTCCTTAGACCAATTCCGGATCCGTGGTGATGGCAACCAGGGATGGGCCGGGGTGCGCCAGGGCCTCGGTCAGGGCCGGAGCAAGCTCTTCTCTCCGTTCAACCCTAAAACCTCGGGCACCACAGCCATCGGCGTAGGAAGCGAAGTCGGGGTTGACGAGGTCGGTCTCCCACACGGGGAGGCCTTCGCTCTGCTGCTCCAGCGAGATCTTGCCGAGCTGGCCATTGTCAAAGAGGACGTGGGTGATCGGCAGCCGGTACTTCACAGCGGTACACAGTTCAGCCAGGTACTGGGCGAAGCCGCCGTCCCCGGTCAGGGCCACGACCTTGCGTTCCGGGGCGGCACAGACGGCCCCGAGGGCGGCGGGATACCCGAAGCCGATCGAACCGAGGTAGCCCGACAGCAGCACGCTTTGCTTGTGGCACTCGAAGTAGCGGCCGAAGGAGTAAGCATGGTTGCCGACGTCCACGGCCAGGACTGCATCCTCGGGAACGAGCTTCGAGAGAGTCTCGCAAACGAGAGCGCTGGCCAGACCGCGGCCGCGATCCTTGGCCGCGCGGGTGACCTTCTCGGCGCGCCAGTTCTCTCTCCTGGCCTGCAACTCTGCCCGGCGATCCTCGACCGGTTCGAAACCTCGCCTGGAGAGGCGTTCGGTGAGCAGGCCCGCGGTGATGCCGAGCTCCCCGAGGATCGGTAGTTCGATCTCGTGGAAGCGGGCCAGGGCAAGAGGGTCGAAGTCGACTTGGATGGTACGGACACCGCGGCGGATGCCGGTGTGTTTGGAGAACGAGGCTCCCAGCACCAGGAGCAGGTCGGCCTCGGCCATGGCTTGTGCGGCGAGCGGGGTGCCGCTGCGACCGAGTACGCCGCAGGCGAGCGGATGATCGTCGTGGAGGAACCCCTTGGCCTTGAAGGTGGTCATCACCGGGGCGCCGAGGAGGTCGAGCAGTTGCTTCACCTCGGGCAGGGAGGTACGGCAACCGTACCCGAGGATCAGCGCCGGCCGCCGCGCGGCGAGCAAGGCTTCGATGGCGGCCTCGAGAGAGGCTGTCGAGGGAGCCACTGCCCGGTCCGGTATCCGTCCGCGGGGGCCAACCAGAGGCACCGTAGCGGTGACCAGCAGGGTCTGGACCTCGTCGGGAACGATGAGATGGGCGACCTCGCGTTGCACCAGGGCGTGTTTGAGGGCTAAGGCCATCAAGGCGGAAGGGTCGCTGGTGGAGAGCACGGGTTGACCAAAGCCGGCCACCGCCGCGAAGGCCTTGCCCAGATCGATTTCCTGGAAAGCCCCCGGTCCGAGCACCGCGGTCTCGACCTGACCGGTCAGGGCCAGCACCGGAGCGCGGTCCATCTTGGCATCCCAAAGTCCGGTGAGCAGGTTGGTCGCGCCGGGTCCGGCAATGGAAAGACAGGCAGCCGGTCGGCCGGTGAGCTTGGCGAAAGCCGAGGCAGCGAACGAAGCCGCGCCCTCGTGCCGCACTCCGACGTAGTGCAACCGGCCAGCCTCGACGCGGCGCCGGATCGCCTCGGCCAGGCCGAGGTTGGAATGCCCGACCATGCCGAAGACATGGGTGATACCCCAGGCGAGCATAGTTTCGATCAGGAGATCCGACACGGTCTCGATCGGAGCGGTGAGAGGAAGTTCGGGAAGAGGCACGCCGGTATCGTCCACGGCCGAGAACAGGTCGGCATCGGCCTGACAGACGGGGCAACGCCCGGGAGGGGTATCGCCCCGATGGAGGTATCCGCAGATACTGCAACGCCACGAAGACGATGGGGTGCTGGGGATGGAGATGATAGGAGCTGGGGCGACGGCCGGAGCTGCTTCGAGGAGGAACAAGCTCCGGTCGGCCCCGCACAAGGGACAAACCCAACTCGTGGGCAACTCGCTCCACGGGGTGCCCTCGGTCTCTTCGTCGTAGGCATACCCGCACACGGAACAGATGTACCTTGCCATGATGCTCATCGTCGAAGAACAACCCAGGGTGCCCTAGCCGCTAGGGGATGGTATGTCAATCCTCGTGCAACAAGCAGGGGCGAGCTACGATCATCGGCAAAGGTCGTCGATGTACTGGTTGACCTTCCTGCTCTTCACCTCGCCCGAGGAGGTGTCGGCGAGCGCGGGGGACTCCAGGTAGACGAAATGGACATGGGAGACATGGGCATTCCCGGTTGCGCCGTTGAGGCCGATGACCTGTCCCGCAACGACTTCGCCCGAGGTTACGAGGACCTGGTCGAGGTGGCAGTAGCGGAACCTCACCCCGCTGGGAATTTCCAGGGTGACCGAACGGCCACAGTCGCTGGCATCGACGGTCGTGGCCGATACGATGACTCCGTCCTGCGTGGCCAGCACCGGTATGCCCATCGGTGCATGGAGATCGTAGCCTGAGTGGGAGTCGCGGTCATCGCGTTTATAGGGGCTGTAGTTCGGCGCCAGGGGATCGCTGCTCTCGGCAGCAGTGAAGAAGCCGGAGGCGAGCCTGTCGATGCTCTGCGGGTCCATCGGACAGATTTCAGTAGGAGGGGGGCAACCGGCGGAGGTGGAAAGGGTATAGCGCGCCTCGGTCGCCAGGGCGGCCGTAAAGCCGCTATCAACCGTTTCCCAGGAGGTCACGTAGAGGTCGAGCCGGGTCTCGGTCGCGGCGGTGACAAGCACCGAAGCCAGACTGCCGGTGCGTCCCGTGGCGCCGGTTTCGAGCTGTACCGCTCCACCAGAAAGTCCTACCTCACCGTCGAAAAGGGTTATCCCGTCGGCGGCATCCGCAACGATAAGAATGGGTTGCCACTGACCGGCGGTCACCTCGAGGGTCACTTCCACCGAGGTGCCAGCCGGTGCGACATAGGGATAGCGGTGCACATTGTACTTCCCGGACGAGAAGTCCTCCCCGAGCGGGCGGTCGGGACAAGCCCCTCGGATCTCCGGCGCGTTCAACCAGCACCGGCCCACCTCGCAGGGAACGCGAGATGTGGGGGGTGTTGCCAACTCCTCTGTCGGGTCAGGTGCTATCTCGGTCTCTCCCGCGACCAATCCCGGCCGTTCTCTCGGGAGGTTCGTTCCGGCAGGAGCACCGAGTTGTCCCTCTTCGACGCCGCAAGCGGAGAGGAAGAGGAGGATGCCGAAGCCTCGGATCAATACCCCCATTGAAGGGTATCTCTCAGCGACTTCCGTGGTCTTCTCCATCGCAAGCACGGTCAGTATACGGGCACCGGACCGTCGGTAGCTCGTCTGGTACAGGAGTTCCCGGCAATCGAACTGCCGCTGTAGTTCCATTTCCATAGGGTCATACCCTTGTCCGGACCGTAACATGCGCGACAAGTAGTTTGAATGGAAGTTGCAGAACTGCTACCGAGAGCCTCCTTGCAACTTGACGATGAGTAGGGCTCGCATTGGCTGCTCAAATTGTGGTTGGCTGTAGCTAGCTTATTCTGACAAATTGCTTTATTGTCGACAACAGGGGGGGCATCAACAGATGTGGTTATCCAAGCCTTATAGCAGCAAACCCCAGTGCTACAAGTATAGCCGGACTTCACGACGCCATGCACATCTTCCTCCTCGTTCTGCGAGCTGATACATGCGGCAGAAGTAATACAACTATACTTCGCACTGGTCGGACACAGGGTTTTCACAACAGTCTGACAACAAACTTGACCTGTCTCGCCACAGGTGAAGCCATTATCGACAGTTCCCTGGGCAGTAGAACAGGCTGAGCTGGTCTTGCAAGCCCAACTCGAAACTCCTCCTCCCGGAAGCATCGCCGAGAGCACATTCGCATTGGAACAGGCGGGGCGAGCATCAGGCAGCGTTGTACCCACTTCAGGGACACAACACTTCACCTGTTCCGGACCAAGACATTTATCACTGACGTAATGCCCTCCGCTGCAACTCGCTGCACGGGTAGAATCTCTGCATTCACCGGTTTTTCCTTCGGCGCTGCAAGTATCTCCAACATGCTCCGGTACAGTATACCCTCCCTGCACGTAATCATCCGGTGTGCGGCAGCAACGCACATTATCCCCACCTGGACACTGGTTGCGAACGATAGTACCTTGCCCGGCCCAGCAACTCTGGCTGTTGATGTCAATACACTTCCCACTACCGTCGAAACAATCAACGCCTGCCTCGGAATCGATCGGTTCGCACTGTTTAGTCCCGTTGTCCCAGACGGAGTCGAGCTTACAGAGACAACTTGCACCACCCGCGCCCCCCATCCAGGTGCCCCCGCTCGCCTCACAGCTCGTGCAGTCGCCGGTGCAGGTTGCCCGGCATTGGTTGACCCCAGGATGCCAACTCGTCGAGCCGGTACAGGTACAGTTGTTGCCGTTCCATGTGCCTCCCGATTCCTTGCAGCCCTTACAGGCAGCACTACAGGTATCGGTTACGGGGACTTCAGGAGTGATTGTGGGGTTGGGACCATCATCATTCAGGTAGGCATCATCATACGCGCAGTCGATCGTTGCACCGGAACAGTAAGAAGGCACATACGCCTGCCCTTGATAAGGTAGGACTGCCCATTTTCCATGTGCCTCAAGACAGTCGAAACAACATGTTGTATATTCTAGTAAATCTTCCCTACTGAATTCTGGGAAGGCATCGATACAGGCTGCACTGTGCATACAATTCCCGCGCTTTTCATAGTTATCGCCAACCACCGCATAACTTTGCACGCACATTTCGATCAATTCCGATCGGGCCTCATCATTTCGGTCGCGTTCTCGTGTAGCACCAGCTGATGCGACTGAGCCTGGGGCTCTCTCGCAGCGAGCTGCACGGTACCAATCGTTTTCGCTGCGAGGTACAGAAGAAATTATTGAAGAGATAATGCTAGGATCTCCTGGTAGAAAGATGCTGCCCAAGGGACAGACACACGTATCCGCCGAAAAAATATTCCAGGCGCCGCCATCGCGGAGGCAAGCTCGGCACCTACCCTTCCTTTTCGTCTCGTCGTCGTTGTACCGTTGACATTGCGACTCGTCACCCTTGAGATAGTCTTCACGAGGACATTCATCCGCGGCGTCTGGGTCGATGCAACTGTTCCCTAATTGGTTTGCTGAATAAACGCAGCCAGCTAGATTTGCGAAATCGGCAGTGTCCATATTCCAATCATATCTCCCCCCACCCTCTCCATCTTCCCAGGTTTTCCCTATTGGGCAGACACAAGCCCCATCCTGACCATCCGGTTGTCTCCACGCGCCTAGGTGATCGAGACACGCAAAACATTGCCCGCGATATCTGCCATCGGGTAATGGATTGCAGAGGTTACGATCTCCCGTGATGTACTTGGTGGAAGGACATTCCTCGGGATTGGTGGGGTCGATACAGTCTTCGTAACGATAATTCCCGTCTGCAAAACGAACAGGCACCGCTGCCGTGTCAAGGCTAGAGTTTTTACCATCGTCTACGATGGAGATTGGTAGAGCGCAGCTAAGGGCAGAAAGGGCTAATAGCCATGAACTTACCCTGATGACATGATTTTGCTGTCCCGACGTCTTCAGAGAAGTTGTAGAAGGTCTAACGATCCCCGCTCCCTCACTACTGCGACGTTGGAGAGAATGCAGTTGTTCCATACTGTCAGTAGATCTATCCTGCATACTCGGAAGTGAAGGCTTCTCGAAGGCCACAAATCGAAAATACTTCATACTGCCCCCCCCCTCACCTCTACGATCATTCCCAGGAACAGTAGCACGTGCTGCTGATAGGGTCAATCATTTCTGTGGACAAAAATTGAGATATATTATTTTCCTGAATTTTTTTTTATATTATTTCATTGTTTTATATAAATTACTGTGTACTTATCAAGGCTAATGCAAGGCGGCAAGAACCGTTCCTGCCCTCGACTCCTTGGAGAATGGTTCGAGAGGTGGAGTCCTTCAGCGTGTTGGGGAATACCGTACTTCGACCCTGGTCCAAACCTGCCTAGGCGATCGATGAGAAAAGACCATAGGGTGTCTACAATCTGAGCTCGCTCTCGCCTTCAGCGTACGCCATGGGGGTGAACGGAACATCGGCACCAATGCGTTCCCTGGCATGGTAGTGGGTGTGGAGCAGGGCGTGGGAACGCTCGCCGAGGGGCTTTTTCAAGAAGTTGGCGTAGAGTTCCTGGACCTGCGGGTTGTTGTGGGACTTGCGCACCGGCAGGTCGCGGTCCTCGGCGTAGAGGGCCTCGGCGCGCTTGCGCCGGATCTCTGGGGTGGTGGGGATGGGCTGGCCCCCTCCGCCCAGGCAGCCGCCGGGACAGGTCATCACCTCGATGAAGTGGTACGGAGAAGTCCCTGCGCGGACTTGGTCCATGACCTTCTTGGCGTTGGTCAGGCCGTGCGCAATGGCCACACGCAGGTCGACCCCCTCAAGGAAGTTCCAGGCAGGCAGCGGGTCGCGAATGGGGAGGGTGGCTTCGCGCACGCCCTCCATCCCCCGCACCGGGAGGATTTCTAGGTTCGTGAAGGGAACCTCCCGACCCGTGACCAGCTCGTAGGCCGTGCGCAGGGCAGCCTCCATCACGCCGCCGGTAGCCCCGAAGATGACCCCTGCCCCGCTGTGAGTTCCCAAGAGGGAATCGCAGGGACCCTCGGGCAGCGCCGCGAAGTCGATACCGGCCTGGTGGATCATCAGGGCCAGCTCCCGCGTAGTCAGGACATAGTCGACGTCCTTGAAACCGCTGGAACGCATCTCCGGTCTATCTGCTTCGCTCTTCTTGGCCGTGCAGGGCATGACGGAGACCACGACCATGGTGGCCGGGTCTACCTTGGCCTGTTGGGCGTAGTAGGTCTTGGCCACCGCGCCGAACATCTGCTGCGGCGATTTGCAGGTCGAGAGATGCTCGAGCAGATCCGGGTAGGCGAACTCCATGTAGCGGATCCAGCCGGGAGAGCACGAGGTGGCCATGGGCAGGACGGCCTTGCCCTTCTGTGCGCCGAGGGCCGTGGTGAGCCGGGAGAGCAGCTCGTTGCCCTCCTCGATGATGGTGAGATCGGCGGTGAAGTTGGTGTCGAAGACGGCGTGGAAGCCCAGGCGTCGCAAGGCGGTGACCATCCTGCCGGTGACCCGGGTCCCGGGTTCGAGTCCGAACTCCTCGCCGAGCGCCACGCGCACGGCCGGGGCGGTCTGGACGACGACGTGCTTTTTCGGGTTCCCCAGGGCGGACCAAACCTGTTCCACCGACGTCTTCTCGACCAGCGCCCCGGTCGGACAGTGGGCCACGCATTGACCACAGGTGGTGCAGAAAACCCGGTCCAGAGGGAGATTGCAGAAGGTCTCGATGCGCATCTTCTCGCCTTTGTGGGCCACGGTCAGGGCGTTGACGCCTTGGATCTGGGAACACGTCCGAACGCAGCGTTGGCAGCGGATGCACTTGCCGTCGTCCTTGACGATGGCCGGGGAGCTCAGGTCGATGGCGTGGGTGTGCCGCAGCTCGAGCAGGTTGCGTCCCTCGAGGCGGTACTTCACGGCCAGGGCCTGCAATTCGCAACTGCCGTTGCGGTAACAGCGGGTGCAATCGGCATCGTGCTCGGAGAGCAGGAGTTCGATGATGTGTTTGCGAGCCTGGCGGACTCGTGCGGTGTTGGTGAAGATGACCATGCCTTGGGTGACCGGGGTCGAGCAGGCGGCGACGAGCAGGCGCGAACCCTGCTGCTCGACGACGCAGACGCGGCAATTCCCGGCTACGCAGAGGTCCTCGTGGTGGCACAAGGTCGGGATGGTCAGGCCGAGCTGTTTGGCCGCCTCGAGGATCGAGGTGCCCCGCGGGACCTCGACCGGAAGTTCGTTGATGGTCAAGGTGATCATGGTGTCCATGCAGCCTCCGGGTAGTTGCGAGAGAGAGTATCAGTCCAGGTCCATGGGCTAGTAGACGATCTCCTCGCGAAAGTTCTCGACGATGGAAGTGAAACAGTTGGGCACGGATTGTCCGAGCCCGCATTTCGCCGTGATCCGCATGGTGGCGGCCAATTTACGAAGGGTATCGAGATGCGTAGGGGGCAGTTCCTTGCGTTTTACCGCCTCGATGCCGAGCAGCAACTGCTGGCACCCCACTCGGCACGGGGTGCATTGGCCGCAGGATTCCTCGCAGAAGAATTCGAGGAAGTTGTGCAGGATGTTATACATGGAACGGGTACTGTTGAAGAGCATCATCGAGCCGCCGGTGGGAATACCCTCGAAGCCGATCACCGTGCTGGCGAAATCCTTACGCGCCACGCAGAAGCCCGAAGGACCGCCGACTTGCACCGCCTTGGTGAACCCGTCGCTGAACAGGTCGGTGAATTGCTGGAGGGTCATGCCTAGCTCTAACTCGTAGATACCGCGCTTCTCGGTGTCCCCAGAGACGCAGAACAATTTGGAACCACGGGAATCTTTAGTCCCGAGTTGTTGGAAGTGCTCGGGACCGTGATGGAGGATCAGCGTGCAGTAGACCAGGGTCTCGACATTGTTGACCACGGTGGGACAGTCCCGAAAGCCTCGGACCGCGGGATAGGGAGGCTTGTTGCGCGGCTCCCCGCGTTTCCCTTCGAGGGATTCGATCAGCGCCGTCTCTTCTCCGCAGACATAGGCACCGGAGCCCAGCCTGATCTCGATCGAGAAGGCGACGCCGCGCCGACGCAGTTCGCCGTGGAAGGCGTCGAGCCGGGGGCCCAGGTGCTCG
>Ga0156395_1290_pt1 | contig 28694 bp, 23 predicted proteins | sample RifOxyA3_FD_108039 | JGI IMG/M metagenome (GOLD analysis project Ga0156395, IMG submission 108039) | Deltaproteobacteria bacterium RIFOXYA12_FULL_61_11 | reverse complement strand
TCCTTGGCCAGGATCATGCTCGAGGAGGTCGATCTCCTGCTGCTCGACGAACCGACCAATGACCTCGACCTCTTGACTCTCGCGGTATTGGAAGAGCGTTTGGAGGATTTTCCCGGTGCAGTGGTTCTGGTTAGCCATGACCGGGCCTTTCTCGACCGCCTCGCGACCTCGGTTTTGGGCTTCCTCGACGAGGGTACTATCGGCAGTTTCGCCGATTGCGCGCAATGGTTGGAAGCCCTCGCAAGCACTGAACGCAAGGTAAGGAAAGCCAAAGAGGTCGTCGACCGGCCACGCCAAAAGACCCGGCTCGGCTACCGCGACCAACTCGAGCTCGACGGCATGGAAGCACGGCTCGCCGCAGCCGAGGAGACCCTCGCGAAGGTACGATTGAAGCTCCAAGATCCCGAGGTGCTCAGCGCGGCCGACACCCTCGTCGCCCTCTGCACCGAAGAAGCCGCAGCGCGGGAAGAGGTCGAGAGACTGTATCTCCGGTGGCAGGAACTGGAAACCCTGCGGCAGCAGTTGGCAGGAGAGTGAGAGGCGACATGACCATGATCCAATCCAACCACCTGACTACCGGCACCCCCTACCTGCTGCGCCTACCCGGTGAACCGCCGCGAGAGCTGCGCTTGCGTGCCAAAGAAGCGCTGAACCTGATCACCTACTTCGACTTCACCCTCCGTCTCGCCGAGTTGCACGAGTACGCCCGTTCCATGGAAAGTGGGGTTACCGAGAGCTACCGTGGCGCCCTTGCTAATGGGGTTCTGATCTGCAGCCGGGCCTGTACCCCCCTGGCCAAACTCGATCTGGCCGGAGTGGAACAGCGACTCCCTTCCCTGCTCCCCGGGTTGCTCGAACCGAAACCGGCCGAACACTACCGGCACTACTTCGGCAGCGAATTCTTCGTCGCAGGCATCTTCCTCGAACGGAGCCTCTCTCCGGCCGAACTCTCTCCGTGGAACCGCTCCTTCTTCGGCACGCACGCCCTCGAACTCTTCTTCCTGTTGCAGGCTACCGGCGAAGTGCATTGCGACCTCCTCAGCGAGCTCCAGACCAAGGCCCTGCACCATGCCGGCTACGTCGGCTGCCAACCCGAAGCCTGGCAGTGCGACCTCGCCCCCGTTCTAACCGCGCTCGGTCAACCTCACGACATCCCCGACACACTCCTGGTTCCGGGGGACATCGTGCTGCTCGATCCATACCGGCGGCTGGCACGTTTCCATGCTCGTTCCGAAACCGAGGTGCTACTACTGCACCTAGTCCTGCTGCCCTGCCCGAAACCCTGGCTTACCCAACTCGAGGGGCAGTGGGAGCCAAAGCTGGGACAGCTCAAGGTGGTGGGCGCGGCCGAGCATTTCCTCGAGACCGCACTCCCAACAGGTACGAGCCTGATCGTCGGCGAACACGGCGAGTTCAAGCAACGCGCCCAACTCGGCCTGGCCCTCGAACGCATCTTTGGGGATCCGGACTACGTCCTGACCCTGACCGACAAGCTGGCTCCGGGAGAAGTCCCAGTGGTGCCCGACCAGAGTGCGCTCTGTCTTGCGTTGCGCAAAGGCATGGCAGCGGCGCTCAACCGGACCACTCCTCTCCCTGCGGCAGACAACGACCGGCTCCGCGCCTTCCTGAGCTTCGAGGCCCAGTACGAAGACTCCCGTACCCGCTACCGCGTCGGCCGACCCGAGGATGTCTTCTGGCCCAACCCGGTACACGAGTCCCATCCGAGGTCCCTGGCTGACACCCTGCCCTTCGTGCAACGTCATCCTCTGCTCGATCGCAGCACCCCGATCGGCAGCGCGGGGAGCTGCTTCGCAGCCGAAATCTCGCAGTACCTGCAGCTCAACGGCTACCGGTACGTGGTCACCGAGACCATTCCGGCTCCGGAGAGCGGAGTCGTGGTCGACGGCTACAGCCCCGAGGACGGGCTCACCCCGTTCTGCGCCAATTACGGGCTCCTCTTCAACGCGCCCAGCTTCAGCCAGCTCGCCGAGCGGGCATTCGGCGAACGGGGGTTCCATCCACTCCTCTTCCGCGATCAGGCCACCCACACCTATGTCGATCCTTACCGCGAGGGGGTCTACTTCGCCTCGGCTGCCTGTTACGATGCGGATCGCGAAGTGCATACAACCGCGGTACGACGTGCCCTCGAAACCTGCGAGGTCTTCGTCGTCACCCTCGGCCTGAACGAATGCTGGGAACTCTGGGACGGCACGGTCATGTCGCGCAACCCTCGCGACAACGGCTATTTCTTCGCCCGGCACCGGGTTCTCGACGTCCAGGAGAACATCGACGCCGTCGAACGTTTCAATGACCTGTGCCTCCGACACAACCCAGCCTTCACCATCATCCTCAGCGTCTCGCCGGTGCCCTTCCTCGCGACCGGCCGAGGGAAAACCCACCATGTCGTCGAAGCCAACAGCCACTCCAAGGCCGTACTCCGCGTCGCCGCGGAAGAGCTGGTCCGGCGGAACCCCAATATCCACTATTTCCCGAGCTACGAGCTGGTCACCACCTGCCTGCCGCAACCGTGGGCCGACGACTGCCGCCACGTCAACCGCGATGCGGTGCAGCGGGTCATGCAAATGTTCGAGACGATGTATCTGAAGGCTGAGACCGACTTCACCAAAAGCTGACCCGGACAATGCGACGCGGGGATCATCTCGCGAGGGCGCGTTGCGAGGTTAGAAGTAGATTACGATTACTGTAACACCTTGGCCAACAAGGCGAGCAGCTTCTGCTGGTCGATGGGCTTGGAGACAAAGCCCTCGGGCGGCGGTACCTGACGGCGCGACGAGATGAACTTGTCGAAGCCGCCGGTCACGCCGGTAACCATAATCACAGGGAGCTTCGCGAACTCGGCGCTCTCGCGCAGCTCGCGGTAGAAGCGCACGCCGGTGGTGTTGGGCATGGTGATGTCCAGGGTCACGGCGTCGGGCCGCTCGCTCTTGACCTTGGCCAAGCCCTCCTCTCCGTCGGTCGCGGTCACGGTGAGATAGCCGTTGTCCTCGAGCAGGGTGGTCAGGAAGGTGACTACGTCCGGCTCGTCGTCGATGATCAGGATCTTCTTCTTGTCGTTCATGAAGGCTCCTTCTCGGTTTCTTGCCTACTCTCCATCAAGCTATCCAGGTAACTCCAAAGGTTACACCTCTTTCAGCGCCACTCCCAGTCGATGAAACCAGGTTTGACGTCGACCATGGCGTTGACGATCAATTCGACCAGGCCGCCGTATAGGATGCCGCACTTCTCGAAGGCCTCATAGTGGGCGAGAATATCGCGGATCGCACCTTTACAGTTGCTGCACGGTGCACAAACGTACTTGTGGATACCCGGGTCGATGCAGTCCTGGAAGGCATTGAGGATCTGCTCGAACTTCTTGCGGCTCGTCACATTGATGCGCCACTGCCCGAAGTTGTGGCCGGACATGATCGCAAAACCACTACCGCCGCCGCAGCAGTAGTTCTCGACCCCGTGCGGGGTCATCTCGCGGAACTGCGGGCAGAGATACCTGAGGATGCGGCGCTGTGGCTCAACGATGCCCATGAGCCGCACCAGGTTGCAGGGATCGTGCAGGGTCACCGGAAAATCGTTGCGCGAGGGGTCGAAGGCGATCTTGCCGCTGAAGACGATCTCCTCGAGCAAGGTCATGGCGCTCTCGCGCGGAACCTGCAGATCCTTGGGCAGAGCCCGGTCGGCGATCACGGTGAGGGCCTTGTGGGCGTGGCCGCACTCGCCGATAACGATCTTCTTCACGCCGAGCTTCTTGGCTGCCTGCATGTGCTTGATCGCGACCTTGGCGAAGAGCGTGTCGTCGTACCACACGCCGTAGTTGATCCCGTCATACGCGCACAGGTCACTGGACAAGGTCCAACTGATCCCTGCCTTCTCCAGGATCACGGCGAAAGCCCCGGGATTTTCCGGCCAGGCCATGATCTCGCCGGCGTTGTGGATGAGCAGGACGTCGGCGCCTTGTACGTCCCAATGGGTCTTGAGATCGAGGCCGGTCTTCTCGCTGATGTCCTCGTCGATGAACTCGATGTTGTCCTTGACCACCAGGGCCGACATGCCGGTCGAGGACCCGACCTTGAGCTGCAGCAGCGCGCCGTTGTCATGGATTTCCTTGGGCGCGATGCCCAGTTCCTGACTGAACAACTTGCGGATTTCCCTCGCCACCAGGGCGTTGTCCACGCCGATGGGACAGGTTTGAGCGCAACGCCGGCACAAATTACAGCGGTAGGCGAGCTCAGCCAAGCGGGCGATCAGGGTCCAACTCAATTTGATGTCGCCCGCCCGCCAACTCTCTAATAAGGAACCCTTGTTGACGAACTTGCGGTACAGACGCCGGAAGACCTCGGAACGGTACGAGGGCCGGTAGAGCTCGTCTCGGCCGCTGGCTTCGTAGATATGACAGGCCTCGGAGCACGTGTGGCACTTGGCGCAGTGGTCCATGGTCAGGAGGAGCGGCTGGAGGAAGGTCCAGTTGTTCTCCTTGACGAAGAGCTTCTCGAGACCCGTAAGGAATTTCTGGACCAGCACGGCCTCTTCCTCAGGAGTCTTGGGCTTGGGTATGCTGATGGCCAGAGTGTCGTCGAGCCGGGCCTCATACTTCTGCTTCACATCCTCGGAGAGAGGTGGGAAATCCGGTTCTTCCTCGAGCTTGTCATAGGGCGGAGGCAATGGCGGCTGACGTTTCTTGTCGAAGGTACTCAGACGGTCGAGATCCTGGCGCCCCATGTCCTCGATCTTGATTTTCTTCTCAGTCATTGTCCTTTGTCTCCTCGGTTGCGACCTGGGCCCAGGTTTTCTTGCCCTCGGCCTTGATGTGTGGAGCGTTCCAATTGAGTTTGTAGCCAAGTACCTCGCTGATCTGCTGGTCGTAGGTCTCCCCCCTGACGTTGGGGGTGTCGTTCCAGCGGATGTCGTGATAGAAGAAGTACTTGGTGAAGAAGTGCGCCATGTGCGTGAGCGGGATATAAGCCATCAACACAGCACCGAGCAGAACCTGGACCCCGAACAGGACCCCGCCGAGCTCGGCGAAATCGAAGGTCAACAGACTGTGGACGTACGCTCGCGCCTGGAAGAAACCGTGGTCTTCGAAAATGTAGCTGCAGAACGCGGTCAACATGGTCACGAAGATCAGGGCGAGGTTGAAGAAGTCGGCGCTGCTCGAGTAGTTGCGCAGGTCTTCATCGAGGTAGCGGCGGAAGAAGAGCCCTGCAGAACCGATCATGGTCAATAAGAAACCAAACACCCCACAGAAGGTCGTCTTTACGCGGAGCAGGGTAGCCAGGGCGCCATCGCCTGCCGGGTCGAAGCCGAACATTTGCAAGAAAGCCCCGATGACAAGGAGCGCCAACCAAGCCAAGACGAGATAGAGACCGAAATGAAAGGGGAAGGATCGGTACCACAAACTCCGGTTATGTTCCCACACCCCGCGCAGAAAGAGGATTTCGAGAGCCATTGCTTTTATTTCATTGAATATATTGGTATGACGTGGCTTCGTCCACCAATCGACTTCTTCGAGGTAGGACCCACCGTACCCGGCGCGTTTCCCTCCCTCGTGCGCCACGGGATACAATTCCCAGCGCAGGTGCAACGGGGTGCTGAGATAGACCTGGACCCTACGGGCCATGGCCGCCAGGGCGACCACCAGGCCGGTATAGCTGAGCAGGTGCAGAAGAACGCTGTTCATGAATGCTCCTCTCGAAGATGCCGTGCGGTGTTTCAAAAATGTAACACCAGGCACGCTCTAGCATCTCGCTCCAGCCCCTGTCAATCCCGAAAAAGGACACATTCCCTTGATCCTATTCATGATTTTATGTATTTTCTCGAAATTTTTCATAACAATTTGAATGGTTTAAAATTTCAAATATCAACCAGAGGTACATAAAGCCACTCATCACGACGGCGATGAGGGTCGCACTCCCATGCCCCAAGAGCTGAAGGAGCACGGAACAGCCGGTCAGGAGGGCTGATCGAGGGTAGCAGACGGACCGAGGCGCTGTTGCCGCAAGGTTACCTCGAACCTCGAGCCACGGCCGGGTTCCGCGCTCACCCGGATGTCCCCGCCATGGGTTTCGGCAATCTGATTGGCGATGAACAGGCCGAGGCCGGTGCCCTCCAGACCTTTGGAGGAAAAGAACAGACTGAATGCCTTATTGCATGTTTCTTGGTCCATACCGATACCGTCATCGGTGATGCACAGGACGATGCAGCCGGGTTCCCGGCGTGCTCCGAGGGTCACACGGTGGACTTTCCCGTCTTTGGCCAAACGGCAAGCATCCACGGCGTTCTCGAGCAGGTTAAGGAGCATGGCCCGAAGGGCGGCCTCGTCGCCTTCGATACGGTCTTGCAACTCGGACGCGACGGTGAAGGTGATGCCGAGCTGGGCAGCCTTGGGGGCAATGACCGCGGCGACCGAAGCGCATAAATCGCCGAGGTCGAGTTCCCTCCAGTCCGGTGGACGCTCCTTGGCATAGTAGAGAATGTTGAGAACCATGGAGCGAATCCGGTCGATGTTGCGTTGGACCATCTCCCAGCCTTGTTGCACCCGGGGTTTGTCGTTCTTCTCGAAACCGCTGTTGACCAGGTAGATGCCGCCGTCCATACCAGTCAGCAGGCCCTTGATGCCGTGAGAAATTGAGCTAATAAGGAGTCCAATCGAGGTGAGCTGGTCCTGGAGGCGGCGCAGTTCGGTGATGTCGGTGCTCATCTCCATCACGGCTCGGATGCTGCCCTCGTCGTCCTTGAGCGGTGCAGTGCGTACCAGAACGTTGACCGTTTCGCCACCCGGCGAGGCAACGACCTCCTCACTGGTATGCACCTGACCATCTTTGAACGTCTCTTGGACCGGACAGGGGGAGCAGACCTCGCCGCGGTGCTTATAGGTGCGGTAGCAATGGCTGCCGTAAGCTTCTCCGAAGGCTTCTCGGAAGGCCCGGTTGGCCTCGGTGATGCGTAATTCACTGTCTTGGATGGACACAAAACAGGGTGCTTCATCGAAGAGCAGGCGATACTTCTGCTGACTCTCGCGCAGCAACACCTGTAGCCTGACTAAGTCGCTCACGTCGGTCGACTGCTCCAGCACCGCGGTCACGGCCCCATGCTCGTCATAGAGGGGCGTGGTGTTGACCAGGACGGCGATCTCCCTGCCTTCCAGGTTGCGCACGAGTTCCTCGTTCGAGGCGCCGCTGCCGTCGCGGAAGGTCTTCTCGACCGGGCAGACCTCGCACGGTTCGGAACGGTGTTTATAGACCTGATAGCAAAAACGACCGGACCATTCGCCGAAATCCTCCTCGAAGCGACGGTTGGCATGGATGATACGCAGGGTCTTATCTTGGACGGTGAGGTAACAAGGCAGCGCGTCGAGGTATTCGCGAAAACGGGCCTCGGTCATGGTGCGCCCCCTGATTCAGTGGCAAAGAAGGTTACTGCTGTTTTTCGGAAATTTCGAGAATCTTGCGCACGTTGAAGATGAGCTTTTCCTCGCTGACGGGCTTGTCCAAGAAGCCGTCTGGAGGCGGCACGGGGCGTTCGTAGATGAGCGAGCGCAGTTCCGGCTTTCCGGTGATGACACAGACCCTGGTTTTGGCCAGCTCGGGGTCGCGGCGCAGGGCTTCAAACACCTCACCGACACTCCTGCCGGGCATCGAGAGATCAAGGGTGACCAGGTCGGGTTTTTCGCGGCGTACTGTTTCCAACACCTGATCGGCACTGGAAATACAGTGCACCTGGGCACCCTGGTCGGACAATGCGGTGCTGAAGAAGGCGGTGATGTCCGGCTCATCGTCGGCCACCAGAATGGTATACCCTTCGAGGGGAAGGGCCGGTTTCTCGACCTTGGTCACGGACACGGCAGCTCGGGTCGGCACCAGAGCGTTGGCCACGAGGTTGACAAGTTGGGTGACCTCGCAGTCGAGTTTATAGTGTTTGATCAGGTCATTGAGCGCATCGACACAGTTATGGCAGGTCGTGACCACCATCTTGGCTCCTGTGGTCCGAATCTGGTCAGCCTTGATCTTGGCCGATTTCAGCCGCCTCGGGGTATACTCGGACATGGACATGGCTCCGCCGCCGCCCGTGCAGCAATAGTTCTCGGCCCGGTTCGGATACATTTCTCGAAACTCGGTGCAAACGGCCGAGAGCAACTCGCGCGGTTCTTCGGTCATGCCGCAACTGCGTGCGAAATTGCAGGAATCATGGAAGGTCATGGGTTTTTTGTTCGCATTTTTGTCGACCTTGATGCGGCCCTGGTCGATGTAACGCAGCATGGTCACCACCGCGCTCTCCATCTCGAAACCAACCTCACCCAACGCAGCCCAGTTCTGCCCCTCGCAACGGGTCGAGCGGTAGCCATGGCCACATTCCGAGATAACCAGCTTCTTGCCTCGCAGCTCTTTGACCTTACTATAGAGTCGTTTCGCCACGGTACCGCCCAGTTCGTCGTCCCCGGAAAACAGGCCAAAGTTGGTCATGTCCCAACCCTCGCTGGGCATAGTCCAGTTCTCCCCGGCCTGGTAGAAGATGCGGGCGGCATCCGAGATGGAACGCGGGTCGTACTTGATCTCGCGTGGGTTGATGGCATAAACGACCTCGGCGTCTTTGACGTCCACCGGGATGCGTGCCGCCTCGTCGCCGAATTCCTCGGCCAGCTCGTCGGAGAGCCATTCCAAGGTGTCGAGATAGTCCTCCTTAAGTACCCCCATCTGGTTGCCGATTTCCCATTGGTCTTTGCTGACCGCGGCCACCCCCTCGGGCATGACACCGACCGAGACCAACAGACCGCGGGCCATGCGATTGAAACTGGCGTAATCCACACCCATGGGACAGTTCAGAGAACAGCGTCGGCAGTTGGTGCACTTGCCGAAGACGGTGTCCTTGAGTTGCTCTAGGTCCTCGTCGCTTTTCACCGTTCCTGCCTTGACCCACCACGGCAGGTACCTGCCGGTCCAGTCGACGTGACGCTTGAACAGCTTGCGGATCTGGTCGGCCTTGTAGGCCGGCGCATAGGTCGGGTCATCGGGATTGGCAAGCACATAGTGACAGGAGTTGGTGCACATGCCGCAGTGGACGCAACCGACCAGGGAGGCGACGAACTGCCGATTGAGCTTCTTGGGCAGTCTTTCGATAAGTTTCTGGGCCTTGTGCGAACGAGTGAGCGTATCCATTTCTACTCCTCTTCAGATTGAGCTGGAAACCGAAGGCCCGCGGCGCGGCGGGAAGACACCGCGATGTCCTAGGGTGCGGCCGAGGTAATACCGGGTGAAGGGATAATAGAGGTAATGGCTGATCTTGCTGAACGGCACATAGAGCAGGAAGAAGGCGGTCAGGAAGAAGAAGGCCAACAGGGCGCCCTCGCCGCCGGCCGGGTCGTTCGGTGCCGCCAAGAAGGCGCTGGCCAGCCATACTGTCAGCAAAATCAAGGAGAAATAGTCGTCCGGAGAACTGAGCGCGCGCATGGTCCGCTGAGTCACTCGCCGTACCAGACGGAGGCATCCCACCAGGAACCCCATACCGATGAAGAGCTGGAACAACCCGGTCACAGGTCGAACCTCGAGGAGACCGGGGGCATAGGGAATGACAAAGGAGAGGAGAATCGCGGCTGTCGCGGCGAGGTGGAAAACGACGAACTGCGCGTAGAAGAACGGATTGGTGCGTGTACTCTCCATGACCCAGGGCATGGCGATGGTACCGAGGGAGTAGAGACCGCCGCTCCTGCCTTCCCCTCCGCCGGTCGGACGCTGCCGGTCACGGCCGGGTTTGAAGCTCAAGAGCCAGCGCAACCGGAGGAGGTACACTACAGCCATGACGAAGAGGGCGACCTCTTGCAGCGTATGCTGGGCAAAGTGCAGGACGACGCTCATGGACGGACCTCCAGTTTGGCGAGTTCGGCACGGAAGGGTCCGAGTTCCCGTTCGTCGCGCAGACAGAAGATCACCTCGGCAGGGGCTTGATGGCGTTGCACCTCATCGCATGCGGTCTGCAACATCACCTTGGCACACAGGTCTGCCGACACACCGTAAAAACCCGAGCACAAAGCCGGGAACGCCACATTCTTGACCTTTCTTTCCCTGGCCCTGACCAAGGAAGCCCTGGTCGCCGCAGCAAGCTTGTTCTCGAGCTCTGTCTCCTGGAACTTCGGACCATTGGCATGGATGATATAGGAAGCCTTGAGGTCTCCGGCCCTAGTGACGACCGCATCACCTTTGGCGCAGTGGCCGATGGTACGCAGTTCTTCTTGGATTTTGGGGCCGCCACGCATGGATATGGCCGTGCCGAAACCGGTACCGAGCTCGAGATCATCGCGGCAGGCGAACACGAAGGCCTCAACCTCGAGGTCGGTAATGTCGCCCTCTTGAACCCGCAGGGTACAATTGCCAAAGGAGCGCTGGTTCATGACTTCTCGTCCTCCAGAGAACTGATCAGCATGGCGAGGGGGTGTCCGGAGTCCCCGGCATGAGCTTATCTCCTGAAGCGACTCAGGGGAGCACCACCCGACGGCGGAGCACCACCGTCAGGAGCCTATAATCATAAATCACAGAAAATCACAAGGAATATTAAAATTATTATTTCATCATGTTATTGCATATTTCAATATATTTACGATTTTTATCCATAATTACTATTCAGCTTGGGATGATGCAGTACTGCAGATGAAACCACTATGCAGGTGCGTTGACAGAACCTCGCGCACTGTCTACATAGGTCCTCAGACAGTAGTTCACCGACGGGCACGAGGGTGAGGTCGATAGGCTCATGCGCGAGCGTCAATTCCTGACCACGACCCAAGCAGCAAACCTGCTCGAGGTATCACCGGACACGGTACTGAAATGGGTCAAGAACGGCCGGTTGCGCGCTCGACGCACCCTCGGAGGGCACCATCGCATCGCTCTCGCCGAACTCGAGGCCCTGCTCAAACAACGCGAATCGAACACCAGAGAAGCATCTCCCCCCCCCCTACTCTACACCGAAAAGCGCTTCCGCTATTGCTGGGATTTCCTGGGCGAGGAGAAGGACGGTCACCGCGAACAGTGCCGCGAGTGCATTGTCTATCGCAGCAGGAGTAAACGTTGTTACGAACTGAAGAACCTGCCCGACGGCTTCGGTCACCGCAAGGTCTTCTGCACGGGGGATTGCACTTCGTGCAGTTATTACCACATCGCTTACGGAAGAGGGCTGACGGTCATCGTGATCAGTGAGGACGAGGAACTCAGGACCCAACTCGCGCTCAATCAATACAAAGCCGATTTCGAGCTGTACTTGGCCGGTGGGGTTTATCAAGGCGCAACACTGATCGAACATCATCGACCCGATTTTATCGTCCTCGATACCTCCATGGGATCAAAACAGATCAAAGAGTTGTGTCACGAACTTTCCAACGATCCGCGCATTCCCTCCGTGAAACTGATGCTCTGTTCTCCCTCTCGCGAGAAAATTCCCGGCTGCAATCAGCAAGTCTATGCCTGGTTGCACCGTCCCTTTACGGTCGAGGAGCTTCGCGGATGCTTGCTCGGCGACGGTTGATTCCCAGGCCGGAAGTGGAGATTCAACAGGAGATGATCGATCCATGACCACCGCCGCGCTTTTGTTCACCGGTGCCACCGCTTCGCGCCTGGCCGCGATCCTCGCCGCCCAGAACCTGGAACGTCTCTACCTCGTCGGGCACATGGTCCCCGGCGTCATCGGCGCCGAGCGCTCCCGGGAAGCCTCGCGGACCCTGGAACGACTGCTTCCCGGAAAATTCGAGTATCATGCATTGAAACTCGGCCAAGCACTCGCCGACGTGCGCGGTCACCTGCTCACCTCGGCCGTGTCGGGTCTCCTGCGGCAACGACCTGCGGATTGGTGTCTTAGATGCGAGTTGGCCCAGCATCTCTCCCTGGCAGAGTTCTGTCACCGCCAGGGAATCAAAAAGGTCCTCCTCACCGGCACGGGCTGTGACCTCCACTTGCGGCCGCGGGACGAAGCAACCACGGAAGCGCTCAGGGCCTTTTATCGCGACCGGGGCTTAGAGGTCCTCCTGGCCGAAGGAGCCGCTGACCGCCGCGGTCCCCAACACCTCACCACCCTCCTGAGTCGCGCCATGCCGTTCCTCGATCGGCTCAGGAACGAGCGCCGGCATCGCCTTGCCGAGCTCGGCGCTCCACTACCGCGTCGCCGAGGCCTGCTCCCCCCCGAACAACCCGTTTGCCTCGCGGCCTCTCTACTCGCGCCCACCACCGAGGTCCTCGGCTATTTGCTCGGCAGGTTCGGCCTCGACCGTTCGATCCGAGCCATCGAGGAATGCTACGCAATGCCCTGCCCTTCGAGCGCAACTCCTCAGACCGACCCTTGCGAGGGAAGCCAACCTCCTCCGCACGAGCCCACCCCTCCCCAGCATGCCTCCGAGGGTCCGCGATCCGAGGAACCATCTCGTCCGGCACGTCCGGCAACTCCGCCGCCGGAGACGCCGAGACAGCCGAGTTCCCCACCGTCCCCTCCTCCACGACCGACCACTCCCCAACCCACTCCGGCGAGGAGTGCCTCCACCTCGCCTCCACCGCGCCCGACCGCGCCCACGTTGTCGACCGCTCCCGCAACTCCTCCCCGGGAATTACCGCCCTGCTCCGGAGCCATGGACCCCGAGGATCCGGCGTGCAAGGTGTGCCGGAACTGTCTGCACGATTGAACTCGGCGAACGCCAGGACGTCTCAGGGGGATTGAGGCCCAGTGGGAGATCGCGGCGCAGTTTTCGCTGCGGGATAGAATAGCGCCCCCGCTTGGACTTGTGTCACGATCAAGTTGCGCCAGACCGTAGCCAGCTTGTCCAGCCAAATACAAGCTGTGTTTCATACTTCCCTTTCTGACCCGTTTACAGAGGTGGCTGCATGTGCGATAGTTCCGACGAATGGGGAAATGTGCTTCAAGGTGTCAAGTGGTCGACGAGAAGATCGGTAGAAAGGAAGCCAATGTACCCACGTTCTACACAGGAGGACGAAAGTATCCTCTGAAGATGATAGTTATTTTCATGGTAATAGTTTTTGGAGGCATTCAGTGCGGTTCGCCGATACAGATACAAGCCAATGAAAAGACAGAATCGGGAAACCTTGATGGCGACCAAAATCCTGGCACACCCCAGCTCCCGAATGGGTCGCGAGGTGAGCCTCAAAACGTGACTACCGCGGATGACACTTCGTTGAGCGCTGACAATTCTCCTACGGCAGACCCAGTTGCTCCCACTACCGAAGCGAGCCAGGAAATACCAGGTGGCACGCTCCCTCCGCCAGGGCCTGAACCGCCTGCCGGTGATAACCAAACTCCAATATCTCCGGGGACTATTGCACCACTGAACGGGAAAGTTTTCGTACTTCAAAAAGGCGTGGCTGAGTATAAGGGGGTGAAAACGGCGAATATCGTCAATGATACCTATCTGCCCTGTACCCAAACAAGTTGTGATAACAGTAAAATGCGCACGGACAACGACTGGGATGGAGTTTCCTCTCCAGCAATATCGTATCAAGAGGGGTTGATACATTTTTCAGATCTCCCCGCACTGCCCGAAGGTGCCCAAGTGCAGAAAGCAATACTAACCCTCTGGTTTTATCCAGGGCATACCTGTCGGCATTGGCTTCATGAAAAGTTTGGCCAAGACTGCCCGGCTTACATCGATGTCTTTGCTTTGGCTAAACCCTGGTCTTCGGAGGCGGACTGGTGGAATGATGGTCTAGGCAACAAATGGGAAAAGCCAGGAGCACTGATGCCAGAAAAGGAATATTTCCCAGCGCTTCGATCTACTGAACGTGTGATAGAACCACCTTGTGGGTGTACAACCTGCTTCCAATGTCCTTGTCCTGACAGGGTTGATGGTCACGTAGAACAGACAGCTTGTATGACGAAATATACGTGTTTTCGTGCAGAGGAACCTCTTGCTGGGGGACTTGATTTTGAAGTGACTGATATCGTAAAGGCTTGGTATAGTGCTGAAATTGCGAATAATGGGTTTGTCATTCGAGGAAGGTGGGGATTACCTGCTGGTTACAGTACCGTTGAGGGGTGCCACCCGCATGTTGAATTTTATTTTGCAGGAATGAATTATCAAGCCCCTGGATCACCAGCAAAAAACCTCACTCCAAGATTGCAAATTGAATATTGAGCAATGAAAGGTATCCGGCTAGGTTTCAAATTCTATCAATGGTAGATCCGATTCGCAAATTCGATAGTTCGAGCTAAATGTGATAATGTTCCCAGTGCTGTCCCGTCGCTGCGAAGGATGCATTGGGAAATCCACGCATGGTGATTGGCTTCTTCAGGGGATGGGCTTGTGCAAGAATGTGAATGAGGCGATTGCATCGTGGCCGCAGTGACAGTCGAACCGTTCAAAGCGCGGGATTATTGCTATCGCTGCAGCAAAGCCGGTTCGATGTGTATCTGCGCCTCGGTGGCGGTAGTCCCGACCAGGACCAGAGTGCTTATCTTGCAACACCACAGAGAACGTTTCCATCCTATTGGAACCGTACGTATCCTCAAGAGCGCCCTACCTAATTGCAGGGTTGTGCATTGCTACGAAGGCCTTCTGCCCGCGGATTTCAGGTTAGACCGAGAGCACAGTGCTTTGCTCTTCCCTGGTCCAGGTTCAGAACTGCTGACCGCTGCACGGCCTGAGCTCGAAAACCTGATTATTCTCGATGGAACATGGTCCCAGGCAAAAAAACTCTTTCTGAGCAATCCCCAACTCGCGGAATTACCCCGCTTACGTATCGAAGCTGACCAACCAAGTCGTTATCGAATTCGCAAACAACCCGAGATCTCCTATCAGTCCTCGCTCGAGGCAGTCTATTATGCACTTTCGACCCTGGAACCCGAGAACGGCAGACTGCAGGAGTTACTTACCTCTTTCGAAAAAATGATCGATCGGCAATTGAACTTCCATACCCGGGCTCAGCAGCCAAGGTATGCTCGCGCCCGAAGACGTTTCTCTTCGGGCTTGCCGCCGTATCTCAGATTGCCCGCTTCTCAGGTTGTTGTGGTTTACCCGGAGTATCTTGGGCCGAAAACCGGAGCCTCTCAGGCCACCGGGAAACGAGAAGGGGTCCTCGTGCAGTGGGTGGCATGGAAACCTGACAGTAGAGAGGTTCGCGAATGGACCTTTGAGGAAGGTTTCACCACATTACCGGACTTTCACCTGGAGCGCATAGGCTTGAAGCCCGGTGCACCTCTCGTTACTCGAGAGAGTTTCCTGCCCGAGTGGATTTCCTGGTCAGGTGAGGGGCGTAGTCTACTTGCCTGGGAACAGCGGCATCTCGATTTCTTCTTTCGTTGGAGCGGTATCGCTGGGACCGCTCCCCTCGGGTCTCTCAAGAGCGTGTATGCGAACAGGATCGGAACCTCCCCAGGGCATCTCGACCACGTGGTACAGAAGCTCCTTCTGGAACTCACTGATTTCAAACTCCAAGGAAGGGCCAACGCCCGCCTCGCGTGCACTGCGGCCATGTACACCTGGCTGAGAGAAACACTCGCCCCCGAAGTCCGGAACTGAAGTCCAGCTTGGTTCCAGAACGAACTCGGTTCCAGAACCCGGGTCTCATCACCAGGCCACGGTGAAGGGTTCCCGGCCAGCCATGGTGGCCCGTTCAACCCTGAGGTGGTTCTCCGTACCCTCTCCGTACGGCACGTCGAGGACCAAGAAGCCGGCCCCGGGTTCAGCCCCGAAGTCGAGGTCGCTGTGCAGCTCCCCAATCGACAGGTTGTCGACTTCCCACCAAGGATTTGTCGAATCGGGGGGGTTACGGGCGGCGAGGAGGCTTCCGTCGACATGGGCGGGGTCCGACGCACGGAATTCGTACCGGTCGAGGTCGAGCCGACCGTCGAGCACGTATACCATCCAAGCCGGAGCCGGGTCGATTACCCTGAGCCTGCCTATCGACCAGGATCCGGTCGGATACTCATGGGCATCTGCCTCCTCCGCGACCTTCTGGAGCATAATCACCCCGGCCTGGGCCCGTTCGGAGAGGAACTCGTCGATGACGATCTCGGTCGAGGAGATACCGTAGAGGTCCGAGAAATCCTTGAAGTTCGGCCACCGCTCGGGAGGAAGTTGCAACACGGCGTGGATACCGTGGCCATTATGGCGACCGGTGTAGCGGCCGATGTGTACCCGCTCGGAGAAGTAGAAATAGAGCCCTTTTTCCTCCATCTCTTCTATAACGATGGTGTCGACCGAGACATCGCGCACCCAGCCGCTGTGATCCTCGGGCGGCTTGCCGCCACCATCGCCCTGGAACTTGACCCCAGCTACGGAACGTCTGCCGAGGATGGTGCCGAAATGCAGGTTCGAACCGCCCTGGATCTTGCCGTGGTCGGATTTCGATCATGCACATTATTCAAGGAAAATCTGGGGTAATCAAAGAGATGTTTTTTGATAAGTCTTATGGTTTTGTATTTTTCAACGATGGTAGTCCCAGGACTGGTCATTGTGTCACCAGGGTTATTCTCCCAGACGGAAGCAAACTAAATCTTGTGTTTCAACCAGTTTTTTAGTTCAATAGGACCATACAGGAAATCAGAGGTTTGTCGATGTCCTTTTTACTCATCTCCCTACCCCCTGCCGCAATAGAAAAACCACATCTTGCCATGGGTTATCTCCTCGGGAGTCTGAAAAGTAATAAAATCGATTACCATTTTATGGATTTGAACATCGAACTCTATCATCGCCGCGCTGAATTCGGGATCGAAGATATGTGGCAGAACTATGACGTCAACTGGTCTGAAGGGGACTGTTTTCGCAGGTGGAAAACTTCTTTAAGCCCCCTGCTCGAAGAACGAGCCCGTGATATTGCCGGCTCCCCCATTCGAGTAATCGGTATAGGAGCAAACCGATCAAATCATAAACTTGCCTCTTACTTCGCAGGATTGATCAAACAACGTAATCCATCGATCTGCGTTGTGATGGGGGGGCCACTTTTCTCCTCGGTAAAAGAATTGCACATACTTGACGATCATTGTGCTGATATCTTCGTACGAGGTGAAGGAGAAATGTTCCTGCCGCGTCTAATCAATGCGTTGCTTGAAGAACGAAGTATTAGTGGCGGCAACTTCATCAATAGAATGATCGCCAATAAACAAGTTATCGATGTTATCAATGGAGATATCGATGCAATTCCATTCCCCTGTTATGACAATTTCGACATAAATTGTTATCGGGCGGGATTTCTATCCATGTTAGCTAGCAGGGGCTGTGTCAGTAGTTGCGCCTTTTGTGCTGATAACCAGATATGGAAACCCTACCGGGGAAGGAGTGTAGATAACATTCTTTCTGAGATTACAATGCATTATGATCATGGTTTCCATGTCTTTGAGTTCAACGATTCGGCTATCAATGGAAATACTAGGGTGCTTACTGACCTTTGCCGGGGTATCATCAAGAGCAAGATAAAACTAACCTGGCTCGGTAATTTCATCCCAAGAAAGGGTATGCCTCGGGAGTTATTCGCGATAATGGCTCAATCCGGGTGTTATGAGCTACGGTTTGGAGTTGAGACTGGCTCCCAACGTATCCACCGGTCAATGCATAAGATCGTGGATCTCACCTCAGCCGAGGGCTATCTTCGATATGCTCACGAAGAGGGAATTCACGTTTCAGTGAACATCATGGTAGGTTTTCCGAATGAGGAACAGGCTGACTTTGATATGACCCTCGATTTTTTGGAGCGTACTAAAGCATCCATTGAAAAATTTTCGGTAGTGCTGCCTTTTCTCATCTATCCGATGTCCGAGGTCGATCAATGTCCTGAGCGATTTGGGATAAAGATACCTGAGGATCAACATTCAAGGAAAGAATACCAACATTGGTATACGGATGAGGGGAATACCCTTGAACTCAGGTTGCAGCGCCTGGATACCGTTGTAAAATTCGCACACGCGAATGGAATTCAAGTGGGTTTCACAAGAGCAGAATTCTGACAAAACGTTGAGTGTGCAAGGAAGGCTCAGAGTCCCAGCGAGGAAGCCCCGGCTCTGGACAGAAAGTGCACCAAGCCTTCATTGCGCGTTACCGAAAACGGGTCAGTGGGCAATAGTCTCATAGAGGGTCTTGTAGGCGTTGATCTTGCCGTCGGCTTCGACCTTCCCGGCGAGCGAGGGCAGCGGTTCGCTGTTGGCGACCATGAGCTCGAGCACTTCGGCCGGGGTCAAGGTGCCGTCGTAGGAGAGCATCAGCGCGGCGAGACCTGCCACGACCGGGGTCGCCATTGAGGTGCCGGACATGTATTTGTATTTGTTGTCTGGAACGGTGCTGTAGACGTCGGTTCCCGGTGCGGCCACATGCACGGCCTTGGCACCGTAGTTGGAGAAGTTGGAAAGTTTACCGGCCACGTCGAAGGCCGCCACGCCGATGAGATTGGGCAGCGCGGTGAAACCGACCGGATAGATCTGGAGGTTGTTGGCCAAGTGGTCGATGTCCTTGCTTTCGTTGCCAGCGGCGGCAATGAACACGGCGTTGCGCTCGTTGGCATAACCGATGGCCAGGGCGAGGAGCTCGAGGGCCTCTTTGTTGGGAATGTACTTGGTCCAGTTCGAATAGAGGCGCCAACTGTTGGACAGGACTCGCGCACCATTGTCCACCGCGTACTTGATCGCAGCCGCGGCATCATAGAGGAAGCCCTCGGTCTTGCCGACGATGATCTTGAGCGGCATCACCTTGGCCTTGGGTGCCATGCCTGAGAAATAGGCGGCGAAGCGGTGTTCGGCCGCGATGATCCCGGCGCAGTGGGTGCCGTGGCCGGCGCTGTCCAGGGGATCATTGGCGTTTTTGGTGAAGTCCCAACCGCGGTAGTCGTCGATATAGCCGTTCTGGTCGTCGTCGAGGCCGGGTTTGCCCTTCGCTTCGGCCTCGTTGGTCCAGATGTTAGGAGCGAGCAGCTCGTGCCGGTAGTCCACGCCGGTGTCGATCACGGCGACGATGACCCCGCGGCCCTTGCTGGCCAACCAGCCATGGTGGGCAGCGGTCGCCTCGAGATGCCACGAATGCGTGCGGACCGGCTTCTTGGGGGGAAGCTTCTCGGTCCAAGCGGGGATCTCGAGCGCGGTGTTCTCGAAGGCCGCGGCCACGGCCGGGTGACCGTTCAACCTGGCGATTGCCTCCTCGCGAACGGCGGCGTCCTCGAGCAGATCCACGCCGGCGAGGGTCACGCGCTGGTAGCGCAGCGCTCCGAGCTCCAAGGTGCTGACCGCCGACACCGACAGACCGGGGCGGAAACCGGTGAATAGGGTTTCATACGCGGCGCGATCGAGCATAGCGCCCTCGTTCAGCCGCACGAGCAATTCCCCGCGCGAGAACGGCATCGCCGCCGCGGTGCTCAGCAGAATCAATCCACTGAGAAACGCTAACATCAAGGTACGCATAGGTCCCTCCTCGAGTATCTCTTCCAAAGGCTTCTCAGCGTGTAGCGCACCTGAGGAGAAAAGTCCAATACTATAGGATCAGACCGCGTGAGAGCGACGACTGCTCCGCCGACGGAAGCTAGCGAGCGAGAGCATAGACCCGAGGAAGAGGGCGAACATCACGGCAGGGGAACCGGGAAGCGCACCACAACTGCCGCCTTCGGGGGCGAGACCAACCACCGCGACGTCGACGAGGAGACACTCGCTCTTGGGCTTGAATACGACCTTGATGCGATGTTGCCCCGGCTCGAGCCGAATACCTTCCTGCTGGACCTGGACCTCCCTGCGGGCCAGGAGATGCAGTCCGTAGGCCGGCCGACCGTCGACCTCGACCTCGACGTACCCACTACCCGCGACCTCGAAGAGGTAGCGATCCGCCTCGACCACCGTGACGGTACCTTCGTACTCATGGGCGAGCCCCTGTTCGCCGGACGCGATCTGGCGTAATTCCATGCCCTGGACCGTCTCTTCTCCCAGGATCGTGCCGAGTTCGCTGTTGTCCAAACGCATGGCTCGAATGCGATGCGCCACGACGCCCCCATCCCAGGCAAGGAAGGGAACCGGAGCTTCACGCTCGAGGCCTGGACACTGCCGTTCCTCGACCATGGTCCAACCGAGCACGAGAGTGGTCCTTCCGGGGCCTTGGTCCGAGAGCAGTTCCAGACTATGACCGCCCTTGACCAGTAACCTCTCGGCTCCCGCGCGTTGGTCTTCCCCGGCGACTCCGCCCTGCTCCTCCACCAGGGTCTCTCCATCGAGTACCAGGGTGGCACTCTGACGATAGGCCAAGGAGAAGGTATAGAGCCCGTCAACGGAAGCCTCGAGGTGATCACAGGCAAGATGGTACCGGACAGGTTGTTGCTCCTCGACCCCGAGGAACACACTCTCGGTATTCTCACTGCGCAGGACCTGCCCGTGTTCATCCAGCACGGTCAGCCGGAACCCGCCCCAACACTGCAGCCGAGCATCGACCTGGGGGGCCGGAGGTTGCGGAGGGTCGGGGGTAACGACAGGCGGTTCTGTGGGTTGGAAGTCCACGCAACGTCTGGTGATGTGATAATAGCCGGTGTAGTCGAAACGGCAGGCTTCGACCGCTCCGGCGACCACTTCGTAACAGATCCCCTCGTAACGGGAACAGTGAGGATAGGCCGGCGGACAGACCAGGGTCCCCGAGGTACCCGGGTCTCGCCAGGTACAACGCCCGGTGGTAGGGTCAAGAGTTTGCTGGGCCAGGACGGCGCAGGTCACGAGCAACAGGGCACAGACACAGAACAGACGACTAGCCATGAAGAAGCTCCGGGTTGTTTCCTCGATCTCGGTTCCCCTACCACAGTGAATGATGCATTGCAAGAAAAAGAATACTTTTACATAGCAAGTACAATGTGTTCAGTAATCAAGTAGTGATATCTGCCGGTGTCTGATCCTGGGGTGAAGAGCAGAGACCCTACGTTCCCTCGCGTTCCTTCACAACCTCGAAGGAGGTGGAATCGTGCGCGGGGAGTACTTCGCTGAAGAAGGCGAGATTGCAGGTGCGGCCGTCGAGCTCGACCGGCTTGGCATTGACCCGGGCGAGGAAGCTGCTGCCGTCTTTTCTCATGCAGGGCAGTTCCACGGTTTCGCTTCGCCCCATCTCGGAGTGGAGTTGGAAGGAAGCAAGCAGTATCGCTTTGAACTCAGGTGGATGGAGGTCCTGCATGGTCAGGGTCAAGAATTCCTCGTCCCCATATCCGAACAGTTCCCCAGCCGAGCGGTTGGCCTGGAGAATGCGCAGGCTGGTCCGATCGATCAGCAAGATGCCTTCACCTGCCGTTTCGAACAGGGTGCGAAAATGGCGCAGGGACTGTTCCAATTCCCGTTGGATCGACTTGGCCTCGGTCAGGTCGAGGACAATGCCGACTACCCCACCGACTTTGCCATAACGGTCGAGGAAGGTGGCCTTGTTGAACACGACCTCGTGAATCTTCCCCTCGGCCGTGACGACCTGGCACTCGTAGACCTGGATCCCGGGATCGGCGAAGAGTTCCTGGTCCTTACGGAAATATTCGGCGGCCAGTTCGGCAGGGTAGAGATCGAAAACCGTGGCCCCCAGGACCTCGTCCCGGCGACGGCCCAGGTAACGCAAGAAGTTGGCGTTGCAACCGAGGTAGCGACCGTTGACGTCCTTGTAAAAGATAGGGTTCGGGATGGCGTCGATGAGTTGTTGGAGGAAGAAGACCTGTTCGCGTAAACCTCGTTCGGCATCTTTGCGCCGAGAGATATTGCGGACCAGGGCCAGCGCAAGACCCTGGCGAGGATCGATGAGACTGAGCGCCACGCTGGTCTCCAGCTCGCAACCTTCTTTGGTCACGAGGGCGGTCTCATAATGGATCTTGCGATTCCGGCGGAAGCTGGTCAGCATCTCCCGGAGTTGTTCGTTTCGCGAAGCAGCGTGCAGGTCCCCGAGATGACGGCCACGCAACTCTCGACGGTTCCATCCGAGCAAGTGCCGAGTGGCCGGATTACTGTCCTGTATCAACCCCTCTTGGTCGAGGAACAAGATGGCATCCTGCGAACCCTCGAAGAGAGCCCTGTAGCGTTGTTCGTTCGAGCGCAACTCTTCCTCGGCACGGCGTCTGGCGGTGACATCATGGGAGAAGAGTTGGATGCCAACAACCTCCCCGCCGGCAAGGACGGGTACGGCGAGGTGTTCGAGTTCTGCCTGCCCGCGTTCGGCCGGAACCACGTCGGCAAAGCTCAAGGGTTGGCGTGCACTGGTAGTGCGGTACAACCTGCTCATCATGGCTCCGGCCCGTTCGCGTTCGAACAGGTCGAACACGCTGCGTCCCCGGACCTCGGTCTCGCCCAGACCGAACATGGAACGGCCGGCGGCATTGACGAGCAGCAGGTTGCCGTCATTGTCGAAATACGAAAGACCGATGCCCGCGTGTTCGAAGAGGACGCGATAGCGTTCCTCGCTCCGTTGCAGGGCGATCTCGGCTTCGACGCGCTCGGTGATGTCCTCGAGCACGGCCACGACCTCGTCGTCCTCGAGGTCGATCAGGTAGCAGTCGTACCACAGGATCCTGTCCCCCAATTGGAGGTGCAAGCGGTGCAACCGTTCGGGACGATGATCGCGGCCTACCCGGATCACTGCTTCGAGCAAGGGGGGGATATCGAGCCAGGGCAAGGCATCCGCGAGTCGTAACCCGAGAATCTGCTCCCGAGAGATGGAGAAGGTGCGTTCGGCTTTCCGATTGCAATCGTGCAGCCTGATGAGCTCATCCTCCAGTCCGAATGCCAGTACCATACCGCCGAGCCCATCGAACAGCCCCTGATAGCGGCGCTGGGAATGGGCAATGGCGCTGTTGGTTTCCTGTTCGTGTTGCTTCTGGGGTGTGATGTCATGGACATAGGTCTGGATCGCGGGCCGTCCTTTCCGGTCCACAACGCAGGAGTTGATCTCGACCCACCGTTCGCTACCCTCACGGGGAACGAGCCGCAGCGAATAGCGATTGGGGATTCTGTCTCCGCGCAGGCGCGCTTCCAGCATAGCGCCGAAACGTCCGCGATCCTCGGGATGAAAGTAGGAGGCGAGCACCTTCAAGGGCATGCCCGTGACTTCTTCCGGAAGGAGTCCGAGCATCGCCGAGGCAGCGGTGTTGGCGAAGAGGACTTGTCCGTCCTGGAACAAAGTCACCCCGACCAGCGGGTTCTCGACCAGGGCGCGGTGCAGAGCCTCGCTGTCGTGCTGCCTCTCTTCCTGCAAGTGCCGGCTGGTGATGTTCTGGGTGACGCCGTAGATGATCGCCTCGCCCTCGACCAGGATGCGCTCTCCCCACACCTCCAGCCAAAGCATTCGGCCATCGGCATGGCGGAACTGGTGGCGGTACGAGAAGCGGTCCTTCTGCCCGGTGAGGAGATCTTTGATAGTGGATTTCACCTTGTCGAGTTCGCCTTCCGGGACTTGCTCGAGCCACTGGTCGAAGGCGCCGAATTCTCCGTCCGGAGCGACACCGAGCAACTCGAGCAAGGTGGGGTCCGGCAGTACCCGAGACATGTTCGGATCGATTCTCCACACCCCGAGACCGGCCGTCTTGAGGGCGCGACGCAGGGCAATGAGCTCGTGCCGTTCTTGGTCCGGAGCAGGAGTGGAACGCTGCCGTCCCAGCATCAGGACTCCCGCATCACCCTCGGGCAGGGTAACGGCGAGGAGGGTCACCGCGAGGGGGGGCGCACCTCGCAAAGCGACTTCGAAGTTGTGAGGAGCAGGAACCGCTCCGGCGAGGATTTCTCGAAAACGGGCTTCGAGGGGAACGCGTGCATCTTCGAGGACGAACTCACGAAGGGAGAGAGTGTCCGGGAGGGGGGCTGAACGGTGCAACAAGGCGACCAAGGGTTGGTTCCACGCTCGGCACACCAAGTCTGCGTCGAAAACCGCAGCCGGTTCGGAGTGGGTCGTCAATAACACTTCCCACAATTCGCGTTTACTCGCACTCTCCAACGGCATCTTCGATCCCTCGCCGATGACCCGGGGATGGAAGCCTTCTCTACTTCCCCTCAGTGCTACCCGGGATACGCTCGGACCCTTGTGCCACCAACTACTCCGGAGTGCAAGCGGTTCGTGCAACGGACGAGTTGGGGCTACTCCGGTTCAGCCCAGGGCGATGGTGCTGTCATTGGGGCGGTTGGCGGTAGTGTCCCAGTATGGCGACATGGTGCGGAGGCGAGCGATGATCCCTGGCAACACGGCGATCAGAGCGTCGATATCAGCCTCGGTGGTAAAGCGTCCGTAGGAAAAACGTAAGGTGCCGTGGGCGGCGGTGAGCGGTATGTGCATTGCTTGGAGGACGTGTGAGGGTGCCAAGGAGCCGGAAGAACAGGCCGAGCCGGTCGAGGCGCAGATCCCGTGTTCGCCGAGCGCATAGAGGACGGATTCGCCTTCGACGCACTCGAAACTCACACTGGTGGTGGTCGGCAACCTCCCGGTCTCGCGGCCATTGAGGTAACAGTAGGGGATATTCTCGAGGATGAAGGCCTCTAAGCGATTCCGCAGCGTCTTCTTCTCGGAATAGGTATTGCGAAAATCGGCGGCCGCCAGCTCGCACGCCTTTCCCAGACCGACGATATAGGGGACGTTCTCGGTACCCGCCCGGCGTCCGTTCTCCTGGTGCCCGCCGATAAGGAGAGGTCTGCAGCGCGTGCCCTTGCGCATGTAGAGCACACCGATACCCTTGGGAGCATGGAGTTTGTGTCCGGAGAAAGACAAGAGATCCACATGCAGGAAGACCCCGGAGAGGTCGATGGGCAGCTTGCCCACGCTCTGGGTTGCGTCGGTATGGAAGATGACCCTCGGATCGGTCAATTTGACTATCTTGGCCAATTTCTCCACGGGGAAGACCACGCCGGTCTCGTTATTGACGTGCATGATCGTGACCAAGGCCGTATCGGGCCTGAGGGCGTGGATGAGGTCCTTGAATTCGAGCTGCCCACTGCGGGAGACCGGGAGGAAGGTGACCTCGTAGCCATTGCGTTGGAAATCCTTGCAAACTTCCATGACCGAGGGATGCTCAACCGCGGTGGTGATGACATGGCGACGATCGGGGTTGGCCGCCAGGGTACCGCGAAGGGCCGTGGTATTGCTCTCGGAGGCCGAGCCGGTGAAGATCACCTCGGTCGGTTGGGAGGCGTTGAGCAGCCGGGCTATGGTGGCCCTACTCTGTTCAACGGCAGCACGGGTCAGCTTGGACTGCTCGTAGGCCGAACTGGGGTTGTAGAAGTACTCGCGCAGATAGGGGAGCATGGCCTCTACGACCTCGGGACAGACCGGGGTGGTAGCGTTGTTGTCCAGATAAATGACCCGGTCGGACATGCAGACCTCCTCAGACGTCGATAACCACGATCTCGGGATCGACGCGATCGCGCAGCACCCTTTCGATACCATCTTTGAGCGTAACCCCGGCACCGGCACAGGTCGCACAGGCTCCCTTGAGACGGCAATAGACCTTCTTGTCCTTGATCTCGATGATTTCCAGATCGCCGCGATCGCGCTGCAACATCGGCCGGATGACCTGGAGTATGGTCTGCTCGATTTCCTTGTAGAGTTGGTAGGGCGACTTCTCGGCGGCGCCAGCCCTCGCGGCGATCCCTGTCTCGTCCTTGCCCCAGAGCTCGTCGAGCAGATCCTGGATCCCACCTGCCTTGAACTGGCAGCTTCCACAAGCGCCGCCGGCCTTGAGCGCATCGCGGACTTCTTCGACCGTCCGCAGGTTCATTTCCTGGATCTTCTTGCGCAGGTAGGGTTCGGTCAGGTTGAAACAAACGCAGACGATCCGACCCTCTTCGTGAGCAGCGGCCTCGATCCTCGGACCGAGATCCTCGAACGGGACCCCTCGGCGCTTGGCCCAGTCGATCACCGAACTCTCCAGGGCCTCGGCGCCCATGACCGAACAATGAATCTTCTGCTCGGGCAAACCTCCCAAGAAATCGACGATATCCTGGTTGGTGATCGCCAGGGCCTCGATGGGAGTAAGGTTGCGTTCTTCGATGATCGTGCACAGGGCTTCTGAGGAAGCGATCGCCGAGGTGCAGCCGAAGGTCAGGTATCTGGCTTCGACGATGCGGTCGTCATGGGGGTCGGCAGCGCGTTTGACCCGGAAGGCGAAGCGCATGGCGTCCCCGCACACGATGGAACCATGCTCACCGAGACCGTCCGGATCCTCGATCTCACCCAAGTGCGTGCCCGGCTTTGCCGAAATGGCATCGAGGAACAACTGCTTGGTCTTCTCGCTGTATTCCCAGGCCATACCTCGCCTCCCTCTCTCCGATCGTCCCTGACCGTGCCTGAAGCCGGTCCGACATCGACCGGCTTCAGGTAAGGCCGGGGAGGGAAAATGTCAACCGGGCTGCAGCCCTTTGACACGGGAGACCCAATGAGGGACAGCACGTAAGAAAGTGAAGGTGCGAGGAACCACGGTGAATCCTTCTGCTCCCATGTTCGAATGCCCACTGGCTCCACACGCCTCACCTTTCGGTAAATAAGCAACAATTCCAGTTATTTGTATGTGCAATGTGAGGTCAGCCCGTACGGGTACCCCCGCAGACAGGTCCATCCCCAGGACACCTCCCCGAGGGATATGGTATGCAGAGGAGCACGCTTACGTCATACGGGTGGTACTCATGCCGACGACGAGCTCTCGGGTCCGCTAGGGTCGAGCACATGTTGGAAGTGCAGCCCGAGAGCGCGAACCCCCAATCCACTCCGATCCTGTTCTCCAGCATAGAACTTCGTTCCGTTGAGCACGAGCGTGGCCAGGATATCGGCCGACAGGGTGAGTTCGGGGTTGAGCTTCTGAAGCGCTAAGCCTCCCTCGAGGAACTCGCGCTGCTCTGGTTCAGCCTCGGCAGGGGCGGCCTGGGCTTCGTGCCGGGCGTCCTGGAGCAGGCGTTCGGTGCTCTCCACCTCCAAACGTTCGGTCAGAGTGTGCCATTGGGCTTCGAGCGCACGGACCCGAGTCTCCATGGAAGCCCCTGTACTGGCAGGATCGACGCTTGTATCAGTTGTGGTGTTGCCATGAGCCGCGAGCGTCCCCTCGAGTATCTCAGCGCTGCTCGGGGTCGAGCCAATCCAACCAAGCAACACCAGGAACCGCCACCACCGGTGTAACCACATGGAATGAATCACAGTACAATGCATAGTACCTCCTTCCGTTCCAATTCAACTCCGTGTGTCGAGGCCAAGGAAGACCGGGACCCGGAGGTTGCCTAGAGACAGGCGATCGGAAGCTGTTTCAAACGGTTTGGGGAGGCGGCGAGGTCTTGGGGGCAGCGCTCAACACCGAGCAGGGAACCCACGGTGCGCCAGCGGGGAAGGTAGCGAGCTTAGCTGGATAGGAAGCAATCACGGCGGTGCCGTGCACTGAGAGCCAGGCAGCTTGGTTTGAAGTCAGGCCGGCCAGCAGCAAGCACGCGTGGTGCGGGACCGGTCGGGACCCAAACGGTCGGTGGCTCCACCGGGGCACCAATTCGCTGACCGCGGCCAGGAACCCGGGGTTGGTGGAGAAGGTACCGCGGGGTACGTCCTCGAAGCGCTGGTGCACATCACAGAAGGTATGCTCGTGATCGGAGAAGAGGAGGTGGTGAAACTGGAGGGTAGGCAGAATCGTCAACCAGAGGGCAAGCCCCCCCGCAAACGCGGCTAGGCAGAGAGCGCTGGAACGCCGCAAGGGCTTCAACCGGTTTTTGGAAGGTGGTGAGGTGCTACGCACGCGAGCCTCCGTCGAGGATCGCATCATTGCCGGAGTGCGTACTCTTGTCAATCCGAGCACAAACGAATCACTGACCTTCTTGGGGATACTTTCCTCGGGTACTGGCCGAGCGCCTCTGACCGCGACCATCCGTAGTCGGGACGTCGAGACGGTACTTCTTGATTTTCCTGTAGAGCGGACGGCGCGTGGTACGTGAGTTTCCACAACGGCTACGTCTACAACGACCTTAAGGACTACGGCTACTACGCGCGGTGTGTTCGGCCGTGACGGCAGGGATGTCGGCCTACCGTCGTCGCAGGATGTGAAGAGCGACGGTGGTTATCATTTTTGATCCTTGAGGTGCTTACAGAACCTCACCCCGTAATTGCAATATTTTGTTATCATTACCCCTCTCCCATTGGGAGAGGGGGTACGACTACATGCTGACCTTGACCGAGTATGAATGAGCACATATACTTGCACCTCTATGTGGTTTTTTCCATAAAGGGGTACCTATGGGTCAGGTGACCATTTATCTCGATGATCGTCTCGAGACCGCGATGAAGCACGCTGCGAAAGCGAAGCAGCTCTCGACCAGCAAGTGGATCGCGCAACTCATCGCGGAACGCTGCAGATCCGAATGGCCGGCATCAGTCCGGCAGCTCGCCGGCGCATGGAAGGATCTTCCGACTGCAGAGCAACTGCGAAACCCGCAGGAGCTCGATCTCCCACGCGAGGCATTGTGATGTTCGTCTTGGATACCAATACCTTGATCTATTTTTTCAAAGGCATGGGAAAGGTCGCCACGGTGCTGCTCAATACTCCGCCACAAGCCATCGCTATCCCGACCATCGTGCTGTTCGAATTGGAGCTCGGACTTGCCAAGTCCAACCATCCGGATAAGAGGTCAGCACAGCTCAGTGAGTTCCTCTCACATGTTACCCTCTGGTCCTTCGGGGCAGAGGAAGCCAGAATCTGTGCGGCCTTGAGGGCTGTACTCGAACAACGGGGAACGATGATCGGGCCGTACGACTTGTTGATAGCCGGGACCGCGCTGAC
>Ga0156395_1125_pt3 | contig 28928 bp, 20 predicted proteins | sample RifOxyA3_FD_108039 | JGI IMG/M metagenome (GOLD analysis project Ga0156395, IMG submission 108039) | Deltaproteobacteria bacterium RIFOXYA12_FULL_61_11 | reverse complement strand
AAGCAGTGGGGAACCCTGCAGGCCCGGGCCGAGCTGCGCGGCAGGCCCATGCCGGTCCTGGACGGTCTCATCGCCGCCACGGCCGTGTGCAGAGGTTGCACCGTGGTCACGCGGAACGGTGCGGACCTGGCCGAGAGCGGCTGCATGATCTTGAATCCCTGGGAACCATGACGCTGAAGGGTGAGAACCGCCCGGAGCAACGGTTGCCTCGCTCCTGCACCAGAGGGAAGGTCGAGCACTGAGCCTGTCGCGTCCTGCGGGCCCAGCACCTCCGCATCCCTGCGTCGAGCTTGCATGCTCAGGCAACCCTCACGGCCTTTTCGAAGGTTGCGAAGGCCGTGGTATGTCCCTCGGCTCGGGCCCAATCGGCAATGGACTGCAGGTCGATAGGCTGCGCCTTCGCCACCAGGATGGCTTGGTGGAAGGACTGTTGGTCCTTCCACCAGAAATAGGCTGCCAGCCTGTCCATCACACATTGGGTAGGGGTGAGCAAACGCAGATACCCCCGTGCATCGGTCACTTCGCGGACTTGGTCGACCGGGTGGTTGCCGATGGCAAGAGGTGGGGAGGGGAATTCCACGATGAAGTCGGTCTCGGGATGCGTATAGTGTCGGCCAGAGGTGCGGGCGAAGCCGATCGAGGCCATGCAGGTGTCGAGTTCTCTGCGTGTTGCGTGAGCGACGAAATCGAGGTCCAGGGAAGCATAGCGGTTCTCCGTATAGAAGGAGACGACCGCGCCGCCGGTGAGCACCGCGTGGATGCCGTGTTGTTGTAAAGCATGACCCACCAAGAAAGCGAGTTCCTCGAGAGTAGTGGAAGCGTCGATCACCATCCGGTCACCTTCTGGGTCGGACGAGTGCGGAGTTGGTAATAGCGTTCGCGCAGCTCGGCGGGCAGATAATCGTAGGCTCGTTGCAACAGGGCTCTGAGTTCTTTCGTGAAGGGGTAGCGCGGGTTCCACTCGTAGAGCTTGGTTCGACCTTCAGAGCGGCTGACCAGCACCCCCGCGGTCTCCAGTTTGGCCAACTGCCGCTGCACCGGGGTGAGCGCCGAGCCGAAGGTCTTGGCGATCTGGGTTGCGTGTCCCCGCTCGTAGCAGTGGAGGTACAACAGCACGCGCTCGGCCGTGGCGTTGCCGAAGAGGAGCTCGAGCATTATCTACCTCATATTGAGTTTATTATGACTATATTATAGGTTGATAGCACGGCGGTCAAGGCCGGTAACTACAACAACAACCCCTTCAGGTAGCTCGAGGCGCGCCGCAAGGAAAGCCCCCGTTGGTCGCTCGGGTTGTTGAGGTGCCGCACGACCTGGAACCCTGGGAAACGATATTTCTGATGCTGTTGATAATACAATGAGATATGTAGCATGCCCATGCAGAGAAGTACAGCATCAGATTATCACAGGCCAGCCCCTGCCGTCGTGGTGCGAACCAGCCGATCGCTTACCTCTTGGGTAACAAACGGGTTGTTGCCGGAGAGGCTCAGCATTCGATAACCCGAAGTCCGGAAGGGGAATCGGTCAATCCGCGTCAACCAACGGTAACCGCACACCGTCATTGACATTGAATGCGACTTGGTTCAGTAGAGGGGGCTTGGTACTGCTCGAGCGTGAAGCCAGGCGCTGTGGGAGACCTTGTTATGACCGATGAATTGAATCCTTTCCTCGACGACCCTAGAAATACCAGCCTCCGCAGTTTTATCCTCCGTCAATTCATCTCCGGGGTGATGACCGACGAAGAGCGCGCGAGGCTTTGGGGTCTTCCGAAGGGTTGCCGGATGCGTGAAAATGCCAAGATCATCAGCCCGGACAAGCTCACCTGCGGAGAGTACGTCTGGATTGGTGAAGGGGCTATTCTCGACGCCTCCGGTGGATTGGAGATCGGCGCCCACACCAGCGTGGGTCTGAATGTCTATCTCTGGTCCCATACCAGCTTTTTGACCAACCTGACCATGAACAACATCATGGGCAACCCGCTGATTGAGCGGAAGAAGACCACCATCGGGAAGGGTTGTTTCATTGGTGGGCCTTCGGTTATCTACCCTGGTGTGACCATCGGCGATCGAACCGTGATCTTACCGATGACCGTGGTGACCAAAGACCTACCCGGCAACATGGTCGTTGCTGGTTCACCGGCAAAAAAAATGAGTGACATCAACGATGAATGGATTCAACAGAGAATAGATGGGCTGAAAATTGCTCGAGGATGACCCAATGAACCTCACCATCGGCAGTGAAGCCAGCCTTTCGAAATGCGAGACCGTATGCACCAACCAGGATGGCGTGGCCGTGCTTTCCGGTGAAGCAGTAGTTTTACTGCCCCGAACCTAGTAATGCACGCCTCAATCACTACAACCAAGTATTTCCATTGAGGAAAACTTTTCGTGAAGACCATTCGCGAACTCAAACCCGGTGCAGCTTGCAATGAAGTCCTGCTCACCTTCGATGTTGACTGGGCGCCCGACGAGGTCGTCACTTACTGCATCGAACTGCTGCGCAGCCACGGTGCTCGGGCGACCTTCTTCGCCACCCATAATAGCCCATTACTGCAGGACCTATCTGTTTCGTCCGACATCGAAATTGGCATCCATCCCAACTATTTCCATTGCACCGAGTTCGCTCGGTTGGTCGATGGGCTCTTGGCCTGGTACCCCAATGCAACGAGTATCCGTGGGCATGGGCTCTATACCTCCTCGAACATCCAGGCGATGTATGAAGCCAAGGGGCTTACTCATTGTGTGGACACCATCCTGCCCTACCATCCTCAGCTCCAACCGGTGTACCTCTTTGCCACTGGGGGGTTGATTTCGGTGCCCTACTTCTGGGAGGACGGGCATGTCCTCCACCATGTCGCTCAACCCAAGTATCGGCTGGACCTTGCCGCCTACCCACCCGGCCTCAAGATATTCAATTTTCACCCGATTCATGTTTTCTGCAATACCCCCAACTACCAATTCTACGAGCAACACATCCGACCTGTGTATAAAGATGTCAATGCCTTGCGAAATCTCAGGCAAGAGCTGGGGGCGGAAACGATGTTGAGGAGTATTCTGGGGGGGAGTCGGAACAATCACTGAGCCCACGAGGTGAGGTCCATACGCAAGGCTATTACCAAACACCAAGCTTACTCTGGACATGATAATCCGCCTGTGTTTCTATGCGACCCGTTGTTTTGAGAGGCTGTTGTAACGACACCTCTTGTTAAGCGGAGTTTCCTTTATGGAAAGGACCATGAACCTCGCCTCCTTGATCCAAGAGCTCTTTGCTCTCACCTCGGAAAAGCCGGTTGAAGTTCAAGCCCTGCGTCTGCTCGGTTATATCGACACCGAACCGGTACTGACCTTTCTCGATGATGAGAAGTTTCTGCCCATGCTGCTGGCCGAACCCCGGGTGCAGACGGTGTTCATCACCCCCGCGCTCGCCCCGCGCCTGGCCGGTACGCAGCTTAACCCGCTGGTACACGAGGACCCCCGCTGGTGCTACTACACCTTGTGGAACAAACTCGCCGCCACCACCCGGCCCCCTGTCCCTACGCTCATTCACCCTTCCGCCCGCATCCACCCGACCGCCTTTGTCGAAAGCCACGACGTCGTACTCGCCGAGGGGGTGATTCTCGAACCCAACGTCACGGTGCTCGCTCATGTCGAAATCGGCCGCAACACCATCGTTCGCGCCGGTTCGGTGCTCGGTTCTATGGGTTTCGAACACAAACGAACCAAGAAAGGCATCGTTTCGGTCATACACGACGGCAAGGTCATCATCGGTGAGAATGTCGAGATCGGGGCGAACTGCTGTTTCGACCTTGGGTTTTCCTATCGCCAGACCATTATCGGTGACGAGTGCAAGTTCGATAATTTCATCCATATCGCTCACGGAGATCAACTTGGTAAGCGCTGTTTTCTCGCCGCAGCGGCAATGGTTGCCGGTTCGGTGACCATGGGCGACGACGTGTGGGTGGGCCCGGGTGCGTCCATCTCCAGCCAGATCACCCTTGGGGACTGCGCCTCGGTTACCATCGGTGCTGTGGTCACCAGAGATGTCCCCGCGGGGAAGAAGGTGAGCGGGAACTTTGCCATCGATCATCAAAGATTTTTGACCTTTTTGAAAACGATCCGTTGACGAGCATCTACCAACAGCTCATTCACCCGTCATTCCGCGGGGGGAAGGTTCTCGCTTTCCAGACAATTCTAACAACTTTTCCAATACTCCTTTTCCGTGGTGGCGTTCGTACCAGGCCCTCTCTTTCTCGGCGAACTCTACCCGGATGCTCGGCTGGGAATACAGCGCGGTCAGATGCTCTGCGATATCCTCAACATTCTCGGCATACAGGAAGGGTGGCATTTCTTTTCCCGGAAATATTTCAGGCATCGTACGATCAAAGTACGTTATTGCAGGAATGCCGAACATCGCCGCCTCGATCTCCGACATACCGTAGTTGACTTTGATTTTCGAAACCTTGTTCTGGGCGAACTGGCCGAGGTACACGCTGGCCTTGGAGAGGTGCTGCTGCACCTCCCCCCGAGGAAGCGTGGGGAACCAGTGGACCTGACTGGCGATACCCAGCTCTTCGATGAGCTGTTTCGAGGCATCGACATCTTGCCCCTTTTCGAACAGTTGTAATACTGCGCAGGGCGCAACGTGAGCGTGCAGGAAGGCGGCAAAGGCGCGAATGACCAAGTCGTTCCCCTTATAGGAGATGTCATCTGCTGGCCGGTCTTTCCAGATGTGCCGGGCGGTGGAAATGACAATAAACGGCTTTTCTGGCTGAAACGCAGGCCGGGGGAACCAGCGTGTATAATCCACGCAGTAGAAACCGAGGTTGAGGTGTTTTTGCAGCACAGCCAGCTTGTTTCGGGTGTTTCTTCGCTGAAGATCGCCGTAATTGCCGGCAATGGCGGTGAGCCGGTGTTCGAGAAAGTGCCTTGTCGGCAGTTCGAGCAGCAGGTTCTGGGCATACCTCGCCAGGGATTTTAATGAGGGTTTAGGTTGGAAGGGACCAGGGATCACATGTTTGTTGAAGAGCAGATCGTAATCATGCCCGTAAGGCAGCCAGACTGCTGGTACATGTAATCGGCAGAAGAGAAAAAGGGCATGCAGGTTGTAACAATAGGTCACTAGGTCGTAGGTTTTCAGGGTATTCACTAACGTGTGTAACCTTCCCGCATTGTTCATCAGCCATATAAGCGAATTCGCCTCCGGCCAAGCTTCAACGCAATAATGTAATCGGCCTACAATTTCAGGATAATAAGGTTCAGCACTCGGTTGAAAACCTTCCCGCGAACCAAGAAACAAGTCAGCATCCATCCCCATGCCGAGAAAACCATAAAGCAACGCGGTATGGTTATTGTTCATGTTGCCGACCAGGGCTATCCTCACCTTTTCTTTGTGCATCATGCCTCCAACCAACTTCCAGATGCTTTCTTGCTGTCTAAAAAACTACCCTGAACCCTCACAGGCAACATTCCCCCCCCAGAAAACAGTGAATGCAACACTCATCGAGTTTTTCTGGCAAGCCAAAGCTGGAGCTTCCGTCTCAGCAGGCCCGACACAAGAGCACGTTCCCTTGTGTTCAAGGATACTGTCCAAACCAGTAACCCATAAAACAACATTGCTCCCCCTGCACGGAGAACAAACTGCATGAAACCGGCAGCAGGAACAAGTTGGTACATGACTTCGAGCATCAACGTCCCGAAGGTCACCCCCACGACTTTGTCAAGGGAGTATCGGTTTGGCCACACTTTGTAGGCAAAATAAGTTTTCAAACAGGTTTGAACACAACGCCCCAGCAATACGCCCGAGGCGACCCCGACCATGCCTGCAGGTTTGACCAACAACCAGACGGCCAGCACGGTGATGGACAACCCGAGCAAGTAATTGAGCGAGGATAAATAGGATTTTTTCGATAAATCGACCCCGACACCGGTAATCCAGGATATCCCGTCGACAACAATGGCCATTGACAAGGGAATGATCACAAAACGACTCTCGAGGTACTGAGAGGTACCAAAAACACAGATCAATGGATCGGCAAAAATGACCAGGGCAAAACTGATGGTAAGCATCAGCATAGTGAAAAGTCGTAGCACGCGGTCGTATGTTTCTGTTGCATTGGTTTCTTTGTATAAACTAAAGACAAACGGACCCCAAGCAACTTGGAAGCCGTGGAACGGCAAATTCATCAGTGAGGTCAATTTCTTCCCGAGAGCATATAAGGCCATAACTTCAAGGGTCACGATATTTACCATGAACAACCTGTCAATTGCCGGGATCAAAGCGCCGGCCACGGCGATGAGCATGTACGGGTAACCAAAGGTCAACAGCCGGGTAAGGTAGCCCCAACCTCGTATCCTGCCCAAGAAATTTCGGCAGTACCAGCAACCAAGCCCGGCAAAGACCATGGTACTGATCAGTTGCCCATAAAAAATGCCAATGATGGATCGCTCGACCAGAAGGAGGTAGCCGAGAATACAACAAAATTGGACCAATACCGAAACCAGGGTCATGACCATGAACCGGCGGCGTTGGAAGGTCCATTTGAGTAGTCCGCGAGTGATTCTGCAGAGGGTGATGAAAGGCAAACTCAAGGTGATGATGCGAAAGCTCGGGGTAAAGGTCGGTTGGCTAAAAACCCAACCTACCACTTCGTCAGCGAACAGGGTCAACACCACTGCGATGAGTACGGAGAGGGCGAACTGGAAAGCCAGACTCTGGGTCACCAGGGCTCGCCGCTCTGAAATGTCCTCGGTTTCGTAGAAATAGCGGGCTACCGCTGAATCCAACCCCATGAGTAAAAAAGGAACGATCACCCCACTGATCACCGACAGTGCATCGTAGGAACCGAACTCGCTCTTGGAAAACATCCGTGTATAGATCGGAACGAGAAAAATGTTGGCCATGGTGGCAAAGGCATCAAGTCCGCCATAGAAGGCGGAGTCCCGCAACAGGAAGGCAAGTCGACTCTTGATCGTACCCGAGCGTAACCGTTCGATATCCTTGATCACATGGTCCTCTTACCGCATATGAGATCCAACGACCTGGGCAGCTCTAGTCTTCTGGTGCAAGGAGGTCAACCTCTAAGCGATACTATCACGGTCATCACCATCCGAAAGGGATCCAAAGCCGGACTCGGTGTCGGTCTTCGGCCAGAGCCGCTACCTCGAGACCACGGCCGATGACGGCAAGGTCGTGGTGACCGACGCAGTGACCAGTTACTCTTGGACCAAGGACTTCACGACCGGGCTGACCTGGCAGCAGGCACTCGCCCACTGCGAAGGTCTGGTCTACGGCGGCCACAGCGATTGGCGCTTGCCGAACGTCAACCAGCTTACCGACCTGATCGACCTCGGCCGAGGTTCTCCGGCCAGTGCCTTCCCCGGCACCTCGAGCAGCCTGTTCTGGTCGTCGTCGACCTACCTCGGCAGTCCAACCAGGGGCTGGTATGTGCGCTTCGACGATGGCACGGTCAACGACGCTCTCAAGAGCAGCACGTATTCGGTCCGCTGCGTGCGGATGTGATCGCTGCCGACGGGGTTCTTCCTCACCCCATCAGCTCCCGTTGCAGTGCCTCCGCACATCGGTATCCTTGCGTTGAACACGGGGCCTAAAGAAGTTTGTCGTACTCGGCATGGGTTCCTATCCAAAACCACAACACCCCATCGGGAACACTCACGCCAAGCGCTCGATACATCTTCCCCACCCGAAGAGATCGGAATTTCCCGATAGTTGTATAGTGTAGCGACGGATGGTGAGGATTCGCTTTGAAAAGATTATAGTTTTTACGAGCTATGGCTTGAACCTCCAGGGGTAGGCTTTGCAGGAGAATCCTGAACTCCGACGATGTATAATGTTTCACAGCTCTTGAGACTTGCCTTGTGCATGGGCGGTAAGGGCTTTTTCGGCCAGAGCATCGAGTTTCCCTGCTCGGGCATCCGCTTCGAGACGCTCATCCCAGCGCTGATAGTCGAATTCCAGGAACCAGGTGCGGAATTTGGCAAACTCTTCTGGCGGGAGGTTGCTGATCTCGCGCTCGAGCGATTCGATGTTCATGATGGAATCTTTCACCTTCTTGAAAGTACTGAGAAAAGGTACCACATCCAAGCAGTGAAGTACAAGCCTCTCTTCCATTCGGCGTAAGCATTCAGTCTTGGGTGGGGCAAGGGGTCCTGTCGCCTATCACACCGACGCCGCTGCATCCTGCGCGTCGCTTGGAGGTCCGCATCCTTGCGGTCACCCCCACCATGCTCATGCTTGCGCGTGGCGGGGGACCCCCGTCGGCGCCACCCCAATGTGGTGACAAAAATATCCGGCAATTCACCCAAGACTGAAGATACCGCGCCCAGTTCCGGGCATCCCCGGCACCTCGAGCAGTCTGTTCTGGTCGTCGTCGACCTATCTCGGCAATCCCCCCAAGGGCTGGTACGTGCGCTTCGACGACGGCACGGTCAACGACGCTCTCAAGAGCAGCACATATTCGGTCCGCTGCGTGCGGATGTGATCGCTGCCGATGGGTTCGGCCGCGTCACCCCATCAGCTCCCGTTCTCCCGTTGCGAGTCCCTTGAGGGTAGTGGAGGCATTGATCACCATCCGGTCACGCTCTGGGTCGGTCGAGTGCGGTGTTGGTAGTACCGTTCGCGCAGCTCGGCGGGCAGATATTGGTAGGCTCGTTGCACCAACCAGGACGGGGTGCCCGTGCTCTCGGGCGAGGCCGTGGTGCTCCTCCCGGCTGCCCGGGATTGACGCAACCCTCTGATCATCGCCCCCTATACAGACAGGCCACCGGCAGGCAAATCACGTTACCGAGCTCTCGATAGTCGAGACCGGGGTAGAACACATAGGCTTTGCGCTTGTGGGGGTCCTGGGCGACGAACGCCTCGAGTTGACGGGTGTCCGCCCGCGAGGGCGCGGTGGTGGTCTTGATCTCGACCGCCCGGGTCACCTCCGGTTCCTCCAGGATCAAATCAATCTCCGCTCCCGAGGTTGAGCTGTAGTAATAGAGCTGCTCGCAGTCGTAGAACCCGAGCTTGCGCCGCTTTTCCAGTTCGCTGAGGACGAATTGCTCGAGAATTTGGCCTGCGGAGAGTTGCAGCCGCAGCGCGGTGATCATGCCCACGTCGGCAAAGTAGCACTTCATCGCCCGTAGATACCGTTTTGCGGGGCCGTATTGGTAGCCGAGGAGCCGGAAGGCGAGGTCGGACTGAAACAGGACCCCTAGGTATTTTTTCGCCGTGGGGTGGCTCAGCGCCGCTTCGCGGGCGAAGTTGCTGACGGCCAGACGGCTGCCGAGGGATCGGCCGAAGTGTTGCAACATGGCCCTCAGGCCGTCGAGGTTGTCGAGCGCCGAGAGCTGGGCCAAGTCGCGGGTAAAATAGGTGTCGCGATATCGGCGCAACAACTCGGTCCGTTGCTCGGGTGGAGTGGTCAGTACCTCGGGGAAGGAACCGTGCAGCAAGACCTCTTCGAGTTCCCGGGCCGCAGCACGAAGTTGCAAAGGATCGGCCTGTTGTTCGAAAATAGCATGCGTGGGAGCCCCGTGGTCCTCGCCCCAACATGCAGTAGGGCAGTGACGGATCGAAATTCTTCCGGCCAGAGTATCCGCGGCGCTGTCGAGCAAACCGATGCGGCTGGAACCGGTCAACATCACGCGATAGCCGAGGTTGTCGAGGGCGTACTTGACCGCAATGGTAAGCTCCGGAACCCTCTGAATCTCATCAATGATCAGGGTCCGGCCGGGTGCAGGGAACAGCGCCTTGGGGTCGCGTCGGGCCACGTCGAGGTAATCGAAATCGTCGAGCGTGCAATAGGCCACCTCGGGCCAGGTCTCGCGCAAGAACGTGGTTTTACCGGAGCGGCGTGGGCCGATCAGAAGAAAACTGCCCTCGGGTTTGGCGAGCCATCGTTGAAACATGATGTACAAAATATCATGGAATTTTTGTAAATCAAGATAGAACTATTGGCTCCATCTCGGTGCTGCTGACAGGAGCATATCCAAGTTGGACTTGGTTGCCGGCTACCTGCGGGGGATCTCTGGTCGCGGCGGCGTGGTTACCTCATCATGACAGGATAGGGCTCGGGGTGTTTGACCATTTCCGGGGTCAGGTCATTGACAGGTGCTCTTGTTTTTTCAGATCATCGCAGAGCGGGGCAGGACAGCCATGCAGCGTTGCTCCAAGGGGGGAACTCTATGAATATGGTACCTAGACAAAGAAGAGTCCGACCAGGGTGGACTGTATGAAAACTTTGCGGCTCTTTTCCGAAAATTTCGCGGCGGTACCTGTTGCCACCTCGTGGTATCTATCGGATCTTGCAGAAGCGCGGGGGAAACAGGCATTATTCACGCACCAATCTCCCCAACGTCTCAAGGTGCTTCGCGAGCATGCCCTTATAGAAAGTGCTGTATCATCCAATCGTATCGAAGGCGTGGAGGTTGAGCAATCACGGATCGCCACCATTGTTTTCGGCAAACCCCTTTTGAAGGACCGCGACGAAGAGGAGGTTCGCGGCTACCGTCAGGCGTTGACCTTGCTTCATGAGCAAGGCCACACACTTCCTATTACAGAAAAAACCATCTTGACCCTCCACAGCCTGGCACGTGGAGACATTTGGGATGCTGGAAAATACAAGGAAAAGGATGGAGACATCATCGAGCGGTTCCCAGACGGTCGGTCGCGGATACGGTTCAAAACCGTTTCTACAGCCAACACACCTCTTTACATGAAAGAGTTGCTTGACCACAATGACCAACTCATGTCGGAAAACAACATTCCTCCCCTGATTCTTCTCGGGGCCTTCAACCTCGATTTTCTCTGTGTCCATCCGTTCAGGGACGGCAATGGTCGGGTCTCTAGGCTGCTTTTCCTGCTGCAATGCTACCGTTTGGGCTTCGAGGTGGGGCGATACATCAGCATTGAGCGTCTGATCGAACAGAACAAAGAACGGTATTATGAAACCTTGGAGCAAAGCTCTCAGGGCTGGCACGAAGGCAAGCACGATCCCTGGCCTTATATCAATTACCTTCTTTCCATCCTCAAGCTAGCGTATCGTGAATTCGAGCAACGCCTCGGTCAGCTCCAGAGTTCCAAAGGCGAGAAAACCAGTCTTGTTCTGCACGCTATCGACCAGACTCTTGGTCCGTTCAGCGTGGCTGATCTTGGGCTACGATGTCCGAATGTCAGTGTCGACATGCTTCGCCGGATTCTAAAAAACTTGAAGGCAGAGCATCAGGTCCAATGCCTTGGCCGCGGTCAGAACGCCAAATGGCAAAAAAATGCCACGTGGCAATTGGGTACTACCGAATGAAATGGGTAATGAATAAGGTAATATTCAGTTCCAGGTCGGACTTTCTTCACCGGCCCCGGTACAGACTGGCCACGGACTGACACGGCACCCGACCGAGGTCAGCCAGCAGAGTCCGGGGAGTCGCCTGGGCCGAGCGAAGGGAACGGTGTGGTGCGAGCATGCAGGGAACACACTTATAGGTGACGGAGTTTCCTCCCGAAGGCCAGGACCTGAGCTCGTTCGGCTGGATCGAGGAAGCCGAACCAGGTGAAACCGAGGAAGGCTACCCCGGCCAGCATGCCCCCGAGGGCCTGTGCCCAGAGGAGGTTGGGCAGGGCCTGGAAGGCGAGACTGAGGAGCGCGGTCACCCCGAGCAGCAGGGAAACCCGGCCGAGTGACAGACGCAAGGGCCAGACCCGTCTCGCCAGGTAGGTCTTCACCCCTGTCTGGGCCACGCGGCCGAGCAACACCCCCCAGGCGGCACCGACCATGCCGAAGGGAGGCACCAGGAGAGCGACCGCGGCCACGGTGACCGACATGCTGATGGCGTAGACGATGGTGGTGAGGTAGGTTTTCTTGGAGAGGTTGATCCCCACCCCGGTGATCCAGGAAATACCATCGACCACAATGGCCAGCGCGAGCGGCAGGACCACCACCCGGCTCCCGAGGTATTGCCCGGACCCGAAGACCAGGATCAGGGGGTCGGCCAGGAGTACGACGCCGAGGCTGACCCCGGTCATGAACAGGGTATACAGGCCCAGGACGCGGTCATAGGTCGCGGCGGCGTCTGCCTGTTGGTAAATGCTGAATACGAAAGGCCCCCAAGCCACCTGGAAGCCCTGCAAGGGTAAATTCAGGAGAGAGGTCAGCTTTTTGCCGAGGGCATAGAGCGCCAGGGTCTCCAGGCTGACCACGTTGACCATGAAAACCCGGTCCACCGCCGGGGTGAGGGCGCCGACGAGCGCTATGAGCATGAAGGGCCAACCATAGTTGAGCAACCGGCCGAGATAGTGCCAGTGGCGCGGCAGGGTCAGGAAGTCTCGACAGTACCAGACCCCGAGCAGGGCGAAGACCGCGTAACTGAGGAGTTGGCCTACAAAGATGCCGACGATCGACCGCTCGATCAACAAGAGGTAGCCGAGAATGCAGGCGAATTGCACGATCACGGAAACCAGGGTCATGACCAGGAAGCGTTGGCGCTGGAAGGTCCATTTGAGCAGGTTGCGGGTGATCCTGCAAAGGACGACGAAGGGGAGGGACAGTGCGATGACCCTGAAATAGTGGGCAAAAGAGGGTTGACCGAAGAGGTGGGAGACCAGGAGGTCGGCCGAGAAGAAGAGGACGCACGAGGTCGCCAGGGACAGGGCGATCTGGAACACCACGGACTGGGAGACAAGGGCGCGCCGCTCGGCCTGATCCTCGGTCTCGTAGAAGTGGCGGGCAATGGCCGAGTCTTGGCCCATGATGAGGAAGGGTACGACGACCATTACCACCACCGAGAGGATGTCATAGGAGCCGAACTCAGCCTTGGTGAACATCCGGGTATAGAGCGGGACGAGGAAGACGCTGGCCATGGAGGCGAAGGCGCTGAGGCCGCCGTAGAACGCGGAGTCGCGTAATAGGAAGGCCAGGCGGCTCTTGATTGAGCCCGTGCGCAGCTTTTCGATGTCCCGGATCACCGTTGCTCTCCTTCCTCGCCGGCGGGGCGACAGCCCCGACTGAACCGGGCCGACCCTAGACTCCTCGGACCGAGAGGTCAACGCGAAAGCGCGGGTCCATCTGACCGCACCGTAGCGTGAAAGGTCATGGCGCGTCTCGAGTTGCCCTCGTGAGGAAATTGCGGTATCGGCAATCGGGGACCCCCAGCGCCTTTCCCGTACAGGAGAGTCTCATCGATGTGTGGTATTTGCGGTTTCCTCTGCCCCCCGGGTCACCTTGCGGGCGAGGCGATGGCCGAGCTGATCCTGGCCATGGCAGATCGCCTGCACCACCGAGGACCCGACGCCGGCGGCAGCTTCGTGCGGCCAGACCTCGGCGTCGCGTTGGGGCACCGCCGCCTCTCCATCCTCGACCTCACGCCGACCGGCGGCCAACCCATGACCTCGGTTTGCGGCCGCTACGTGCTCGTGCTCAACGGTGAGATCTACAACTTCCGCGAGCTGCGCGCAGAACTCGAGCGGGAAGAGGCGGTGTTCCGGGGCAGCTCCGACACCGAGGTGGTGCTCGCCGCCTTCACCCGTTGGGGTATCGAGGCCTCTATCCCACGGCTCGAGGGGATGTTCGCTTTCGCCGTCCTCGACCTCCGGGACCACCTCCTCGTGCTCGCCCGCGACCGTCTTGGCGAGAAGCCGCTCGCGTACGGTCGCGTCGGTACTTCTCTGGCTTATGCTTCAGAGTTGGTGGCGATGCAGGTCCTTCCCGGCTGGAGCGGTCGACTCGACCGCGGCGCGCTCGGCCTGTATTGCCAGTACAATTACCTGCCCGAACCCCTGGCCATCTACGAGGGCTTGCACAAACTCCCGGCCGGGACCTGGCTCGCCCTGCCCACGGACCGACCCTTCCCGCTGCCCGAACCGCGGGCGTACTGGTCTGCCAAAGACCTCGCGGCGCGGGCCTCGAGAGAACCTTCGGCCACGAGCGCTGCCGAGGCCGACGAACGCCTGCTCGGACTACTCCGCACCGCGGTCCGGCGGCAGATGATCAGCGACGTGCCGCTCGGCGCCTTCCTGTCCAGTGGGATCGATTCGCCGCTCGTGGTCGCCCTGATGCAGGAACAGTCCTCCCGACCGGTCAAGACCTTCACCATCGGCCTTGATGACCCGGAGCGCAACGAAGCCCCTCGGGCGAGACGGATCGCCGAGCACCTCCGGACCGAGCACCACGAGGAGTACCTCACCGCCGACACCCTGCCCGCCATGCTGCCCGAGCTGCCCGGTCTCTTCGACGAGCCCTTCGCCGACCCGTCGCAGCTCCCGACCCTCTTGGTGGCAAGGTTCGCCCGGCGTCACGTCACCGTCGCCCTGTCCGGCGACGCCGGAGACGAACTGTTCGGTGGGTATCTCCATTATCAACATATACTGACCCGCTGGGCGACTCTCCGTCTTGTACGCAATCTCCCTGATCTCTTCAGGACGCCCCTTCTCACGCTGCTATCAGTAGCAATGTTGCTCGAGAGGAGCGTCGATCTTATCAGCGGGTTGCCTAAGTTGGGCAGTTTGAGTTCGCTGCGACGGCTGGGTGAGCGGGGCGACAACCTCCGGCGTTTACTCCTGGATCCGAGCCTCGACTGCTATTACCAGAGGCAGCTCGTCCACCCGGGCGGGAGTGGGTTGTCGGCCGCGCCTTCTTCGGCAGATCCGCTCTTCGATGCTCCATCCCGTTGGCTTCCCTCTGGAATAGACGAGCTCTTGCGGCTCTGTCATCTCGACCTGTTGCACTACCTGCCCGGCGACATCCTGACCAAGGTCGACCGCACGGCCATGAGCGTGAGCCTCGAGACCCGCATTCCGCTGCTCGATCCGGCCGTGGTCGACTTCGCCCTGCGCCTGCCCTCGCGGCTGAAGCTCGGGGCAGGGGTCGGCAAGCTGCCCTTGCGCCGCCTGCTCGGCCGCTACCTGCCGCCGGAATTGCTGTCGCAGCGCAAGCAGGGCTTTGGCATACCCCTTGGAGCCTGGTTGCGCGGCCCACTCCGGAGCTGGGCCGACGACCTGCTCGCGCCCTCTTCCTTGCATCAGCAGACCTTCCTCGATCCGGTGAGCGTCACGCGGCTCTGGCACGAGCACCGGAGCGGGCAGGAGTCGTGGGAATGGCCGCTCTTCGCCGCCCTGGTCTTCCTCGAATGGGCCGGCAAGAACCGGGTCTCCTGACTGCGTCGCTGTTGCGTCGAAGCTGCCCGAGACGCCGGACAAGAGGCATCTCAGCTTGAACTGGGATAGGGTTCGCACCAGTCCGGCAGAGGCTCGCCGGTCGCGGCGGCGTAGAGGGTCTCTGGGGCGAGGTCGAGGTCGCCCGGCCAGACGAGGTTCTTGAGTTCCGGGTCGATCCTGAAGGCTAAAAACTCGGCGTGGTCCTTCCAGCGCTCGAAGACGCCGCCGCGTTCGAGATAGGGAGAGAAATCCACCACCCCGGACCTGCCGTCGTCGAAGTGCAGGCGCAAACAGTAGGAGCCAACGGGTTCGGCGGCGAGGAGGTCGTGCAGCATGGGGTTTCCTTCAGGGTAAGGGTGGGATTTTTTGTGGGTGCTGGTTACTCTGCGCAAGGTCCCAGGCACGGAGAAGTTCCTGCTGGTGCAGGGCAGCCCATTCCACTGTCAGCCCGAGGGCGCGTGGGGGTAGATGACCATCTAAAACTCGCAAGGTCTTAATCTCAATAGCAATGCTGGCGGAGCCGTACCTTGCATGAAAATGAGGCGGGTGGTGTTCATCGAAGTGCATGACGATGATGATCCCGTAGAAACGGCTCAGCTCGGGCATGGTAGTGCCATTGAATAAACTTCTGTCACTATAGCAGCTCAATGCATGAAGTACTATGCATGAAGTACTCGGGATATTTTCCCGGTGAAGTCGAGGAAGTCGTATACCCTGTCGTTCACTCGGCGATCTGGTGCATCAATACCTTGCTGGTCATGAGGTGGCATGTGTTTTGAAACAGTCCGGCAGCCCAGCATGGTCAGCGTGCTGGGAAATGGACCGGAGACCATGGAACGCAGCATGATGCCTAGAAAAACTCTGGCGCCCGGCTTTGTGTGGTGCGGCATCGCTGGCCTGTGCTTCTTATCGGTCGGTGCAGCGGTACGGGCCGACGAACGCGCTGCTTTCGTCCAGGGGCTGCAAGAGGTCATCCGGCAAGCCGATCCAAACCTGCAAGGTCGGACCGGGCGAATCACCCGCGGCCTCGAGGGGCTTTTCGAGGGGCCGGTGGGCTCGGGGAGGATGCAACGATATTTCGACCTTTCACCTCGAGCCCAGGGAACGCTCCAGGGCGAGGCGTGGCGGGAATACCTTCTCGGCAGCAGCGAGCCTGTCTCGGAGAACACCTTTCCTGTCCTGCTCGCGGCCAGAGCGTGCCCGGGCGCTTCCGATCCTGTGGTCGACCGGGCGGTCAGCTATATTCGAGCGGCACGGGATTACCACGAGGATCTCGCAACAGGGCGCGCCGGGGTCTATGAAGAGCGCGGTAAAAATCTCTGCAACGAATCGGTGCAGGGGGTCTTCGGGGCGACGCGCCGTCCCGGCAACAAAGGCGACACCATCACCAGAAAGCCGGGCAGCGGCCACATCGTGGTGTTCTACCAAGGGCAGCCCTATCTGGTGCCGCTCTACGGGGAGCGCCACGGGAAGAAATATCCTTTGAACGACGTTGAGTTGCGTGCAATGTTCGAAGCCATTCGGGCTTGTGGAAGTCCGGGGCCGCCGTCCGCTGAGACCTGCGAACTAGGACGTCCTGCGGGCCGGAACCTGCGCGAACTCGCCGATCACTGCCCCGACGGCGAGGTTCTGCCAGTCGCGGCGCTCGGTCACCTGCCGCGTAAGGCCTATGCCGCGGCCTATCGACAGCTCAGCACCGAGAACCCTGCGACGGTCAAAGCCATCGAAGATGCACTGTTCACGGTTTCTTTGGAACCGGGCTCCGGTCAAGCTCCTGGTACCGATCCGGCAGCCTTGGTCCAGTACTCGCGCGGCCGCATGGATCCTGCCAACGGTTGGACCGGCAAGGGCCTCCACGTCGTCTTTACCGAGCACGGAGTGCTCGCCGAGTGCGAGCACTCCATCGTCGACGGCACCGGTTGCATGCAGACCCAGGTCGAAATCCTGCGAAGGGAGGACGAACAGCACTTCTTCGAACAGAGCTGTGCCTCGCGCGATAAGACTGCCTCCCGGTTGCCGGAAGGCTTCGGCGAGCTCACCTGGAAGCTGTCTCCGGCGTTACAGCGCAAGGTCGCGGAGGCCGACGCCGCGTACCGCGGTCAGGTCGGCGCGACCTCCATCGACCTGTTCGACCTCGCCCCGGCGGGCTTCGGGCAGACCAAGGCCAGTGTCAACACCATGTTCCAGATGTCCCATTACCTCACCAAGTACACAGCGTACCGCGACTGCCTTGCCGCCGGCCGGAGCGGCTGCGTCATGCCGACCATCGGCGAACCGATAGACACCCGTGCCCTGGCTCCTGGGTCCCGCCTGGGCATCAACCTCACCAACACCGAGGACATGCAGCGTTTTGCCGAAACCGCCTACCGAGCTCAACGGGGTGAAGCGGTATCGAACAAGGCGTTGATCGAGCTGTACCAGCAGGCAAAATCCGCTCACGTCGGCACCATCAAGGCCGGCAAGAACGGCCAGGGGACGCTGGCCCAACTCCTGGCCATCAATGCTGCCGGCAAGGCCGATGCGGACGGCCGCATCGCCGTAGGCAGCGCCGCCGGATACATCCACGGCCAGCAGGTCCTGTTCACCCGCTTCTCGCCGCAGATCAGCCGAGCAACCGCCCCGCAGGACATCGTCTCCAACGGCACGCCGCTCTTCCAGAACGAGGCGGGGACCCTGAACGGGCAGAGCCTCGGCGTGGTCGGTTTCGGCTCGGCCAAGTCCGACCTGTCCGGGCCGACCGATTCTCTCGGCTTCATGACCACGCCCACGGGCTATCGCGTGGTGCGTTACACCACGGACGGCGCCTCGAACCAAGAGTATCGCACCGCCATGCAGCGCAATCTGGAATGGCTGGTGTGGGTGGCCGGGCTCTGAACGTGATCGGCACGCTGTTGTCCCCTCCCTGCCCTGCCGCTCGGGGGAGGTCTCCCCGGAGGTGCGCCATGACTACCGCGTCCTGCACCGCGACAGCGCCTCCTCCTCAACGGCAGTTCGCGTTGCGCCGGCTGGCTTAGTACAAGGGCTCGTGGTGGCCAGAGTTGGGCCGATGCGGCAGGAACGAGGGAAATCCACGCAAGAACCTTTCCTTGCAGAGCGCCAGAACAGAAGCTACCATCCTCATTCATGGACCCAACCAACATCGTGATCGACCAAGGTCACGGTAGGTAACCATGGAGAGGGAGTATGCGAGTTCTCTGCTGCTCGTTCGTACTGATTCTGCTGCAAGCCTGTCCGGATTCCGGACCACCCGCGTTGGCCCCTGCTACTCCTCCCCCCGCCAATGTCGCAAGCTACTTGGAAGAACGCCTCGACCTGGCGAGTGAGGTTATCCTCGGACCGACCAGCCAACAACCGCTCGCGCGTCCACTTGAGTTCGTGTTCTCGAAGCCTGTTATCCCGCCGCACCTCGTCGGACTTAACCTCGATCATAATCCGTTCCAGTTCGAACCCGTGATCGAAGGGCGAGCCCGTTGGATGACGTGCGCCACCCTGCGCTACGTGCCGACACGACCTCTCTCACCCAATACTCTCTACAAGGGGGTGCTGCACGGCAAGGCTCTTTTCGGGGAACAGCGCAAGGTCAGTGACCTGACCTTTGAATTCCGCAGCAGTAAGCAAGAGATCCTCCACTATAACGGCGACTTCGAACCGAGTCAGGATGGTTCCGCCTCGGTCCGCTTCAAAGGTTCCCTCTTCTTCGCTCACCCTGTAGAAGTTGCGATGTTGCTCAACGATCTTACCGTGACCCTGGATACGAAAAAGCTCTCCGTCGAGGTGACCAGGACCGAGGAGACTCAACGTATCACCGTGACCGGCCCTTGGTTGCCGCGGACGAAGAAGGATCAACATCTTCGTTTGAGCCTACCGTCTTACTACACCTCAGCCGACCATGCCTGGGAGGTGGCGTTCCTCATGCCGGCCCTCCATACTTTCCGGTTATTGGGCGGCAAAGAGCGGAGTTTCCAGGACAGCCTGGAACGTCGCTATGATCTGTTCTTCAGTGATCCGATCAAAGCAGGGCTCGATGTCATCGGCTACCTCTCGATACTTCCACAAGTTCCGGTGACCGCGAGCACGAAAGAGAAGGTGCTCACCATCAGCGGTAATTTCCTCCCCGGGACGGATTACACCCTCACCATCGACCAAAAGCTCCCCAGTATTCATGGGCACACCTTGAGCGGTGTGGCGTCGGTCAGTATGGTTTTCGAGAATAGTATGCCCGCGTTCACCTGGTTGTCGCCGGGAGTGATTTTCCCTTCGGACAACCAAGGTAAACTGCAAGGTAAGGCCATCAACCTGAAACAGGTCCATCTCGAGGTGTGGAGCATCCTGCCCCGGAATTACGGATTCTTTCTGCAGGACAACGACCTCGTCGATCGCTCCGTTCAACGCAAGGGCGGGGGCTATCAACAACGAGTCTATGCCGACCTCTCGCGGGTTGCCCAATCCATCCACCGACAGGTCCTTACCCTGCAAGGGGAGGTCAATCGCTGGACCAGGAGCGAATGGAACCTCGAATCCTTGCTGCAGAAACACGGGAAAGGCATGTATGTCCTGGAAGTGAAGTTCGCTCAGGAGGATCTCCTGGGAACATGCACGAATGACCGCTATACGCAGCGCGACGGACAACTGTACTTCGATTCTTCCAACTACGCACGTGACCCTTGCCAGCCCTATTTTTACTACGACTCAGGGCTTCAACAGCGGCTTCTCATCGTGAGTGATGTTGCATTGACAGCCAAAGTTGGCGAGCGATTCCTCGATCTGTTTGCGACCGACCTGCTCAGTGCTTGTCCGATACCCGATCTGCAACTAACAGTATTCTCCTATCTCGGCGCTGAATTGGCCTCGGGCCGAACCGATCGGCACGGCTATTTCCAGGTCCCGGTCAAAGACGCTGCTTATATAGTCGGGCAGAACCGCTCGGGTCTCGCCATGTTGAAACTGACTTCGGGCGCGTGGCGCCTGAATACCTTCGATGTCGGTGGTGCGGTCGGATCCAAGCACGGGGTCAATGCCTTTCTCTATACCGATCGCGGTGTGCATCGTCCTGGCGACACCATCCACCTCTCGGCCCTCCTACGATTTCAGTCCGCGCTCCCGGCCGAAGGACAGCCGATCGCTCTCGAGGTTACCACTCCGCGCGGCAAGGTGGTTGTTGCTGAGACGCAACCGGCGGGGCCTTATGGGCATGTCAGCTTTACCATCCCCACCTCCCTCGACGATCCCACTGGGACCTGGCAAGCCAAACTGTCGATCGGGGATCGCAGCTTTGAACTTGCCTTGCCCGTCGAAACGGTCAAACCAAACCAACTCAAGATCGCTATCGACCTTCCCGAAGTGGTGCTGCCGTCAGCGAAAGACGTCATCGGCAGTATCAAGACCAAGTACCTGTTCGGCCTGCCCGCCGCCGGGTTGACCGCAAAGCTCAACCTACGCTACCGGAACCTGCCTTTACGTTTCGACGGGTATGACCAGTACCGTTTCGATACGCCGGCACGTACCTTTTCGCCAGGTACCCTGACAGTCCAGGAAGGTGTTCTCGATGCAACAGGCGGTACCTCGTTCAAGGTCCCGGTGACGGCCTTCGGCTCGACCACCGGTGCCCTTCGTGCGCAACTGAAAGTCGCCGTCCACGAGCGGGGCGGCAGCCTTGTCGAACAGTCTGCTAGTACCATCATTCACCCTTATGGAGGCTACGTGGGGGTCGGCACCTCGGACCAAGATCGCTGGCTCCTTACCGGCCAGACAATCATGCTACCGGTCATTGTCCTGGATCCACACGGGAAACCGCTCGAAGGTCACGATCTGATTGTGAAAGAATATGTCAACAGCCAGTACTGGTGGTATGACTATGGTGACGACGACCGGAAGGAGTTCCGCTCTCTTCCCTCGACCACGCTGGTCGGCGAACACCAGTACCTTTCTGCCGAGAGGCCGTTTCTCCACCCGCTGACGCTGAACGGCGAAGGGCGCTATCTGGTCATAGTGACGGATCGGAACACCGGGCATGAAGCAGGCATTTTCCTCTACAGCACCCCCTGGTCATCCAACCAGGCATCGCCGGAAGAGAAGGAAATTCCGTTCGTGAGCATCAACTCCGACAAGAATGTGTACCATCCCGGGGACACCGCGACACTGTGTTTCAAAACACCGGCTGAAGGCACCGCCCTTCTTTCGATCGAACAAGGTGCGGAGGTGCTGCATCATCGAGTCGTGGCCCTGACTGCGCATGAGACATGCCAATCCTTGCCTATTCTGGAGAGTCATATCCCAAACTGCTATGTGACCGTCAGCCTCATCCAACCGCATGGCAAACCGCAGAACGACCTGCCCTTGCGACTGTATGGTGTGAAACAACTCTTTGTCGAAGAGGCCACCACTCGTTTGCCGCTGACCTTACAAGTGCCGGATCAACTCAGACCCGGTCAGCGTTTCAAGGTCACACTCCATTCGAAAGCCGCGTCGCCGGTAAGTTGCACCCTCGCGATCGTGGACGAAGGTCTGCTCGACCTCACCGACTTTACAACGCCGGATCCATGGAAGCACTTCTTTTCAAAGCTCCGCCTCGGGGTGAAAACCCTCGATTCTTTCGATACTGTTATCGGCCTCCTGCTGCCGAACATGAATCATTACATCACGATTGGCGGCGATTTCGATGACAGCCAACGTAGGAACTACGCCGAAAGGAACGAGACCCGACGATTTGAACCCGTTGCCCTCTTCGAAGGTCCTTTTACCATCGCAGCCCAGAGTAACTATGCCGTCGAGTTCACCCTGCCACAGTATATCGGTGCCGTCAGGATCATGGCCATCGGTGCAGCAGGTAACAGCTACGCAGCCCTCGAGCAAACCGTCCCGGTAAAACAAGAACTCATGACGCTGCTGACAGCACCGAGAGTGGCGCGACCCGGGGATCAGTTCAAACTCCCGGTATCGGTGTTCACCCTCCAAGAAAAAGTAGGCCCGGTAGAGGTCGCTCTCGAGGTGACCGCTCCCTTCGAGCGAACGAGCAACGATACGATCCGGTTGACCTTCGACCGTGTTGAAGAACAGGACGTGGTTTTTCCGATCAGGGTCAAGGCAGAACTTGGCGCAGGCAGCATACAAGCAACGGCGAAATCCGCCACCTTTGCCGCTACCGCGTTGGTCAAGCTCCCCGTGCTCTGCCCTAATCCCCCCATGACCGAGGTCAAGGATCTCATCGTCAACCCGGGGGCGACCACGGTGGTATCACCCCGTGCTCTTGGGCTCAGCGGCACCAACCATGCTCGGCTCGTCTTGACGAGGATGCCCGAACCTAGATTAAACATGCACTTCGTGAGCTTACTCCAGTATCCCTATGGTTGCCTTGAACAGATCCTATCCGGGGCCGTCGTGCAGGTGGTGGCGCCAGATATGCTGAACTTCTCACCATACGAGCACACGCGGATCACCGCCAATGTCAATGCCGCTATTGCAAAATTGGATGGGTTCCTCGTGAGAGACGGATATTCGCTCTGGCCGTCAGCGGCCTCTACCCAGGAGCCCTATCATATCTGGGCCAGTGTTTATACCGGGCACTTCCTGCACGTTGCCAAGGAAGCCGGGTATCACGTTCCGCAGCGGCAGGATCACCATTGGAAGACTAAGGTGCGCGCTATCGCAGTGAGAAAGGCCCCCCTCGACCATCGTCCCCAGACCTACGCGCTATTCCTGCTCGCCCTGAACGGCGAACCCGAGTTGGGTGCGATGAATCTACTCCGGGAGAGCTATCTTGGCGTTCTCGACCCACTCTCGAAGCATTTCCTTGCCACGGCCTATCACCTGATGAACCGAGCGGATATCGCCCAGACCATTCTTGCCCATCTGCAAACCGAAATCACGGACTACCGGGAAATGTGCGGAACTTTCGGCTCCGGTCTCCGAGATCTTGCGCTGCAGTGTTACTTGAGCGTGCTGCGCAAGGATGCCCCTCGCACGCGGCAACTCCTCACCGCACTTCTGCCGGCCATGCAGCGACAGTCTTGGTATTCTACACAGGAGATGGCCTTCGCGCTGCTGGCCATTGCAGCGACCAGCCGACAATTCCAGTTCGATCACGCCACGATCCCTTACCGAATACGCAAGGGAGATGAACCCGCGGAGCGGCACACTCTGGCAAAGTATCGGAACGAGGTCGAGCTTGATGCGTATCTGGGGAAAAGCATCACTGTCACCAACGAGTCGGCCAGCCCGCTCTTCCTATCCTTGCAAGAGCAGGGCGTCCCGCTCGAGGCAGTGGTCGTTGCTGCCGCCAATGGCATCACACTGCAGCGTAACTTCTACGACGAACAGGGTAGACCGCTCACCGTCCTGCAGCGGAAACAAGGCGCAGCGTTCTGGTTGGTGTACTCGGTAGGCAATGCCGTCGGTATCGATCTCGAGGGGGTCGTTCTCGCGAGCATGTTCCCGGCAGGTTGGGAAATCGAGAACCAGCGCTTCAGCGACGCTGCTTGGCCCGACTGGATGAAACACTTCGCACACGCCCAACCGACCTATGCCGATATCCGGGATGACCGCATCAACTGGTTCTTCGATCTTCCCGCCGGGAGAAAGCCGATCGTTTTCTGCGTGAAGATCAACCCGAGCTTTCGAGGGAACTTCACCTTGCCTCCGGTCAGTTGCGAGACCATGTACTCCCCCGAGTATTTCGCCCGTATTCCCGCGGGTCGTGTCACGGTCGAATGAAGCTGGGACCGTTACTGGCAACAGGGAGGTCGTGTGGAGGCCGACAGGTTGCGATAGGGCTAGGGATCATTACCCTGGTCTGGTTCATGCTACCCCCTGGGTCTCTGTATGATTGCAGTTTTTCGACTGTTGTCCAGGATAGGACCGGGCGGGTCCTGCGTCTCTGCTTGAGTAAGGACACTCAAGTGCGGTTGCCGCCGCTTCAAGAGGTTTTACCCGAGAAATACCTCGCCGCAGTCCTGCATTACGAAGATAGGCGTTTCCAGGTCCACCCTGGTGTGGACCCGTTGGCCATCCTCGGTGCGACGTGGGCCAATGTACGCGCAGGGAGGCGCGTACGCGGTGGGAGCACCTTGACTATGCAGGTCATCCGCATGGCGCGGCGTAAACCGAGAACGTACCTCAACAAACTGATCGAGGGCCTTCAGGCTGTTCGTTTCGAACTACATCATTCGAAGGAAGAGATTCTCCGCCACTACGCGACACATGTGCCGATGGGTGGGAACATTGTCGGGGTAGAAGCGGCCTCGTGGCGCTATCTCGGGAGACCCTTCGTCGACCTCTCGTGGGCCGAAGCCGCCTTGTTTGCCGTACTTCCGAACAACCCGAGCTTAATCAATCTTCGCCAAGGGCGGAGTTTGCTCCGCGTAAAACGCGATAAGCTGTTAAAGGTAATGTTTGATAGAAAGGTCTTCGATGCTGCGACCTATGCCCTTGCCTGTCTTGAGCCTCTCCCACCCCAGGCGCGACCCTTACCTTTCACTGCTCCTCATTTCACAGAACTCGTCCTTTCCCGGTCTTCGCCGCAGCAATACCTGACTACCACGCTGGACCTCGAGGTCCAGATGGTGCTTGAACACCTCGCTCGACCCCATGGTGAGAGCTTGCGCCGCCAGGGTATCACCAACCTGGCCGCGATCGTGGTTGATTCGGCCAGCGGCAAGGTACGGGGATATCTCGGCTCCCTCGATTACTTCTCCCACCAGGACCAAGGGCAGGTCGACGGCGTGCTGGCCCGTCGATCCACCGGCAGTTTGTTGAAGCCTTTCCTCGTGGCCAAGGTGTTCGACCGTGGTCCCTTTACCGTTAACAGTCGCATCCAGGATGTTCCCACCTTCTACGGAACCTTCGCCCCGCAAAACGCCTCGAAAACCTACCAGGGATTTGCCAGGATCTCGGAAGTCTTGCAGAAATCCTTGAACGTTCCTGCCGTTCGTCTGCTCCATACGTACGGGGTTGAGAATTTTCTCGAATTCTTGCACCAAACCGGCTTCCGCGGTTTGTTTCGTTCCGCCGAACAGTATGGGTTGACTCTGATCTTGGGCGGAGCCGAGGCGAGCTTGTTCGAGTTGACGAGAGCCTACCTCTCTTTCAACCATGGTGGGCGCCGCAAGGACTTGGTCTTGCTCGAGCGCGTGGAGCAGCAGCAAGAAGTTCCCGTACAACTTTTCAGTGCCGGTAGCGCCCATCTAGTCACCGAGATCTTGATGGAGGTGCCTCGGCCGGGTATCTATCAGGATCAGCCACACCTGTCGGGGGCTCGCTCATTCGCCTGGAAAACCGGCACAAGTTATGGGCAGAAGGATGCTTGGGCCATCGGCTACGATGGACAATGGACCATCGGGGTGTGGTGCGGCAATTTCGATGGGACAGGCAACGCCGATCTGTCTGGCGTCACCTCCGCTGGACCTTTGTTGCTCCATCTCTTTCAAACCCTTTCCAAGGGGGAAAACCGGACCTGGCCACAAGCACCGGATGGTGAACTCCGGAGCATCTCCTGTTGTATGCGCAGCGGGTATCCGACAGGTCCGCATTGCCCAGAAACTGTACCGGTTTTCGTGCCGCGCGAGCAGCAGGTTCTCCGAAACTGCCCGTATCACCAGCGGATTCAGGTCGAAACGGGTGGACGATATCGCCTCTGTTCAAAATGTTGGGAAGGGCGGATGCGGGAGTACGTCACCAGGTTCGTCCCACCGGCAAGCGTAGCGGCCGTTTACCGAGATCACGGTATACCCGTGGACGAGTTCCCTGCTCATCTCCCAGGATGTCCGTCAGATTCCGCTTCAGAACTCTTCGAACTGGTCTACCCGGTACCCGGCCTTACGATCAGTCCACCGAGGAATTTCGACGGTGTCCGGGAGAAGGTCGTATTCTCGGCTCATCATCAACGCAAAACTGCCTCACTCTTTTGGTTCCTGGACGGCCATTTCATCACCGAAACCCAGGACGACCATGCTATCGCCATCGAGGTTTCAGCCGGGAAGCACAGCCTGACCGTTCAGGACGAGCAGGGTGGAACGAGAATAGCGCCGTTCAATCTTCAGATCGATGACTGAGCCGTACTATGGTTGAAGAACATATTTTGTTTGTACGATACCAGTGTGTTGCCAAATCATATATGGCACGTGTTTTGAAACTGACCGGCAGCCCGTTGCGGTCGCCGCGTCGGGAAACAGACCCGGAGACCATGGAACGCAGCGTGATACCCAGAAGAACGGTGGCGCCCATCTTGGTGTGGTACGGTATCGCTGGCCTGTTCTTTTTGTCGGTCGATGCAGCGGTATGGGCCGACGAACGCGCCGAGTTTGTCCAGGGGCTGCAAGAGGTCATCCGGCAAGCCGACCCGAACCTGCAAGGTCGGGACGGGCGGATCACCCGCAGCCTGGAGGGACTCTTCGAGGGGCTCCGCAACGAATCGGCGGGCGACACCACCAGCCGGAAGCCGCACAGGGGAGGTCTCCCCGGAGGTGCGCCATGTATCCAGTGACGAAGGCCGTGCTTCCGTTCTTGCTGCTGCTTTTCCTCGCCTGTAGCTCGACCTCCGTCGATCGCGAAGCGGACCAGTCCGACGATACCTCGGGAACAACTGTCGAGGAGCTCGACGAAACCCAACCCGAGCCTCCCCCTGAGGGAACGCCGAACGAGCAGCAAGACGACCTGTCCGCGGATACACCGCGGGTACCGACTTCGGACGCAACGGATGCTTCGGCCGAGGGAGGGAACGTGGCACCCTCGGTTCCCCCCGACCCCGGTACCGGGAAAACCCCGGTCGAGCCGACAACCCTTCCCGAGGTTTCTGCCGACGAGGAACCGGAGGCGCCGGCCGTCGCCGACCCGACCTCCGATCCGCCCCCACCCCTTCCCGATCCGAGCGCTGATCCCGAGCCGCCGGTCGATACCAGCGACGACCCCGCTCCGCCCGAACCGAGCACCGACCCGGGTCGGCACTACCTCCTCGCCGGCAACTACCTCGTAGGGTTCGATGCCTCCGGTGACCTCTTCGCTGCCTCGCTTGCCGAAGGCGCGCTCACGTGGGACGAGCTTCCTTCCGAACCTCTCACGGAACCGAGTACGCTGGTCGACGACCATACCCTCGTCGCCGCCACGCCCGACGGCCTAGTCTGCAGCGTCGACATCGGCGGGGATGGCTCGCCGGTCTGCCTCGTACCCGCCTTGCAACCGCGCTTCCTCGCAGTGCTCGGCGACGAGCTGCTCCTCGCCGATGCCACGGGCGACCTGGAAAGGTTGCCGCTCTCACCGTTCGGCCAGCCAGGGGGTCGCCTCGCCGGCTCGCTCCAGGCCGCTCCCTCGGCGCTGCTGGGATGCGGAGACCTGCTCCTGGCCCTGGAAACGGATCGGCTCGAGGTTCTTCGCACCGATTCCAGCGGCGACCTCGGCCTCGAGGCCACGCTCGACCTCGGAGAACCCGGGCAAGACCTTCGCTGCGAAGGCCGGGAGATTCTCGTCCGCACCGAACTCGGTCTGCAGTGGTGGACCCTGGAGCCGGACCACGGCCTCGTGGAGCGGACCTTCCTGGAACTCGACGACCCGCCCCTCGGTTGGACTCTGGCGAGCGGCATCCTGGGCCTGGTCTTCCCGGACAAAGCCGAGTTCCACGCGTTGTCGGTCCTCACCGGTACCTTCGAGCTCTTCGAGACCCTCGACCTCGCCGAGGTCCGACACGCGCTGTTCCGGGGCGACCGGGCCTTCGTCCTCGATGCGCCCGGCGAGTTGCACCGGCTGGGCGGACTGCGTTTCCGAGAGTTCTCGTCCTTCCTCGACGGCAGACTTATCACGGCGGAGGATCATAGCGCAGCCTGGAGCGAGGATCTGCTCAGCGGCGACGAGCTGTACTGGTCCCTCGGCACCTATCAGGAGCTGGTCGAGTACTACGAACTCCACCTCGGACGGTTTACCGCAGCCTATCCCGCGGACACCTTTGACCTCGACCTCGGCCGCGCCCTGACGAGCTTCTCGGGTTTCGCCGATTTCGTCTGGGCCGAGGCCCACGCGCTGCCGATGCAACCCTTGAGCGTTCTGGTCTTCGACCCGGACGACCTGCACTTCGAACGCCTGGTGCTGGACTGCGCCGGAGGTTCCGTCCAGGGGCTGCGCCTCACCACCAGGGTCAACCCGGTGTACTTCGATACCTGGGCCAACCGGTACATCTCGGACCTGGCCTATGTCCCCGACGTCAACGCCCGGATGCTCGGCTTCCGCTCCGCTCGAATCGTGTCCGAGCTGTCCGCCCAGGTCACGGCGGCAGAACAGTTTTATTACAATGGATTGCACGATTGGGACACCCATGGGTCCCTCGACGCCGACGACCAGTTCGAGCGAGCCGTGGGCTTGACCAATTACCTGCATCTCGACGGTGTGGGCAACTACGTGGTCAGCTACCAACCGGACTTCGCCATTTCCTTCCCCAAGGAGCCCCAGACTCCCGTGGTCCTGACCGTTTTCCTGTGGCGCGACGTGCCCACCGACCCGCTCGCGGTGCCCGACTTCGTCTACCAACTCAGAGTCCTGCCGAGGCCGTGACCGGACCTCTTCACCGCCCGGGAGCCGGAATAGCCGGGGTGATCGGCGCGGCGCAGCGGAAACCCACCCCAGGCGGTTTGGCCAGAGGCGAGTGGCAGGCCCGGTAGGCCGCGTGCAGGAATTCGGGCTCGGTGTCGTACCCGCCGCCGCGGACCACCCGCATGCGGCCACCCTCGAGAGCGACGGGATCCTGTTGCGGGGCGCGGGCATAGAAATCGAGGTCATAGACATCGCGCACCCACTCCCAGGCATTGCCG
>Ga0156395_1276_pt1 | contig 29075 bp, 17 predicted proteins | sample RifOxyA3_FD_108039 | JGI IMG/M metagenome (GOLD analysis project Ga0156395, IMG submission 108039) | Deltaproteobacteria bacterium RIFOXYA12_FULL_61_11 | reverse complement strand
CCTCGCTGTCATTTCCGGCGAACGCCTCGGGGAGCAGAGCTTCCAGGCCATCCAACGTTGTCCGACCGGCGCGATCGTCTGGTTGGACGGCGGTACGATCGTGAAAGGCAGAGCGGCGAAGAAAATCGTACGTACGACTGCTTTGCCCGTCGGGTGAACGAGGACGATCCACGCGGGCTTTCCGGAACGGGTTGTCCAGCAACCCCTTCGCGGCTGCCCGCGGACCAAGCATGAGGATGAGCATGGACGGAAAGAAGAAATACCCCTTCCCGGGTCGGCGTATGGCCATCAACGGCAGCGAAGCCCTGGTCCTGGTGGAAAGGGCTTGCAGTGACCTGCTGGTCGCTTTTCCTCACCCGGCCACGGCAGAGGTTGTCCGACGCTGGACTTCGGCCCAAGACCAGAGCCAGGCAACCTTCCTTCAGGCCGATGCCGATACCACGGTCCTGCCCATGGCCACCGGCGCCTGTCTCGCCGGTCAGCGTGTAGCCGCGGTTGTGTCCGGTGAAGCCGCCCTGGCAGGGGTGCAGGCCATGACCACCTGCGCAAGCCGCCGTTCCGCTCTGCTCACCCATTTGATCGCTACCGCTCCAGGAACCACCTCGGCGACCGGGCACGAAGGTTATTATGCCCTCGCCGGGAGTGGAGCTTTCCTGCTCTTTGCCCGCAATGCCCAACAGGTCGCCGATCTCACCGTGCTCGGCCATGCACTAGCGGAGCGTTCCCTGGTACCCGGTCTCCTGGCGCAAGATGCCCTGCTCACCTCGCATCAGACCCAAGTCCTACACCTGCCCGAAGATGAATTGCTGCAACAGTTCCTCGGTTTGCCGAGCCAAGACCTCGAAGCTCCCACCAAGGCCCAAGAACTGGCCTTCGGAGCCCAGCGCCGAGCCATTCCGACCTTCTGGAACACCGAAGCCCCCTTGCAGACCGGGGCCGAACTCTCTCCACGGGTCTATGCAAGCACTGTGGTGGCCGGGGAGGTGTTCTACGCAGACCACCTCGTTCCCCTGGCCGAGGAGACCTTCGAACGTTACCGGGAATTGACCGGTAGGCACTACCGTCGCCTCGAGACCTATCGCACCGAAGATGCCCAATACCTGCTCGTGACCATGGGTAGCACCGCCGACCTGGCCATGGCCATGGCCGACCATCTGCGCGAGACCAATGTCTGCAAGCTCGGAGTGGTCAATGTGACCATGTTCCGGCCTTTCCCCGAAGATCTGCTCGGACAGGTCCTGCGCGACAAAGCGGGAGTCGTGGTCCTCGAACGCTCTGCCAGTCCCCTGGGAGGCAATCCGCCCTTGCTCTCCGAAGTACGGAACACCATGGCAAAATGCCTGGAGAACGGCCGAGTCCGGGGCAAGAACCTCCCCCACCCACAGTGCGATGTTTTCAAACGGGCCGAGCAAACCCCTTTCCTCTCCTCCGGCTTGGTCGGGCTGGGCGGTCTGGAACCGGAACCGGAGGCGATCCTCGGTGCGGTGGAGAACATGTTGCCGCAAGGGAAGCAACGCAGCTCCTTTGTCACCTCGATCAATTTCTTCCTCGACCGACCAACCACCCCGAAAGAAGAGATCTACGACCAGACCCTGGAAGATACGTACCCCCACCTGCATGAATTGGTAGTGCGCGGTAGTTCCAACCCCTCGCTCCTCCCCCCCGTGGGGTTGTCCCTGCTCGTCACAGCAGTCGAAGGCCGCGACGACAGCGGCGTCGCCGAGGAATTCGGCCGCCAGCTCTTCGCCATCTTCGGCTACGATGTGAAGGCCTTGACTCTGCCCTTCGGCCGTAAACGCGGTCACCTCGCTCTCCACCACCTGGCAGCTTCACCCGCCAGATTGCGCGCACCTTTGCACCTGAACGCCCTCGACCTGTCGGTCTTGATCGATGGCCACCACCGTCCTCAGCACGATCCTTTCGCCGGTCTGCGCGAAGGAGGCACCGTGCTGGTGGTAACCGACGGCGGAGCTCCCTGGGACCAGATCCCACCACGACATCGCAAGACTCTCCACACTCTGAAGGCGAAACTCTTGGCCGTGGACCTCCGGCCGCTCGCGACCCAGGTGCCTTTCCAGCCCGGTGAGCGATCCGCTGCCCGCGACTGGGCGCTGCTCGGAGCCCTGTGGTCCAACTCGCAGGTCCTCGCATCCCTCAAACTCGAACCAAAAGCCTTCTTCAAATTGGTTCGCGCCTACCTCGAAGAACATCCCTCGCCTGCCTCGGCCTTGAACTGGTTGCGCTTCGGTTTCGAACAGGTCAGACCCGTTGCGGAACCGACCTCGATCGGAACCTCCCCCAACCTCTCTGACGAGCGCCTCCCCGCCACTCTCAAGGCCTTGCCCGAGCATCCCTGCCCCGCCATGGACCTCCACCATTTTTGGGACCGCACCGGCAGGTTTTACCGCAAAGGCGACTTCGGACACGTCCTGGCCGACCCGTTCTTGGCCACCGGCACGGTCCCGGCCCACACCGGTATTTTCCAGGACCACGCACCGATTCGGACCGTACTTCCCCATTGGCACCCTGAACGTTGCACGGGCTGCGGCAAGTGTTGGACCTTGTGCCCGGATTCCGCCCTGCCCGGCCTCGTCAATACTCCCTCGGCTTTCTGCGAAGCGGTGCTCGAACGGCTCGAGCGCCGCGGGGCGACGTTCAAACACCTGCGCAAGGCGATTCGCTCTCTCGACACTACCTGGCGGCAGAACCTCGCCGAAGGTACAGAGGTCAACACCGCCTTGACCGCCGCGCTCGAAGCCTTGCCCCAAACCTCAAACCTCGGCGAATCAGGCGTTTCGGAACTGCGCTCCGAACTCGAGGTCTTCTCGACGCAACTCCGATCGCTGCGTTTCTCCGCTGCCAAACCCTTCTTCGCCGCACCCGAGGGTTCCGGAGGACTGCTCACGCTCAATCTCAACCCCTATGCCTGCAAGGGTTGTCTGACCTGCGTGGCCGTTTGTCCCGAGAAAGCGCTGACCGCCTCGGAACAAACTCCCGGCCGCCTCGAAGAACTGCGTTCCACGTGGGAGTTGTGGCTGGACCTGCCGACCACTCCTGTCACCTACCGTAGCGAACGCGCCGGTGGCCCCACCGCGCCCTTCCTCCTTGATAAAGAGACCTATGCGGCGATGAGCGGCGGCGACGGAGCCTGCCCTGGATGCGGCGAGAAGACCGTCTTGCACCTCTTCACCGCCACGGTGACCGCTTCGATGCGCGAACGGGTGGCCGCTCACCTGGAAAAGGTCGAAGAAGTGATCGACAAGCTCGAAACCCACGTCAAGCTCAAGCTCGCCGTGGACATCGACGCGACCGAAATGATTGAACAGACCTTGCGCGAACTCGGCGGCCAGGACCTCACCTTGGTCGAGTTGGCCACCAGGTTGCAGCGTGACCAGCGCCCCATCGACCCTGAATGGCTCGACCGAGTGACCTCGATCCTCGGGGGCCTCAAACGCCTGAGCACGGCCTATCGCGGCCAGCAGGGGCAGGCTCCTCGAGCGAACCTCGGGATGATCAGCGATCGCGGTTGCCCCAGCGCCTGGGGAGCTTCCTGGCCATACAATCCCTTCCCCTTCCCCTGGACCGCGCTCGGCTACACCGACGGCCCTGCCGTAGCGGCCGGGATCTTCGAGGCCCATCTCTCGGCTATGACCGAGGGTTTCAAATGGCTCCGCCTTGCCGAATTGGAACTTGCGGGCACGTATGTCACCCGCCAGCACTCGTCCTTCTTCGAACACTTCACCTGGCGCGACCTGACGTCCGCCGAACTCCAGCTCTGCCCTCCTCTGGTGCTGGTCGGCGGCGATACCGCACTCGGAGGGAGCGCCCTGCAAGGCCTCAGCGCCATCCTTGCCAGCGACAGGCCCATCAAGATCTTGGTATTGGACACACAGGGAAGCTCCGAGGCCGGTGCAGGCGCACCAGACACCTCCTTCGGCCGCAGAGGAAGGAAAGAAATCGCCCTGCTCGGTTTCGCTCATCGTCACTGTTTCGTGCAGAACGGCAGCGTCGCGGCGCTCGACCAACTCATCGCCGGCTTCCGCGAAGGGCTCGACCACGCGGGACCTGCTCTCTTCAATGTCTACAGCAGTTGTGTGCTGCGTCATGGTATCGCCGAACATGCCGGTCCCGCGAGGGTCGAGCAGGCCGTCCGTTCCCGTTCCTTCCCCTTGTTCAGCTATAGCCCTGCCCGCGAGGGCACTCTGGTCGAACGCTTCCGCCTGGACGGCAACCCGGACCCATGCCAACCCTGGTCTACCGATACCCTTACCTACCTGACCCCCGAGGGGAACCACGCCGAATTGGCTTGCACCGCGACCCCGGCAACGTTCCTGGCCGGCGAGGACAGGCATCCCGAGCTGTTCGCGGCCTTGCCCTCGGACCTTCCCGACTCGGTCAGGACCGAGCTCCTCGACTATCTCGAACTCACCGATGAGGAACAGCTCGAGGCTGTCCCGGTGGTCCAGGTCGTCGACCCCCGCGGGACGCTGCTCACCCGCCGCGCCACCCCGACCTTGGTCGGCCTGTGCCGCGATCGCCGCGAGCTCTGGGCGCTGTTGCGCGCTCTCAACGGTCAGGAGATCGAAACCGTCGATGTCGACGGTCGAGTCGCCGCGGCCAGAACAGCGCTCCTCGACTCCCTGACCGCCAAGCTGGTCGAACTCTCCGGGGGGTACCGCAGCACCCTCCCCGCCCCCCTCTTGACCCTGCCGGCCGTGGAAGAAAAGAAGGACGGTTCGCTGAGCTCCCCGGAAGCTCCTGCTGGAGTAGAGACGACTCCCGACCTCGGCGAAGCCAAGACCGAGGGGATCGCTCCTTCGATCGAGACCGCCCGCTGCGAGCCCTGTGACCGCTGTATCAATCTCAACCCCTCGGTCTTCGGTTACGACTCCAACCGCCAGGCCATTTTCCTCACCAACCGGGCGCCTTACCGGGATCTGGTCAAAGCCGCCGAACTCTGTCCGCTGGGTATTATCCATCCGGGGTTACCGGCCGAGCTCCAGGAACAGGGCATTGACAAATGGATCGAGAGAGCGAGGAAATTCAATGCCTGAATTGGCACACCTCTCGGCGAGCAAGACCTTCTCGCACGGTATCCACCCGGAGGAGCACAAAGAGCTGACCTCAGCCAGGCCGGTACGCCGATTGCCCTTCGCTCCCCACTATATCGTGCTAATGGCCCAACACCTTGGGAAACCTGCCCTTCCAGTAGTACGGAAGGGCCAAGAGGTGATCCGCGGCGAACTGATCGCCAGGGCCGATGGTTTCGTCTCCGTGCCCATGCACGCCCCGGTCACCGGGGTGGTCACTGAAGTCGGACGCTCATTGGATTGCGACGGCAGGATGGTGCCCTCGATCACCCTTCGGCCCTATCCCGGCGCGACACAAGAGGTCTTGGCCGGAGAACCACGAACCCTTGAGAACCTCTCGGGTCAGGAGATAGTCGCGGGCATCCAGGCCATGGGCATGGTGGGACTTGGCGGAGCGGCATTTCCTACCCACGTCAAGCTCTCCCCACCAAAGGGCAAGACTGTCAACGACCTGATCATTAACGGCTGCGAGTGCGAACCATACCTGACCAGCGATCACCGGGTCATGCTGGAACAGGGCGAAGCCATTCTGCTCGGCACCTCGTTGGTGCAAAAAGCCCTGGGAGCAAAACGGGCGGTCCTTGCCATCGAGGACAATAAGCCCGATGCCTTGGCCGAATTCTCCCGGTTAGTCCCCCCCGGCTCGGCGATCACGGTCGCGGCGGTCAAGACCAAGTATCCCCAGGGTGCGGAGAAAATGCTCACCCGGGCTCTCCTCCATATGGACATTCCCTCCGGCGGGTTGCCCGCGGACATCGGGGTGGTGGTCTCGAACGTGGCCACCGTGGGCGAGGTGGGCACCTTGCTGCCTCGAGGCCAGGGCTTGATCGAACGGGTCGTCACGGTCACGGGCCACGGCATCGACCGACCTGGCAACTATCTGGTACCACTGGGAACCCCGTTGGACTTTCTGCTCGAGCAGGTCGGTTTCAACGGTTCGGCCAGGCAGGTCCTCTTCGGCGGCCCCATGATGGGAAAATCCGTGGCGTTCCTCGACACCCCGGTGACCAAAGGGGTTTCCGGGATCGTGGTCCTGGCCGAGGACGAAATTTCCCCACCGCGCAAAACCTACCCCTGTATTCGCTGCGGGGAATGCGTCACAGCCTGTCCGATCCATCTCAATCCCTCGCGCCTGGGGCTCCTTGCGCGCAACAGCCGCTTCGAGGAGATGGCCTCGTCTTACAACCTCATGGACTGCTTCGAGTGCGGTAGTTGCGCCTACGTCTGTCCGTCCAACATTCCCCTGGTCCAGTTGTTCCGCCTGTCCAAGGGCATCCTCAGGGAAAGGAGCACCAAGCGGTGAAGTCCAACTATTTGTCCATTGTCCTGCGCACCTCTCCCCATCTCAGTCGCGGTCTCTCGGTCGAGACGGTCATGAGACAGGTGATCTATGCCTTGTTGCCGGTAACGGCAATGGCCATCTATACCTTCGGTCAGAGCGCCGCACTCTTGCTGATCACAACAACCCTCACCTGCGTCCTCACCGAGTGGATCTACACCCGGCTCGGACGGCAGGAACCAACCATTGGCGACTGGTCTGCAGCACTCACCGGCCTGCTGCTCGGACTGACCCTGCCTCCTGCTTTCCCGCTCTGGATGGGGGTGATCGGCAGTATTGTCTCGATCCTCGTCGGAAAAATGATCTTCGGTGGGCTGGGCTGCAACATCTTCAATCCTGCCCTGGTGGGACGGGCTTTCTTACAAGCTTCCTTCCCGGTTGCGATCACCACCTGGTCCGAAGCCTTCGCACCGGACCGCTTCCAGTATTGCGCTTCTTCGACTCTGGCAGCCCCCTTTCTCAGACCCATGGTCGACGCTGTCAGTGGAGCCACTCCTCTAGCCGCGATGAAATTCAGCCACCAGACGACCATCGTAGGTGACCTTTTCTTCGGCCTGACGAGCGGCTCAACGGGAGAAACCAGTGCCGTGCTGATCCTGCTCGGTGGCCTCTATCTTGCCTGGCGGCACCTGCTGGACTGGCGCATTCCGCTGGCCATCATGCTCTCGGTGGCCCTGTTCAGCGGAATATTCTGGCTCGCAGCTCCCGATCGTTATCCAGATCCACTCTTCATGTTGTTCTCCGGGGGGTTGATGCTTGGCGCGGTCTTCATGGCCACGGACATGGTCACCTCACCGTTGACACCGCTGGGAGTATGGATCTACGGAGGCCTCATCGGTCTCCTGGTAGTGGTGATCCGTTTACTCGGCGGTCTGCCCGAGGGAGTCATGTACGCGATACTCCTGGGCAACGCCTTCACCCCCTTGATCAGCCGGATGACCGGTACCAAGGTCTACGGCACCAATCGCAAGCTCTTGAGTTGGAAGTAGGTCAGGCATGGAAGAACGTGAGAAAGGAACATCGAGTCTGGTGATGATTAGGACCCTGGCCGGGATCTCCGCCCTGTCCGGTCTGTTGATCGTCGTAGCCGTCCAAGCGACGACCCCCACTATCAAGCTCAACAAAGCGGAAATGCTCAAAAAATCGGTCTTCGAGGTTCTGCCCGGGATTTCCTCCTTCCAGACCTTCAAACTCGAGGACGACCGGCTGATTCTCCTCCAAGGCGAGGACGAGAAAGCGGTCAAACTCTTCATCGGCTACGATCAAGACCATGCGTTGAAAGGCATCGCCGTAGAAGCCTCTGGTCAGGGTTTCGCCGACGTCATCCGCGTACTCTACGGTTATGACCCGAGCAAGCAGGCCGTGATCGCGATGAAGGTCCTGGAGAGCAAGGAGACCCCGGGGCTTGGGGATAAAATTTACACCGATGCTAACTTTGCGGAAAACTTCAAAGCCCTTGATGTCAAACTTGATTCTTCGCACACCCATCTGGCAAACCCCATCGAAGTGGTCAAGCATGGGGAGAAACAGAACCCCTGGCAGATCGATGCGATCACCGGCGCAACCATCTCCTCCAAAGCGGTCGGAAAACTGCTCAACCAGAGCGCCCAGGAGAAACTCCCGATCATCGTCAAGAATATGGATACGTTGCAAGGAGGCGGACGATGAACGAACCGATCTACTCCGCTTCAGCCAAGCACGAGAACTTCGACTGTCTCGTCCGCGGACTCTGGAAGGAGAACCCGGTCCTTGTCAGTTTACTAGGCTGCTGCCCGACCCTGGCCGTCTCCAACTCGGTGATCAACGCCGTCTCGATGGGCTTAGCAACGACCTTCGTGCTCATCTGCTCCAGTGCATTGATCTCGATGCTGCGCCGTTTCATCCCGAAAGAGGTCCGCATCGGCACCTTCATCGTGATCATCGCAACGTTCGTCACCGTGGCCGACTACCTCATCCAGGCGATCAGCCTGGAAATCCACAAGGCCCTGGGCGCCTTCCTCGCCTTGATCGTGGTCAATTGCATCATCCTCGGTCGGGCGGAAGCCTTCGCCTCGAAGAACACGATTGCGAAATCGATCCTTGATGCCATTGGTTCCGGTATCGGTTTCACCCTGGCCATCGTCTGCATGGGGACCATCCGTGAAATTCTCGGCAATGGTTCCTTCGCGGGGATCGACCTCTTTGGTCCGAGCTTCGAACCCTGGGTGATCATGATCCTCCCCTGCGGTGGCTTCTTCATCTTCGGTACCCTGATGCTGGGCGCGAACATCGTGAACACCCGGCAACGGGCGAAAGCCAAACTGGGAGCGTGACCCATATGAACATGGAATCCCCGGGCTTCATCTTCATCAATGCCTGTATCATCAACAATTTCATATTCAGCTATTTCCTCGGTATCTGCCCCTTCCTGGGTGTTTCGGGTAAATGGGAAACAGCCTCGCGCATGGGCATTGCGGTCACCTTCGTGATGATCATCTCCTCGACCTGCGCCTATGGCATCAATCTGCTCCTGACCTGGCTCGACGTGCAATTCCTGCAACTGATCTGCTACATCGTAGTTATCGCTTCAACTGTTCAACTTGTTGAAATGTTTATGAAGAAATATAGCCCGGCCCTCTTTCGGGCCTTGGGCATTTTCCTGCCCCTCATCACCACCAACTGCGCCATCCTGGCGGTAGCCCTTTTTCAAACAAACCGTCAATACAATATATTACAATCGATTGTCTTTGCAATCGGCGGTGGCCTCGGTTTCACCCTGGCTCTGGTCATTATGTCCGGTATCCGGGAGGAACTGGAATTGTCCAAGGTTCCCCCGATGATCAAAGGCGCGGCCTTGACCCTGATTATAGCGGGCATCCTGTCGCTGGGCTTCATGGGTTTTGCGGGTCTGGGCGGCGGGGGTTGAATACCGAGTACGACAACGAAGGCACGAAGAACTTTTCGGAGTAACAAAGAGGAAGGTCGACCATGACGCAGAAAGAAACGAAGATCGTCAGAGAACACATCATCGAGATCGTCTGCGACTCCGGCGAGGGCGCGCAGAAGGCCGGCGTCTCGCTGGCCCGCTTGTTCGCACTCAACGGCAACGGCCTGTGGACGGTGGAGATCATCCCGGCCGAGATACAACCCCCACCGCACACCACGGGCAGCACCAGCGGCATCCGGCTGCGCGTCTCCGAGAATCCCATCGTCACCAATGTCGGTGACTATGCGAACCTCGTCTTCGCCTTCAACGAGATGTCGCTCCTGTCGCGTATCGAGGTCAACGTCGTGGCCAAGGACGCCACCGTCATCATCGACAACATGTGGAAGAACCACGAGAATCCGGAATATCGCGCATCCTACGCCCGCATCACCGAAGACTTCAAGAAGAACGGCGGCACCCTCATCGAGGTGCCAGTCGAGGAACTGGCGCTCCAGATCCTCGATGATCCCCGACGCGGCAAGAACATGCTCGAACTGGGCTACCTGACCTACCTCTACTCCCTGGACTACGAAGAGGCGCGCAAGACGATTATGGCCACCTTCGCCAAGAAGGCCCAGAAGGTCATCGACGCCAACCTCGCCCTGCTCGAGTTGGGGTACAAGTATGCCGACGAACACCTCGACTTCCGCTTCCAGATCCCGGCCAAGAAGCACGACAAACCGATGATCTCGATGAACGGCAACCAGGCCGTGGCCTTCGGTTCGATCGCCGCCGGCTTCGAGCTGTGTTCCATGTATCCGATCACTCCGGCCACCTCGGCCTCGTTTACCCTGGCCGACCACTTTGAGGACTTCGGCGGCTTCATCCACCAAGCAGAGGACGAGATCGCGGCCATCGGGGTCGCCGTCGGTGCCTCCTATGCAGGCCGTCGCGCCCTGACCATCACCTCTGGCCCGGGCATGGCCCTCAAAACGGAATTCCAAGGTCTTGCCGTTATGACCGAGATCCCCTTGGTTATCGTCGACGTCCAGCGTGGCGGTCCCAGCACCGGTCTGCCCACCAAGATCGAACAGTCGGACCTCCTCCATTGCCTCTTCGGCGCTCCCGGCGATGCCCCCAAGATCATCCTCGCCGCTTCCTCGATCGAGGAATGCTATTACATCATGGCGACCGCAAGGCAGATCGCCGAGGAATTCCGGATGGTGGTGATCGTGCTCACCGACGCCAACCTCGCCACCGGGGTACAGCTCTTCCCGCGCCCAACGGTCACACCCGACACCTTGCCGCCTCCGCTCGACCTCTCTCCGGTACCCCCGGGCACAAAACCGTTCGACTGGGACGAGCAGACCGGTCTGTCGCGCCGGATCATTCCCGGCCAACCCGGCGGCATGAGCGTCACCACCACCCTCAACCACACCGATGCCGGCAAGGTCGGGTATGACGCTCCCTCGAACCAGCGCGGCCATCGCATGCGCAGCCGCAAGTTAGCAGCCTTCCAGAAGACCCTGAAAGTCCCGACGGTATACGGCGATCAGAGCGGCGACCTGCTCATCGTCGGTTGGGGCAGCACCAAAGGCTCCATCGTCGAGGCCATAGACCGAGTCAGGGCCGAGGGACATTCGGTGTCCTATCTCCACCTGACCTTCCTCAACCCCTTACCGCCCGGATTGAAAGGGATTTTCTCGCGTTTCAAGAAGGTCATGACCATCGAACTCAACTACAGCGATGATTGGGGGGATCCCCTTGTCGACGAGACGACCCGGCGTTACGCGCAACTCGCCTATGTCCTTAGGGCGCACACCTTGATGGACATCGACTGTTGGTCCCGCGTGCTCGGCAGACCGTTCATGCCTCGCGAGCTGCACGAAGTCATCAGCCTCGAGGTCGGGAAACTCAGCCGCGGTTGATCTCGGAGAATTGGAATAGCAACCATACGGAGCCGCGGAAACGGCTCCGAGCAGGAGGAGCAATGAAGGCAGAGGAATTCGAAGAGTACATCGAGTGCGAGGGTTTACACAACACCTACGGATTGTCCGACTACGAATCGTCCAGCGTACCGCGTTGGTGCAAGGGCTGCGGCGACATGTCCATCCTGTCGACCGTACAGCGCATCCTTCGCGACGACCAAACCGATCCCGAGAAGATCGTCTGCGTCTCCGGCATCGGTTGCAGCAGCCGCTTCCCCCATTACCTGCGCACCTTCGGTTTCCACAGTATCCACGGCCGAGCCCTGCCGATCGCCACTGGCATCGCGTTGCAGCGGCCAGATCTGCACGTACTGGTCATGTCCGGCGACGGGGACTGTTTCAGCATCGGCGGGGGGCACTGGTTGCATGCCATGCGCTACAACACCAACCTCACCGTCTGCGTCTTCGACAACGAGATCTACGCTCTGACCAAGAACCAGGCCTCGCCGACCTCCCCCGAGGGCACCAAGTCGAATACCACCCCGCGGGGTTCGTACCTCAAGGCCCTCAATCCCTTGAGCGTGATGATGGGCATCACCAACATCAGCTTCCTGGCCCAGACCGCGACTTGGCTGCCCTCGCACATGGAGCAGACGATCTATCGCGCTTGGCACCACAAGGGCACCGGCTTCGTGCGCATCCTGCAATACTGTCCGGCCTACACCGGTTCCCTCTACGGCAAGGGTGGTAAAGATTACCCTTTGTACTTCCTACAGAATCCCGAAGGTATCGCGATCGATCCAGCCTTCTCCAGAATGGGGGAGACCGTGGTTCACGACCATCGCGACATCCACGCGGCCCAACGGGTAGCTCTGTCCGACAAACCCGCGCCGATCGGGTTGATCTATCATGACCCGAGCGTACCGACCTATGATGAGATCCGCCGCCAGCGCGCCGACAAGATCGACCGCCCGACCTATCTCAAGCGGTTGGAAAAGCTCCTCGACAAATACACCATCTGAGCGAGGAGGTCGCCAATGATGAAAGACAAGGTCACCGCGATCATCGAGACCTTCTGGCAGGGCAGGAAGAAGTCCTTGATCCAGATGATCACGGAACAAACCAAGGCCCTCGACGATATGCTCACGGTCGAGGACCACTACCGCCAGGGACGTTCGAATGCCCAGCAGTTGCAACGGTCGATGGGCGATTTCGGCGGTGGAACCATCGATACCACGGCCTTGGCCACCCTGTTCAGGAAGGCCGACGATCACGGAACCAGTCCGGCGGCGCGTCTTGCCAGGATGAAAGCGCTGCAAGCCGAGCTGCACACCCTGCTCGGAGCCCTCGACACCCTTGTACCCGGGTATGAAATGGTCACGCTCCAGGGCGAGAAGGCCGACGAAGTGGTCACCGCTTACGATCGTAAGATCGCCCCCGTGGTACGGGTGTTCTCCGTCCTGCGCAAGGTCGCTCTCGAGTTGCGCGGCAAGTACGACCCACGCAAGCACGATGCTTTTTATTCGACTTTCGACTGGCGTAATCTGAACAATACCGAGATGGCCCTCTGTCCACCCTACGTGGTGTTGGCAGAGCCCGAAGAACTGACCGGCCATTTCTTCGGCCAACTCCTCCAATTGGTCTCGACCGGAAGGCCGATCAAACTACTCGTTCTGCAAGGGAAGGTCTCCGGCGATCCGGGCGAGATCGGCAGAGCCGCCGCGACCAAACTCGTGGCCGATATCGGTTTTCTCTCCATGTCGCTCCGCCATGTTTTTGTGCTCCAGAGTTCCCTGGCCCTGCCGGAGCACCTCCACCACGGTCTCCTGCGAGGTCTGGTGACCCTGCGGCCCTCGATCTTCTCCTTGCTCTCGGATTACTCCCGCAGTAACCGCCCCCTGGAACAACGCGCCATCGATGCGTTGCGTTCCCGAGCTTTCCCGCACTTCATCTTCGACCCGGATCAATCCCTCGACTTCGTCGACTGTCTCGATGTCACCGGCAACCCCGAGACCGACCGCCACTTCGCTACCTCGGAACTCGTCTATGTCGATGAGAGCGGGAAAGAGCAGAAAGCCCCTCACACCATGACCTTCGCCGATTTCATCGCAAGCGAAGGCATTCTCGGCGACCACTTCACTCCCTTGGCACAGCACCTCGACGAAGCCTCGATCATGCCTCTCGATGAGTACTTGCTCAAGTCCCACCAACAGCGCGAGGGGAGAACCCCTTACATCCTGTACCTCGACGGGAACCGTCGTCTGGTAAAAATGGTACCTTCCAAGGCGTTGATCGCGCAAACGATCGACCGCTTGCATCTGTGGAGGGCGCTACAAGAACTCGCAGGGGTCGAGAATCCCCATGTATTGCGTGCACGTTCTGAGACCGCGGCCAAATTCGAGGATGAGAAGCGGCGTTCGATTGACGAGGCAAAAATGGTCATGGAGAACCAGCTCCGTCAACGAGAGGATTTCGCCGTGGCCTCGGCTATGAAGAACCTCGCTCTGCGCTTGACGGGCCTCGATCCGGCCGGTTTCGACCTGACCGTGGATCCGGCAGCCTTACGCACTGCCGCTCCGTCAGCTGCCACACCAAGAATCGAACCCTCGGCAACCCCAACCGCACCGGCGAAACCCGCCACTCCTGCCGGTGGCAGCGCCTGGATCGATACCCCGCTCTGTACTTCGTGCGACGAGTGCGTGAACATCAACAAGAGCATCTTCGGTTACAACGCCGATAAGAAGGCCTTCGTGAAGAATCCCAAGGGGGGGCCCTTCAAAGATATCGTCAAGGCCGCGGAAAAGTGTTCAGCCGGCATCATCCATCCGGGGAACCCCCAGGACCCCGGCGAGAAGAATCTCGACAAACTCATCGAGAAAGCAGCAAAATTCCAGTGAGTTTCATTTCTTCGTCGAGAAAGTTCCCAAATTGACCGTGCCGGCATCACCCCAAAAAAGCTTCAACTGTTGAATTCATCATGTCCGGCCGCATGATGATGCGAAAGACCCAACTCGTTGAGCACATCAAGTATCCGCTGCTGGCGTCGTCGCCGTTCTTCCAGTGTATTGTCGGAACCAAACGACCAGTCGTGATCCCGTTCAACCAAACGACCGTGGTATTCGATTCCAAGGGTCGAGCGTTCTCGCCAGAGCGCCGAGGCATGTTGCACGGTGACGGTGTTGATCGAACGAACCGCATCGATATAGGGCCTATTCTTGCGCAACAGAGCGATGGTCGCGAGTACGTCTTCTTCACACTCACCCGGGTACCCCACCATGAGGAATATCTCCACGAACAACCCCGCCTCGTGAGCGTCTCGTACATTGCGTTCGACCGCAGCGAGGCTGGTTTTCTTGTGCATCAAAGCGAGTACTCGTTCGCTTCCGCTCTCGACCCCAAAACCGACTTTCGCACATCCAGAGGCCGCCAGGAGCAGGAAATCCTCGGATGACATGGCCGGGCTAATCATCAGATGGCCAGTCCAACGTATCGGCAGGGCAAGAGCGCGGAGTTGCTTGCAGGTTTCCATCAGGGTTCTGTAGCGTCCATTGACCGCGGGATCCGCACAATGAAAAACCGAGTAACCGTGAACCTCATAGAAGTGTTTGAGTTCTGCCACCCGCTGGGTTGCACTTTTGGAGCGATAGCGTCCCCAGAGGATTTCCATCTCACAGAAACGGCAGGTACGAACACACCCCCTTGACCATTCCACCATCATGTGTGGTTTTGCATACAAATACTTGTGAATCAACAAAGGGTTGGGACAGGGTAAATACTCCATATCTATTGGTGTCGCCGTACCTAGCAGAGGGGATTGACGGGATGCCCAATCTACCTCTGGAATACGAAGTAGGTCCAGAGTAGCTCGTTCTCCTTCACCTACGACATACCCGCAGATCAGGTCTTCATCTGAGGCGTAGGCACGGCGATCCTCAGCCAGGAACACCCCAGGCCCCCCGAGAATGATACGTCCTGAATACCCCAGGGACCGAAAGATTTTCAAAAGGTATTTTATCACCAATTCCTTACCGTACGTTGCCGAAAGACCAATGAGACGAGGAGCTGCGGCAAGGATGTGCGATGCTCGCGAACGTACCACCGAATCCAACATGTTTTGAATGTCGGAAAAATACTGTGGTGTACTCCAACGCCACGCTTGATCCATACCCCACAGCGCCGACCCTTCTGGGAAGAGGGTAGCGAGTTCGGCGTTGAGGTCGAGCAACTGAACCTGCAGACCATGGTCCACAAGGAACGTAGTTAGAGCAAGCGGGCCCAGGGGGGGGGAATCCGGCCCCCACGGTGGTGGATGTATCACGAGGAGATCGAGTCCCGCTTCGATCTTCGGTAGTTTTTCTAGGACCATGGTCATAAAGATGTCCCTTCCTACATTGGCCTCATCAATCAGGGGCAACGCAAGACTTCGAAGCGCATCAGGTTGTTGTTCTCGTTGCACTCGTTGTGCCTGCTGGGGTCGTCGGCGTGTAGGACGATTTCCTGAAGCCCGGTAAGTGCACTGCTTGCCAACTCGATCCTGAGCAGGGTTTGGCTGCACGAGGGAATGCCCTCTTCGGAGAGGGCTGAGACCAAGAAGCGTTCCCCGGCTCCGTCCACCCCGTAGACGCCGAGTTGGACACCGGCCCCAAGCTGCATCTCGCCCTCGTTGAGCAGCAGCACTTCGTAGACGATCCGGCTCGGGCAACCGCCGCGATCGACCCAGCTCAAGACCGGTCGCAGATCCGGCGCGTCGAAGACGTCCTCCGAGAACTCGCCCTGCACGTTCTGGCGGAAGTTGTTGTAGAGTTCGAGGTTCGAAGGCTCCACCCGCGGGATGGCGCCGTTTTCCTGGACGTTGGTGACGTGATAGGAGTGCTGGTTCCAGATCCGCCGCGTCGGCACCCAGTTGTCGCGTTCGTCGCCTAATATCTTGATTCCATGGGTCGTACCCCACACATGGTCGTTCGAGGCGACGACGACCTCGGCGTTCCCATCGTTATCGACATCGGCGATGACCGCATATTCCCTGCGGGTTCGGGTGGAATTGGGTAGAGCGTAGAGCACCGTGCCACTAGCACCGTCATAGATGCGCAGATGGTGTTCATCGGCATACACCGCCTCGGCATTCCCATCGCCGTCGAAGTCGAAGACCGAAGAAGAGGTGATGGCCGAGCTGTCATCCTCGGTCGGCACTTCCCAGAGTAGGGTCCCTTCGGCCTTGTAAACGAAATACGAACACGCCCCGGCAGTGGCCACATCGACAACGCCATCACCGTCAAAATCGGCGACGTTGGGAGAACCCGCTCTCCAGCAATTGTTGTTGCAGGTACAACCGCGGATGAGGGAACGACTCCATTTGAGCGTCCCGTCATGGTCGAGAAGACTGAGGAAGCCGGTTTTCGAGGTGTTGTTGGAGTGGATCAGGGCAATTTCCGGATTGGGATCGATATCGAAATTCCCGACTGCACTGGTCACATCCCCGCTCAGGAGAGATGATGCTCTCCAAACGAGTGTCCCATCCTTGTTGTAGAGCCCTCGGCCGATGAGCACCTCGAGGTCACCGTCGAGATCGTGATCAAAGGCAATAGGCAAGTCGGTCGTGTCTCCGCCGCCGGCCTGCCACCATTGCTGCCCGTTATTACGCAACACCCTATCCCTGAAGAGGACCTCCGGTTGGCCGTCCTGATCGAGGTCTGCGATGGCCGCGGCCCCCGTACCCGTGCTTATTCCGGGCGCAGACCATTTCAACGTGCCGTCATGTTCGAAGGCGAGCAACCCACCGGTGCCGCCATCGGCCCCAACAATGATTTCTACAAACCCATCTCCATCGATGTCCCCCACTGCCGGCGCCACATCGAAGTCGAGATAGTGGCTAGTAACGGTGAACAACTCTCCACTGCCGTCCCCGCTGTAGACCCGCAATCTCCCGAGGGAATTCGTGAAATCGAGCGGTTCCGGATAGGTCACGAAGACGATATCGGGAATATCCCCTTCTACGGTAATCCGTCCATCTCCATCATCATCATTGACATTCGCGACCACCGGCATGCCCGAGACGTGCTTCGCTGAAGGATCGACCGTGAAGGTCGAAGCCTCCCACTCCACCACCGGGGAGAAGACCCCTGGAGGCGGGACGTACTGACACTCGTCGCAGGTGCCGCCGGTGTCCTGGTTGCGTACGGTCACCGAGGCCGTCTCGCTGTCTTCGGCAGTGCCGTCGCTGACCGAGACCCTGAAGGTCACGAGGCCGAGGTCCGCGAAGGCAGGCAGCCAGCTCACGGTGCGGGTCTGCTGGTTGACCGTCGCACCGGCCGGCGCGCGAGCGGTGAAGGTGAAGGCCGTGCTGTCAGGGTCGACCACGGCCAGCGGACAGGTGAAGAGTTGGCCGACCAAAGCAGGACCGCACGGACCGATGGTCAGGCTAGGTGGATCGTTCACCGGCACCGCTATCAGACTATTGGCTTCCAGCATGCTGGCCCGACCGTCCGAGACCCTGAGTTGGTACGCTACCGGGGTCTCGACGAGGGTCTCGCCGACCATCCAACGCACCTCGTTGCCGACCACGATCAGCAACTCGGGTCCCGCGGCCACGCTGACTTCGAGGGTATCCCCCTCGGGGTCGCTCACCGTGAAGGGACAGACATAACTCTGCCCCTCGTTCGCCCTCGCCGCGCAGCTCCCGAAGACGAGGCGGGGCGGATCGTTCACCGGCAAGGCCAAGACGCTCTGGCCGAACCGATCGGAGCCCTCGGCGTCGCGAACCTCGAGCTGGTAGCTCACCGCCGTGGGCACAGCGGTCTCGGGTACGGTCCAGACCACGGCCTTGCCCTCTACACGCATCCCGGTCGGTGCTCCGGAGGCCAAGGTCACCTCCAACCGGTCGCCGTCCTCGTCGAGCAGGTCGAACTCGCAGCGGTAGAGCTCATCCTCGAGTACCGTGGCCGGACAATCGCCGAACAATAACGTCGGAGGATCATTGGCCGGATAGACCAACACGGTCCGCGGGACCTCCACGGTCACCGTCCCATCGGCCACGGCCAGGACGAACTGCTCGTCGTGCCGTTCCAGCACCGGCGGCACCCGCCACCGTATCTCGTCGCCGGCAAGGGTCAAACCGTTCGGTCCGCTCACCAGCGTCACCTCGACATCGTCGCCGTCGAGATCGAAAACCTCGAACCGGCACACGAACTCCTCGTCCTCGGCCTCGGCCCGCGGGCACTCGAGGAAGGCGAGCTGCGGCGCATCGTTCACCGGCAATACGCGCACCTCGTGCGTCGCCGAGGCCGAAGCCTTCCCGTCGCTGACCGTGAGCACAATCTTTTCTTGAGAGGCGGTGGCCGTCTCCGGCGCCACCCAGCTCAGCCGCCGCTCTACCGTATCCACCTGCATCCCGCTGGGACCCTCGTTCAGCGACACGAAAAGTCGGTCTTCATCTTCGTCCGCGATCTCGTACCCGCAGGCGAAGGTCTCGTCCTCTTGCACGGTCCGAGGGCAATCCACCAGCTTGATGGTCGGCGCATCGTTCACCGGCATGGCGAAGAAGCCGTTGCCGTCGCGCAATTCGGCGCCGTCCCGCACGACCGCGATGGTGTACTCCCGCCGCACCACCTCAAGCACGTTCGGCACCGTGTAGCGCACCTCGAGTTTCTCAGCGTCCAGGACCATACCCGCCGGTCCGTCCCGCAACTCGAAGCGGTGCGCCTCGGCCAGCGGCTCGGCCAGGCGGAACCCGCAACGGTACTCCGTGTCCTCGTCCACCGACAGCGCGCACTCGTCGAACAACAACACCACCGGCCGGTCCGGCGTGCTCACCCGGACGCTCACCTGCCGGGTCGTCGTGTGGACCCCGTCGCTCGCCGTCACCTGGAACAGGTTGTACCCGGCCTGATCGGTCGTCGGCGTCCACCGCAACGTGCCGTCTTCCAACACCATACCGCTCGGCTCGAAGGCCAGGCCCAGCCGCACCTCGCCCCCGTCCGCGTCCGTGGCCCGCACGCTGCACTCCCAAACCAACCCGGCCTCGATCAGGAGCTCACAGGTCAGCTCCTCGATCACCGGCACCGCGTTGGCCACCACCGAGAGGTCCATCGCCCCCACCGCGTTGGCAGAACCGCGCATGGTCACGATCGACAACTGCACCGGCCCCACCTGATCGGCCCGCGGGGTCCAGGTCAACTTCCCGCTGGTCGGATCCAGACTCATCCCCTCCGGCGCATCGGCCAAGGCGAAGGTTACCCCGTCGTCCCCGCTCGCGGTGCTCAGATCGCATTCCAGGGTCTGCCCCACCTGCACCTCGGAGAGACAATCGGCCACCAAGCCCAACGCCTCCCGCAGCGCGGCCTCGTCGGTTACGCTGATGCCGATGCGCTGCTTCGCCCCAACCGTGCCGACCTCCACGTCCCCACTGGCATCCCCTTCCCCCTCGGTCCTTACCTCCAACTCCTCGCCGCTGCGTTCCTTTGCCACGAAGGACTGATCCTTGTCGCAACCCAACACCAACAGCGCTCCGAGGAGCCCCAACCCCACTACGCGCAGGCTCGTCATTCCAACCCCCTCTTCGCTTCCGAAGGCGTTCTTCCGAAACTTTCGTGCGTGAACTGTACCCTGCGTGCCAGCCGCTAGCAAGCGTTAGAGGATCAAGGGAAGACTCCTGTGAGCCACCCTCGTCAACACCACTCTACCACGGGGACAAGTTGCCAAGAACCGCAGAAACGTCTACGACGGGAATAAGTAGGGCCACTGTTGCTCATAGACCGAGAAGAATCGAGAAAGGAAACCCAGAAAGGAACTCCCGACTATGACCACCCAGGACCTTGTTCCCTATCCCCTCGGGGAAGAAATAGCCAACAGCGTCATTCACGGCATCGGCACCGCTCTGGGGGTTGCCGCGCTCTCCATCCTGGTCACCCTGGCGGGTGTCTACGGCGACGCTTGGCGCGTGGTGAGTTTCAGCATTTACGGCACGACCCTGATTCTGCTCTTTCTCGCGTCAACGCTCTATCACAGTATTCAACATACTGAAACAAAACGGTTCTTCCGCATTCTCGATCATTCCGCCATCTTTCTCCTCATAGCCGGCACCTATACTCCTTTCACCTTGGTCAGCATGAGAGGTCCCTGGGGTTGGTCCATGTTCGGAGTGATCTGGGGGTTGGCGCTCATCGGCATCGTCGCGACCCTCTTCATCCATGACCGGGGCAAGCTCTTCACCGCTCTGATATATGTCGCCATGGGTTGGATCGTGATCATTGCTTTCAAACCCCTGGTAGCGGCCCTACCCCTCGGTGGGTTGATCTGGTTGGCGCTCGGGGGCGTGCTCTATACCAGTGGAGTCATCTTCTACGTGTGGAAGAAACTCCCCTTCAACCACGCCATCTGGCACCTCTTCGTGCTCGCCGCCAGTATTTGCCACTTCTTCGCGATGCTGTTCTACGTTTTACCCGGAGGTTGAACTGGGGCGAACCCTTGCGGCCGTCCCGGCGAGGAACGCGAACCCCCGCTACGATCCGAGGAATATCAGTAGGCGAAACGACCGAGGAGACCGAAGTGGTCAGAGACAAACCCCTCGCCGTTCGGGAAGGGAACGATCGATGAAAAGGCCACTTCGAGGCCGAGGGGACGGAGAGTGTTGGCAGGATCGCGCAAGAGGAAGTAATCGATCCGGGTTTTATCGGGATAAAGCAACCGCAGGGACTTCGGCACCTGGAAGGCCATCGGGTTGAGCGAGGGATCGATGGTGAAACCTGGTTCATCCATTCCCGGGTGCAACACCGCCCAGAGGTCGACCGCCTTCAGCCGTTCGAGCATCCTGCGGTAGCACTGCCGGATCGGCATGGTGAGGAACGGGTGTTCAGGATACTCGCGGGTGCTGATCACATTGAAATCCCCGAGGAGCAGTTGGGTATCTCCCGCCGGTAGGGTTTCCAGGTGTTGTGCGAGCTGGTTGATCTGATCCCGTTGGACGACCTCCCCGAGGAACAGCTCCTCGGGCAAGGTCTTGACCCCGAAGGTCAGGTTCTTCAAGAGATCGGCATAATCGCGTCCAGGGAACATGGCATTGAGATGGACGGCCACGAGATGCAGGCGCTGTCCTCCCGGCAACCCGAGAGTCACGCGCAGAAATCCCTTCTGGGCGATGTCATCCATGAACACCGCCTTCCGCCAGGGTTCGGCGTGCCGCGAGAGTACCTTGAGATCTTTGCGGACCAACAAGGTCAGGCCCGAGCCCCCGAGTTTTGCCTTGTACCGATCGTGTTCGGGTTTACCGTGCCAGGGCACTCCGGTGAAGATCTCGTACTTGTCCTGCACCGCGGCTACGAGGGTTTTCAGCAGATGTTTGTCGGTAACCGGATTGAAATAGAATTCCTGTAGGGCGACGAGATGGTGATCGAAACTGCGATCAGCGAGCAAGCGTAGGAGCCCGACGAGGCGTTCGACCCTTTGAGGTGACGACGGCAATTGCTTGGTGTTGAGGCTGACGACGCGGAGTTCTGTCGCCCAGGAGGTCTCGGAGAAACCCACGGCGAGCAAGCAGAGTCCCAGCCCGATGACAATCCGCGACATCCCCCCTCCACGATCGGATGCGACCCGGCTTCCCCAGGTTTCAGTGGAGATGCCATAGCATAGTTGAGGAGCAAAGATCAAGATCCCCTCTCTCGGCGACAGGTCATTCGGTCTTGACTTGCCCTCGGGGCTTGGCTAGCGTGCCGGTTCTCGTAGAGAAACCACGCGATAGAGGACTGTCATGACCAGCCGAGGAATGTGGACCTCCCGGATGGGCTTCATCCTGGCAGCGGCGGGCAGCGCGGTAGGCCTGGGCAATGTCTGGAAACTACCGTATGTGACTGGCACCAATGGCGGTGGCTATTTCATTCTTATCTACCTGGTAGCGGTCTTGGCCCTGGGTTTTCCAATCATGATCGCCGAGTTCGTACTCGGTAGGAACACCGGGACCTCTCCCGTGGGCACCTATCGGAAATTGGCGGGAAAGGGCAGCCCCTTCGTCGTGCTCGGTTGGATGGGGGTGGCGGCAGGCTTCATCATCCTTTCGTATTACAGCGTGGTCGCCGGTTGGACGCTGCACTATGTCATCCTTTCGATCACCAACGCCTTCACCGGTCGTGAACCGAACGAGATCCGCGCCCTGTTCGGCGACCTCTATGCCCATGGCCCCCTCAACCTCTTCTGGCACACCATCTTCATGGCCATTACCGTGGCAGTGGTCCTCGGGGGTGTTCAGAAGGGCATCGAGCGTTCTTCGAAGATCATGATGCCCTTGCTTTTCCTCCTGCTCGCGATTCTCGTCGGTTACGGTGTCTTCTCCGACGGTTTCGGTCGTACGGTGAGCTTTATTTTCCTCCCCAAGGCCGAGAACCTCTCGGCTAAGACCGTGCTCGAGGCCATCGGTCAGGCTTTCTTCTCCCTCAGCCTCGGCATGGGAGCCATGCTCACTTATGGCAGTTACCTGGACAAGAAGGTCGACCTAGTCCGTTCGTCACTCCTCGTCTGTCTCATGGACACCGGCGTGGCCCTGCTAGCTTGTTTTGCAATCTTCCCGATCATCTTCAGTCACGGATTGGAACCATCGGCCGGCCCTGGTCTCGTGTTCCAGACTCTCCCCGTCGTCTTCTCCGATCTCCCGGGCGGCTCGGTGCTGGCGGTCTTGTTCTTCATCCTGCTGTTCTTCGCCGCCTTGACCTCCGCGGTCTCCCTGCTCGAGGTCGTGGCCAGCTATTTCATCGATGAGCGGACCTGGAACCGCCGTCGGGCCACCCTGCTCTCCGGGACCATCATTTTCCTGCTTGGCATACCCTCTGCTCTATCGGGTAGTGACCTGCTCTCCTCCGTGACGATCCTGGGGCGAAATGTGTTCGACACCATGGATAACCTGGCCTCGAACTGGATGCTACCCCTCGGCGGCTTGGGCATGACCCTGTTCCTGGGTTGGCGCCTTCCTTCAACGGTGAGCCGGAGCGAATTCTGCCTCGGGTCACGTCACTCAGGGATGTACCGCTCTTGGATCACCTGCATCCGGTATGTCGCTCCGATCGGCTTGAGCCTGGTCTTCCTCTACCAGATCGGTCTGCTCGGATCCTGATTGTCCCGACTTCTGGAGGAACGAACCCATGCTCGACCTGTTCAACACGATCCTGGAAGGCTACAACTCCTATATTGGCCAGTACCTGGTCATGATCTTGTTGGTTCCCGCGGGACTCTACTTCACCGTAGCCGGCGGCTTCCTGCAACTACGAGGTCTCAAACATGCGGTGGCTATCACGATGGGCCGTTACGACCGACCCGGTGACCCCGGCGACGTCAACCATTTCAAAGCCCTCACCACCGCCCTGTCCGCGACCGTCGGTACCGGCAACATCGTCGGAGTGGCCCTGGCCATCTATTACGGAGGTCCCGGAGCGATCTTCTGGATGTGGGTCACAGGTTTTCTCGGCATGATGACCAAGTTCGTCTGTTGTACCCTGGCGGTGAAGTACCGTCAGCAAGGCAACGACGGATCCATCTTCGGCGGACCGATGTACTACATGACCATGCGGCTGAAAACCCACCTCGGTCGGGGTGCGGCCGTGATGGCCACCTTCTTCGCCCTGGGCACGGTGTTTTGCTCCATGGGATCGGGCAACATGGCCCAGTCGAACTCCATGGCCTCAGCCCTGGAAGCGAATTATGCAATACCTACCTGGATCAGCGGACTGATCCTCGGTGGGCTGATCTTCCTGGTCATCGTCGGCGGTATCCGCCGCATCGCCCAGGTCGCCAGTCGGTTGGTGCCGTTCATGTCGGTCTTCTACATGAGCGCGGCTCTCGTGGTCATCTTTCTGCATCTCGACCGGTTACCCTCCGCTTTTGCTCTGATCTTCACCTCGGCCTTCCAGGGTACCGCGGCGACCGGAGGCTTCCTCGGCGCGACCTTCCTGATGAGCATGCGATGGGGCATCGCCCGCGGGCTCTTCTCCAATGAAGCCGGTCAGGGCTCGGCGCCCATCGCTCATGCCGCGGCCAAGACCGAGATCCCGGTACGTGAGGGGTATGTAGCCCTGCTCGAACCCTTCATCGACACCCTGGTCATCTGCACCATGACCGCGCTCGTCATCGTCTTCACCGAGCAGTGGTCCATGGGGCACAAGGGTGCGGCCATGACGGTCGCGGCCTTTGAAGTCGGCTTGACGCCGATCGGTCTGGGCTTCCTGGGAAAACACGTGGTCGCTATGGGTTTGATGCTCTTCGCTTTCTCTACTGCCCTGAGCTGGTCCTACTATGGCGACCGTGCGGCTGGTTTTCTTTTCGGTCCGAGGGCTATCCTACCCTACCGCGTGGCCTACTGCGTTTTCTTCTTCCTGGGCTCGATCTGGGGTATCGACCTGGTCTGGAACTTCGCCGACGCCTTCATCACCTTCATGACTATCCCCAACCTGATCGCTCTGCTGATACTCTTCCCCGAGGTGCGCCGAGACCTCAGGGCCTATCAGGCAGAGCTGCGAAGAACCGAACTCACCTGAGCTTGTTCAGTATCCGATCGTCGGTCCCACGCGAAAACCGGGCAACACGGTATCGACCAACGTGGGAGGTTCGCGGAACAGCCCAATCTGATAGAGGAAGGTATTGATAGTCGTCGCGGCCTCGCTGGGGTGAGTAGCCGCCGACGAGAGTTCCCAATCCTCGTTGAAACGACGTTGGATCTCGGTCGCCGCCCCACCGCCTACCAACTCGATGTTGGTCTCGCTGTTGCCGAGGATCTCGGTACTCCAGTTCGTGGTGCCGACACTGACCAGGAGACGATCGAAGATCGAGAGCTTGAGATGGGCTCGGGCGTACCGCTCGGCTTGGTCGAAGAAGCGGGTCGGTACACCATGGTCGAGAAGATAGTTGACCGTGGCGGCGATGAGCGTGCCTGAGAGAGAGGACGTGAATGGCACGAAGTCCGAGAGGTTGTCATCGGCATCGATCAAGACGCGTACCTGGACCCCGCGTTCATGAGCTTCGGTCAAGGCATGAGCCAGTTCGAGGGCGCTGAACTCGGATACCTGGAGATCGATGCTCTCGCGAGCGTTGATCACATGGGATAAAAGCGCCCTATACCCTTCGGTTCGACCATATCCCGTCACCACCAACCGTGCTGAGGTTTCGTTCCCTCTTCCCGCTCTATCCAGGTCGCGGTAATCCTCGAAAGCAACGACGGGGCTGAAATCGGGTTCGAAACGACCCAATTCCTCGCCCTCGGTCAAGCGTCTAGCCAGCCCGAGATCTGCGTCGAAGAGCGCTGCAAGGTCTTGAGCCACGGGACCCTCGGCCACGACGATCACATCGTGGTAACGCTCGAAGTGAGTGCCCACGTTCATCCCCCCGGTCACCATGATCCGGTCATCAATGACCACGTTCTTGTTGTGATCGATGTTGCGGAATTGCTCGGGCTGGAGCGCTATCGGCGCCAGATGGACCTCGAGGTGTTCGGAGCGATGGTCCCGCAGCTTTTCATATAAGGCTTTACCGTCCAACATGCCCTTGATCGGAGGACCGTGCAGGGGATCGAGCAGGACTTTGACCTCGACTCCGCGGCGACTCTGGTCGATGAGGATATCGACCATCTCAGCGGCATCGGCACCATAAAAAATATAGAAATCGAAACGGATGCTCTCGCGAGCCGCGCGTAAAAGGCTCTTGAGTTCAGCATAAATGGGTTTAGGGTCATAGACCGTATAGGTCTGGTTGATCGACCAGCGGGGAAGGAGCGAACCCTTCTCGAGGAGGGGCTGCTCAAGCGCGATGGTCGCAGGGGATGGGGTTGCATCCTCCCCTGCAGCAGAACTCGAGGGCTCTTGGGATTGATGTTCTCCGGTCGCAGGGGACGTTACAACGTTGGTCGAGGGCAAGGGACGCCGGACGACGGTCCCGTTGCCGGACTGATCCTCGGGGACCGTTGCGGAAGTGTGCGGGGTATACGGACGTTCGGCCACTTCGCAGGCAAGCATTTGGAGCCCGAGCACGAAAATCGCCAACCGGACCAGCATGGTTCGCTCCTACGTTCCGTTCGGGCAAGCCCGGGACGTGCAAGGTCCGTCCTTGGAACCCACGGATGAACTTCGCCTATAGCATGAATGACGCAACAGGTCAACTCCTGTCCGCTATGCGATGTGTCCATTCAGTCTTGGGGGGATTGCTGATAGTGTCTGTAACCTCGTAAGGGTGGCGCCGACGGGGGACCCCCGCCACGCGCAAGGATGAGCATGGTGGGGGTGGCCGCATGGATGCGGACCTGCATGCGACGCGCAGGATGCAGCGGCGTCGTTGTGTGAGGCGACAGGACCCCTCGCCCCCCAAGACTGAACACATACTGTGCGATCGTGTTGTTGCTGTCCAACGCGAAGGAATACCGATATACTAGGGTTTCACCTCAGAGGTATTCACGATGCGATCCTGGAAAATCCAGCACAACGGACCGGTTTCCGGACGTTTTTCCTATTGCCTCGGACGGATCGTCTTGACCCTCCTCGGCTGGCGCGTGGAAGGCAGTTTGCCACTCGCTTCGAAGTTCGTGTTGATCGGAGCACCCCATACGAGCAATTGGGACTTCATCCTGACCATGGCGACGACCTTCGTGTTGCGCCTCCACATCTCTTGGCTAGGAAAGGCCTCCCTGTTTCGCGGCCCTCTCGGTTATCTCATGCGTCGGCTCGGTGGCATACCCATCGACCGCAGCAGCTCCCACGGAGTAGTCGAAACCATGTATCAGCGCTTCGTACAGTCGGATTCCTTGGTCATTGCGATGGCCCCCTCGGGGACCCGGGGGAAGGTCGAGCGTTGGCATTCCGGCTTCTATTGGCTTGCCTGCAAAGCAAACGTCCCTCTTGTTCTGGGTTATATGGACTATGCGCGCAAGGAGATGGGCATCGGTCCCTCCTTCACTCCAACCGGGGATATCCCCGAAGATATGGACCGTATCCGAACTTTCTATGCCACGATCAGGGGAAAGCACCCAGAGAGAGAAGCCCCAGTTCGCCTAAAAGAGGAATGCAACCGACAATAATGGACTTTGAGTAATCGTTCTGAGGAATAGTTGGACAGAATCGTTCGAGGGCAAAAAAACAGACAAAAAAGGCATCAAGGCCAGCTTGTGGGTCCCCTACAGGGTTTCCTTGTTCTGAACTATCCCGCAGATCCTTTCCGATCCACAAGATCCTCTTTCGAGGTTGACTGCCCTTCACGGCTTTTCCTGTTCACGAACTAACGCCTCATCGGTTGGCGTTCCCGGGACTGGTACGTACATACACACGCCGGTCTTCGCTCGCGAACCCGTACCATTAGTAAACCAATGGTGGCCGTCTTGGACTTCATCCCTCCTGAGAGTCTTCATCCAGAACCTGGGATGAGGGTGAGGCGAACCTCGAAACTCATCCACCCCTCATGGGGTTCCCGGTCCCCTTCAGCGTCTTCGTCCCTCTAGGGCTAACCAACGGCGAGCATACCAGTTCGCCTCGTAGCGCTTCTAGGCTTTGGTTAACCTTCTAGCGTTTCACGTCCCTTCGAGGGATGTCGGATGCTTTTTCAATCCGACTACGCTCCTGGGGTTCTCCCCTACAAGGTCTTCACGCCTTCGAGTTCGAATCACGTTCTTCACGAGATTCTCCCCTCTTACCGTTTTTACGGTTCCAGGGTTTCTGATCCTCGAAGTCGCTGCCAGCCTTTCGGTGGCAATCCCTTCCTGGGGTTACGATCCTTGAGGTTTTTTCCCCTCACGACGTATACCGTTGCCGGTATCCTCCCCTGAGCTTTTCATCATTCTTGCGAACAATGCGGCTCTCCGGAGTATTTCGCCGTTCGGATAGGTGCCCTGTTACCAAGCACCTTACCTCTGCGACCTTTGGGCCTCGTCTCATCTCGATGTCAAACCCGTCAGTGTGACTAGCTATGGATTCACAGTGAGAGGCCTCATCCGTCTCCGGATGCACAATCTCACTTCGTCACGCCCAACGAATACCGACAGCCGAAGCTTTCGTCATCGTCATGAGCAGGTCGGCCAAACAGCTGAACCTTGCTGCCTGAAATAGTCTCTACTACGAAGCGGGTTTCCGGTCAAGCATTTTCTTTCGAGGAAACCATAATAATCATATTGCCATGATCTTGTGTGTTTTATTTTCGTACCTCGGCTGGATAGTCCCTTCCCGGGCGCGGGTGGATCCCGCAGCTGTTACTGCGCTTGTCTGCACTGCAAGGCAATGCTATTGGTGGCAGGAAAGCACTTTCAGAGGTAGTTCCTTCGTGCCGACCATCCCCTTCCTCAACCTTCCGATGCCTTCGAGAACCTGGGCGTTCTTCCTTCTTCTCGTGCCATTGTTCCTTGGTTGTCCGGGAAAAAGCCGCGAACCTTCAACGTCCGAGGTTACCTCCCGGCCTCTCGCTCCAGAGGTAGACATCCTTCTCCAAGATCGAACCCTTTCTCTGGCGTCATTGCGAGGAAAGGTAGTCGTGCTCAACTTTTGGGCAACATGGTGCCCACCCTGCGTCGAGGAATTTCCCTCTCTTCTACAGCTCAAGTACGCTTTGTGGGGTAAACCTTTCGAAATACTTGCGATCAGCGTCGACGATGGGGGTTTCCCAGACATCCAGAAGTTCACCACCGGTAGGGTGATCAACATTCTCCTCGGCAGCGACCCCGAAGAACGCTTGGCCCGACAGTTCGGTGTGGAGAAATATCCCGAGACCTTCATCATCGATCGAGCCGGTCGTCTGGTCGAGAAGATCGTGGGACCTCGCAATTGGGCAGCTCCAGAGTTGGTTTCGAGCCTTCATGCTTTACTTGAACA
>Ga0156395_1263_pt1 | contig 30862 bp, 9 predicted proteins | sample RifOxyA3_FD_108039 | JGI IMG/M metagenome (GOLD analysis project Ga0156395, IMG submission 108039) | Deltaproteobacteria bacterium RIFOXYA12_FULL_61_11 | reverse complement strand
AGGTCGGTCTTGCCCTCGAGGCCGCGGACCTGTTGCAAGAGCAACGCTGGGATCCCCGGGTCGTCTCGGTGCCCTGCCGGGAGCTGTTCCTGCGCCAGGACCCTGAATATCGTCAACGAGTCCTCGGACCGGACGATGTTCCCCGCTTGGTGATCGAACCTACCAATGACCCCGGCTGGTCCGCGTTCCTGGGCTCCAGGGGAACCCACCTCGGTCTTGATCATTATGGAGCCTCCGCTCCCGCCGAGGAGCTCGCCGAGGCTTTCGGCTTCACCGCTCCCGCGGTGGTCAAGACTGCGTTGGCAATGCTCCCTCGATGAGGCCGAGAGTCCTCGGAGCTTCCTCGAGGTCCGCGCGGGTGCGAGAGGGACTGCTCTTCCTCTTCCTGTGGGTTGGAGTCGCGGGTGCGAGTGTGCCGAAGCCCGAAATCGAAGTCTTTCGCGTGGACCCTTTGGTGCCGGAGGCCGATGGGAGTACGGTCTTGTCCTGGAAAGTCTTGCACGCCAAGACGGTGAAGATCGTCCCCGGGCTGGGGGTCGTTGCCCCCGTGGGGAGCAAGAAGGTCGTTATTCGCACCTCGACGACGTATACCCTGTACGGCCGCAACGGAGCCCATTTCGCCAAGCTCGAGCTGACCGTGACCCCGGCCCAGTACCGGCCGGTGATACGGCGGTTTCAGGTCGACCGGACCACCGTGGAGACAGGGGAGAGCGCCACGCTCTCCTGGGAGGTCGAACGCAGTGAGGCCGTGCGCCTGGAGCCGGGCCTGGGACAGCGTCTGCTCCAAGGCAGCCTCGTGGTGACGCCCGAGCGCACGACGACCTATACCCTGTTTGCCGGGGAGGTGCGCAGTTCCCTTGAGGTCCGCGTCGTCGAGCCCCCTCCACGCCTGATTTCCTTCTCCACCGGACGAACGTCGGTCGAACGCGGCGCAGAGGTGCGGCTGACCTGGGAAGTACGGGGAGTGAGTACAGTCCGCATCGAGGGAGTGCCCGGCAAGGTGCTTCCAGCGAAGGGGGAGCGAGGAGTCGTGGCCGAGCGCGATACCCAGTTCGTCCTCGTGGCCGAGAACGGTAGCGGTAGGGTCGAGGCCGCGGTCGCGGTCGCCGTGCTTGAACCGTCCCCGGTGATCGAGGAGTTCTCCGCCGACCCCCCGGCCCTGGTGCAGGGCCAGAGCGCCACGGTGCGCTGGAAGGTGAACAATGTCGAGGAGGTCGAACTCGGAGGAGGACTCGGGAAGCGGCCATCCTCCGGGGAGCTGGTGTTGAAATCCGAACGGGACCTGGAGCTCTCCCTGGTGGCCCGCAATGAACGGGGTGAGGTTCGCAGGACCCTGGCCCTCCCGGTCCGGCAGGCTCCTCCGGAGTTTCGCCTTTTCAGAGCCGAACCCCCGGCCATTCTCGAGGGGGGGCAGCTCAAGGTTTCATGGAACGTGGTCAGGGCCGAGTACGTCACCTTCTTCAACCAGGAGGGGAACCAGGTCCGGGAACGGCCTGAGGGGAGTCGCTGGTTCAAGCTCCACCGCTCGTCGTTCTTTGCGCTGACAGCCCACGGCCCCGGTGGAGAGACCACGGTGAAGCTGCCCTTGGAGGTCCTGCCCGGTACTCCGAGGTTGCACGTCGTCAGCACCTTGCTCGACAGTTCTCGGGAGGGGAACGTCGGTCTCGAGCTCGGCGTTCCGACCCGAGTGAGAGTCACCGTGACCAATAATGGCACCGGTCTGGCAACCGGCATCGTCTTGCGACTTCGCAGCGAGGGGAAGGAGGTGGAGACCAGCGCTCCGGAGTCCACGATCGATGAGCTGCTACCCGGGGAACTGGGCAAGGCCGAATTCGAGCTCGTGTTGAAGGTCAATCCGTGCAAGGAAGACGGACCCCAACGCCTGAACGCGGTGCGCCTCAGCCTGTTCGGACGGTACGCGGATGGAGCGGGGACCCCCAGCTTCGAGGGGAATCTCCACGAAGTCAACGAGCTGGTGCTGGAGCCCTGTCTCTCCTTCCTCGCTGGCCGCCCAGAACCCGGTTATCCGCTGCGAGACCTCTATCCCGGCGGAAGGCCGACGGCGGAACGTTTTCGCCCCGGTGAAACGATCATGCTGCGCTTGCACAACACCGGCATTCGTTCTGCCGAGAAGGTCGTGCTCCGGGTCGAACAAGCCCCGGGCTCATCTCCTGCGCTCGTAGGGCTGCCGGTGAGCCTCGAAGTAGGTACTATCGAAGATCGGGGAACCAGGGAACTCCCCCTGCTGAAAACGAAGAACGATCAGCTCTGGCGCGATCGCCGCTTGCAACTGGTGGTCAGGATCGGCTACAGCAATACAGAAGGTCGCCGCTTCGACAGCCTCCGCAACCTGGAACTCGAGCAGGAACGTTGAAGGAGCACAGGCCTTGGCTCGCCCACGCCGCGCAGTGCGGTGTCCATCAACTTCGAGGAGGATCCCATGGACCTGGACATCGGTAAAGAATTGCAAACCATGATCAAGGGGATGCAGGAGATCCGGGGGTATCTTTGACTGGGACGGCAAGCAACGGCGATTGCAGGAGATAGACGCTCTCATCGCAGCGGATTCGTTCTGGAACGATCAGCAGAAAGCCCAGACCATCCTGCGCGAACGCACCAAGCTCAGTGCACCCCTGGCCGAGTGGCAAAGTTTGAACGGCGAGCTGACCGAGCAACTCGAATTCTACGAATTGGCCTCGGGAGAGGCCGATGAGGGGCTCCTCGCCGAACTCGTCAAGAGTACCACCTCGCTGCGGCAACGCTACGAGCAGCTCGAACTGCGATGCATGCTCAGCGGCGACCTCGACGAGAACAGCGCCATCGTGAACATCAATGCCGGGGCAGGTGGTACCGAAGCCTGCGACTGGGCCTCCATGCTCCTACGCATGTACCTGCACTGGGCCGAGGATCGTGGTTTTTCTTCCGACATCCTCGACCAGCTCAATGGCGACGAGGCAGGTATCAAGAATACCACGATCTCGATAGAAGGGCCCTATGCGTACGGCTTCCTCAAGAGCGAGATCGGGATCCACCGGCTAGTGCGCATCTCCCCCTTCGACTCCAATGCCCGGAGACACACCTCCTTCGCTTCGGTCTTCGTCTATCCCCAGGTCAAGGACGACATCGAGGTGGTGATCAATGAGACCGAGTTGCGCATCGATACCTACCGATCCCACGGGGCCGGCGGCCAGCACGTCAATACCACGGATTCCGCGGTGCGCATCACGCATTTGCCCACCGGGATCGTGGTTGCCTGCCAGAATGAGCGTTCCCAGCACAAGAACAAGGCCAGTGCCCTCAAGATCCTCAAGGCCCGCCTCTACGAGCACGAGCTGGTTGAGAGGGAGAAAGAGCGCGATGCCGCCTATGCCCAGAAGAAGGAGATCGCCTGGGGCAGCCAGATCCGCAGTTACGTACTCCAGCCCTACCGGCTGATCAAGGACCACCGTACCCAGTTTGAGGTCGGCGACGTGACCGCGGTCCTCGACGGCCGGCTCGATGGCTTCATGCGCGCCTATCTACTCAGTAACAAGGAGACAAAACGATGACCAAGATCTTCGTCCTCGATACCAACATCCTCCTCCACGATCCCCAGGTGATGTACGGCTTTGCCGACAATGTGGTGATCATCCCCATCGTGGTCATCGAGGAGATCGACAAGTTCAAGAAAGAACTCAGCGAGGTCGGGCGCAATGCGCGCCAGATCTCGAGGGAACTCGATCGGTTGCGCGGCCAGGGCAAGCTCAGCAAGGGGATTCCCCTCCCCAACGGTGGCCAGCTCAGGGTCGAACTCGAGGGCCGCAGCATCTCGCGGGTGCCTTTCATCCTCAAGGTCGACAGCCCCGACAATCGCATTCTGACCATCGCCCTCGCCCTCAAGGAGCGCTTCGAGGACATGCCGGTGATTTTGATCACCAAGGACGTCAACCTGCGGGTCAAGGCCGACTCCCTCGGTCTGATCGCCGAAGACTACGAGGGTTCGAAGGTCGAAATCGACGAACTGTACTCCGGCACCAAAGAATACAAGGTCCCTGGCGACTTGATCGATCGGCTCCATCGCGAGGGGCAAATCCCCTATTCCGAGGAGGCCTTCCCCAACGAATGCTTCCTGGTCCGGGATGAGGTGGTGGAAAGCCACACCGCGGTCGCGCGATACGATGTGGAACGCAAAATCCTCCAGGCGGTCAGGCCGCGAAAGGAACCCCTGTGGGGCATCAGCCCGAGGAACCTCGAACAGACCATGGCGCTGGACCTGTTGCTCAACGATCAGATCCGGCTCGTTACTCTGGTCGGCAAGGCCGGCACGGGCAAGACCTTGATGGCGATGGCAGCCGGCCTCTATGCAACGGTCGATCAGGGCATCTACCAGCGCCTCCTGGTCAGCCGGCCCATCTTCCCCCTGGGTCGGGACATCGGGTACTTGCCCGGGAACGTCGAGGACAAGCTCAAACCCTGGATGCAACCTATTTTCGACAACCTCGAGCTGCTCATGAGCAGCCAGAACCAAGACGGCAAGAAACGCAAGGGTCGCCAACATCCCTACCAGGAGTTGGTCGACATGGGCGTGATCGAGATCGAGCCGCTGACCTATATCCGCGGCCGCAGCATCCCGAATCAGTTCCTCATCGTCGATGAGGCCCAGAACCTGACCCCGCACGAGGTCAAGACCATCCTCACCCGGGTCGGCACCAACACCAAGATCGTGCTCACCGGCGATCCGTACCAGATCGATAACCCCTACGTCGACGCCTCATCCAACGGGTTGTGCCACGTGGTCGAGAAATTCAAGGCAGAACCCCTGGCCGGGCACGTCACTCTGCGCAAGGGAGAACGGTCGAGCCTGGCGGAGAAGGCGGCCAACCTACTCTGACGTTCGAGGAGACCCTGCGATGCACGCTTCTTGGCCGGACCTCGATGCCTCGTTACAGGCGTTGTTGCCGGAGGTACGCGCCCTGCGCAGGACCTTCCACGCCGCTCCCGAACTCTCCCTCCACGAGCACGAGACCCAACGCACCATTCTCGAATACCTCACAGCGCTCGGGCTGACCGAGGTCGGTGCGATTGCCGGGACAGGAGTCAAGGCCGTGGTGCGAGCGAAAACGGGTTCCGGCACCCCTGTGGCCCTGCGTGCGGACATGGATGCCTTGCCCGTGGAAGAGCGCAGCAACGCAGCCTACGCCTCGCGGCGGAAAGGGGTGATGCATGCCTGTGGCCACGACGGGCACATGGCCATGCTGCTCGCCCTGGCGAAATGGTTGACCAGCAACCCCGAGCGGCAACGAGACGATGTCGTCCTCCTGTTCCAACCCGCAGAGGAAGGCTTTGGCGGCGCGGCTCGAATGCTCGCCGAAGGGGGGCTCCGCGATCCCAAGGTCGAGGCCATCTTTGGGTTGCACCTCAACCCCGAGTTACCGGTGGGGCATCTGGGATGTTTGACCGGAGCCATGTTGGCCGCGGTGCATGATTTCGATGTGGTGTTCTCGGGGCGAGGAGGGCACGCTGCCATGCCCCATCATGCTGACGACCTGCTCGCTTGTATCGCCGAGCTGGTGCAAACCCTGCATTTCCTGGTCGCGCGCAGGGTCGATCCCTTTTCCCAGGCGGTCCTGACCATCGGGCGCATCGACGGTTGGGCCGGGCGCAATGTCTTGCCCGAGCGTCTCGCTTTGGAGGGGACCCTCCGTACCAGGGACGATGGGGTGGCGGCGAGCCTCAGGGAATTGCTCTCGGAGACCGTGGACCAGGTTGCCAGGGTCCACGGGGTTCGGGCCGAGTTGCACTGGGTACGCCACTATCCTTCCCTGCGCAACCACCCCGGACTGGTCGGAGGTCTGGCCGAGATGGTCGGGCCGAAGTTGGTCCCGATGACCCCGTTGATGGGTGGAGAAGACTTCGCCTTCTACCAGGCGGAGGTTCCCGGTCTCTTCGTCTTCGTCGGCACTCGCGATGAAACGGCGGGCACTGTGCATCCTCTGCACAGCCCGGGGTTCGATTTCGACGAAGCTGCGTTGTTGACCGGGGTCGCCTTGCTCCGGGACATACTTGTCGGGCGGTGTCACCGGCGATGGTTGGCGGGTTGAGGGTCGTTACGCCGGTGGAGCGGGATTGAGGGTCTGGAATTCCTCGCGCAGCATACCGTAGAGAACCTTGTCGTGGTAGTCCGCACGGTAGCGCCACCCCCTGCGGACCACTCCTTCGCGGGTGAACCCGAGTTTCTCAAGCATGGAAATGGCCGCGCGATTGTTGGCGTTGGTCTCTCCGCCGACGCGTTGGTAGTTCATGTCGCCGAAGACATACCGCAGCCCGGTGAGGAGTGAACTGGTGCCGAGGCCTTTACCCCGGTAAGGGGGGAAGAGGTGGAAGCCGACCAGGCAGGACCGCACGTACTGGTCCATGTCATAGACACCCATGTTGCCGACCAAGGTGCCTTCGAGGTCGCAGATACCCCAATAACGGCTGTTCTCGCCTTCGGCGACGGCCGAATAGATTTTCTCGAACCGTTCTCGTGAGCGCGGGAAGCTGCAGGAAATGGTGTAGAAGTTGACCTCGTCGATATCCCAGTACTTGAACATGATGTCGAAATCACGCGGTTCGAGGGCGCGGATGATCGACGTCGGGCCTTTGATCATGATGGTCCTCGTGGTGAAGGCTCTGTACTGGACGGCATCATAGTCCAGGACTTCGAGAGAAGTAAAGTTCTCTGCGTTCCTCTTCCTCTGACAATGGTAGAGGCGGTACGAGCAGGAAGTAGGGGGGTTAGAAGGTCCTTTGGGCTTTCTGCGCTGCCTCGAGCTGCAACTTGAAGCTATCCAGCCGCAGGGAGAGTTCTTGCACTCGGTTGGGTTCTCGGACCTTGCCGAGGGCCCGTTCGAGGAATTCGATGGTGTCCTGATAATACTTGACCGTATTGGTGAGAGAGAGTTCGAGAGCTTGGTCGACGCGTTCACGCAAACGGGTGATGTCCTGGTCGACGGAGTGCTTGTGCATCGGATCGTCGCTATGCTGCCCGTTGCGCTGGTGGTGCCGGATCTGTCGGTTGATCAGACCGAGTTCTCGTTTGAGTGCCTCATTGGCCTGCTGGTAATCCTGTTCCATGCGTAGGAGTACCGCGGCCACCTCGGTTGCATCATAGTTCACGGGTTCGTCGGCGAAGCTTATCTCAGCCAGGCTTGCTTGGACGGGTGGGGCAGTAGGTCCAGGGATGGGTTGCTCGAGCAGGTAGGAGGTTGTCCCGTCGGGAACCTGCGTAGTCGGAGCAGCGGGTTGTCCTGGAGCGATCGCCGTGCTCTCCTCGCTCGGGTCGAGCTCGGTCTGACCATCGGCAGAAAGGGTCGGGGTCTCAGAGGGGTGTGCCGGCTGTTCTTGGGACGGTCTTCGCACCACCGAAAGAGGAGGAAGGATGGCAGGGGAGGGATGTACCTGGACCTCGGTCCGGGGCACTCGGAGTTCGAGGAACTCGAAGGCCAGGGAACCGCTGAGAAGAGCGGTGAGCAACAACATGCCGGTGAGCACCCCCGCGGCATACGGAGCATAGGGCGAGGAAGGTGTCGGGAGAGGCTGAGGATTGTCGCGAGGAGCTTCCTCGGGCCGGAAGAGTGATCCCCCCGGCGCGCGCTCTTCGAGCCCGGCATGAGACAGCTCGAGGTTGATGCCGGGTTGGGCAAGGTTCGCGACCAAGGTCTTTGCCTGCGCGGGAGAGAGATCGGAGAGCAGGGCGGCGGGTAAGCGTTCCAGGCGTTTGACCAAGGCCGAAAAAGAGGGTTGAGCCCCGTCCCCGAGCAGGGCCAGGGTTTGTTTGACCAAGGCATGTTTGAGCGCTTCGGATTCGAGGTTGGCCACCACCAAGGTCACGCTCAGACGGAGCCCACAGTAACGGCAACGCCTGGCATTCATGGGGATCTGTTCGCCGCAACTGGGGCAGGCGAAGCGGCGTGGAGCATCGAGGTGAGCGTGCATGGAGCCTCCGTCCGAGTCCGGGGAGCGCGAAGAAGCAACCATTGTAGAGAGCCGGTCGAGGAAAGGCAAATGAGAAGACAGGTTGCCCGGATCGAACGCTCGTACGTCCTCCCAGCACGTAGGGGATAGGGGGTCAATCGTGAGGGACCTTGGCCGGGGAGAGGCCTCGGCGCAAGGTCTGGTAGAGGTTCCCGAGGTCCACGCCCACCACGTAGAAGCACGGCAGGATGAGCAGGGTGATCACGGTGGCGAAGAGAATGCCGAAGCCGAGGGACAGGGCCATGGGTATGAGGAAGCGCGCCGCGCGTTCGGTTTCGAAGATCATGGGCGCCAGGCCGCCGAAGGTGGTTACTGTGGTCAGCAGGATCGGGCGGAAACGTTGCACCGCCGCGCGGACGATGGCCTCGGCCGGGGAGAGCCCCTGTTCGGCCTGCAGCCGGTTGCAGGTGTCGATCATCACAAGGGAGTCGTTGACCACCACCCCTGACAAGGCGACGATGCCGAAGATGCCGGGGATGGAGAGGTCGTAGCTCATGAGCAGGTGGCCGAGCAGCGCGCCGACCACGCCGAAGGGGATGCTGAGCATGACCGTGAGCGGTTGCCAATAACTGCGGAACGGTATGGCGAGCATGGCGTAGATGGCGAGCACGGCCAGGAAGAAGCCGTAGCGCAGACTTCCCAGGCTCTCGCGCATGTCGGCCTGGTGCCCCTCGAAGCTCGCGCTGAGACCGGGATATTTCCCGAGGAGTTCGGGTAGCACGACCTGGCGGAGGTCGAGTAGGATCTCTCCAGCCAGACTGCGCGGGGTGACATCGGCAGAGACCTGGACGACCCGTCGGCCGTTCTTGCGATCGATGGTCTTGAAGGCACGACCGCGTTTGACCTCTGCGATCTCGCGCAGGGGGACGAAGGTGCCGCTCGAGGTCCGGATCATCAAGGTCTCCAGGAGGTGTTCGGACCTCCGCTCGGCCTCGGGCAGGCGGACCATAACCTTGATTTCGTTGCGGCCGCGTTGTTGGCGCAGGGCTTCGGCGCCGTAGATAGCGCTCCGTACCTGCCGGGCGACGTCGCTGGCGTTGAGCCCGAGACTCTTGCCCAGAGACGTCAGCGCGAGGTCGAATTGTTCCTTGCCGGGTTGGAAACCGTCATCGAGGTCCTTGACCTTGGCATAGCCGCCGAGGATGCCCGCCAACTCACTGCTCGCTCGCTCGAGGAGTTCGAGGTCGCGGTGCGAGAGTTCGACCGTGATCGGACGCCCCCGGCCGCCGGGGCCGCCGCTGTCCGAGACGAAGCGCAGGGTTTCTACGCCGGGGAGCTCTCCGACGGCTTCCCGCCAAGCTTGCGTGAAGGCCTCGGTGCTGAGGATCTTGTCGCGGATCTCGGGGGGGGCGAGCTCGGCCCGGATGCGCCCGCTGTGGCTGCCCCCGCGGCCATAATCGGCGAGGATCTGGGTCACGAGTTCCGGGTGGCCGGTGCCGTCGATCACCCGGTGTAAGCCGGCCAGGAGCTGTTCCATGACGGCCGCGGTTTTCTCGATCGGTGCGCCGTAGGGCAGGACGACGACGACCTCGGACGTATCGGAGTCGACTTGGGGCATGAGTTGGAAGCCGAGCCGGCCGCTCAGGGTGTAGGTGAGGACGAGGAGGAGCAGACTCACTGCCACGGCCAGGGTGAGGTACCGTGCCCCGAGCAAGGTGCGCAGGAAGGGTTGGTACGAAGTATCGACCCAGCATAGGAAGGCGGTGCTGAAGCGTTGTTGGCTCCGGTAGAGGGGCGCGAAAAAGCCTTGGGGCTCCCGCCGGGAGAGATGGCTGAGGTGCGAGGGGAGGATGAAGATGCTCTCGAACAGGGACACGGCGAAGACGGTGCAGACCACGAGGGGGATCATGGCGTAGATCTTCCCCATGTGGCCGGGGATGAAGGAGATCGGCAGGAAGGTGACGATGTTGGTGAGCACGCTGAAGATGACCGGGGATGAGACCTCGCCGGCGCCCTTGACGGCGGCTTCGAGGAGTCCCAGCCCCTGTTGGCGGTACTGGTAGACGTTCTCACCGACGACGATGGCGTCGTCGACCACGATGCCGAGGGCGACGATGAAGGCGAACATGGACATCATGTTGATGGTCACGTCCATGGCCGGCAGGAAGAGGAAGGCCCCGAGGAAGGAGATGGGGATGCCCATCATCACCCAGAAGGCCAGGCGGATCTCGAGGAACAGGCCGAGCAGGATGAGTACCAGGGCCAGTCCGAACAACCCGTTCTTGACCATGAGCAGCATGCGCTGCCCGTAGTACACGGACCGGTCGTCGGTCAGGGTGACGGTGAGCCCGGCGGGCAGGTCGTGGCCGATCGTCTCGAGTTCAGCGCGAACGGCGTCGGCCACCTCCATGGGGGTCTGGTCGCCGACCCGATAGACTTCCAGCATGACCGCGGGTTCGCCGTTGAAGGTGGCATAACGGTCGACGTCCTCGAAGCTGTCGGTGATCGTCGCGAGTTGTCCGAGCTTGATCTCGCTGCCCGTGCTCGAGGTCACCACCGGCACCTCGGCGAACTCCCGGCCGAAGAAGCGACGTTCCTTGATGCGTACCAGGACCTCGCCCTTGGGGGTTTTCAGGCCTCCGCTCGGCAGGTCCACGGATTCTTTGCGCAGGAGGGCGGCGAGCTCATCGAGGCGCAGGCCGTAGCGGCGCAGGTGCTGCTCGGGGATCTCGATTCCGATCTCCAGAGGAGGAATGCCCTCGAGCTCGACCTGGGTTATCGAGGGGTTCTGCAACAAGAGGTCCCGGGTCTGTTCGGCGGCTTGGTGCAGGGTGACCGGGTCCGCGGGCCCGTGCAGGACCATGGTGAGCACCGCTCGTTTGCGCGTGGAGACGCTGACCCGGGGTTCCTCGGCATCCTCGGGGAAGGTCCTGATCCGGTCGATCTCGGCCTTGATGTCCTGGGCCACCCGCTGCAGATCCGATCCCTCGCTCAGTTCGGCGCTGACCACCCCGCCACCCTCGCTCGCCACCGAGGTCAGTTCGGCGATCTCTTCGAAGCCGGAGACGGCTTCCTCGATGGAGAGGAGGATGCCTTCCTCGACCTCCTGCGGACTGGCGCCCGGGTAAGACATGGAGACGGTCACCATGTCGAGGGCCAGATCGGGGAAGAGCTCTTGTTTGATCGTCGACAGGGAGACGAAGCCACCTATCAGGAAAACCACCATCAGGATGTTGGCAGCTACGCCGTGCCCGGCCATCCAGGCGACCGGACCGCGTGGTTCAGTCGGTAGGGCGTTCATGTCCGGTCCTTTGCTTCTTCTTGCCCTGCATGGGCTCCTGCGGCGCAACCCCGGCGGGAGGGGTGGGGGCGTCGTCCATGCTGCGCAGGAGCATCCCCTGGGTCACGGCGCCGAGGTCGCTGGTGATGAGCCGTTCGCCGGGTTCGACCCCAGCGTCGAGGTACAGGAACTCCTCGCTCTCCCAGACAATGGAAGGGGAACGGAGGTCGAGCGTGTTCCCGGCCGTGAGTACCCAGATGTGGCGACCTTCGCGCAGGGCGCCGCGCGGGATCTTCCGGATCCCGGAGAGCAGAACACCTTGCAACTCCGCGGCGACGAAGGAACCGAGGATCAAGGGACGTCTCCGCTCCGTCTGATGACGCAGATGGAGGGGGTCGTCGACCTCGACCAGGATGCGAGCCATGCGGCCGTGCGGTTCGAGGTCGGTGAGGAGACGCAAGACGCGGCCTTCCCGGGTTCCCTCCGACCCCCACGCCGGTTCGTGGCGCAGGACCACGGCCGAGCCGTGCTTGCAGTTATAGTCTGGGATCTCCAGCCAGCGCAGGGTGTCCACGGGGACGTTCAACTCGACCCAGTAGCGGTCGGTATTGACCAGCGAGCAGAGGCGGGTGCCGATGCCGACGTAACTGCCGAGGTCTACCTCCCGCGTCTGCAGAGCCGCGTTGAAGGGGGCGGTGATCGAGGTGCGTTGGAGGTCGAGCCGAGCCTTCGACAGGGCCGTTTCGGCCGCCTTGACCAGGGCCTCGGCTTTGTTGAGTTGGGGTTGGCGCAAGATGAAAGCTCGTTCTTCTGCGCTGGGTTCCGTGGTCAAGAGCTTGACCTCTTGTTGGGCTACGCTCTGTTGTCCGAGTTCCTGGACCAATTCGGAGCGGACTTTCTCGAGTTCGCTCTCGCGCTGACGTACCGCCAAGTCGTAATCCGCGCTGTCTATGCGCACGAGCTGTTCTCCGGCTTTGATCTGGGCGCCGGGAACGAACTTCGGGTGGATCCAGAGTACTTTCCCGCTCACCTGGGTAGCCAAGACAATGTGACGGGCCGGAACCACCGTACCCATGGCCGAGATGACGATCCGCTCGTCACCCGCGCTCACGGTCGAGGTCCGGACCAACCGAGGGCTGGGAGGCGGCGATTGGCGTTTGACCTGGGGACGATGGGTCATCCAATACCCTGCGAGGATCCCGGAAAGGGTTAGGACCAGAACGAGGATCGAAGCCTGGGCGAGGTGGCGGCGACGTCTACCGGGAGAGGAAGGGTCGGTATCGGGACTGCGTCGCTCGCGGCCGTCGAGGGATACTGGCATCGGGGAACTCCTACTCTGTGCCGCCGGACTCGGGCGGAGTCGGCGCAGGGTCGTTGGATACCGAAGGAGGCAGAGGGCCGGCCAGGACTCGGTGCAGCGCAAGGCGGTAGTCGAGAGCTTCTCGTCTGGCTCTCAACAGTGTGCGTCGCAAGCGCTGATCCTCGAGGAGGGTCATGAGGTAACGGGTGAAATCCAGGGCCCCCTTGCTGTAGCTCGAGAAGGTTTGGGTCGTGGCCTGTTCCGAGAGGGTGAGCTGGCGCTCAAGGCTCTGGACGTAGAGTACCTGTTGACGTTCTCTGACCAGGGCATCGGCGACCTCTCGGAGAGCGCGCAGATAGGTGTGCCGGTAGGTGGCAGCGAGCTCGTCGAGGCGGGCCCGGCGCAACTCCACCTCGGCCGTGCGTCGGTTGCCGTCCAGGAGCGGTGCGGTAAGGTTGGCGAGGAGATTGGCCAGCCAGTTGTCGAACAGGTCGGCCAAGGCCTCGGTCGTGGTCTCTGCCTTGGCAACGAGGCTCAAGCGGGGATAGCGGTCGGCGAGGGCAGCCGAGAGCCGGGCGTCTCCCGCTTCGACCCGATGGAGGGCCGCTCGAAGATCTGGCCGGGCGAGTATAGTCTCGAGGTAGGTACCGAGGGGCAGGGGCGGCAACGATGGAACCGACCCGGGCAAGGTGAGGTCTTCGGGCGGCGAGGGCACCTCAGGCAGGGTTCCGGTGAGGAGGGCGAGTACATTGGTCTGGAGTTCGAGCGAGGTCTCGACCTGCAGCCGCTCTCCGGCCAGCGCCTCGACGAGTTGCCGCTGTTGGAGCACGTCGATGACCGAGATTTGCCCGCTGCGGAAGCGCGCTTCGATGATGGCGAGGACGTGCGTGTTGGTAGCGAGTTGTCCGGCCAGTAGGGTCCTTTGTCCGAGCTGCTCGACCAGTCCGAACCAGGCCGTGGCCGTTTCCGCGGCGAGCGTGATCAAGGCGGTACGCAGGTCTTCCCGGCTGGCCTCGGCCTCGAGGCGGTCCGCTGCCTGTTCGGCCTCCAGCCTGCCCCAGAGGTCGAGCTCGTAGCTCGCACTCAACCCGAGGGTGAGGCTCCGGGTGGTGCTCGGACCGCCGACAGGGCCATCGCGCAGGCCCAGGGAGGCTCCAACGGAGGCGTCGAGGGTTGGGAGGTCGGTCGCTCCGCTCTTCCTCGCGACGGCTCGGGCCTGGGTCAATTTCGCCGCCATGGCGAGGAGACTGGGATTGTGTTGGAAGGCTCGCGCCACCTGTGCTTCGAGGTTGGGATCGCCGAGGTCTGCCCAGAAAGGATACACGGTATCGGCCACGGTGGCTGGGACCTGAGGTAGGGCTCTCTCTAAAATCTCTGAGCCTGCCTTGCCGCGAACGGCGCAGGCCCCGACGAGGCAGAGCAGGACGAGTCCCGGGAAGAGGAAGCCGGTCGATCTGGAAGTACAAGAGGGTTGGTCGGGATGTGGGACGACGATCATCATCTGGGTGCGGTGTCTTGGCCGTGCGGGGATGATAGGCGTCAATACGGCCGAGGACAAGCCTTTTCGCCTTCGCCTGCCTGTCGGATAGTGGTTGCATCTCACGCGTTCCTATGTATACTCCCTGCCGCGGCACAACAGTCACCATCAGTTCGAGAGCGTACTATGGCCACCACGATCGCGATGTTCTCGCCGGCTCCGGGTTCTCCTTCCAAACCCCTGGCAGCGATGTTGTTGGTCTTGCCTCTGGCCCTGCTCCTCGCCTGCTCCGGGGGGAAGAAGAACCAAACCCCGACCGAGTTGCCCTTCTTCGACGAGGAGAACCCACGCACCCTCGAGGTCGTCGAGGGCGGATCGGTCAGCCTGGAAGCGCGCTTCACGGTGCCGGAGGTCTTCGATGCGACCATGGATCCTCCGCAGATCCTTCCCATCGGCACCGATGGAAACGGGATCGAGGGTCTCACCACTGTCTTCACCGTCGAAGACGGGGTAGCGAAGTTGGACCTCGAGGCCGATCACACCGCGGCCGGAACCTATAAGATCGTCTTCACCCTCGTTGCGGTCCTCGATCCCGAGAAAGACCGCGAACCCGCCTTCGAACCGATCACCCATGCGGTGACCCTCAAGGTCGTCAACCGCAATCGTGGCAAACTGGCCTTCGAACAGGAGGACGGAGAGTACACGGTGCGCATGGGCCAGCGTTTCAAGCTCGACCTCTCCCTGAAGCTCGCTCCGAACGATCTGGGGAAGATCAAGCTGGGCTCCGTGACCCCGCACACCTCCAATGTCGAATTGCGCGGTCTTGACGGCGGGAAGGCGACGCTGATCTTCGTTCCCGGCGCGGGGGACGAAGATCGCCGCTATACCGTAGTGCTCCTCGGGTACGACGAGAAGGACACCTCTGAACCGCTGACCCTCGTCTTGCACGTGTATTCCGAGAACAAGGTCCCCCAGGTCTTCAAACTCGGCGCCAGGACCGAGGTGCAGGTGGGCAGCGTCGTCAAGCTCCCGGTCGAGGCAGTGGACACCGAGAACGATGCCGTCGAGTTCGAGCTGCTGGGCTTCGAGTCCATCCCCGGGGCCACGGTCGAGTACGACGAGGACGGCCGGGGCACCATCACCCTCGCACCGCCCAAGGGGTCCTGCGGAGAGTTTCCCCTGACCGTGAGAGCCAAGGACGCCTTCACCCCCGAGACTGCCGACGAGGGCAACACGACGACCACCACGGTGGCCATCGTGTCCTCAAAACCCAGTTTCGAGGGCGCCGCTCCGGCCGACTTCTCCATTTTTAACTTGCAATACACCAGCCTGGAATTCTCGGTCGTCGACCAGGATTTCGAACGCGCTGCCGAACAGCTCGAGTTCTCCGTCGAGTCCACGCCCGCCCTGGCCACGGCCGAGGATACCGAGAAAACCTCCTATCGGTTGGAGCGGGTAGGGGATGAGGGTGTCAACCTGCGACTCCACGCGGGGGACACCGACGACAACGTGACCTACCAAGTCAGTCTGGTCGCCACCGATGCCTGCGGTCTGGAGGTGAACGCCTCCTTCGGGTTGACCATCCTGCCCAACACCTTGCCCAGCGTGTCCTTGACCGGAGCGAGCCGGGCCGAGGAAGACGGGGGGAGCGAAAATGTGTTGGCCCAGTACCAGGCCGATCGGCGCTTCACCGCGATCGAGAACCAGACCCTGGTGGTTTCTTTCGATTTCGATGACCTCGATCCGCTCGACAAGGGCAACCTGACCTCCTCGATGGCCTATCGTTTCGCCGAAGCAGAACAATGGAAAGACAATGTTGCCACACTGGGAGCGAGCTACAGTCAGGTCGAGAGGCGTTTCACCTTCGCCCCTCCTTATTCCCTGGTCACTCGCGAGCAGCGGACGAAGGAGGTTTTCTTCCGTTTGGCGGTGAGCGATCATCCCGGTATTGCCCAGTACTTGACCTTCTCGGTGCGGATCAGCGACAGCAACGGTCCACCCAAGTTCACGGCGCCGATCACCAGTGCCTTCACCGTGAATTACGGCGACGACCCTCCCCTGCTGGTCAACCTCGAGTTGCTCGACGTGGATGGGGACCTTATCGACCTCGCGGTCGAGCGGGTCGTGCACAGCGAGCTCTTGCCCGGGGGGCAGGAAGTCGAACAGGAAATAGAAGATCCGGCCGAGTTGTTCGGCGCTTCGCTGCTCACCAAGACCGACCAGAAGGGCAACGCATGGCGGTTGAGCTTCCTCCCCATCTATGGAGTGCACAAGCTCGGGCTGTACCGGTTCCATCTCGTGGCCACCGATCGAGCTCAAGGGACGGTGTCGGGTTTCGTCCCTAAGACCTCGAGCCGCGTCCTCGAGGTCCGGGTCACCAACGAGAACAAACCCCCGGTGCTCGCGATGGTCGAGGTCAAGGTCGACGGTCAAAGAGTCGAGCAGCCCCTGTCCCACCTCGTCGTCGCCGAGAACCACACGCTCACCGTCCGGTTCGAAGCCAGCGATCCCAACGGCCCGGACCAGGTCTTCACGTACAAGGTCGTGGATAGCCCCAGCGGCGGGAAGATCACCAACGACGGGGTCTATACCTTCACCCCGACGTACGTCCAACAGACCAGGACCGAGCAGGAGTATTACCAGCCGACCTTCGTGGTCCAGGACCAATCCGGTTTCGAGAGCAATCTGCTCCTGGCCGCGATCGAGGTCCAGGACGTGAACCGTCGGCCAGTCTTCCGTGCCATCGGAGCCACGCCGGTGACCGATGATTTCACCACGGTCGCCATGGAAGGCAACGCGGACATCGACCGATTCGAAGTCGACGACGATGCGCTCCAGCGCTTGACCTTGGTCGCCGAGGATCTCGATGGAGATGTCGTCCGGTATGCCATCCCGGCCAACGATGCGCTCAACCGGCTCCGCCAGAGCCTGCCTTCTTTCCCTGATCCGACCAAGGGAGAGTTGGTCTTCCTGCCCGGAGAAGGGGATGCCGGGAGCGAGTTCGCCGTCAACGTCTATGCCTGTGATGTCGACACGCCGACCCAGGAAGGTGAACATTGCTCCGTGTTCCGCATGGTTGTCTACGTCAACAACCTGACCTTCCTCTCCTTCCCCCGCTTCCCGGTCGGTGCGGGGGTCTCCAAGCTCGTCAGCGCCACGATCGACACCGACGGCGAGCCCGATCTGGTGGTCGGGAGCACGGATGCCAATACCATCGGCGTGCTCCTGAACATCGTGCCCGAACCGGCGAAATATGCCCCGGTGGTCGAATACGAACTCCCCGGCAGCCGAGATCTCGGCAGTGTGTCCGGGTTGTGCGCGGCTCCCTTCGTCCAACGCGAGGAGGGCTCGTTCGATGATATTCTGGTGGCCAGCAGGGGGAAATTGTATTTCTTCGAGAACCTTGCCGGGGCCGAGCTGGACGTGGCCTTGCCGATCGAGAACTCCACTCGGGTCTTCGCCATCGCCTGCGGCCTGATCAACGCCGACGATCATCCCGACGTGCTCGCGACGCAGGACGGCGGGGAGGACTTGCTCTTCTACCTCGGAGATGGTCAAGGGCACTTCACCGAATACGCCGGACAGTTCTCGCTCGGGCAGGAAGCTCGGGCGCTGAGTCTTTTTGATATCGATGCCGACGGTCGGGTCGATCTCCTGGCCACGGCCAATACCAAGAACGATACCAGTACCGTGGTTTCCCTGCGGCGGGCCAGTAGGCCTGAGACCGGCATACCCTCCATCCGGGCTGCCGAGGGTGATCATGTCCTGCTCGAGCTCCTCGAACCGGGACTTCCCACCGGAGATGTCCCGCGCGACGTGGCTATCGACGACCTCGACCTCGATGGACTTCCCGACCTCGTGATCAGCAATGCCGGTAATGACACCGTCAGCGTCTTCCTCGCCGAACCCGCCGGGGACGGCAGCTTTCTGTACGGTGACCGCAAGGAGACCTATACGGTGGGGAACTTCCCCACGGCCCTGGCCCTGGTCGATCTCGATGGAGATCCTTTCTGGTTCCAGGACGATCACCTGACCGCGGTGAAGTACCTGCCCGGAGCAGGAGAACGCTTTGCCCTGGGCACGATTTACGGCTACAGCGCCACCCTCGACGGTGGGGTCTCTTTCCTGCGCGAGAATCCGCAGTACTGTTCGGCCCTTGGCAGCAAGGTCAACGCGATAGGGCATGTCCAAGAGGACATCGGAACCACCCTCGGCGTGGCCACGGTCAATGGCCTGTGCATGATCCAAGAGCGCAGCAATGCCCGGCTGATCAAAAACGTGGTCCTGGAATACGACCACGATGATGACCCCGAGACCCTGCCCGAGCGCCTGACCTCGGCGGTCAACGACCTCGTCTTCCTCGGGGCAGGCGAGCGCCTCGTCCTGGCGACCGAAGAAGGCCTGCTGACCTCGAACGACGGTGGCCTCACGTTCGAACTCTTGAAGGATGAGGGGGACGGCTCGGTGTTCAAGAGCAATGTCCTCACCTCTCTCGACTTTCTCGAGGTCGATGCCGGCACTGCCGAAGCACGGACACAGCTCCTCGTGGGCACCAAGCTCGGTGTGTATCTCGCCCCCGATTTCCCAGGTCCCTTCACCGAGATCCTGGCCACGGTCAACAACACCCTGCCCGACAACGAGATCCACACGGTGGCCTTCGACCCGAGCGATGCCACGGGCAAGACCTTCTGGGTAGGGACCTTCAAGGGACTCGCCCGCACCACCAACGGTGGGCTCGCCTTCACCGTCCCGGTGCGCAACGAGAATGTGCTCGCCCTCGACGTCCTACCGGGTCCGACCCCGGCCGAGAACCGTATCCTTGTCGCGACCTTACAGATCCCGACCGGGCAGACCGTACCCCAGGCCGGTTACCTCCTGTCCACGGACAATGGCGTGACGTTTACGAAGAAGGTCCTCACCGCCGCGGGACTCACCCCCGCGAACCACGTTATCAACGACGTCGCCTTCGATCCCCAGGGAGGAGGCGAGAATTTCTTCCTGGCGACCACGAGAGGAGGGTTCCTGACCCACGACGCAGGGGTGACTTTCCAGGCCTTCAAGGCCGATCGTCGGCCCGAGATCGCGGTGACCAACCAGCTCGGTGGCAATATTTCCATCCTGCTCAACAACGGGGATGGGACCTACAATCGCAGACGGCAGATACAGTTGGTCGGAGGGCGGAACCCTGCCGATGTGGTGGGGGTGAACTTCGACCGGAAGACCGAGCTCGGCATCCACAAGAACGACCTCGCCGTCGTCGATGCCAATGGCAACCAGGTCATTCTGCTCGAGAACAAGGGTGGAGGGGTCTTCCCCGCTGCCGCGAATTACCTCGCCGGGCCGCATCCCTTATGCATGGACGTGGTCGACATGGATCCCACCGATGGGGAGAACGACTGGGATATCTTGATAGGCAATGGCGGCAGTGGTGAGGAACAGCCCTATCTGACCCTGCTCATGAACAACGGCGACAGCACCTTCGAACGCTTCCTGCTCGACTATCGCTGTCCGCAACTGGTCAACAACACGGTGCGCAGTGTCGCTTGCCAACAGGGTATCAACGACCTCGTGGTGGGGAACTTCGACCATACCGGGACCAATGACGTGGTCTTGGTCAGCACGGCCCTCAACTATGTCACCGTCCTGTACAACCTCTTCCTTAAAATCGACCTCGGTACCACCGACGTGATCCAAGTGATCGAGGAACCCTTAGAGGACGTCGTACGAGAGAGGGTGGTGGCCAACCTCCCGGATCTCGAGGTGCCCACGCCCCAGATCATCGGCCTATCGCCGACCAAGCTCCAGGCCTGGGACTACAACCAGGACGGTTGGGATGATCTCGCGGTGCTGTACGAAGACAGCAACAAAGTGACCGTGCTGCTCAACCGGCAGGGCACTTTTTCCGCAGCGGAAGCAGATCAGGTCCAGATCAGCGCTCCGGCCACGGCCTATCCGGTGGATTTCTTCGTCGGCGACGTTATCGGCACTGTCCATCGCGACGTGGTCCTCCTCAGCGCCAACCTCAATCAAGCATTGATCTACGAGAACCTCTATCCCAACGGCTTCTCGACGACGCCTCGCGTCCTGGCCACCGGCAGTTTCCCGGTCGCCATCCGCGGTGCCAACCTCAATCCCGAGGTCGATGACCTGATCGACCTCGTGGTGAGCAATTCCAACGACAACACCCTCTCGGTGTTCAAGAACGGTTCCGGAGGGAGCAAGGGGAGCTTCCAGGACCCGAACCTCATTCCAACGGGACGGTATCCGGGGGCCTTCACCCTGATCGACATCGATCCCACCAACACCACGGATGCGGTCAAGAATGGTCCGGACATCCTGGCCTTGAACCGCGACGACGACAGCGTTTCGATCTTCTTGAACCAGGCCGGCGACGGGCGTTTCATCCCCTTCCTGAATCTGCTCGCAGGGAACAACCCCATTGATATCGAGGTCCGCGACATCGACGGCGACGGCACCATCACCGACGATCCGGCGACCACCAAGTACGATCGCGACCTCATCGTACTCAACGAGAACACCGACAACATCTCCATCCTGTACAATCTCGAGGTGGCCACCCCTGCGGTCGAGGAAGGGGTCATCGCGGGGCCACTCAGCCTCAACCTCATCTTCAACAGCCACGAGGCCACGACAGAGGGAGAAGTGATAGCCCTGCAAGACGACGACCTCGTGAGCCTCAAGTTCTTGCTCAAGGGGGGGACTCTCGGGGAGGGCTTCGACGTGGTCGCCTCCTACCGGCCCGATCCCCAGGCTCCTTGGCAAGAGCAACTCCCGGCGTATGCCTTGTTCGACAAGGCCAAGCTCGGCTTCACGTTCGATCTCTCCAATACCATCTATCGCGAGTGCGACCCGGTCCACAACTTCGAGTTCCGCTTCCAACTCATCGAGGCAGGGGTCGCGATCCGCGACGAGCGACGCTACCTACTGGCCGTGACCCGCGAGTTCGAGGGTCCGGTCATCGGCAACGTGCTCGCTGGCCGGGTCTATCTCGGGGAAGCCCCCCGGGATGTGCCGCTCGTGGCCTATGATCCGGACTACTGCAATGAGACCGAGCTGGCGGTCGAGATTCCAACGGCTCTCGTCGGTGTGGTCAGCTTCAACCCGGTCACCTCCGTGCTGCACCTGGATACCACCGTATTGCCGGTCAACGCCGGGAGTTACGATCTTACCGCCGATGCCTGTGAAGTATCCGAGGAGAACGACTGCACTCAGGTGATCCTCACCTTGGTCCTTGATGATGCTCTACCCCCGGGACCGATCACAATTTCCCTCGTCAACGATGGTATGGCCGTCACCGCCGGTGAGCACCTCACGATCGGCAACCGCACCGCGTTGCTCGTCGACGTCGCCATTGCCAGCGAACTGCCCTTGGTGACCTGCGGAGTCGAGGGCCTCGAAGACTATTTCACGCCGGTCTGTGACGGTAGCTCGAACGCGCACGAGGCTACGTTCCTGTTCGAGTACTTAGAGTATCGTCGTATTTTCCTCGCCGGCGAAGAACAGGTGTATCCGCTCAATTTCTATGCCGTCGACACGAGCGGTCGGATAGCCACCGTGCCGCTCACCTGGAGCATCGAGAAACAGGAACTGCCCTATTGGCAGAACCCCTTCGTCGGAGTGGTGCAGACGACCATGGGTCAACGCGTGGCCTTTGATCTGACCTTCGTCGACGACGACAACGACCCGATCATCTTTGGTTGCACGGTGGCGACCAATGGCGGGGATGCGGAGCCCTGCGGCGACGCGCCGCAGTTCGAGTTCGAACCGGACGTCTTCTCCGGACCCCAACCCACGACGCTGCGCTCGTTCGGTTTCGAATACCTGCCGACCGTGGCGCACATCGGCAATACCTACCAGTTCTCCATCGAGACCAGCGATGCAGATAATCCCGTGCCGGCGGTCTCGACCTTCACCGTGACGGTCCGTAACCAGGTTCCCCAACTCTTCGCGGATATCCTGACCGGTCAGGATCAGTACGCCTCAGGGATCGATGGTATTGCCTTCGCCCTGGACTTCTACCCCCAAGACCTCCTGCGGCTGCGCTTCCGCTATGTCGATCCCGAGACCCCTCTCCTGGAGCTGGGCCGTCTGAGTTGCACCGTGGTCGAGAGCGGGCTCCCCTGCGCCGATCGTCCGGGTACCCAAGTCTATCTCGGGGATGCCTATTTCGAACTGGGTTTCGGTTTCGATGCCGCTCGGATCAAGCAATCGAATGACGTTCGAGTGACCGTCCAAGACGTACACGGCGCGGAAGCAGCGCTCACCTTCCGCGTCAACTACCGTAATACTCTTCCTGCTCTCACCATACTCCCCGAGCTCGACCCCAATGATCACGACGGTTCGGCTGCCACGGTGAACATCGGCGAGCAGTATCGCATGAAGGTGCTCAGCTCGGACGAGGATCAACCCGCCCTGCCGGACCTGTATTGCGTGGAGTCCAGCGAGGAACTCGATTGCACCTCGCCTGCCTTGCAGTATCTTTTCCCGTGCGAGTACCCGGGCACCACCGAGATGCTGCACGACCGCGTCGAGCGGGTCACCACCTTCGCGCCGACCCTGGCCAACGTGCGGAGTAAGTTCAATTTCTACTACAAGGTCGTCGACCTGTATGGCGATTCGTCCTGCAGGCGGCACCAGGTCTATTTGACCCGGGCCAACAAGGCGCCGCTGATCACCGGAGTGCGTTGCAACGTGGCCCCGGTCGAGGGGGTGTACACCATTACCGAGAGCCGGCCCGACCAAGTCCTCAATTGCAGCCTCTCAGCCAGCGATCCCAACGGGGACCTCCTGACTTTCGTCGGCGTCAATCTGCCGGCCAATACGACCTTGGACCCGCAGAACGGCAACCTGACCTTTGCCCCGGATTTCTTCCAGGGCGGGCATTTCGACCTGCGGCTGCGCGTGACTGATCCGCTCGGTTTGGTCAGCCCGAACTTCGTCCTTCCGGTGACCGTTCTGGAGAACAACCAGCGACCGATCTTCCAGACCTTCGAGGGGCAGTCCCTCACCGACGAGCTCGCCACCGAAGAACTCGACCAGGAACTCGGCGTGCATTTCACCATGCTCCCCGGGGAACGTCGCACCTGGGCCATCGATTTCTATGATCTCGACGGGGACGTAGTCCTGTGCGAACGCGAGGATGGGCGCACCTATCCCTTGGGACTCACCTTCACGACAGACCAGAACCGTTGTCTGGTCGATCTGCTGGCCGACGAAGCCGATCGCGGCAAGCGTTTTGACCTCCGTGTCGTCGTGGTCGAAACCAATCTTGGGAAGCGTTCCTGGCTGGAATTCCCCCTCATCATCAACTCGGTGTCCTACCAGGTCGTCCCGACCCTGGAGCTCGGCTTCCTTCCCGCTGCCGTGCATGCGGGGGATCTCAATGCCGATGGACGGGCCGATCTCCTGGTGCTCGCCAGGGATGTCAAAGAGTTCGCGGGGTTCATGAACCAGAGTCCCCAGACTCCGTATCTCCTCCGGACGCTCTATCCCGCGGCCCACCTGATCACCGCGAGTTGCCTGGCCGACTTCAACAATGACGGGGTCACCGACCTCGCCTACGTCACCGATGAAACGAACGAACTCGGGGTCGTACTCAACTCCAGTGTCACCCCCGGTGTATTCCAGGGGACGCCCCGCCTCTATCCCATCCCGCTGGGACCCAAGGCCCTGGTGTGCGGCGAATTGGGTGAAGATCGCCAACAGGACGGCTCCCTGGCCTTCAACGACTCCGATATCGTCATCGCGGCCAAGAACGGCAGCGCGCTCCAGACCTTCTCCAACATCAACGGCACCGGATTGTTTCTGCCTGGGGCGATCGTGGCCCTGGACAGCAAGCCTTACGACCTGGTGGGACATGACCAGGACGGTGACGGTATCCTAGACATGCTCGCGGTGCTGTTGTCCGAGAGCAATACCCTGAGAATCTTCGAAATTCTCCCCGGGCAACTGGCGCCGACGGGGATCGACCTGCCCACCGGGGTCAACGCGGTCGATGTTGCGGTGGCCAACTTCGACGGCCGCTACGTCGGTGATCTCGCGGTCTCCAACTCGGCCGATGACACGGTCGTCGTATACCCGAGCCGATCGACCTTCGACGATCTGGCCGGGGTTTATCCCCTGGCCGTGGCTATCACCCTCGAGACCGGGCGCTTCCCCAAAGACCTGCTCTTCGCGGATTTCAACGGCAACGGTCTGCCTGACCTCGCCCTCATCGACCAACTCGACGACACTTTGACCATCCGTCCGGTGGATCGCTCCGGCCAGCTCGATACCTCGGACCCCGTGATCCTCCAGGGCGGGAGCAAGCCGGCAGGCATGGCCGCCACGGTGGTCAATACCTCGACCTTAGGGCACAAGGCCGACCTCGCGGTGGTCGACCAGAGCGAACAGAAGCTGATCCTGCACCGCAATATTCCGGCCCGGAGCTTCGACTCCGGTGAGCGGCCGGCGGCCTCTCTCGAGCTCGACCTCGACGGGGACGGCAGAGCGGAATTGGTCGTCGCCGATCACCTCCGGCACTCTCTGCTCTTGGCCCGGGTCCTCGAGACCGACGACACGGACCCGCGGCTCGAGTTCGTCACCGAGTACCCGCTCCTCGATCCGGATGACCGGGCGTACCAAGGGTTGCAACTCTGCGGAGGGGATCTCGACGGAGATGCGCTGACCGATCTCGCAGTTGTGGGGCTCGAAGATCCGCTCGAAGAAGGCGCTCCTCGCGCCGCGGTCGTCTTCACCGTGGAGAGCGGTGGAGCCGACCTGCTCACCGGTGCTGCCGTGGTCGCGGCCTTGCCCTACCAGGGCGATTTCCGCAGCGACCAGGTTCCCCGCGCCATCGTATGTGCCCCGCTGGGGAACCCCTTAACCGTGCAGACCTCGGATCTCCTCCTGGTCAACTACGGCCGGGACAAACTCGAACTCTACCTCAACGACGGCGCGGGAACCTTCGATGTCACCGCCGATGTCGTGCTCCCGACCGGGCATGGCCCGGTGGATGCGGCCTGGATACCTCCGGTTCCCGAGGTCCTGCCCAACGGCGCCGTGGCAGTGCTCAATCGCCTGGCCGAGAACGTCCGCTTGTACGACATCGTCGAAAACGGGCTGGCCTACACCGAAGGCAGCGAGTTGCAACTGGAGCAGCGGCCGCGCGAGCTGGCCGTGATCGAATTGCAGGGCGGCGGTCTTCCCGAACTGGTCCTCCTGACCGAGGGAGAGATGCCTTCCCGGGACCGGCTCATGGTGGTGCCGACCGTGGTGCCCGCTCTCGGCCCTGGACCTGCTGGGAATTATGACCTGCAAGCCGGCCAAGCGATCGGTGTGGCCGGACAGTCGTCCGGGTTGACCGCCTACCGGGTGCTCGATGGCGGCCGTCTCGGGCTGGTCACCGCCAGTGCCTCGCGTCGCGAGCTGTCCGTGGCTCTCCTCAACGATAACGGAGCATTGACCGCGGGTGCTCCGATAACCCTCAATCCCCTGACCGAGCTCGGAGCGGTGGCCTCCATCGGGTTCCTGCAAGCCGACCTCGTGGTCCTGGATGCTGCTACCGGCAAGGGATGCCATATCGGCGACCGTCGCGGTGAGGTCTTTTCCTCGTCGGGCTATCTGGTCACCGGAGCCACCCCGAACGGTCTGGTCGCGACAGATTTCACGGGCGACGGCCGTACCGACGTCGTGGTCAGCAACAGCGATCCGACCTGCACCGAAGTGGGGGATGATTTCGTCTGTGACTATACCTTGTCTCTCTATGAACAGACCGCTCCGCGGGTCTTCCAGCCCTCTGTGCTGACAGGGGTCGGTTCAACCCCGAGTTCGCCGGTGGTCGGGAAGTTCGGGTCGAAGCTGCCCGATCCCAGCGCGGATCGCGCGTACCCGGACCTCTTGTATCTCGATCATGACAATCAGAACGTGAGCGTCCTGGTCAATGAGATGAGCGGAACCATGGATAGCACCTTCCGGCGCCGGGTCGTCTTCCCCTCGCCGGTCGGCCTCGAACAGCTCGTCGTGGGAGACCTCGACGGGGATGGTGACGACGACTTGGTCGGGCTCGGCGGTCTCAGTAACAGTTTCGTCCTCTTCCAGGGCGGCCGAGCCAGGGTAGTACCCATTCCGCTCGCCGAAGGCGCGGAGCTGACCGATTTCGATTACGCGGCCGGAGATCTCTATGGAGCCACCCTGCTGCTCGGATCGGACGGGGATGGAGCCTTCTTTACGGCAGACGATGGAGTTACTTATAGACATTTCATGGCGTTGGATGCCACCGCTGACGAAGCGGAGGCGTTGTTGCCTTCCGACACGATCAATGCGGTGGCCTTCGACCAGACCAACCCCGGTGGTCAGACCTTCCTGTTGGGCACAGATAGCGGAGCCATGGTCTATCAGGGGCAGCGCCATTTGCGGGAGTTCTTCAATCTCCCGGCCCTCACGGTGACCTCGGTGTCCCATGCGGTTCCGACGGTTGCCGGGCAGCCCTTGCGTTTCCTGATCGGTACCTCGGATGGGGCCTACCTGACCGAAGACGGCGGCGTGACCTTCCACCCGGTGGAAACCGACAGCGGCACTCCGTTACCGTCGAGGACCGTGCGCAAGGTCTTGCTCGTTGGGGCGGACATCCTGATCGTGGCGACCAGTGCGGGGGTCTGGCTCAGCCAAGATGCCGGCGCAACGGCTACCACCATCCTCGGTGGGGTTGACGTGGTCTCGGTGGATTATTGGTCCGAGGGGACAGAGCTCCTCGTGGCCGCGACGCTGACCGAGATCCACTACGTCGAGGATTGTTTCACGGCGCCGACGGTGACCGTGCATGCCAACGCCGGGGTCGGAGTGATCAACTTGGTGGCCTTTGTCGACGATCCGGATGGAGAGGGGAAACAATATCTGGTCGGTGGCACCCAAGGTTTGGTCATCAATCGCGACGCGACCAAGGGGAGCGCCGGGTTCGTCAATGCCTCCCAGTTGACCTCCTCCGATCTCACCTCCGTCGATTTCCACAAGGTGGTCGAAGGGGACGAGACCGTGTACCATCACCTGGTCGGGACGGCCAATTTCGGCGCCGTCCTGTTCTCCGAGACCTATCTCGACGAGGGCGGCACGCAAGCCCTAACCGCGGTCGAGCAGCGGTATTTCAATTCTCGGGCCTTGGCCGCCGAGTTCGATTTCGACGACCGGGTCAGTTCGGTCGCTTTCTGCAACCATCCGGCCACGCAGCTCGAGCAACTCGTCTTTTTGCTCGGGACGGCCGATGGCGCCTACCTGTCCTGGAATGGAGGGGCTACCCTCCTCCCGCTCGAGTACTCGGCCGAGATCTATCCCGAAGCCCGCTGGATCACTAGCGCACACTGCAAGATGGTGGGTGAGCAGGTGGTATGGTTGCTCGGCACGCGGCGAGGGGCCATCCACGGCACGAGTATCGCGGGCGAGATCGGAGAGGTCAACTACCTGCAAGCCTCGACCCATCTGGTACCGTCGAACAAGATCGTTACCGTCGCCCTCGCCGAGGACGATCCCACCGGTAGGACCTTCCTGCTCGGGACAGAGCTGGGTCTGACCCGTTCGGAAGACGGCGGCGCCACGTTCACGGCCTTCAATCTCCCGGTCCATCGCGTCGTAGACGTGCGCTTCTTCCAGGGCGATCCCAAACGCAAGACCTTTGCAGTCCTCCAGGACAGCGCGGGTTCCGGTCAGGCCGATGTCTTCTCGGTGACCAATGACGGAGGGAGAACCTTCACCACGGTCTCGCTCGGCGAGTTGCAACCCCTCGGGGCTCCGCCCGGCGATGCGATCACGGCCTTCGACTTCCGCCTGCGCAATACCTCCTGCGCCTTCCAGGGCAAACAGGTCGAGGCCCGCATGTTCCAACTCCTCGGCACCAGCAAGACCGGGGTATACATCACCCGGGACAATTGGACGACCTATGGCAGGTATCCCGTCGCGCCCGGGGTCGCGGTCAGCGATCTCTCCTGGGTCAACACCGACGCGGTGCTTTGCAAGTCCTTCATGGTCGGCACCGATGCCGGTCTCTACGTCAGTATCGACGGCGGTACCTCGTTCGTGCACATCGACGACACGACCTCGGACCTACCGAGCAACACCGTGCTCACGGTCACCGACGATCCCCTCCAGGATTTTGCCAAGGTCGAGACCGCTTATGACCTCAACTATCTCGCTTTGACCGAGAGCGGCACCTGCCTGCACGCCTTCGAGCCCAAGGAGGATGGACCGGGCACCCACCACTACCTGGTGGCGACCACGGAGACCTTGGGACTCGAGGACGCCACCTCGGATGGCGCGGCGTTCCGGGACTTGGACGCAATCTGGAAACGCGCTACCGGGAACGACGTCAACACTGCCTTCAAGGAGTTCGTCGTTCGAACCGATAAGGCCTTGTATTTTACAAATAACCAAGGGCGTTCCTTCAAGAAGGTCGATACCTCCAATGCCGATCTTCCCAGCAACGATGTTCGGGCGGTGCGGTTGCTGGCCAATCAGCAACTTATCGACGAGGTATTGGTCCAGGTGGGCACGAAAATCTATCACCTTGACGACTTCGACATCTTCCTGAGCGGGTCGAACTATCGCTTCGTAGATATGCAACTCGAGGCCGGCGAGACTCCGCTGACCTTCGATGTGTACGATTTCGTCACGACCTTCAGTGAAGCCCTGGTAGGCACTGGGGCCGGTGTCCTGCGCAGCACCATGTACGCCAAGGATCCGGTTACTGGAGAACCGCTCGACGTCGTGCGCAACACCCTCCGGAGTTTCTCCCTCGGGGGGTATTCCAACCTCGATGTCCCGGTGATTACCGCCTGTGACATGCTCGCGACCAATGATTTCGCCTGTGGCTATGGTCTGGACTCGTGCGTGGTCGTCCCGACGTTGGATGTCCCCGATCCCATTTGCGGTGTGGACGGATTGCCCCTGATCGGCGCAGGCTTGCTGGTCTCGGATCCCAGCGGCGATGCTTCCTCCTTCACCTTGTACGGTCTGACCGATTCCTCGACCGATGTCGTCCACGCGCTCGCTCTGGCGAGGACCGATCGAGCCGTGCTCGCCGTGGCCGACGAGGCCGGGGTCTATGCCCTCGATCGATCCACCGGGGTCTTGGGGAGCCGCACGTTGTCCACCTCGACCGATCCCTCCCTACCGAGCCCGGGGGTTCGTTCCCTGCGTTTCCTTGCCTCGAACGATCCCCAGGCCGAAGAGCTGCTGATCGGGACGGAACATGGACTGGTGGTTGTCAGTAGGTTCGATACGCTCACGACTGCCGCTCGGGTCTTCCAGGGCAACGAGGCTCTGGCGGAGAACCAGGAGGGCAACGAAGTCGTGGCCGTGGCGGTCGATGGGGACGATCGGTCCACCTTCGCCCTGGTTACAGCCGCCAGCCTGATGCTCAGCGAAGACAATGGAGCCACGTACCAGGTTCTGACCAAGGGGACGGGTATTCCCAATCTGGATTTCACCTCGCTCGACCTGATCGGGAGCGGGGCGGCTAGGCGTTTGTTGCTCGGCTCGACGATCGGTGCCGTCGTGCAGAGCGGAGGAGAGACGACGTTACTCACCCCGGACTGGGCATTACCCATGGGGATCGGTTCGGTCGCATTCCTGCCCGATACCTCTTCCGACTCGGCCACAGCGAGGTACCTCTTCGGTACGGTCCAGGGACTGGGGTTGACCCTCGACGGGGGGCAGAGCTTCCAGAGCTTCCTCGCGGATCCCGGTATCGGTCGGAACGTCCTCGAGGTGGTCACACCGCGGCTGATCCCTCAGCCGGGAACCTATTCGCTGGCGACGAGCCGGGCCGTGGCCTTGACCTCGAACGGGGGGGCGAGCTTCGTGGGTTTCGACCTCGATACCGACCTCGCCGCCGTCGAGGCGAGCTGCGATGCGGTTGCTCCGGGTGGGGACGAGGTCATCGTGGCCCTCTCCCAGATCGACGCCCAGAGCCTCTTCGCCCTGACCAGCCACCATGTGCTCTACACCCTTGATGCTGGAGCCCACTGGTTCCTCGTCGAGGTGGACGGGACAAGGACTCTCCGCGACCTCGACGTGCGTCGGAACGAGGCCGGGAACCTTGACGTCCTGATCGCGTCCGACAGCGCGGTCCTACGCTATCCCGCGGTTGGCCAAGAGGAACTCGAGGCCTGTCTGCCGAGGGCGGTCGTGGTGGTGAACGGTACTACCGAGCGGCAGGTGACCACGGTGAGTGGGTTGGAGGGCAGTGAGGCGATCTGGCTCTTTGGCGATGATGACGGGTATCACCTGACCTATCGCGGAGAGGCTACGACCGATGCCCTGGATTTCCTCGACACCCGCCGGCCGGCGATGCCGGGGGAAGGCGAGGTGGTCCTGCCGGACGACCGCATGCGCAAGGTCCGATTCCACCAGGCCGAGGCCACGGGCGGTAGCCTGTTCGCACTGACCGAGGGAGGGTTGTACCGCCGCAGCTATCTGTATACCGATGCCGCGAATCTCTACAATCTCGGTGCGACGAATCTCGCGCCGGCCTACGCCGTGGTCTCGGACCTGTTCCACGACGAGGGGCTGGAACAACCCCGTGCCGACCTTGCCGTGGTCAACAAGCTCGACGGTTCGGTCTATCTGTATCGCAACCTCGGCGATTGGCACTTTGCTTGGGAAGAAGAGCAGCTCCTCGATGCGGGTAATGATCCTGCCGGGGTGGTCGCCGCGAGGATCGACGACGACGAGTACGACGATCTCGTGGTTGTCGACAAGCAGCTCGATCAGCTCAGGGTCTTCCTGTACGACGTGGCCGAGGACGGTTTCGCCCCGGCGGTTCTGTACCCGCTGGGCCGAGCGCCCAATCACGTCGCCGCAGTGGACCTCGATCCGCTCA
>Ga0156395_1262_pt1 | contig 31448 bp, 20 predicted proteins | sample RifOxyA3_FD_108039 | JGI IMG/M metagenome (GOLD analysis project Ga0156395, IMG submission 108039) | Deltaproteobacteria bacterium RIFOXYA12_FULL_61_11 | reverse complement strand
CGAAGCTGCGTTTCACCGTCCTTGCGGCCCCCGACACCCGTCCAGGATTGAAAGACCTCATCGTGGTCAACCCCGATGGTGGGACCGGGTACCTGCCCCGAACCTTCTTCGTCGGGTATCGGCCCGGCATCCTCTCCATCGAACCCTCGCAACTGTTCACCGGTACCGCGACCAGGTGCCTGCTCGAGACCGCCAATGTCGACCTCGACCCGAACGACTTGAATGTCGCGTTCGGTGAGGGCATTACCGTCGAGCATGTCGCTCTGATCGAACAATCGCCCATGTTGGTCGAGGTCTCGGTGCGCATCGAGAGTTCCGCTCCGCTGGGACCTCGGCCCGTCACCTTGTCCTCCGGGGAACAGATCCTGCGTCTCGAGGATAGGCTGGAGGTGAGGCCGCTGCCCTCGCTCATCAACGTGGACCCGAACTATCTCGATGCCGGGACCACGGTCAACGTGCGCCTCATCGGCGCCAATCTGGATTTCGACCCGGCCAACCTCCATCTCGACCTGGGCAGCGAACGCATCAGCGTGAACCGCATCGTGCGAACTACTCCGGAACTGCTCGAGCTCAATGTGACCGTCGATCGGGACCACCCTCCCGGGGAGCTCGATGTCACCCTGACCGTGGCGGACCGCAGCCAGCGCTGCGAGCGGTGCCTGCATATCCAGGACAATCCCGCCTTGGTGGCGGTCCTCCCCGACGAGGGACCGCAGGGGGCCACCTTCCAAGTCGAGTTGCTCGGATACCGGACCTCCTTCCTCTCCGGGATCACCGAGGTCTCCTTCGGCTCGGGCATCACCGTGCTCGAGGTGCTCCCCAAGAGCAATTCCCAGGTCCTAGTCACCGTGCGCACCGACGCAGGCACGGCCGGTGGCTTTCGCGACATCCTCGTGATCGATGACGGCTATCACCTCGTCCACGAAGGAGTATTCCGCATCGTTAATGCTCCTCGGATCGTCGAGGTAACCCCCGAGGAGGTTGCCCTGGATGACAGCAGCAACCTCACCGTGCATGGAGAAGGGACTGCGTTCTCGCTCGCCGACCTCCAGGTCGAGCTCGGTCAGGGGATAGCCGTCGAACAAGTCGCGGTCGTGGATGCCAAGACCCTCGAACTCAAACTCCTCGTGCGGAAGGATGCGGTGATCGGTTGGCGAGACTTGATCTTGCGAACTCCTGACGAAGAGCTCCGTCTCGAGCAGGCAGTTCGGGTCGTCCCGCGGTTGCGCGAGAGCGGGGGGTGTTTGGTTCGTACCGATGGCCTGATCGTGGGCTGGTTGATTTCCACCTGCTGGTTGATCGTGGGATATTTCCTCGTTCGCAGGGTGCGTTCCCGACGATCCGACTGAGCGTGCTCCTTACCGATGAACCGGATCCTACCGCGTGGCTTCCTCGCGCAGAGGGACGATGAGACCGTAGAGGGGAAACCCTCCTTCCTCAAGCAGGTCTTGCAGTTCGGGAGCATCGGCCAGGGGACTGGCCTCGGCGCCCAGCGCTATGGCCAACCCGTCGGGCAGCTCGAACAACTCACTAAGGACCCGCTCCTCGACCCAGGTCAGGGAGGCATTGATCGGGTTGTGGATGAGGATCCTCGTCTCGTTCCCTTCGCGTTCGAGTTCGAGGGCCAGGACGACATGCCTCATGGAGAACAGCAGGACAGGGTGTTCGGGAAACTCTTCCAGGGACGAGAGCAGCTCGGCCAGGGCTTCGATGCCGTTGGACGGGGTGGTCAGGCGATACCCACGTCCGCTCGAGGGGGTGAGGAAGTGCTGCGCGCCCGGCAGCATCTGCTCCGGGGAAACCCCGCCGAGCACATCGTCGGCATAGGGGTCGGCTTCGAACTCCTCCATGGTCTGAGAATGGTAGTGGCCACCGTGGAACCAGGCCATGATCTCCGTCTCTTGTCGGGCCGCGAGAGCCGCGTCCCCGCTGACCGCGAGAGCCAGGATCGGGTCGAGGGCAGTCATGGTCTCGAGCAGGGAGTGTCCGAAACAGGAATTGGGATAGCGCTGGGTAGTGCGGAGGACGAGGCGTTCGGCGAGCGTCCTCTCGTCCAAGGCTTCGATGGCAGCGCCGAACTCGACGAGAGTTCCGGCGGTCCGTCCGGGTACGTTGATCGCCTGGAGCATCGCGGTGCGGTGCAGAGGCGAGAGTGTCGCCACTTCGAGCAGGGCCTCGAGATCGGTTCCTTCCAGTCCCATGGTCGAGAGGGCTGCCGATAACTCGGGATCCGGGAGCGAGGTGTCCGAGGTGCAGCTCGGGGTACTGCTGCCGAGCAGGACGAGCAACCAGATGGTAATGGTGAACACAAGCAGCCGGTGCATCCACGACCTCGTTCGTTCCAGACCTCGAACCACGAGCAAAAGCGAAGCCAGCTCCCAAAGCCCGTGGTCCGAAAACGGAAAACTCGCGCGGGGCGTACCTCGGGGCGCTTCCGGAGGGTAGATCGACGACGAGAGGACGCTCTCCGGCTGGTATCGTTCTTGCCCTTCATCCTCTCGATCGCACCGATCCTGACACCAGGTCCAGGCCCCACATGGTTGAATGGCTCGCTTCGGCCCATATTCTGGGTGCGCTGTTCGGAAGTTCGATTCCGAGTCTCGAATCGCCGTGTGCCCTCGGGATCGCCGTCCTCGCCTGTCTTGTCGCCCTGCTCGGTCTGGCGCTTCGTCGAAAGGGACCGCTGCACGCCCTTTTCCTCTTCGTCCTCGCAGGAGCGAGTGCTCTCCAAACAGGGTGGACCGATCGGCTGAGTGACCCTCATCCCGACCTCGCCCCGGACACGAGCGTGGTCCTCGCCGGCCGCTGTCACGGACGAGTCTGGGTCGACCGCAACGGCAGCCGGATCGAGGTGGTGGTCCACCAGGTCGAGGGCCGGCCCATAGAACCCCGATCTCTGCTCCTCAGTGCGCCGGAGCTGTATCAGCCACCGGCTCCTGGAGATCTCGTTTTTGCCCGGGTACGCCTGTCCCGCTCGGAGAGCCGGTGCGGTCTCACCCGGAAACCGTGTCGCCGGGGACGCCTCGAGGATCCCGGTACCTTGGTCGTGGTGCGCTCGGAGGGCGTGGTGCGTGAGCTGTTCGAGGGTTGGCGGAACAATCTGGAGCACCACCTCGAAGTGCTCGACAGCACGGGGTTCATCACCGCCTTGCTCCTCGGCTCGCGGCACAGGCTTGCCGATGAACAACTCCAGGCGTTCTTCGAGAGCGGTCTCGGTCATTTCGTGGTCGTCTCGGGCCTGCACTTGGCCCTGGCCTGGGGACTTGCCTTCTCGCTCTGCGGAGGGCTCCTGCGCCTCGTGCCCTGGTCCTTCTTGTTCGTGCGGCGTTCGTTCTTGTGCAGTATTACCGCGTACTGCCTCTGTCTGGCCTACGGAGGTCTGACGAGCGCCCATCCCGCGACGTCGCGGTCTTTGTTGATCATCACTCTGTTCCTGGTGTGCTCGTTGCGTGGACGTCGGCACCGGCGGTTCGACACCGTGCTGCTCGCTCTCACCATCCAACACGCTATCATCGGTGAGGAATTGCTCGACGTCTCCCTCGTGCTCTCCTACCTCGCCTATGGGCTCGTGCTCCTCGCTCTACCGGCGACGAGACTGCCTGCCGTCGGTTTCTTCCAGCGCGTCTGGCGGACCTGTCGCGAGCACGGACGGCTGATCGTGATCGTCCAGCTCGGACTCGTCCCTATCAGTGCGCTGGTTTTCCAGCGGATCTGTCTGGCGGGTTTCTTCAACAACCTGCTCATCGGTCCGCTCTTCACCCTCGGTATCATCCCCGCGCATCTCGTGACCTTGGTCGTCGGGACGTGCCACCCGCCCACCCTTCCTCTCCTGCTCGGCTGGCTCGATGGTCTCGATCGCCTGCTCGTGGAGGTTCTGCTCCTCTTGCCGCGCGAGGTATTCTCCGTGGTGCTGAGCCCGGCCCAGACCCTTTGCCTCTACCTCGGCGGGGCAGCGCTCTTGGTCTTTCGCCCCTGGCCTCGGCGATGGCGTCCCGTGGTCACCGTGCTCCTGGGCTGTACGGTCGCCTGGGGGTTGGACGGGCGACCGGTCGATCCGGCCGAGGCAGAGGTCCATGTCCTCGATGTCGGTCACGGCGATGCCATCCTGGTCCTGCATCGCGGCCACGGGGCGGTCCTGATCGATGCCGGGGGGAGCCGCCTGGGAGCGGATCCAGGACGTACCCGCGTGCTGCCCCATCTCGCGCACCTCGGTCTGCGACGCCTTGAACTGGTGGTGGCAAGTCATGCAGACCTGGACCATTACGGCGGTCTGCGAGCCGTCCTTGAAGTGGTCGAGGTGGGGGAACTCTGGCTCGGGCCCAGTCCGGCCTCCGAACTCGCACCACTGGTCAAGACAGCGCTCGATCGGGGCGTGACCGTGCGCCGGGTGATGGCCGGCCGGCGCTGGTGCAGCACCGACGATGGGGGGGTGTGCTTGACCTTGCTTGCGCCGGAGGCTGCCTTTGCTCGTGCCCGGAGCGACAACGTCGGGGCCATGGCCATGGCCTGGGACCTCGTGGGCTACACCGTGATCTTGACCTCTGATTTGGAGGGTCGAGCGCTCGACCGGTTCATCGATCAATACGCGGGGTTGTTACGTTCGGCGGTCGTCCAGCTCCCCCACCACGGGAGTCGCAGGGCGGGGGCGCGGCCGGTGCTGAGTCGGCATCAACCTTTGCTCACGTTCACCAGTTCTCGAGAATGCCCGGAACCGGCACCCGGGTTGCCGCACGACCTCTGCACCGGCACTTCGGGGAGTATCTCCTTGGCGATAACGCCCGACGCTCTCTCGATCGGAGCCTGGGGGAGTGGGCGCGGTCCCTAGGGAGCCTTTTTGGGAGGGTGGACCTCGAGGACGGGCGCCAGCAAGCCGCACGCGGCCAACTCGACCTCGACCTCGGCCAGGCCTGCTTCGATGGTGGGCAACCAGGTCTCGAGTTCTTGAACGTCCTTGGCGAACGACCACGCTCGCTGGTAGACATGCTGGGCCTTCTTGGCCAGCAGACCCACCTCCTGGCGGAACTGGAGCCGTAGCCGGTCGGCCTCGGCTCTCGGCACTGATGCAGGTATGACCAAGGAAGGCAGCAGGAGGCGGTACAGGCCCAGGTACAACTCGGCGATACGCTGCAGGCTGCTCATGGCCATGCCCGTGTCACCGACCTCGATGGCCCTCCTGAAGTAATACTCGGCCCGCTCGGTCCAGTAGGCTCTATCCCCCAACACCTTGTCCGGCCCGGCCTCGGGGGCTCGTACCTCTTCGTGCAGCGCACGGTGGACCTGGATCTCTCCGAGGACGTGGTACGCTTTTGCCCGTTCCCAGTCTTCGATGGCAGGCAGGTAGGTGCGATAGGTGTCGATGTAGTCGAGGCAACGCAGGAGTTGCCGTTCCGAGTCCTCCAAGTGGCGCAGCCCGAAGGCATAAAAACCCCGGAGCAGGGCGAGTCGGACGGTGTCCTGGTTGCTCAGCAAGGAGTGTCCTTCGAGCTGATCCAGGTAGAAGAGGGCCTCGTGGTAGTGCTCGTCGGCAGCGTAGGCTTCCGCGGCGAAGAAGAAGTGACGGGGCGGTTCGAAGCGGTGGTCGCTCTGGCGCAAGTAGCGGGAGAAGTAGTCGGCGGCCTTGCCCGGTTCGTTCAATTCCCTACAGGTCAAGCCCAGCTTGAGATGCACTCTGGGCAGGAGTTCTCCCTCGGGATAGCGGCGCACGTATTCGCTGAGGAGCTCGTACGCCCGACCGTACTCGTGATGGTCGAAGGCCCGGCTGCCGTCGCGGTAGAGGAGGTGTGCCTTCCACAATGCTCCGTCGAAGAGGGCGCGGTTGAAGGACAGGGGCCGCGCGACCAGTTGGTCGATCTTTGCCCTGTACGTGGTCTGGCCGCACGCGGTGAGCAGAGAGAGGAGGATAGGTCCGAGCCACGGTCTCATGGTTCCTCCCCTGGGCCGGGGATAGTGCCGAAGAGAAAGTCGGTCAAGGTCCCCACGGCGTCGAGCTCGACGGGTTCGAGGTCGAGTTGGGGGATGCTGGTGAGTTGCATGGTGTCGGGGAGGGCACTTGCCAGAGCAGCGAGCTGCTCTGCATCCCTGCGGGCCAGGTCGGCCAAACGCTGGTGGGTCTTCTCACAGGCCGTGATCAAACGTCCGGCCCGTGCTGCTCCGAGGCCGAGGGTTTGCGAGAACAGGGCTTCGAGGGGCGGGAGCGGGCGTTCGGAAAAGGGATAGTCGAACACGCGGTTGACCAGGAGATGACGGTGTCTGAGCCCATAGTCGCGCATCTTCCGACCGAAGTACAGGGCCTCGTGCATGCTGCTGCGTCCGGGGCTGGCGATCAGGATGAAGGTCGTGCCGTCCTGGCGCAGGGTCGCCTGCACGTCCCGGACTCGTTCGCGGAACCCTCCGAAGAGTCCGGCCAGGGCTCCGAGGAACTCGGCGATCGGCCCGAGATTTCCTTGATCGACCACGCGGCCGAGCAGCCACAGCGCTCGCTCCCGGCCGAAACGGAGCAAACGGGAACCCTCGTCCTCGGGGACGAACCAACGGAAGATCCTCTCGTTACAGAAATCGAGCATGCGTTGGGGGGCATCCAGGAACCCGAGCGCATCGCGGGTCGGGGGGGTATCCAGCACGATATGGTCATAGGTGCCGTCGTGATGCAGTTCGTGGAGTTTCTCCAGAGCCATGTATTCGTGGGTACGGCTCAACGCCGTGGCCACATGTTCATAGAGGTGGCTCGTGCGAACTCTCTCGAATTCTTCTTTCGAACGGGCATGCCGAGCGAGACTTTCGTCGAACGTGAGCCGGCAATCCAGCATCATGGCTTCGAGCACCCCCCCGGCCGAGGTCCTCGTCGCTTCGACGATACGATTACCCTCGGGGGCGACGCCGAGGGCCTCGGCCAGCCGGCGGGCCGGGTCGATCGTCACCACCAGGACCCGTCTGCCGCGACGAGCGAGGAACAACGCCAGGGCCGCCGACAAGGTCGTCTTGCCCACACCTCCGCCGCCGGCGCAGACGATGAGGCGCCGACCGAGCAACTCTTCGGCCAAGGCACTGTTCACAGGACCTCCGCGAGGAGCCCGAGCTGGGCTCGATCGAGATCGCGACCCGGCAGGGCGGGCAAAGAGACCAGGGGGAGACCGAGTACTCCGAGCCTGTCGCGCTGCCTCGATTGTCGGTGCAGGGTGTTCCGCCAACGAGTGACCGCTCCTAGGAATTCCTCGGCCGGGGCTGTCCTACAGTTTGTGCGGAGGAAGGCGAACTCCTCGTCGTCGAAAGGGTCTTCCTCGCAGCGATTGAGCACGATCTTGCGCAGGGGGACGGGGATGCTCCGGCGCAAGGACGTTGCCAATTCCAAGGTTTCGCTCACCGGTAGTTCCTCGGGGAGCGTGACCACGTAGATCTGGGCCTGTTCGAGCATGGCGAGGACTCCCTCAACCAGCCGGCGAGGTCCGCCGAAGGTGACGAACTGGGCGAAGGCATAGGGGATGCGCAACAGGGTCAAGCCATGTCCGGTGGCGGGGGCGTCGAGGATCACTTGGTCCAGTTCCGGATGCTCCTGCAACAGGGCGTCGAGGGCGCCGAAGAGGAACATTTCATCGAGGCCGGGGGTGGCGCGGAGGAAGGAACGCAGAGCGCTGCTCTGGGCAACGAGGTTGAAGAGGAGCGGTAGGGGGAGTTGCCTGCGCAGGAAGCGTTCGGTGGCATCTGTGGCCAGGAGGTTGACGGCCCGGAACCGCGGAGCGAGTTCGACCGGTTCGGTGGGGAGTTTGCTCCGGCCGAGCAAGGTGCCGACCCCTGTCTGGGAGTCGAACTCGACCAACAGAACCTGGTGTCCTGCCGTGGCCAGACTCATCCCCAGGGCGACTGCCACCGTGGTCTTCCCCACGCCGCCCTTGCCCGTGACGATGGTCATCTCCGGTCTTGTCGTGCTCATCGCTCGCGCCCTCTCGACAAGGCACGGACCCTACCCCCTGAGCAGGGGAATGACAAGCGTACTCGTGCCCTTTCCGCCCCTGCTCGTTCCGCGGAGCTCACGGTTGGTGAATTTCGTCCTTTACTTTCTCGACGGTTTGCATTATGGTCGGGTTCGCTCAGCGTGTGAAAGGCTTGAGCTTCCTGCATCCAGACGAGGAGGGGTGGTATGAAATTCTTGGCGTGCGGTGTCGTTCTGGGCATCCTCTTGGGCCTTCCAGCCCTGGCCGAGCAGGCTCCCGTGACTCGGGTCATCGACCTCGACGATCTGTTCGTCAGCACCAGCTTCCAGGTTCGTGCCCCCTCGGTCGATTTCGCCGGCGTCGGTATTACCGAAGGTACTGATACCAAGTACACCGGTGTGGGCAGCAAGGTCGCCATCGCCATGCGGCGCATGCTCGACGGCAAGTCCAGTTTCAACTTCCTGCCCTCGAGTCTCTACCGGTTCATCGGGATCAATCCCGACATGATCATCAAGACCCTGCCCTTCTCCCATTATTTCTCGTACATCTTCGATATCACGAGCTATCTGCCCGTGAAGTCGACGAGCAAGCCGAGCGATCCCCTGTTCTCTATCTTCAAGATCCACACCGGCGACCCGGCCTGCAATTCCCATATCACCCGTCTCGCGCCCAAAATGATGATCCAGTTCAAAGAAATCAAAGAAGGGACCGTCGCGAAGGGCTATACCCTGGTCGACCCCGAGGGCAAAGAATATACCGCGCTAGAATACGGGTTCGCCGAGGTCATCTTCCATACCTCCTTCGCGTACTGGGGCGATGTGATCAATCGCATCAAGCAGTGGTTCAAGAAAGGCACCGGCGATGTCATCGACGACGTCAGCGAGAAGGTCGACCAAGAGCTCCGCACAGCCCTCGCCTCCGGAGATTACGACACCGTGCTCGCCGCGCTCGAAGCCAGCGAAGGCACCAATATTTTCTGGGAGATCTTCAAGGAGCTGAACGACGGTATCCACGTCAATACCGGCAATTTCAACGAACTCTTCGATATTATCAAGGATATCAGTCTCTCTGAAACCGTGGTCTCGGGTGTCGGCAAGGACGGTGCCCGCAGTGCGGGAATGCTCTACGAGATCGGAACGACTCTGCCCTTCCCCAACCTCGAGATGTTCGTCCACCTCATCAAGCAGATCGTCGCGGGCATCATCGGCATCCCCAAGCTCATCATCGGGTTCCCGAAGAACGACCTCCGCATCGCGGTGGTCACCCGCTACATCAGCGAGCAGTTCTACGAAGTGACCAGGATCTACATCGTGCCCAAGACCGCGGCCGAGATGTATTATCCGCCCTACACCCAGAACAGCGCAGGCCAACTCGTCATCCTCGACGATGGCGAACGCACCGATCCGCGCCTGCCGATCTCATCCTACGCGCGCTGAGACTCATCCTTACCCACCCACCCGCGCGGCTCTTCTCCGAGTTGTTCTCGGAAAAGGGGTCTGCTACGATGCACCGTCAATGACAAGAGCAGAGGATCTCATCATGCCATACTGTCCGAAATGCCGAGCCGAGTTCCACGAGGATGTCGCGATCTGTGCCGACTGTAACCTACCTCTCGTCGCGGTGCTTCCCGTCTCTACGGAAGATGACGATCGCGGTCTGGAATACCTCGATCTTTATCTGGCACCCGACAACATGGAAGCCGAGAACATCAAAGTCCTGCTCCAACGGGAGGATATCCCCGTGCTCCTCAAGGACCGGACGTGTTCTGCCCTGCCCATGAACATCGGCGAGCTCAGCGGCGTGACCGTGGCCGTCGCCGAGCAAGACCGCACGAAAGCCAAGGCCTTGCTCCAAGAAGCGATCCAAGACGAGTACATCTCTCCGAATGGCACGTTTTTCTAACCCCTCCTTGCTGCTCCGATGAGGTGCGGGTTCCCACGCTTCCTCCCTCAGAACCGAGCCCGCAGGCAAGAAAAACAATTCGGCGTTGACTTCCTTGTGCCCAGGGACCACAATGCCCTGTTTTGCATTCGTCGCCTCAAGGAGTTGGGCGTAGTTGGACGGGATCATGGACGAACAACGGTTGCAGCTCTCCTTCGAACTCGATGGCACGACCATCGAGCCTCGCGTGGTCCACTGCAGTGCCGACCGGATCGGCATCGAATGCGCGGCTGCTGGCCTCGAACACCTCGAGGTGCTCGAAATCGCCCTGCACTTCCCCACAACGCCGCATACCTTGTTTGTCGAGACCACTCCCCTGAACATCGAACCGGGTCGCTATGACCTCTTGCTCGAGGATCTAGACGCGGTCGAACGCGAACTCTACCAGGAATTCCTGTCCAAGGAGCCACCCGAAGCCGAGGATCGGCCGAGGACAGTGCGGCAAGAAGCTCTGGCACCGATGATCGACTTCCTTCTCGAAGATCCCTCGAGTCCCCCTGGCTCTTCCGGGATCAGAGACTCGGAACTCGAACGCACCGCGGAAACCCTGATGCGCAAGATACTCGCTCGACTTCCCTCCAGTTCGCAGCGAAAACCATCCCCCTCGCTGGCGAGTCCGGGAGGTGAACCTCCCGAGGCAGTTGACGAGCATTATCAGCAAGTCATTGCCATGATCGCGGGTGAAGAGGGTGGTGAGGAGGATCCCTCGTCTTTGGATCGTCTCGGCGAACCGATGAAAGAAGACTGGAAAGAAGACTGGACCTCGGGGGAGCTCGATCTCGGATCCTCTCCGGTCCCGCTTTCGTACGATCGACCTGCACAGCGTCCCCACAGTGGCACCGCGAGTGCAGCTCCGGCCGAAGAGATGGCCTGGACCGACGAGGGGATAGACCTTGGGGCCGAGGCCGATGCGCTGCTCGCCGACGCGAGTGTAGCCCCGGCCGAAGAGATTGTCTGGGCCGACGAGGGGATGGACCTCGGAGCCGAGGCCGATGCGCTGCTCGCCGACGCGGGGGCAGCCCCGGCCGAAGAGATGGCCTGGACCGACGAGGGGATGGACCTTGGGGCCGAAGCCGATGCGCTGCTCGCCGACGCGGGGGCAACTCCGGCCGAAGAGGCCACCTGGGCCGACGAGGGGGTGGACCTCGGTGCCGAGGCCGATGCGCTGCTTGCCGACGCGGGGACAGCCCCGGCCGAAGAGGCCACCTGGGCCGACGAGGGGATGGAGCTCGGGGCCGAGGCCGACGCGCTGCTCGCCGACGCGGGGGCAGCCCCGGCCGAAGAGGGCACCTGGGCCGACGAGGGGATGGAGCTCGGGGCCGAGGCCGACGCGCTGCTCGCCGACGCGGGGACAGCCCCGGCCGATCAGCGTGAGACGTTTGAAACCTGGGAGGATCACGGTCTCGGTTCCGACGAACCGCTCGATCCACACCTGGAACTCGATGCGCAACTCCACGGCTTACTCGGGGACGAGAACGAGTCAGGTTGGTCCGAAGCGGCCCCGGCTCACGAGAACTCCGAGGAGCACGAGGGGGACTGGCTCTCCTCGGACGATGCATCCCCAGCGGAAGATCCTCTTCCACCCTCCGACCCAGCTTCCCGGGAGGAGCTGGAGTTGCACGATCCGTTGAGCCTGCCCTCGGACGTTGAGCCCGTCCCGCCGGCCCCTGCCGAGCAGGATCTTGATGCCGAGATCGCCGAGCTCTTGGGCGGCCAGGCGGAGAACGAAGCCGTCCCGCCGCCTCCTAGAGAACAGGATCTTGATGCCGAGATTGCCGAGCTCCTGGGCGGCCAGGCGGAGAACGAAGCCGTCCCGCCGCCTCCTAGAGAACAGGATCTGGATACCGAGATTGCCGAGCTCCTGGGCGGCCAGGCGGAGAACGAAGCCGTCCCGCCGCCTCCTAGAGAACAGGATCTGGATACCGAGATCGCCGAGCTCCTGGGCGGCCAGGCGGAGAACGAAGCCGTCCCGCCGCCTCCTGCCGAGCCGAATTTGGATGCCGAGATCGAAGCCCTCCTGTCCGACCCAAAGGAGCCTCGCGATCCCTCGACGGAAGTTCCGTCCCAGCACCGGGACGACCCGTTGATCGAAGACCTCGTCGAGCTGGCTTCCAAGGACAGGAGCGGTCCGAGAACCCCACCCCTCGACGAACGCGCTATCGACGAACAGATACGCAGGACCATTGAGGCTCGGATGACCTCGGGAGCAACCCCCAAGCGTGCCGGCGTTTCTTCCGCGGTGCAACGCGTGAAAGTCATCCTGGTGGGCCTGCTCGCGGTGGTCCTGCTCGCCGTCATCCTGCTCGGCCTTCGCCATTTCCTCTCGGAACGCAGCCTCCTCCCCGGGAATACGGAGCAGTTGGAGGACCTGGAAGAACTCGAAACCGAAGCCGTCCTGCCCTTGCCCCATGAAGCCAAGGCCGAGAGCCCGGAAGTTTCTTCGGATCTTCCCCTGGGCGAGCAGATCGCCGCAGAACTCGCCGCTGAAGACACGCTGGAACCCGAGACCGACAGCCCCTCGAAAACCGGAGCGGTTCCGGCACGTGCCGAAGCTCCGGCCACCGGCGAGGTCGGCCTGGCCGGCGCAACGTCCCAGGCCGCGGTCCAGGAGAGCGCCGGGGGGGAGAAACTCCTCGAACTCTCCATTAAAACGTATAAACGGTACCAGGCGGTGACCATACCCATCAACGGTTCGAGCAGGAACATTTGGGCGGAGAAGCTCCCCGATAGGGTCTTGCTCCATTTGCGTGGGTTCACCTCCGCCCTCCCCGCGAACGAGTACCCGGTCAACAGTAGGAAATTGGGGGTAGTCCGGGTGGCCGAAGCGGGTGGAGAGGTCTCCCTCTCGATCGAGGTCCGGGGTACCTACCGCATGCGTCTCAAACGCACCGAGGGGAAGGAGGTCGAGGTCAGAGTCTGGTAGTCTGCTCTCGACCATCCGTATTCGATCGTAGTTTCACCACCCATACTTAGGACAATAGGAGCTCTGCAATGAACCCTCTCCTGTTCAGCTTGATCCTCGCAGCAGCCGGTCTAACGGCTTGTAGCCCTAGCGAGCCGGTCGGCACCGCTGCAAATGCGGCGACCCCGCAGGAGCGAACCACCCTCGGACCCGGGCCGAACTCGGGCAACTTGACCAAGGTGAGGATCCAGGTCCTCGAGCCGACCTCCTTCAGCCGGACCATCACCCTGAGTGGGGTGACCGACGCCGATCAGGACCTCACCTTCTCGGCCGAGACCGCGGGCCGTCTTGAGCAGCTCACCGTCGCGTTGGGGCAACGGGTGAAGAAAGGCCAGGAAATCGCGCGCATCGATTACGCCATGCAGAAGGCCCAGGCCGACCAGGCCGCGGTCTCCCTCACCCTGGCCAAACGGACCCACGAGCGCTTGACCACCTTGCGAGGGGAAGAGATGATCAGCGAACAGGCCATCGACGAAGCTCTGGCCCGGCTCCAATCGGCCGAAGCCCAGCACGAGATCGCCCGAGTCAACCTGGAGCGTAGCCGCCTCGTCTCCCCGATCGACGGTATCGTGGCCCGGACCTTTGCCGACCAAGGGGAATACGTCGCCCCGGGGATGCCCGTACTTCAGGTTGTCGATCACAGCACCATCGTGGTCAAGGCCCAACTCCCCGAGAACCAGATCGCAGAGGTGAAGCGAGGGGATCGGGCCACGGTCAGGATCGACGCGCTCGGGACCGACTTCGAGGGCAAGGTCCACGTGATCCTCCCAGCGGCCGATCCCCTGAGCAGGACCTTCCAGGTCCGGATCCTGGTGAAGAATCCCGAGTATCGCATCCGCGTGGGTATGGCCGCCACCGTGCACCTGCGCGTCCGCGATTTCAAGGAAGTCCTGGTGGCACCCCAGGACGTGGTGCTCGAGGAGTCGGCCGGGCGTGTGGTCTACCTCGAAGAGGGGGGCGTGGCGCGGCGTCGGGTGGTCGAGACAGCGCTCGCGGACGGTCAACGGGTCCTCTTCACCTCCGGGGTCGCGCCCGGCGATCGCCTGATCGTCCTCGGTCAGCGGGGGCTCTCCGATGGTCAGCAGATCCAGGTAGTCACCGACTGAGGAGCCCCTCGTGAGCATCACCTCCTACGCCGTCTCTCATAAACCCACCGCCTATGTCCTGGTGCTCCTGCTCTTCATCGCGGGAGTCAATGCGTACCGCGTGTTGCCGTTGGAGAGTGCCCCGGACATCGAAATTCCGATCATCTTGGTGCAGACCCTCTACCTCGGGGTGGCTCCCACCGACCTCGAGAAGTTGGTCACCAATGTGCTCGAGCGCGAGCTGAAGGACCTCAAGGACGTCAAGAAGCTTTCGTCCTCCAGCTCGGAGTCCGTCTCCATCATCACGATCGAGTTCGAGACCGATGTGGACATGGACGACGCCTACGAGAAGGTCCGCGACAAGGTCGACAAGGCCAAGGTGGACCTGCCTCGCGATGCCGAGGACCCGGTCCTGATCGAGATCAACATCTCGGAGTTCCCGATCATGCTGGTCAACGTGGCCGCGGATTACGGCATGGTCAGGCTCAAGCAGGTCGCCGAGGACATCGAGGACGTTGTCGAGCAAGTCCCGGGCGTGCTCGGCGTGGACATGGTCGGCGGCTTGGAACGGGAGATCCAGATCTATCTCGACCCGAACCGGATGGAGTTCTACGAGCTCGGGTTCGGTCAGGTCATCAGCCGTATCCAACAGGAGCACCTGACCACCCCGGCCGGGAACCTCGAACTGGGCCAGAGCAAATACACGGTGCGCATTCCCGGCGAATACAAGGATGTACGGCTCCTCGAGGACCTCGTGCTGAAGAGCCCCAATGGTAACCCCGTGAAGTTACGGGATATCGGTCGGGTAATCGACGGGTTCGCCGAGCGCACCACCATCTCGAGGACCGACGGGATCGAGAGCATCAACCTGCGGGTGGTCAAGCGCGCGGGCGAAGACGGCGTGCGCATGGCCGAGCGCATCCGGGCCGACCTCGCCGCGCTCTCGCCGACCCTGCCCACGGGTACCAAGGTCGAGGTGGTCAAGGACGAGAGCATCTATATCCGGGATATCGTCACCGACCTCGAGAACAACATCATCAGCGGGTTGCTCCTGGTGCTGCTCGTCTTGTTCGTGGCCATGGGATTGCTCAACGCGTCGTTCGTCGCCCTGGCCATTCCCCTCTCCATGTTGATCACCTTCATCGCCCTGCGCCTCCTGGGCGTTACCTTGAACATGGTGGTGTTGTTCTCGCTCATCCTGGCGCTGGGTATGCTGGTCGACAATTCCATCGTCATCATCGAGAACATCTATCGGCATGCCTCGGAAGGGACCGAACGCAACCTCGCCGCGATCGGTGCTACCTCCGAGGTGGCTTGGCCGGTGATCACCTCGACCCTGACCACGGTCGTGGCCTTCGCCCCGCTCTTGTTCTGGGAGGGGGTCATGGGGAGTTTCATGGGCTACCTCCCCAAGACCGTGATCATCGCCCTCTTCGCGTCCCTGTTCGTGGCCCTGGTCATCAATCCGGTCACAGCGAGCAGCTTCCTGCGCACGAGCGGGAAGAAGCTCTTCGACGACAGCGGCGTGCCGACCGGACCGGTCCTCGGGCGGTACCACCGGGTCCTGGCCTGGTCCCTGGACCATCCGTGGTGGCTGATCAGCGCGAGCAACCTCCTCCTGATCGTGACGGTTATGGCCTATGCCCGCTTCGGTTCGGGCATCGAGTTCTTCCCCTCCAGCACCCCGGAGCGGGCGCAGGTCTCGATCAAGGCCCCGCAGGGGACGACCCTGGCCACCACCGATGGGTACATGCGCCAGGTCGAAGCCTTTGCGCAGACAGAGGACAACGTGAAAATGACCATCGCCAACGTCGGGTACGGCGGCGGCATGCTCAATCTGCAGAGCGGCGGGGGCAACAGTCACCTGGCCGTGGCCGATGTCGAGTTCAAGGACCGGCACGAGCGGACGCACAGCACCTGGGATTCCATCGAGGCCTTCCGAGGTTTCCTCTCCGGCCTGGCGGGCGGCGAGTTCAAGGTCGACGTGGAGAAGCACGGCCCACCGACCGGCGCTGCGGTCTCGGTCGAAATCTCCGGCCCGGACTATGCCGTCAGCACCCGACTGACTCGCGAGGTCAAGGAACTCCTCGGGACCATCCAGGGGGTGGTCGACCTCAAGGACGATTACGAAGCCGGGAAGCCCGAGCTGGTCGTCGAGATCGATCGGGTCCAGGCCAAGCTCCGCGGGGTCGATACCCTGGTCATTTCCCAGGCCGTGCGGTCGGCGATCAACGGGACCAAGGTCAGCGTGCTGCGCGAAGGAGAAGAAGAGTACGATATCGTCGTCCGCTCCGACGAGCGCTTCCGGGCCTCCATCGCCGATCTGCTCGACCTCAGGGTCACGGGCAAGGACGACGTCCAGGTTCCCCTCCGGGATGTGGCCACGGTGCGCACGACCGGCGGTCTCGGCTCGATCAAGCACATCGACCGGAGGCGTACCATCCTTGTCAGCGCCGATGTCAGCGGCCGCAGTAGTTCCGAGGTGATGCTCGAGGTCAAGGCCTTGCTCGGGGAGAAACTCCAACTCCCGCCAGGGTATTTCGTGACTTACAGCGGTGAGGACGAACACCAGCAAGAAGCGGTCGAGTTCCTGTCCGAGGCCTTCCTCATCGGCCTCCTGCTCATCCTGATGATCCTGATCACCCAGTTCAATTCGGTCCTGCGGCCGGCGATCATCATGGGATCGGTGGTCATGTCGTTGATCGGCGTGCTGCTCGGACTCCTGCTGTTCCGGGAGAAGTTCGGCATCATCATGACCGGCATGGGGGTGATCTCCCTGGCTGGGGTGGTGGTCAACAATGCCATTGTGCTCATCGACTACACCGACCAGCTCTTGACGAAACATGGCCTTCCCTTGCGCGAGGCCCTGTTGCGCGCCGGCGTCACCCGGTTCCGACCCGTGCTCCTGACCGCGATCACGACCATCCTGGGGATGTTGCCGATGGCCCTCGGGATCAGCATCGACTTCACCACGTTCTCCATCGACACCGGTTCCTCGACGGTCGAGTGGTGGGGCCCCCTGGCCCGAGCCGTGAGCTTCGGCCTGTCCTTCGCCACGGTGCTGACCCTGATCATGGTGCCGGTGATGTATCTCGTCCAGGCCAGGGTCGTGGACGTCTCCCGCCGGCTGTTCGGCCGCATCCTCCCACGCCAGTCCTGATCGGAGGTCTCATGTTCCTCATCGCGTTGCTCCTGTGCTCGCTCTTCATTGCGGCGCCCCTCCAGGCCCGAGCCGACGAACTGGACCTGCCGAGTGCCCTGCAGTTGGCCAGAGAGCGCAACCCCGCGGCCGGCACGATCGAAGAGAGCCTGCATCAGGCAGAACTCCTCATCGACAAGGCCTGGGCCATCCTCCTGCCGAGGCTCAACCTCGATGGCAACCTGACCCGCAACGAACGCGAGATCGCTCTCGATTTCGGCGAACTGACGGCCGCGCTCTCGCAGCTCAGCGGCGATCCGGCGCCCGCGGCATCGTCGCGCACCGTGATCCAAGAGCTGTGGGGCAGGCACGCCGGCCTGAACGCCAGCATCTCTCTGTTCAATGCCCGTTCCCTGCCGCTCCTCCGCTACGCGTACCTTAATAAAGATGCGACCGCAGGGCAGGCGGGCCGCAGTCTCGAGACCCTGCTCTTTGCCGTCTCCTCGGCGTATCGCCAGGCCTATGCCTCGGGCGAGTTGATCGAGGCGGCCCGCGAGAACGAGAAGAATGCCCAGGCCTTCCATCGGCAAGCCATTGCCTTGACCTCTGCCGGGCAGGGGACCCGGATCGATGTCTTGCGAGCGGAGAGTCTGGCCCTCTCCGCCTCCCGAGACCTCGCCGACAGCAGCGACGGGAATGCCACGGCCCTCTCCGCTCTCGCCGCCCTCCTGGATCTCGACACGTCCCCCACGACCCTCGCCATGCCCGCGAAGCCGGTGCTCGAGCTCCCCGACGAAACCTCGGCCATCGACCGAGCCCTCGATCAGCGCTCAGACCTGCGCTCGGCCTCGATGCAGGTCTCGTTGGCCGGCTACTTGACCCAGGAGACCTGGATGAAGTGGGCTCCCAACGTCGACCTCACCTATGCGTGGGCCTGGGATTCCGCCACCGGCTTCTCGGGCGAGCACGATACCTGGAGAATCATCCTCGGAGCCTCGTGGCAGCTCTTCGACGGCGGTCTGCGCTCCGCGGAACTGGCCGAACGGGAGTCCGCCCTGCGCGTGGCCAGGAACCAGCACCGCCAGCTCTACCTCTCGGTCCGCGAGGAGGTCCGCAAGGCCTGGCTGGAGGTGAAAAAACGCGAACGGCATGTCGGGCTCGCCGAGAAGCAACTCGAACTCGCGACCGAGAACCACCGTCTGGTGCATCTGCAGTACGAGGTCGGCCTGGCCACCAGCCTGGAGGTCAGCGATGCGGCGGCCAAGCTGGCTTCCGCTCGTACCGGCGTGATTCTGGAACGCTTGCAACGCGATCTGGCCGTACTGGCGCTCGGGACGGCCATGGGGCGGCAAGAGGGGTGAAGCACCGCTGGGGGTTCTTCCGCTCGAGCAGCCAAGAACCCCCTTGTCCGAGACGATCATGAACGCGGGAAGCGGAGCGTGAAGCAGGTGCCCTGACCCGTTGCACTGATCACCGTGACTTCTCCACCGTGGCTCTCCACGATCTTCTTCACGATGGCCAGCCCAAGGCCGACCCCTCGTCGCTTGTCGGAGGTGTAGCGGGAAAAAGGATCCTCTCCCTCGCCAAGGGGCATGCCAGGACCATTGTCCTCGACCACGAGGAGGACCTCGTTCTCCACGGGTTCGACCCTGAGCTCGACCTTTCCGTCGGCGCGTCCTTGCAGGGCTTCCTCGGCATTCTTGACAAGATTGGCCAGGGCACGTTCGACCATGAAGGCATCGAGTCGGAGGACCACCTGCTCCGGAGGTGTGACCAACCCGATACTGCAACCGCCGGTGCGGAACGGTGCCAAGACCCGTTCGAGGAAGGAATGCAGTTCGACCGGCACGAGAGCCGGTGCTCGCGGGGTACCGAGGGTGGCGAGATCCTGGGCGAAGCGTTCGAGATTGCACAACTCGGCCCCGAGGATGTCGGCCAGCGTTCGTTCCTCGGTATTCAGCTTCTTCTTGTTGAAGAGTGTGAGACAATGTCCAATGTTTATCAAAGGCTTGCGAAGATCATGCACCAGGCCCGAAGCGATGCGTCCGAGCAAGGCTTCCCGTTCTCCCTTGCGGATGCGGTGGGTGAGTTCCTCGAGTTGGTCGGTCATGGTGTTCAAGGCCGCACCGAGCTGGCCGATCTCGTTGAACCACGGTACCCGTGGGCGTTCACGCCATTGCCCCCGACCGATGGCCGAGGTGAAGGCAAGCAGCACCGCGACAGGGCGGAGGAACAGGGTATTGCTCACCAACCAGCCCAGCCCCAAGGCAACCAATCCGACCAGGAACAAGGACCAGAACAACCTGCTCCGCAGGGCCAGGAGGTGCTCGAACGCCTCCTCCACGTCCTCGGTGAAGATGATCGTCCACTGCAAGCGGTCATCCTTCGTGATCCGAACGAAGACCTCCCGGCCTTCCTGGACCATGGTGCCGCTACCGTCGCGAGCGATCCTCTGCAAGACCTCCAGCTCGGTCGGCGGAAGCGCCCTGAACAGCGAGCGTTTACGCCGCGGATCACCCGCGGCCACCAGGATATCGCCCACGATGAGCTGCAGCCGGCCGCTCCGTCCGACCTTGAGCCCGTCGATCAGCCCCCAGACGAAGACGAGATCGAGTTCGGCGGCAAGGAGGAAGTTCTCGTCCCTCCTCAGGTACCATGCCCGCGGCAGGCGGCCATGTTCCAATTCGATCGGAGTCAGGGTACCGTCCGGCCAGTCCCGCCACACCTCGGGTAAGGGATGGTCGGCCGCGACCGGCCCCGACCCCTGGAACCCGCTCCCCCCTGTCTCATAGACCTGGAGGCTGAGAAACATGTCCTTGCCTTGGAGGAGGTATTCGTCGAGGAGTTGAGCCCGGCGCTCAGGAGCGACGACATTGCGTCGGAGCAGGGCAAAGAGTCCGTCCACCTGACGGGTCATGCGCAAGGTTGTTTCTTCTATCACCTTGCCGAACAGATCGGACAGTACGATGCGGTTGCGCTCGAACTCCCGCAACGCCGTCTGTTCGGCCGCTGCCATCGCTGACCAGCCGAGTACGCCCAGTGGGAGCACCCCGACCAAGCACAACAGGATGGCCATCTGGACGGCAAAACGGCGCATCGTCCCCCCTCGAGACAGCTCCCAACGAACCATCCGGCGCTTCGGTACCAGGTCAAGGTTTCGGCCGTAAAGGACAAGATTTCGTCACATCGTGCCGAACCGCGCTGCCTCCCGACCTGGCTCCACGTGGCGGGCTCCGCAGGCAGGCACGAGGCAAAATGTTAGCTCGAAACCATCGTTTGGACAAGGTAGCATTCATATAACATGTTGTCATTATGTATTCTAATAATCATTTTGCCGTTCCCTTCCTGGCATCGATCTTCCACTAGGCGTTGCCCAGTTCGACCTCTCGGTGATCCCGGTCATGCACGCATCGCAATTCAATATCGTCCTGCCCGGTCCGACCGATAGGACATTCGTCTACAACAGCTTTACCGATCACTGCTGCGAGCTCGACGCCGAGCTGGCCGACTTGTATCGCCCCGGTGCCCCGTTCGACGGGGCTCCCCTCCCGGCTGAGCACGAGAGCTTCTTCGAAGCGGACGGACACGACGAGGTCGGTGAATACGAAGGCATGCTCGAACAGACCTTGGCCGACGACTCGGAACTCCAGTTCACCATTGCCACCACGCTAGCGTGCAATTTCGCCTGTTCGTACTGCTATCAACATTCCATGCAACACCGACCGTCGATGACTCGCGCGACCGCCAGTGAGGTTGCGGCGTGGATGCTGACCCGCATCGCCTGCCATCAGCCCGAGCGGGTGGTCTGCAAATTCATCGGGGGAGAACCCCTGCTCAACAGTGAGGCCATGTTCCACATCCTCACAGCGCTGGCTCAGCCCCTACGAGAAGCCGACATCGAACTCACCCTCTCCATGACCACCAACGGCTGGTTCCTCGAACCCGCCTTGATCTCGCGCTTACAGGCCTTCGCGCCTCTTACCGTCGTTGTGACCCTCGACGGCGTCGGTGATGCCCATAACCGCACAAGACCCTTGCGGAACGGGCAACCGACCTTTGCCCGCATCATGAAGAACCTCGTCCGCTTGCGCGGGATATGCCGACCCATCATCAACGGGCTCTATCTGGACGACCCGCAACCTCTCTTCAAACTGGTCGATTACCTGGCCGACCATGCTCTGCAAGACCATATCGCAGCGATACGCCTTGGACCGGCCACCCCCGGCCTGGCTCATCCCGATTGGGCGAACGACTTCGCAGCGGCCAACTGCGTGCAAAAAACATGTGAGATCATAGCATTACATCGGCACATCCTCGAGGCCGGCTTTTGCGTCGCCGATCAGATCGCGTGCGGCCCTTGCCAAGCCCTGCGCAAACACTCCTATGCCCTCGATCCGATCGGCGACCTCTACCTGTGCGCAGAAACCTACGGTCGCCCTGAATTCAGACTCGGGTCGATCGCTTCTGCTTCTCAGCTCCGGGAAAAAGATCGACCCCCGCTCCGGGCAGGCTGTCGCCGCTGCGAATACCTACCCCTGTGCGGCGGTGGTTGTCCCTCGGAGCACACCATGCGGTTGCACCGGTCGGCGCCGCCCCCCTGCAACAAACCCTACCTGGAAACGGTAGGTTTGTACCTGATCAGGGAACGCCACCTCGGTCAGGATGTGCCAAACCCTTTCACCGAAGGAGTCCTCCATGGAAACCCGCAAGAAGCAGCCTCGTAAACACATCGTTCTCTCCTACTGCAGACCCTATCAACTTTACTGAAAAGCTTGGCGAAGCCGTAGCACCCACGGTAGGATGGGCGGGTGAGAATCATCGCCCGTACCATCCTCCTGGTGCTTGCTTTTGCCCCTCAGCGACTCTACCTGCCCACGCCGAAAACCGTGACCATTGGTTGTCTCGGCAGCTTCGACCATCTCGATCCCAGAGACGAAGACCATGGCTGGGCCGCCATGGTCGCGGAGCTGGTGTACGAGGGTTTCTACCGTCTCGACAAGCACTACCGGGTCGTTCCGGCCCTTCTCGAGTCGGCCCAGTCCGACGGCGCAGGCCGGACGGTGTTGACTCTGCGGCCCGACGCGCACTTCCACGACGGCTCGCCGGTCCGGGCCGCCGACGCAGCCGCTACGATCGACGCGTATCGGCGTGGCGACTACCTCGTCTCGCTGGCCTCGCTGCGCTTCGGTCAGGTCGAGGTGATCGATGAGCGCACTCTGGCCGTGGAGCTCTCGCCACCGCTCCCGGAGGCGGCGTTGGACCTGACCATGCTCGGTATCTTACCCCGGCACCTGCTTGTCGACGGTGACCGCGAACTCCGCGCCGCCCCGCCCGGGACAGGACCGTTCCGGGTAGTCAGCGCCACGGAAGCCTCGATACTCCTTGTCCGCAACCCCTTGTACTATGGACGCTTACCCCGACTCGATCGCGTCCTGCTCACGAGTCTGCCCGATGAAACCCGCATCTTTACGGCGCTGATTCGCGGTGACCTGGAGTACTATCCGGCCCTGTCAGCCGGAGCGGCGGCTCGTCTCTCCACCCTCCCCTCGTGCAAGGTTGTACAGGTCTTTCTCCCGGCTACGGTCATGGTGGCCCTGAACAACCGCGTGCCCTTCTTCGCTGCTCCCTTGGTCAGGAGAGCACTGGACCTGGGGGTGGACAAAGCCGGCATTCTCGCGGCTATCGCTCCCGGCGAAGCCTACCTCGCGGACTCCCTGCTCAGCCCGGCCCATCCGCACTACCGACCCGGACCGGTTCGTACCTACGATCCCGCGGCGGCTCGGACTCTTCTGATCGAGGCCGGCGCGATCCGGCGCAACGAGGGGCTCTACGTGGGAGATTGCCGTCTTGGGGTCCTGTTGGACCGGTCCCAGGAACAGACCCCCGACCTAGCCGCGGCCATGCGCTACCTCGGCAACGACCTGCTCAATCTCGGTTTCGCCGTGCGCGATCGCGGGGTGACGCTCGACCCGAAGGACGCGGCATGCACGGCCGAGGCCACCCTGCTCAATGTGCCGAGCTTCCCCGCGGCGGGTACGGACTGGTTGAACTTGCTGTTCGATCATGACCTCATCGGCTACGCCAATCGGGAGGCGTTGTCCTTGTTCCGCTTCCTGCGCGCCTCTGTCCCCGACACCCCGGACCTCGCCGCCGCCTACCAGCGCCTGCAAGAGGTCCTCAGAGAGGACCCGCCGGGTATCGTCCTCTATTGGCGAACCGGCCACCTGGCGCATCACGTGAGGTTGATCGGACCTGACCCCGGAGAACGACCCTTCTTCGGTTTGCCGGATTGGGACGTCGTGTCGCGATGAGAGCTTTCGGTCTCGTTCCTCGGCGTGGCGTGCAAGCCGAGTTTGGCGAGCCGAAATTTCAAGGTCGAGAGAGGTACCCCCAATCGTGCCGCGGCTCGTCGTCGATGCCCACGGCATTGTTCGAGTACCCGGCGCAATAGCTCCCGTTCGTAGGACTCCATGCTCGTGCGGTACTCTCCGCACCTGCTTTTTGGGTCGGCGCATGCACCTCGGAGATAATATTCCAGCGGCAGGTCGTGGAGACCCAACAAACCGTCCCCGTTCAGGACGATCAACCTCTCGACGAGGTTCTCGAGCTCGCGTACGTTGCCGGGCCAGGGATAACACCGCAAGGCCGCCATCGCTTCTTCGTTCAGACCAATGACCTTCCTCGACAAGATGCGATTGTGCTTGTCCAGGAAATGCGCGATCAGCATCGGGAGATCTTCCAATCGCTCCCGGAGCGGTGGGAGTTCGATCGGTACCACGTTGATGCGGTAGAAAAGATCCTCCCGGAACGTCCCCCGCGCGACCATGGTCCGCAGGTCGCGATTGGTCGCAGTGATGATCCTGCAACGTACGGGGATGCGTGCTTCCCCGCCGACCCGTTCGAACGATCGCTCCTGTAGTACGCGCAGGAGCTTGACCTGGGTATCCTGCCGGAGATCCCCGACCTCGTCCAGGAAGAGGCTCCCCGACCTGACTTGCTCGAAACACCCTCGTTTGGTCCTGGTCGCACCGGTAAAGGAACCGCGCTCATGTCCGAACAAGGTGGATTCGACCAAGTTGTCGGGAATTGCGCACACATTCACGGCGAGGAACGGTTCTCTGGAGCGTGGGCTCAGGAGATGGAGTTCCCGGGCCACCATTTCTTTGCCCACCCCACTTTCTCCGGTCAACAGAACGGAGGACGGCGCCGCCGAGGCCCGCACGACTTGCGAGCGTACGGTCTGCATGCGCTCGGAACAACCCCAGTGCAGGCGATGGAAGGGGAAACGTTGCACCTCCAGGCGCAGCGTTTCCAACTCCAACTTTTGGCGGCGATGCATGACGGCCCGTCTGACCACCTCCTCGAGCAGAGAGAAATCCAGGTCTTTGGTAAGGTAATCGTAGGCGCCGGCTTTCATCGCCCGTACTACCTCGGGTATTTCTCGAACCACTGTGAGGATAATCACCTCGATCGTGGCATCGAGGTGGTGCACCTCCTCGAGAAGATTCAAACCGTTGTGGTGCGGGAGCTTGAGATCGAGCAGGAGTACGTCCACTCCCTCTCCGGCCAGGACGTCCCGTAGGCGATCCCCCTGATGGTCGTGGATCAGGCGATAGCGGCTGCCGAGAGCGAGGTCGACGAAACGGTGGAAGTTCTCGTCGTCGTCGATCACCAGGACGGTCGCGGCCTCGGGTTTCAAAACGCGACCGCTGCGCCGAGAAAGATTTCCCGCGGCGAGGGAGCATAGCCGGCTACCTCGGAACTGCGCTCGTCGAAGGCGTTCAGGAGCTTGGTGCGAAGCTCGAGCGTTTCGCCGATAACCTTACGGAAACGGTACGCGAGGGTGAGATCCAGGCGATTGTGGGCACCGCCGCGGGTTCCGAGGGGGACCCCGTCAAGGCCGGGGGTACCGATGACATAGGGGTGGTTGACCGAGGATCCTATGACCCGATACTCGACGAACCCCCTCCAGGCGTCCAGTTCGCCCCGGGCCGCAACCGACCAGGTCAGCCGCGGCTGGAAGGGCAGTTCCTCTGGTTGGCCTTCCGCCGCGAGGAGATCCCGCGCCAGGATTGCCTTGCAGCCACTGCGTAGCTGCCACCCGCGCCACGGTTGCAACGAGACCTGCAGGTCGATGCCATCCACGTCTACCCGGCCGAGGTTCTCCAAGCGTTCGGTCCCGGGGTCGAGCTGAATGAGGCCGCGATGTCGAGCGTGGAAGGCCTCTGCGTCGAACTGGAGGCGCTCCGAGAACAGCGCTTGGCGAAGGCCTGCCAGGACTTCAATACTCTGTTCCGGCTCGAGCGAGGCATTGGCGACGGGCGAGGCGGAGAGCTCCAACGGCGACGGCGCTCGAAAGCCTTTGCCGACAGCCACGACCACGGCGGTGCCGGTCGAGGTCAGCCGATACTCGGCACCGGCACGAGGAGTGACTTCGGGAAACCCGGCATAGTGATCGAAACGCACCCCGGTCTCGAGAGTCAACCCCGAGAGGGGGCGATAGCGATCGACCACGGAATAGGCAGGGATCGTCTTCGCTGCCGGAGCGAGTCCCTGATCGACATACTCGGCCGAAGCAGCGACCGCGCTCTCGACCCGATCGTGCTGGACCTCGAGTTCCGCGCGTAGGAGGTGGTCCGCCGCGAGTTGCACCTCGGCGACGACCTCGGCGGCGTAGCGATAGCCTCGGTCGCGAGTACCAAAGGCCGCTCCATCGTCTGCCTCGGGACCGTCTCGCAGGGTGGTGCCATCGAAGAGCCACCCGGCTCGTGCCTTGATCGTCGCCTCATCGCCGAAGAGCACGTCGTAACCGACCCCGGCGAGGGCGAAGATGCGTTGCAGCTCCCGATCTCGGTCACGCACAAAACCGGCGGGCCCGAGTTCTACCGCGACACCTTTCTCGAGGGCTGACCCCAGGGAAAAAGCAGAGAAGCGATGTTGGCCGCGGACCAGTTCAGCCTGGAGGGCGAACCCTGTGGCGTTGGACCGGTCGTTCGAGCCGACCCCTGCGCTGTCGTGCCTGGCCGCACCGAGGAACAACCCACCCTCTTCGAGGGCCGTACCACCATAGGCCTGTTCGTACAAGGTCGGCCGCGCACCTGCCAGGACCGCGAGGGCCAGCGGTTCACTCACCCGTGCCCGTGGGACCAGCACGATGGCCCCGCCGGCCGAGTCGCTGCCGTAGAGCACCGACCACGGTCCCCCCAGCACCTCGATCCGTTCAAAGGCGAAGGCTTGTAATATGTTGAAATCGAACGAATGATCAAGGGGCGAGTTCAAGCGGAACCCTTCGTAGGACACGGCAATCCGGCGATCATCGACCCCGTGCAGACGGACCTTGCTGCTTTCGCCCACGGTTCCGGCCGCGGCAAGGTCGAGTTGGGGATGGCCCCGTAAGACCTCGTCGACCTGCACGGCAGCGCGATCATCGAAGTCCTCGCGTTCGATAACCGAGCTGCGACGTGGCCAAATCCGGTCTGGAGCGACTTCGGGTTCCAGCACCACGCGCCGGGGTTCTCGCAGGGTCTGCTCGTCCTCGACTGCAGCACCACCGAGCGCACTCCACATGCCAAGCACCATTGCCCAGAGGAAGCGAGGCGGGGAGAAGAGGGCCTCACTCTGCTGGCAGCGTAGTATCACAATCCCATGCTCCTTTCTGTTCATGCAACATCCGGTAATAGGTCGAGCGCGCCAAGCCGAGGTAGCGCAAGGCTTCGCTGCGGGAAATGTCGCGTTCGGCGGCCAAGTGCTCCACGATACCGATCACCCCGACCGTGAGGAAACGATCGAGGCGGGCGCAGAGGTGTCGTTGGCGTTCGAAGAGCTCCAGCAAGGCGATGGGGTCGGAGGCGCTGTAGCGAGGTTGACCGGAGGCGCACAAGTTGGCCAGCCGGCGCACGAGCAGCGTTTCTTGCACGTTCTTGTCCCAGGCATCGACGACATTCGGCATTTCCAGGAAGTCCTCGACCACGCTGTCGTGGAGATGAGCGCTGAGCAGGACGACCTTCAGGAACGGGTACTGTGCGGAGATTGCCGACACGAACGCGCGACTCGAGGTTGGCCGTACTCCATCGAGCAACAGGTCGACCAGAACCAGGTCTACCGGTCGTGCGGAGAGGAGGGTCAAAGCATCCTCGCCCCGCGTGCACCAGAGTAGGGAGTAGTGTTCCGGCAACACGAGGCGCAGCAGCCGGAAGAAATTCGGATCGTCATCGAGGAGGAGTATGATCCGCTCGCCTTGCTCCTGCTCTCCCGTGGTCATGACCTTCTTCCAGGTGCCGTACCGCAAGGTATCTCTTTCCAATGCTCGAAACCACAAGTCAACCGTGTGCGCAACTTGTCAGTTCAGTCGTGGGTGGATCGAGGGGTCCTGTCGCCTCGCACCCCGACTCCGCTGCATCCTACGCGGCGCTGGAGGTCCGCATCCTTGCGGCCGCCCCCACCATGCTCATCCTTGCGCGTGGCGGGGGACCCCCGTCGGCGCCACCCCGTCGCGGTGATGACCACTTTCTGCAATGTGGGCATCGTTTCGTTCCTGCCATGGATGCAAAATTCCGTTGCTCTCGTAACCTGAAACATCCCTCCTGCTCGTCGACAAACTGTCCCATTTTGGGACAACTTTTCGACTTTGCGCAAACGAGTTGTCCCATTTTGGGACAACTTCATGTTTGTATTGCTACTTTGTTCTTCCACCCGTACAATGGCTGGGAGTGACGACCAAGGCCAGCCACCATGCTCGACCTGCACAGAGCCGATCGAGAGATTCTATTCAGGGAACTCGAGCACCGCGTCTTCAACAATCTCCAACTCGTCGACTCGTTGCTCAATCATGCTCTTCGCGTCTACCTCAACGTTCCGGAAACAACCTGCCTCGACGAGACCCGCAGCCGCATCAAGCTGATAAGTCAGACCCTGAGACGCGTGTATAAGGCTTCCCACCTCGATCGGGTTGCTCTCACTACCCTGTTGCCGCACCTGTTGCTCGATAACCAGAACCTGATACCTGACCTTGCGTGTTTCTCAGGGGCAGAGCTCAAATTCCTGCACGAACCCGAACATGTACCCGCCGATCTGGCGCAACCCATGATGCTGCTGTTCCACGAGCTGTTGCTCGTCAGCAGACGATGTTCCCTGAGTCGTTTGGAAGCGCCTATCGTTATCGAGGTGCGGACCGCCCCCGGAGATGGTCTTGAACTCTTGTATAGTGATCCGTGCTACCCCGGGGATCCGCCTTGGTACCTCTGGTGCCCCAAACACCAACTCGCGCTGATCACGGTACTAGCTTCCCAACTCGGTGGGGTGGTCGACCGTCGGCACAGCTTCAGCTTTTCGCTCGGGTTGAGCATTCCCCGCGTGGTTGTCAACGCGCACGTCGAAACCTGAGAACTCCTGGCGGGGGCTCAATCCCCGGTCAGGTTTTCGCCGAAATAGTATTCTTCGGCTTCTTCCGGTTGCGCGGTGAATTTCTTGTAGTAGGTGCCCTTGCCGTTGATGTCGACGTGGAAGTGATTGGCGTGGACCGAGTTGTAGGCCGGGGTGAGTACGGTATTGAACAGCTTCTGTTGGTGCATCTCTTCGCCGAGCCAGCGCAGGAAGGCGCCGCGTTCGTCATTGTCCCAATAATGCTTGACCAGGTTGTACTCCTTTCCGTCGGCGTCCTTGAACCAGGCCAGGTCGATGGCATTGGCGTTGGCGTGATTGCTCCAGCTCGAGGAACCGGCGATCTTCCGGCAATTGTACGTTCCGTACTGCCCGATCTCGACGATGCGGCGGGCTTTAACCAACATGGTCAGGAGGTAGATCCGGCGTCCGAGTTCGCAGGAGGCCAGCATGCCGTTGCCCGAGAACTTGATCCCGTTCACGTTGGAGGAGAGCTTGATCGGATGGGCGATCTGGCAATGGCTGTCGCTCGAGGACTGCCCCTGGGTTGTGTAGTCGACCCCCGCACTGTCGAGCACGTCGAAGCAACCCCCGTTGAGCCCTGCCGCGACGGAACGGGGGGCGGTCTGGTCGGCAGGTTCTCCGGCAGCGGCGGCGACCACGAGCGGTTGGGCGGTCTGCACCGGCTGCGGGTTGACGACGGGCATGGTCGGCAGGAGGTGCGCATTGCTCGGCAGGGCTTGCTCGGCTCCGCTGGCGGGCGCGGTCACGGGTTGGGGAACCGAGAGCGAGGGGCGGACGTGTTGTTGGGCGGGATACATGGGAATTGCCTCGCCGGGAGCCTCGTAGTCCTCGTACTCGTCATAGGCCATTTCACCGCAGGAACTCACTCCGAGGAGTGCTGCCGTGAGCAGGCTGACGAGGAGGGTGGCGGCCATCGAGTACTCCAGAACAACGTAACGCGGAAATACTAAGCAGTATTCGTGCCATATTGAACATTTACATGCAATACTGTAATAAATTGATATTAATTATATATTGAATTCAGCCTGCGGTCACGAAGGTGCTCGTGCGTGTACGGAATGCATAACAATTCTGCAAAACAAGCAAAGGATGCCAGGTGGGTGTAACCCTTCTAGGAAGAGCCAGGGAACAAGGTAATAGTCCTGTCTTGGGTGTGTTGCCCTGGCGTGACTCTACCTCGACGGGGTGGCGCCGACGGGGGGCTTCTCCTGGAGTACCACCGAGCTTACGGCAGGTACTGATAGTCCACGCGGAGCTGGAGGGCGTCGAAATAATACTCGCTCGGGACCACGACGCTGACCACCTCGCCGTCCTTGGGCTGCACGCTGATTTCCACGGGCTCGGCCAGCGGCACGCCGTTCACGGCCATGATGAAGGCGGCGAGGGTCTCGGGGATCGGCTCGTGGTCGAGGGTCACGTCCACGGCCACCGAACCGGCCACGGCGCCGAGCTTGACCATGGATTCGCTGAAGTCCACGGCACCCGTCTTGATCTCGAGCATGTCGACGACGTGACCGAGGAAAGCCTCGTCGAGGTCGTCGAGGTCCGGGTTGCCCAGGCTGACCTTGATGGCCTCTTTGTAGCCGCGGCCGGTCTGGTTCTCGCCGTTGAGGCCGAGCCCCGGGTACAGCGCCGGGTTGTCCATGTCGCGGAAGATGATGCCGGACATGCTCACCGGGCGGTCGCCTTTGAGCGCCACGGTGTTGGAGTAGATGGTCTCCGCGGTGGTGGTGCGCGCGGCGGGGTGCCGCTGCAATACCGGCGTGGCGGAGTTGAAGCACAGGCTGAAGTAGGACGAGCACTCGTTGCTGTTGTCCGTGTCCTGGCCGAAGAAGTCGACGTGGGTGCGGTGGTTGGTACACAGCCAGTTGATATCGGAACTGGTGTAGGTCACCGCCGAATTGATGCCGTACCGGTAGCAGACGTCGTTCTCGTCGGCTAGCCAGATCACGTTCAGCGTGGCGTCCTGGCGGAAGAACTCGCGCAGGGTCTCGATACCCGCCACCGACCCCGGGTTGGGGGCGCCGAGGAGGTCGACCACGGCCTTGTTGTAAGAGTACAGCCCGGCCTCACCGCCATCGGGCTGGCCGCTGACGTAGTGCTCGAAGTTCATCGCGAAGGCGGCCTGGAGAGCCGTCACGTTCACTGAACCGTCGAGATTTTGATAATTGATCTTCTTGAGGATCTTCGGCGCCGTACCGTAGTTGTAGAGTCGGCCGGACCAGTCACCGCTGCTGTGGGCCAACAGCAGGGCGATCTGGAAGTCGAGGTGCTCGTCGAGTTGGGCGAGGAAGTCGCCTAGGAAGTCGGAGATGCCCGAGGCCACGTAGTCCATGGAACCCGAGGTGTCCAGGACGAAGAGGATATCCACCTTCAGACTGGCATTGCCCTGCAGGTCGACCGTATTGGTGGCGTCCTGGGGACCGGCTTCATCCACGGTCAGGCTGAAGGTCTCGCTGTCCGTGGCGCTGCCGTCGCTGACGGTCGCGGTGATGCCGCTGTAGACCCCGGCGTGCCCGGGTTGCGGCGAGAAGGTGAGGATCCGGGTACCGGCGTTGAAGCTGGCGAACCCGGGCAGCCCGGTGACCGTGTAGGTCAGGGTCTGGCCCGCGTCGGGATCGGTGGCCGAGAGCGTGAGGACGAGCGGTACCAACTCGACTGCGGTCCGGTTGCCGATGGCGGCGAGCACCGGGGCCGCATTGACGTTCAAGATCGTGAAACTCCTCGGGTAGGGGACGTCGATCACGCCGTCGCCCACGGTCAGGGTGAAGTTGACCGGACTGTCGGCAGCCACCTCGGGCACGGTGTACTCGACGCGGCGATTGCCGTTGGTCAGGATCATCCCGCTCGGACCGGCCAAGGCGACCGTCGGGGTGGTTCCGTCGGGATCGGACACGGTGAAATCACAGCGGAAGACCGAGTAGACCCAGATGCCGTTGATTTGCGCCTTTTCGACGATTGTGGTCGGACAGGTGCCGAAGGTCAGGGTC
>Ga0156395_1297_pt1 | contig 32249 bp, 28 predicted proteins | sample RifOxyA3_FD_108039 | JGI IMG/M metagenome (GOLD analysis project Ga0156395, IMG submission 108039) | Deltaproteobacteria bacterium RIFOXYA12_FULL_61_11 | reverse complement strand
ACCCAGGGTGGTGTTCTGCAAGTTGCGCATGGCCGATAGGGCCGCGACGTTGGTGTTGATCCTCATTCCCATGATCAAATCCTCCCTGTTGACGTTGCGAGCATTCTTGCTCTTGTTACGAAACGTTCGGGCAAAGCGATCCTCGGGCAAAGGACTGTTGCGTTCACCCTCACAAGAAACATCGGAAGGACCGGGAAAAAACTTAAGCGCTTTGCTCGAAACCGGGGGAATATTGCTTTTTCAGGGAGCACCCATATAATAGATACAAATCGGTTTGCAGACGCCCCAAAGTTTTTTACTCCTCCTTCTTTGGGGCTTTTTTATCCCCTCCGTCCGCCCCCTACGAGGCAAGTCCCGCACCGGACCTTCCGGCACGTTCTCAAAATGTACAGAGGGGGGGTTCAGGAACGGCGGCAGCGGTAGAGGAAGCCCAGGGCCAGGAAGAACCAGAAGCCCGGTCCAGGCGCAGGAGTCGTCCCGGCCTGCATCCCACCGCAGCTTCCCGAGGTGATCACCTGCCCGCCCGAAGCACCGTCCTGGTCCCCGCCATCGGCATCATCATCCTCGGGGGCGAGGTCCTCACCGGCCACCTGCACCTCGACCGACCCGGCGAAGGCGCGATCGTCTTGGCCGAGGACCAGGACCTCGAGCGTATAGACGCCCGGGACATCGGGCACGAGCCGTTGCACGGGCTGGAAGGCATCCTCGAGGACCAGAGCGCTCCGCTCCGGCCGGCTGGTGATAGTCCACACGTAGGAGAGTGAGGCAGCCGCCTGATCGAGCGTGAGTTCCAGGGTCTGACCGGTCAGCCTCTCTCCGGCGATCGAGGGAGTCACTGCCTCGGGTTCGAGCGCCGAGCCGTCCAGCCGGACGAAGCCGTGAACCTCGAAGGTCTTCCGCACCAGGGCCCGGTGCCGGCCCTGGTCGAGGTCCTGGTCCGCGGCGAGCACGGCCTCGTAACCCTCGCGGAAATCCCTGGTCGAGGCATTGAGGAAGAAGCGGCTGCGATACACCACTTCCAGGGCCTGTTCCCGTCCGGCCCCTCCTTCTCCGCCATACCCCTCGAGAAAGCGTTGGTGCAGGTCCCACAGGGTCTGCGCATAGATCTCGCCCAGGACGTGCGCCTCATCCTGCGCCTCGGGGATGGGGAAAGCGACCTTGGTGGTTTTGGTCAGATCACGTAATCCGTTCGTCGAAGCGTCGTAATACCTCGCAAAGTGCGGATCGCGGGTCTCGTACACGGCGAAGAAGTCCGAATATCCCTCGTGAAGCGCCGTGGTCTGCGTGGCCTCGAGCATGTGGGTGATCGAGTCGGTGACCCAGTGGTTGAACTCGTGCAGGATGACGTCGGTGCCCAGAGCGGTCGGGTTCTTCAACCCCTCGCGCTTGGAAAAAACCAAGGTAGGCAGGACTTTGCCGCGGCCGTCGAGATCGAGCTCTCCCATAAAAGCAGCGTTGTTCCTCAAACGCATACCCCCGACGCGATCCACGAAGGCGTGGGCAGCAAAGCATTGCTCCGGGCCGGGTAAACCCAAGGTGTCGCGATAGAAGTGGTAGGCATAGTCGATCCAATAGTAGATCATGGTCATCTCGAGGCGTTCGTCCCCCGCCTCGTAGACGAAGCGTCCCTTCCCATCGCCCACCGCGTCGCGGTACTCGCCCTCGAGGTCGAGATTGGTCACCCCGACGGTCTCTCCTTGCAAGACCTCGCCGCTGAGCAAGCGCAAGAACGGCACCTCCTGCGGCGGTCCATCGAGCGGAGAGTACTTATAGATGCTGCCGCTCCCGACCAAGCGCAGGGTGCTCTCGCGCACGTCGAGCAGGGTCCCGTCCTCGGCGTCGAGGAAGAGTCGCACGACTTCGAACTCCGGACGGAACAGCACCCTGAGAGCCAGGGCCTGCCGGGCAGCTCCCTCTGCCAAGGGGAGCAGGACCGGGCGTACCTCGACGACCTCGGCGCCATGGTCCCCGAACATCCTGGCCGCCAGCGCGACGGCTGCCGAAGCATCGATAAGCGGACTATTGACCAAGCGCGTGATCCGCTTGGTCCGACCGCGGAGACCGGTCCACCGGCCTTCGCGATACTGCACCGTCACCTCGGAACCGTGCACCGGCACGTCCCCGAAGTACTGGTCATAGGTGACCGCGGTCCGTCCTCCGCGCTCGAGCCTGCGGCTCTCCCGGAGTTCGGTCACTCCCAGTCCATCGAGTTGCCGAAGTCGTTGTACGACCTCGTCTTCCCGGCTGTCGGTGCCTGTGTTTCCCATGGATTGGAGGGCGACGACCCGGTCTTCGCGGTCGAGGAACGCCTCGAAGGACGCTTGTCCCTCCGCCAGGAAGGCCTGGTCCGGGGGGAGTGCTCCTCCGGGACCTACCCTGCGGTAGTCGCCCCGGTCACAGGCGATACCGAGGAGGAGAACACCGAGCGCCGCGAGTCGAGCCACCATGAGAGGGACGTACCAGGTGATGAACACCTTTCCATTATAGTGCTTGTGGCAGCGTTTTCCAGGGATGCTTGCAGGTATCGTGGGAGGTTTTTTGGGAAGGCAAGGGGGAGGTGCGAAGCGACACCGGAGCAAGCGCGGAGGACGGTAGGCTCGCCCCGGTGGGCTAGCAGGTCAGCGGCGGCGCAGGGTGACCAGGGCGCCGAGGAGGGAGAGGAGGAGGACCAGGGCGGTGCCGGCCTGGCGCTCGGAACCGGCCAGGGTGCCGCACAGGCCGCCGCCCTCGCGGGCTTCGCCCTTCACGCTCCAGGACAGGGTGCGGGTAGCGAGTTGACCCTTGGAGTAGGCTCCGGTGTAGGCCGAGCTCTCGCGCTTCACCCGCAGGCTGGCGTAGTACTTCTTCCCGTCGCGCAGGTTGCCGTTCTCTTTGCACTCCGCGACCATCTTGTCCAGGACCTCGTGGAAGTTGATCGAGGTATTGGCGCCCTCGGCCAGGATCTCGCCCTTGTAGCAGGACAGGTCGCCGCGGCCGAACGCGTTCTGGCCGAACCCGTCGTTGGCGTTGGAGATGCGCAGCTCGACCTCGTACATGGTCGTCTCGCCAGCCACCACGCCAGCGTCCTTCACCTTGAGCACCAGTTGGCCGTTCTCGTCCGCGCTGGTCTTCTCGAAGCTCTCCTTGGCCACCGCGCCGATCGGGGGTTCCCGCAGCATGCGCTCTCCGGTGGTCACTTCCAGTTCGATCACCTGGTTGGCGATGTTGATGAAGCGGAACGGGTTGTTCAGGTCATTGTCCATGCCCAGGAACTGCGTCGGCAGCGCGAACACCGTCGGGGCCTGGTACTGGTACCATGCGTTGTCGATGGTCAGGTAGATGTTGCCATTCTTCCAGTGCACACCCACGCTCTCGCTCTCACCGGCCCGCAGCGCCGACTTCTCGTCGAACTTGACCCTCACGTAGAACACCATGAAGTCGATCGCCTTGTAGCTCTCGGTCTTCTTGTAGTACCCGTTGGTGCACTCGCCCTCGACCCACACCTGCTCACAGGCGGTCGTCGTGGTCTCGGTCTCCTCGGTCTCCCATTCTTCGTCGTCCCATTCCTCGTCCTCGAGGTCGTCCATGCCCCAATCCTCTTCCTCGGGGCAGACTTCTTCGTAGTGGCCCGACGTCGAGGAGGTGCATGTCCACTCTTCGTAGATCGGGTAGATCGGGATGCCCAGCGTGCCTTCCAAGACCTTCTGGTTGCCGCTGCGCGTGAACTTCGGATAGCTGTCCCAGAACCATGAACTGTCATAGAGTTTCAAGAACTTGGTGGAAATCAGGTGACCGCGAACATCCGTGCGCCAGAAGTTGGTGTCTCCGAACTGGTAGCCCACGATCTCGTGGCAGCCCGTCGACGTGTCCCAGCAATACCCGTCGAAGACGTAGTTGAACAGCGTTTGGTAGTTCCACGAGTAGAAGTCCATGCCGTAACCCCAGGTCGGGTCCATGCGCGGATCGTCGTAATAGTAGAAGTCGTCATCATAATAGAGGGGATCGTTGTCGTAGAAGTCGTATTCCTCGTAATCGTCCTCGTACCAGTAACAATCCTGCACTTCGGGGTTGCACTCCTCGCTCTGCGCCCACGCGCTCCCGCCGAGGATGAACAGCGCCGTCACCATTGCTACGATAATCTTGAACATACCGTCCTCCGATGGGTTGATCCTTTGCTCGTTGGCCCTCTCTGGATCAAGGTTCGTACCAGGTGGGAAGGCCCCAACCCACGAAAGCAGGAAAAATTGCTTCAACTACAATGTGATAGAAGTATGATCTCAATTCTTCAATTAGTTGCAACTTTTTGATATTGATTATTTTATTGCCGCTGTCTGGACCTGTTCGCGCCCTGTCGAGCGGTGTCGATACGGCTCTGTCTTGTCCAGGTTGGCCTCGCTCTCCGATCGCGATGCTGGCCTCGTTCTTGCTGTCGACTGCTCCACGACGTTCGAGGATCGAGGGTACCTCCATCGATCCAGCGACCCGCCGAGGAGAGGAAGAATATGGAATACAGCATGCTACAGCGTACCGTCGCGGCTCGGAACCACGGTTCCCGTTCCTGGGACCGGACGCTCCCTGCGACGCTCCGGTCGCTCTCGATGGCCCTCGTGCTTCTCGCGATGGGGTTCCTCTCCCTCCCGGTGTCCGCCGAGGGCCCCCTTACCCGGGCCCTCCAGAACCACAAAGCCGGCAAACGTCCTGCGTATGCAAACTCCTTCCTCGACGAACAGGATCTCTGGATCCTCCTCGGCGAACAACTCGATGTCGCCTATCTGAAGAAGCACCTCGGCCCCGAAGACCTCGAGGCGCTGAAACAAACCCTGTTCTGCAAGAGCCTCGGCCGCGGGCAACAACACCTGTCCTACCTGCGTTCCCGGATCAAGCGCATGCCCGAGAACGGGTACCTGGCCGAAGACATCCTTCGCAGCATGCTCCTCTACCACCGGAGCGACCCCAAACTTTCGGCCCTGTTCTGGTCGGTTTTCCAGACCACGGGGTATGCCATGGTCGGTCCTCTCGACGACCACGACGTGCAGGAAGTCGGCATGAAACCGTGGACTTTGGAGGAAATGCTCGACTTCGAAAGCACCGTGGCGGCCTTGCCCGCCGCCTTCCACCACCGCGATATCTTCCTCATGGTCAGGATCGACTCCTTCGAAGGCCGTAGCCCCTTCCACGGCGAAGCCCTGGCCGTGACCTTCTTCGCTCCGCTGCAGGCCATCTTCTTCGCCGACAAGACCTTTGAACCGACCGACGAAGTGCACAATTCCCTGCCCTGGATCATCATCCACGAGTTGGCGCACGTCCTCGATTTCGAGGCAGGTACGCGCCTACGCAAGATCGGGTTGGTGGACCAACGGGTCGCACCGTTCTATTCGGTCCACGGCTTCTCGCACGGACAACTCTGGCAACAGGTCTCGGGTTGGACCTGGCGACCCGAGCGCAACAAGGACGACCGGGACATCACCTGGGTCTCCCGGCCGACCTCCCCCTTGGTCGGTATCTGGCGCATGCCGGCGGGCAACCTGGTGCAGGTGCCGATGGGGTACAATCGCGACCCTTACGTCACCGGTTATGGGAGCACCTCGCCCCACGAAGACTTCGCCGAGTGCGTGGCCGCGTATTTCCTGGCCCCACGCTCCCTGCCCGTGGAGAAGAAACTCTACCTCGACCGCCTCCTCTCCATCCTCACTCCTCTCGACGCCCTTCCGCCGCGCCGACGCTGACCCCCCACCCTCCCCAAACCCGGATTTCAGTTGACTTCCGGACCTAATCTGCCACTTTAGAGCCACCGAGGCCGCGGCAACGGCCCATATCCATCAGGTGAGAGGTATTCCATGCGCACCATAGCCATCAACGGGTTCGGCCGTATCGGTCGACAGATCCTCAAACTCATCCACGACAGCAAGGACTTCCAGATAGCCGCCATCAACGACATCACCGACGCCGGGGTTCTGGCCCACCTGCTGCGCTACGACTCGGTCCACGGCAGCTTCAAGGCCACCGTGACCCATAGCGCCGACTCCATCACGGTCAACGGGAAAACGATCAAGATCTTCGCCGAAACCGACCCGACCAAGCTGCCCTGGGGGCAACTCGGGGTGGACGTGGTCATCGAGAGCACGGGCAAATTCACCTCCCGCGAAGGCGCGAGCAAGCATCTCCAGGCGGGCGCGAAGAAGGTCATCATCACAGCCCCGGCCAAGGGCGAGGATTTCACCTGCGTGATCGGGGTCAACGACAATCTCTACGACCACACCAAGCACAACCTCGTCTCCAACGCTTCCTGCACCACCAACTGCCTGGCTCCGATCACCAAGGTCCTCGACGATGCCTTCGGTATCCAGAGGGCGACCATGACCACGATCCACAGCTACACCAATGACCAGCGCATCCTCGACCTGCCGCACAAAGACCTGCGCAGAGCCCGCGCCGCCGCGTTGTCGATGATTCCAACGACCACCGGAGCGGCCAAGGCGGTCGCCCTGGTCCTGCCTCACCTCAAGGGCAAGATCGACGGGCTCGCCATTCGCGTTCCCACGCCGAACGTCTCCCTGGTCGACTTGGTCGCGGTCGTCGAGAAAGAAGCCACGGTCGACCTGGTCAAAGCTGCGGTCAAAGAAGCGGCCGAGGGTAAGCTCAAGGGGATCCTGCGTTACTGCGACGAGCCTCTGGTGTCGACCGATTTCAACGGCGACCCCCATTCCTCTATCTATGACGCGCTGAGCACCTACGTGGTCGACGGACATCTGGTCAAATCCCTGGCCTGGTACGACAACGAGACAGGGTTCTCCTGCCGCGTGATCGACCTGATGAAGCTGATGAACCGCAACTGGAAGTGAGTACCCCCATGAGCATGAAATCCTTCGAAGAACTGGAGTATCGCAACAAGACCGTCTTCGTGCGGGTCGACTACAACGTTCCTCTCGACGCCGCCGGTAAGGTCACCGATGACAAACGTCTGCGGGCCTCTCTTCCCACCATACAACCGATTCTTGCCGCAGGAGGGAAGGTCGTGCTGGCTTCCCACCTCGGCCGCCCCAAGAAGAAGATCGTCAAGGAATTCTCCCTCAGCCAGGTCGTGTCTCGTCTCTCCGAACTCCTTGAACGTCCGGTCCTCTTCGCCGGCGACTGCATCGGGGAACAGGTCGAGCGCAAGAAGTTGGAATTGCGTTCGGGCAGCGTGCTCCTGCTCGAGAACCTCCGCTTCCACGCAGGGGAAGAGGGCAACGATCCCGACTTCTCCCGCCAGCTCGCCGCCAACATCGACGTCTATATCAATGAGGCCTTCTCGGCCTCGCACCGGGCCCATGCCTCGGTCGTGGGTGTTCCCGGACTGGTCCCTGTGAAAGGCTACGGCGCGACCTTCAAGAAGGAAATCACCTATCTCCTCCACGCCCTGGAAAAACCCGAACGCCCGTTCTTCGCCGTCATCGGCGGAGCGAAGGTCTCGGACAAGATCCTAATGCTCGAACGGCTCCTCTCCAAGGTCGACGGATTGATCATCGGCGGCGCGATGGCCTTCACCCTGCTCCGCAGCCAGGGCGTCCCAACCGGGGACAGCTTGGTCGAGGAGGATCGCCTCGACGTGGCGGCACAATTGCTGGCCAAGGCCAAGGAGCTCGGCATCCCGGTGCACTTGCCCATCGACCACATCGTGCGCTCCACCGCGGGCGGGGAAATCGAAACGACGCCTGGCCAGAGCATCCCGGCCGGGACCGCAGCCCTCGACATCGGTCCGCGCACCCTCGAATTCTTCCGCGGGCTGCTCGGTACAGCCGGCACCGTGTTCTGGAACGGGCCCATGGGCAAGTTCGAAGAGCCCGAGTTCAAGGCTGGGACCTTCGGCATCGCCGAGACCCTTGCAGGTCTCAAAGCCTGCACCATCGCCGGCGGGGGCGATTCAGCCTCGGCCCTCAAGAAGTCCGGCTTCGCCGCCAAGATCACCCATGTTTCCACGGGCGGCGGCGCCTCGCTCGAGCTGATCGAAGGTGGCACCCTGCCGGGTATCCAAGCTCTCGAGAACTGAAGTCCCTCGTCCTTCCACGCATTTTCGTTTTGACAATCGATACAAGTCTGGTAGAAGGCAAGTGGTTCGCTCACATGAGGAGAACTGCTGGATGCGGGAATCCGTCGTCGTCGGCAACTGGAAAATGCACAAGACGATCGCAGAGTCGATCCGTCTTGTTACAGAACTCAAAGGGTTACTCTCGGGGAAACGCGACACCGTCACCGTGGTCGCCCCTCCCTTCACCGCCCTCAACTCGGTATCCATCGCCTTGCAGAACTCGCACCTCAAGCTCGCGGCGCAGAATGTCCATCAGGCCGCACAGGGTGCCTACACCGGTGAGATCTCTGCATCCATGCTCCTCGATGCAGGGTGTTCCTATGTCATTCTCGGGCATTCCGAACGCCGACTGTATTTCGCCGAGACCAATGACACGGTCAACAAGAAACTGCGCCTCGCGCTCGATGAAGGGCTCGCCCCGATCATGTGCATCGGAGAACGGCAGGAAGAACGCGACGCCGGACGCACCGAAGAGGTCCTGACCATTCAGCTCACCGAAGGTCTCAAAGGTCTTCGGGTTCAGAATCTCGCTCCCCTGATCGTCGCCTACGAACCTGTGTGGGCCATCGGTACCGGCAAGAATGCCACCCCCGAACTTGCCCAAGAAGCCCATGCGACCATCCGCAAACACCTCGGGGACATGTTCGGCAGCGTCTTTGCCAACGGTTTGCGCATCCTCTACGGCGGCAGCGTCAACGCCGAGAACATCCCCGGGTACGTAGACCTGCCCGACCTCGATGGCGTACTCGTCGGTGGAGCGAGCCTCAACTCCGAGAGCTTCGCTAAGATCGTGACCTCCTTCGATTGAGGACCAACCCATGACCGCACTCATCATCACCCTGCACGTTTTCGTCTGCCTCTTCTTGATCATCGTCGTCCTGCTCCAACCCGGGAAGGGCGGCGACCTCGGCTCCGCGTTCGGCGGCGGAGCCCAACAGAACATCTTCGGAGCCCGCGGCGCGGTCAAGGTGCTCGGGCAGATCACGACCGGCAGCGCGGTGGTGTTCATGGTCACCAGTATCATCTTGGCCACCATCGCGACCAGACCCCAGTCCACCTCGCTCTTACAGGAAGAAAACGCCGCTCCGGCACCGATCACCGCCCCGAAACCCGCAGACCAAATGGCTCCGGCGGCCGAGATAGAGATCGATGCCAGCAAGCCCGCCCCTGCCCCCGAAGCCTCGGCTCCGGTCAATCCTTCGCCCGCAGAAGCTCCCGCACCTGTCGAAGCTCCTCCAACCCAACCGGAAGCTGCCCCCCCGACCCCGGCCGGCGAATAAACCCTTCCTACCCGTTCCCATCCCCTCAGCAAGCAAAGAAATCGCTTGACTGGCCCAGGCTGCTTGGACTAGGTTCCCACGCGGCGGCGAGGTAGCTCAGCCGGTAGAGCAGTGGACTGAAAATCCGCGTGTCGTCGGTTCGATTCCGACCCTTGCCATTTCCCCACCGTCCAGCCGAGGCCAGGGAAGGCCAAAAGCTGCTGAAAAGACTAAGAAATTTTCAAAGGCCCTGCTGGGCAACCTTGGCCCAGGTATCGCGCAGGGTGATGGTCCGATTGAACACCGGGGCCTCGGGTCGATGGTCGATCCTATCGGCGCAGAAATAGCCGAGCCGCTCGAACTGGAAAACGGTTCCGGGCTCGACGTGCCCGAGGGACTCTTCGAGTAAAGCATTCTTGAGAACTTCGAGCGACGCGGTATTGAGGTGAGTTAGGAACTCGACTTCCTTGTCCGCGGTCGGGTCGGGTACGGTGAAGAGGCGATCGTACAGCCTCACCACCGCCGGCCTGGCCGTGGCTGCATGAATCCAATGAATGGTACCCTTGACCTTCCGTTCGGCGCCGGGAGAGCCGCTGCGGCTGTCGAGGTCACAATGGCAACGCAACTCGACCACCTCGCCGTGTTCGTCCCTCTGGACCTCGTCGCAGCGGATGATATACGCAGAGCGCAAGCGCACCTCGGCTCCCGGGCTGAGGCGGTGGAACTTCTTCGGAGGAGGATCGGCGAAATCGTCCCGTTCGATGTAGAGTTCTCTCCCGAACGACAGCAAGCGCTTACCTGCCTCGGGGTTCTGAGGATGGTTTGGGGCCTCAAGCTGCTCGACGCGAGCTTCGGGCCAGTTGGTCAACACCACCTTGAGCGGCCTCAACACGGCCAGCCGCCGCTGGGAGGTGCGATCCAATGCTTCGCGCACACAGTTTTCCAGGAGACCGAGTTCTATGCAGCTCTCCTTCCTGGTCAACCCCACCCTCTCACACAGATCGCGCAGGGCTCCAGGAGGAAAACCGCGCCGGCGCATACCCACCAGAGTGGGCATACGGGGGTCGTCCCAACCGCTGACATGCCCCTCGCGGACGAGTTGGGCCAACTTGCGTTTCGAGGTGATCATATAGGTCAGGTTCAAGCGCGAGAATTCGATCTGCTGGGGGTGATGCGGCAATCCCAGTTGATCGATGAACCAGTCGTACAACGGCCTGTTGTTCTCGAACTCGAGCGTGCACAGCGAGTGGGTGATACCCTCGAGGGAATCGTTGAGGCAGTGCGTGAAATCGTACATGGGATAGATGCACCAAGCCTCGCCGGTCCTGTGGTGGGAGACCTTCCGGATGCGATAGATGACCGGATCCCGCAACACGAGATTGGGCGAAGCCATGTCGATCTTCGCCCTCAGGACGTAACGTCCCTCGTCGAATTCCCCCGCCCTCATGCGGCGGAAGAGTTCGAGATTCTCGTCCGCCGGACGATCGCGATAGGGGCTGGGTCTGCCCGGCTCGGTCAAGGTACCTTTGTACTCCCGAATCTGCTCTTGCGTCTGTTCGCAAATATACGCCTTGCCGAGTTGGATCAGGCGTTCCGCGAAGGAGTAGAGTTGCTCGAAATAATCCGAGGCGTGAGTCAAACGCGGACCCCAGTCGAACCCCAGCCAGCGCACCGCTTCCTTGATGGATTCCGAGTACTCGACGTTCTCGGTGCAAGGGTTGGTGTCATCGAAGCGCAGGTAACAGGCCCCTCCGAACTCTTCGGCCAATCCGAAATTCAGCACGATCGATTTGGCATGACCAACATGCAAATATCCGTTGGGCTCGGGCGGAAAACGGGTCACCACCCTGCCCCCGTTCTTTCCCGCGGCCAGGTCCTCGCGGATCCTCGCTCGGATAAAATCCTCGCCCTTCGTCCTGTCCTCTTCATTCATCCTTCCTTCTCCTTGCCCCCTGTAACCCGATCCCGGCGGGACCTTCCACCGCGGATGTACAGCATCCAGTCGTGGTAGTAGTCTGGAAGGCTCTCTCCTGTCAAACCCGCATGGAGAGAAAGGGGCGCCATCCTCTCGCCAATCCCGAGGTCGAGACGACACCAACTCACCTCCGGGCACCCTGTTCCGGCCCAACGATGCTTTTTATCTTTTTGTATTTGCTACTATTTTTCCGGCACACTTCGTGCTTTCGCAGCGTCCATCCAAAGAAGGAGGAGTACACTCATGCGAGCCCCAACCGTTCTCGCCGTCCTTGTCGCCAACTTGACCTTGCTCCTGGTCCTCGGGCTCTGCACAGGACCGTCCTGCGGTCCCGGAGAAGACCTTGGCGAGCCGCTCCCGGCTCAGACTCCCTGTGATCGGCAAGGTGAACAACTCAGGGACGACATGACCTGGTACCGCATCGCCGACGATGGTGACGTTGCGGTCTACGCCAGCGATGACCTCCCCGAGCTGGTCCTCAGCGAACTCTCTTCGAAGGCGATGCAGCAAGGCGCTGCTCAGGCCTATTGCGAAGCCCTCACCGTCGATGGCTGGGAGGGTAGTTTCCGGCTACCGACCCTCGACGACCTAAGTCTCCTCGACGAGCGCTTCGGGATCAGTTCTCTGCCGATGTTCCGTTGGCAACACTGCAACGAGGAGAGCGGTTTCCGCAGCAGCGTGATCTGGGCTGCCGAACGCTCCCTGGAGATCGATGCCCTGGTCCTCCTTCCGCCGCTCCTGGTGTTGCCCTACCCGGTGGAAGCCGGCAAAGCCCTCCACGTCTACAGCGTCGACGAGGAAACCGACCCGACCGTGTATCAGGGCAGCAACCGGCCGCAACTGGACGGCATGGGCCTGACCCTCTGTGTCGGCGAGCGCTGACTGGACCGCTTCCATTCCGATCCGAACCACTACCGAGCGCCCCTGGCGCCACCTTCCTCGGCGCGGCCCGGTTTCGCCCTGGCCATCCTCGCCTATGCCCTGCTGGCCACGACCCCTCCGGTGATCAAGCTGGGCATGGTCGAAGGAGCGACCCCTCTGCAACTCCTCACCGGCCGCATGGCGCTCGCCGCCTTGATCCTCGGTCTCGGTTTTGCCCTCTTCAAACCCTCGCTCCTCCGCCTCGATCGTGCGGGTTTGCGCCATTGCAGTATCGCCGGCCTCCTGAACACGATCAGCATGCTGGCCTACTACCAGTCGCTCGTCTACCTCGACGTCTCGATCGCGACTATCATCTACGCCCTGTATCCCATGGTCGCCTTGCTCCTGTTGACCCTGTTCCACGAACGCCTTCGCTGGACCGATCTCCTCCGCTTCACCTTGTCCCTCGCCGGCGTCTGGCTCCTGGTCGATCCGGGCGGTACCAGGTCGATCCTCGGTCTGATGCTGTGCGGTACTTCTTGTCTGGTGTTCGCCGTGCATGTCGTCTACGTGCAATGGAAACTGGCGGATTTGCCGGCCACCACGACTTCATTCTATGTCATTTCCTGCATGACCGTCCTCCTTGGAGGCGCCTCCCTCTGCATCGACGGATGGGATCCTCCCTGGCATCGAGCAGTCATCCTCGCCATTGTCTGGAGCGCGGTTGTCTCCACCGCTGCTGCGAGAATCCTGCTCTTCACCGCAATCGCCCGCATCGGCAGCGCACAGACCGCCCTGCTCGCGCCCCTCGAATCCCTCCTCACCCTGATCCTCGCTATGCTCCTGTTGGGAGAACGCATGGTCCCCGTGCAGTACCTCGGCGCCACCCTGGTACTCTTCTCTGCCGTACTCGGCGGCCGACGACGGTTGAGTCTGGAACGGAAATCCTGACGCCGACACGAAACATCGGTTGTCGACGACGCTGCGGAGCAGGGGAGTGAGGAACCCGTCCCCGAGTTGACGTGTTCGGCTCAGGCCTTGGGCTTTGCCAGGGCCAGGACGTTGCCCTCGGGATCGGCGAGATAGGCCACTTCTTCGCCCCAGGCGCGAGGTTCAGCGCCGGCGAGGAGATCGGCCCCACAAGAGATCACATGTTCTATGGTACCGGCCAGATCAGCCACATAGAAATAGAGTTCCGTGGCCGTGGTCGCGCCGCGAATAGGCCGTTGCGGCCTACGGCCGGTGTTCACGGCAAAACCCTCGCGGCTGTATAGTCCAAGACGATGCCCACCCGGCAAAGCGAATTCGACATAGGTCTCTTCATCGACCAACCGGGTCCAGCCAAAGGCCTTGCTGTAGAAATCAGCCGCGGTCGGCAGATCGGTCACCGCGAGGATGGACAGGACCAAGCGAGGACCTTGGAGCGCGGGTTCTGCCGGTAACGCTTCCCGGAGGGGTGGATACTCGAGTTCCCGATCATCCACGTCAGAAGTAGGAGTATCGTCCTGGATTTCTTGCTCAGGGCGAGGAAAGCGCACCGTGCTGTTCCTTGCATTCTGGCGCACGTTCCCGGAGTGCAGTCTGTCGTCTCGGGGCTGACCGGTCGCGGGTACGGGGACAGAACCCTGTAGCACCTTGAGGTCATACGCGAAATTACCTCCCTTGCGATTATTGCCGAGCAGGAAGGTGACCCTATCCCCATCCGTGACGACTTCTTCCCCGACCCCACGGGCATCGAAATAGATATCCTGGCCGCCCCCCTCGGGAACGAGGAAGCCATACCATTGGTCGGCGCTGCCGGGACGAAGAGCATAGAACTTGACGGTCCCGGTATGCCGTTCTGCAGGGGCATCCTCATCCATCCGAGGTCGCTCGTCGGGACGATGGAAGGGCCGTATGGGCCGTGCGCCCTGACGATCTCCGCGGTCATAACCCTGCCGATCTCCTCGGTTGAAACCCTGACGATCTCCGCGGTTGTAACCGCCTTGATCCCGGGGACCAGGATCTCGGCGACCGAATCCACGATCTCGCGGAGCCCAGGGTTTCGGAGCGCGGGGTTGTTCGATGCGGTTGAAGCGGTCGTCGTCGTGGGAGCCCTGCTCGGTAACCGAGATGGTCCGGGCGCAGGGTCCCGTCTTATTGCTGCTGAGGGAGAAGCTGACCTTGTCGCCGATCTGGACCTGACCTCCCTCGACCTCATTGCGGTGGAAGAAGAGAGGTTCTTTGTCCGGTTCCCCCTCGACCCTGATATTACCGATAAGACCATTGAAGCGTACCACGGTACCGTTGAGCTTACTGCTCATTACTATCCTCCGGAAGTCACGAACGAGCCGCGTATTATTCGGGCCTTGCCCACCGCTTGTCAATCCCGACCAAGCCATGGGCCAACCAATACGGAGAGAGGATCGCAGCAAAAAAGACATTAGAGCTTGTTTTTATTGCGACTCATTGCAGCTAGATATTTCTCTTCCCAAATGTTGCCCGTTTGTGCGCGAGGAGGGGGAAGGGGAACCCCTACAAGGTACAGGACGCACCCGCGGGGCTCCCCGGGTTGGAACTCAATGGATGGAGATTTGACGCGGCTTCGCGGCTTCTGCCTTGGGTATGGTCAGGGTCAGCACACCATTCTCGTAGTGGGCGCCGATATCCTCGACCTTGGTGCCCTCGGGCAAGGTCCAGCTCCTGCTGAACATGCCGCTGCGACGCTCGATCCGAAGATAGCCATCATTCTCTTCCTTCTTCTCGTTCCGCTCCGCGGACAACATCAGGACGCCGTCCTTGACCTCGAGCTTGAGGTCGTCCTTCGAGAAACCGGGAAGCTCGGCGATGAGCTCATAGCTCGTGTCGGTCTCCCGCACGTCCACTGCCGGAACCAAGGTTTCATTGTTCCAGCGATCGTCTTCGAACATGCTCTGGAGCAAACCGCGGAACGGACTGCCGGTCACCGGGGCGAAAAACGGGTTCCAAAGGGTCAGGTTCATACGTACCTCCTTCATCTTCATGGTACTTTTTCGACCTGAGCCAATCATAAGCAGGTCCTGGGATTCGTCAAGGGGGAGGAGAACGCCAATCGTTGGAACTGGCTCACGTCCTTGCTCAGAGGTTCCCGATTCTCAGACCTGAGGGGGTTGCGGCACAACGGGTGGAGGAGTACTGGTCTGTTGCTGTTTCCGCATGCTGCGCAACCGCAGCAGGAACATCTTGGCAATGGTCGAGGTTGAGAGAGTCTTGGGATCGCGCAGCAATTCAGGTCCGAGCCGGAACTCCTGCAAGATGGCCTGGACCTTGTTGCGGTAGATGTCCCAACCATTGTGTGAGCAGAGGTCGCTCACCCTCGCCGAGGTCCGGAGCAACCCGATGTTGCCATGTTGGCGTATGGTCCAGGCCAGGGCTGCGAAGAGGACCCGGAATTCCTCTTTGGTCAAGAGTTCGACATTGCTGCTGCCCCGCGGCAATAAGCGCAGGTGGCCCTTCAACTCGCGGAGGAAGTTGTGTAAATCGCGCGGTCCGAGGTCGTCGGTGCTGAAAATATCCTCCTTCTTCTCCACCGGCTCCTCGAGTTCGGGTTCGACGCGATGCTCCTCGACCTTCTCCTCGCTCATGCCCAGTGCGTGTTCCCGGAAATCCTCGTAATCGATGATCCGGTCGCACGCCGAGCGGTAATGCTCGGAGGTCGGACCGATGGCTACCACGGTGGTGAGATGTCCGGCTTCTCGCAGACTGAGCAGGATCGGCATGAAATCAGCGTCCGAGGACATGATGATGTACTCGTCGATACCCTTGGCGCTCTGCATCGAGTTCATGATGTCGATGACCATGCGCATGTCGGTGCTGGTCTTACCCCGCGAGGAGATGGGCGGGCAATCGACGATCTGGAACCCGGAGCGGACGAACTGATCGCGGTACTTGTGGAAGGAGCGGGGATTGAGATAGCACTTGCGGATGTGCAGGTCCCGCGTTTCCATAGGTTCGTCCTGGTTCTCGGATTGGTTGGTCTTCCCGCTCTCGAACCAGTCCACCCACGAGGTGATCTGGTTGACGAAGTAGTCGCCGAGTTGCGGTGCGATATCATTGAACGCGATGAAGATGTTGTCGAAATCGACGAACATGGCCGAACGCAGGGTCCGCTTGCGCTTCTCGTTGTGCCGCTGCTCCCGCTCGCTCGCGAGGCGTTCCAGGGTGCCGTTGAGACCCCCCAGGGCAATACGGATGGCCTTGAGTTCTTGTTGCAGACCGAGGAGGAGAGGCATCGCCTCGGGCCAATCGTTCCTGGCCACGCTCGGCGCCGGAGCAAGGGGGCGTTGCTGTTCCTGGGGTGGAAACTTGTCCCTGGTCTGGCCCTGTTCGGTGCTCTCCCTCGGTTTGGCAACCCCGCGGTAGGATTGGCCTCGACGGGTACGGGGAATCGCTGCCTGGACCGGTACAGGAGTGCGCGAAGGGGGAGTAGTCTCGGGAGCTGCTTTGTCCTGCCCATCCTCTCGTTTGTTCTCGTTCATGATGGTAACTCGATAGAGGTTGTCGTCCGTGCGCGACCGAGGCGGCTACGCACCCTTGATGCTGTACCTTACCTCATCGTTGCTGGAAGGCCAAGAAGCCCCTTCTGCTCGTCCCAGAAGTAGTATGATCGGCGAGAGGTCGGCCTGACCAGCACGCTCAGTCAGCGCGCTCATAGGTGCATTGGAGCGGATGGCCGTGCTCTTTGGCTAGACTTTGAACGTGAAAAACCTTGGTCCTGGCAACTTCGTAAGGAAACAAGCCGCAGTCCCCGCTACCCTGGTGGTGCACCGCGAGCATAATCCGGACCGCCTCGGCCTCGGGGAAATGAAAGATCCGGCGCAGGATCATGACCACGAAATCCATGGGCGTGAAATCATCATTGAGCAGGAGCACCCGGTACATCGGCGGCTCCTCGATCCTGGTATCGTCCTCGGTGACGACCTCACCCTCTTCCTCTCGACGATGCTCGCTCATCGATCTGCCTCTACTATGCGCCGGTCCTATGAGGAGGTTATTGGTACCGCCCCAGGCCGCAGACCGGGCACTGTACCGCAAACCCCGTCGAGGACGAAGGAAAATTGCCACGTCCTCCGGCTCGTTCTCCGCGGAATCCGAGCTGACCTGAGGTCAACAATAGAGGCGGTCGAGTCGCAGAACACAACAGGTCATGCATACGAACGTCAATAATAACAAACCATTTGAAAGGCCTGCGGTTTGCATGAACATGCCCACGGCCAGAATACAACCATGGGGTATCTCTCTATGCGACTGCTTGATGCTGCCATTGTCCTGGTATTCTTCTCACCAGTCGTGTCCCTTGCGAGCACCTGCCAAGAAACCCTCGAGGCGCAAGGTGTCGACCCCAAACAATGCGAACGGCTCGTGTCTCCTGCAGCAACCGCTTGTGCGGTCATTGCATTCGAACACCTAACCCCAGTTCCAACACCGACCGAGGTCATCGAGAAGTGTTCTTGCGTGCAGCAAGTCGAGATTCCCGTTTGCATGACCTTGGCTACGGACAATGACCACAACCTGGATGCCGATGAGTTTGCGACCTGTCTTTCGACAGCGACCTACTTCGCAGATGAGGCGACGGTCCGCGATCTGGAACAAGCGCTGACTACCTTTCAGGGGGTCATCGGCCCTGAGGACGTGCGGCGCCACTTACAGTTCAAACGTGACTTTGAAACGATGCTCCTGAAGTACAAGGGGGGAATCGTCACCAGCCTTGCAGTTTTCATCGGTATCCCCCTGTTAACTGTCTCCATGGGGCGTGGCCTGACCGATCTTGGTACCCTCGGGTATGGGGCATGGTTCGCGACTATCGGCGGCCTGATGTTGATGACCAAGCTCGAAGATCGATTGAACACGCGCTATCGCGATTTCCGGACAGCAGGGGCTGAGATTAAACAATTTGAAGCCATTTTGATCGAGGTTCTCGAACGGATGATTGCCAAGGACCCCGAACTGTCTGCAAGGTTAGGGAACATCACGCAGATGAAGTTCAAACTACTCGCTGGAGAAACCGGGCTAGCATTTTTCAAGCAAGTCGAATTCCAGCAGGGACGCACCAAGCATATCCTACGCCCAGAGTTCGAAGCCAACCATGGCACCATCCTTGCGCTGTATCGAGATGGTTTTTTCCAAGATCAACGTATAGGCACAATCCATCGCTGAGCTGCGATCGGTTCAGTGACCGGCTCCTGTAAAAATTCCCAACTGTATTCGGTTGCCCTTCTCTTCTTACCCCTGCGTTGGCTGCATTCCCCCAAAAAGCCTAGCCCCCGAGATATGGCGTCTCGGTATCCTTACATCAGAATTGGTCAATAGCCTTAAAATATAATTATGTACGCAAAACTAATCCACATTGTACGCAAATACCTTGCATAACGCACCGTGGCATGCTAGAAAGGCTTCAGGTTGGTTGGTTATGCAACAGAAGGAGAACGAACCATGAAGAAGCTCATGATGACGATGGCAATGACGATGATCTTGGGTACCGCGGTGGCGGCGGAACTGACAGGGGATGCACTGGAGCGCGAGGGATGGGTCTACAACCTGGACCTCGTGGAATTCGGTCTCCTCGCAGCGCCGTACCTGTCCGAAGAAATCCAGGCCGATCCCGCGGTAACGGCCCTGGTCGAGCGGCAATTGTCAGGGTTCCGGCCCGAGGCCCGGAGCATCGTAGCGCGCAAGATCACCCAACTCGAGGGCTTGGGCATCTACATCAAATTCCGGCGCATGCTCGAGCACCTGCCGATCCTGCAGATCGAGGAAGAACTCGCCCTCTCCGAGCAGGGTCTTCGCAGAATAGAGGCCTCGCGCGGTGTGGAAGCAATGTCTCGCAACGACGAGAACGAGCTTCGGCTCAGTATCCCGGTGTTCGCACGGATGCATGCAGTGCAACAAGCCGCGGCGCTGTTCCATGAGTTCTTCTTCCTGCTCACCTCTTCGATGCTCAGGGAATGGGAAGACGACAGCACCAATGTTCGGGCCCTGAACGCCTTCATCTTCTCGCCAGCCTTGGCGACCTTCGATCTGCCGGCCGCTGAAGAATTCCTCGCACGGTTCTACTACGGGAAGGCCCATAGGGACTCGGAGTTGGAGGATCTGCTCGGGGTGAAGTTCCAGCTCGGCAAGTTGCGCAAGAACATCACCACGACACTCAAGGCCCGCAAGAGCTGAGGAGGTTCCCTGCCCCACCATTCCCAAGTGCCTTGGTGGTCTGCAAGAAGGAAGGTCCATGTCCCAACCCAACGTCTACGAATACCAAGACCCGCGGCAATTCCTTTCCGATGTCCTCGAAGCAAAACAACAACGCAACGCGGGTTTTTCCCTGAGGGCTTGGTCCCGCCAACTCGGATATGCCAATCCCTCTCTTCTTTCCGAGATCTTACGGGGCAAACGGAAAATCCGCCACGAGTTGTCGGCTCGCCTGAAGTCCAATCTGCAACTAAGCGATGCGGAGAAGCGTTACTTCGATCTGCTCGTACTCTACGACAACGCAGGTAGCAGGGAAGAGAAGGAGGCGCTTGCCGGAGTCCTGGCTTCGCTGCGTCCCGACGCTACCTTTTCCACCATCGAGTTGGATACCTTCGCGGTCATCGCGGACTGGTACCACCTCGCGATTCTCGAATTGGTACAGTTGCCCGATTTCCGCGAAGATGCATCCTGGATCACAGAGCGGCTCGGCAATGAGGTCCCACCGCGGGACATCACGAGGGCGCTGGAACGTCTGATACGGTTGCAATTATTGGTACGAGACGGCAAGGGCAGACTACAGAGGAACAAGGAAGGCATCATCGGTATCGGCACCGCGTTGCCGAGCGACGCGATCAAGACCTTCCACGCTCAGATGCTCGACAAGGCCAAACAGGCTTTGCTCCAACAGCCCTTGGAGGTGAGGGAAATCGTCGGCATCACCTTGCCGGCGAACCCAGCAAAACTTCCCGCGGCTAAGAAGCTCATCCAGCAGTTCCTGGTCGAACTCACCGACGTACTCAAGGACGAAGCGTGCGAGGAGGTTTTGCAAATCAATCTCCAACTCTTCCCGCTCACCTCGAACCGGTATTCCGGGAATGTCGGAGAAGCGAAAACTGCGACCCCCGCGTCGCAAAGCCCGAAGGAACAACCCAAGAGTGCGTAACAATGCAAACAACATCAAGCAGATGCAATGGTTTCATTCTTGCTGAACCGTCAGGTTGCTCCCGGTCTGGAAAGCTCGGGGCAGGTAAGGCTTATGGAGGTAGGATGAAACTCAGGAACTATCGGGTTGCCCTCGCCCTTTGCGGGGTTTCCATGCTGGTTGGTTTTGCCGCCGAGGCCCAGAGCATTGTCGGAAATGGCGGGGATGGGGTCGAGCTCGAGGGCAAGGTCTATTCTCTCGATCTGGTCGAATTCGGGTTGCAGCACCACCCCTATCTCTCGGAGGACAGCAGCGCCGATCCGGCGGTGCAGATGGCCGTGGAAGCTGCGCTGCCTTTTGCCCGGTTCGGTACGAAAGCCATACTTGCGAGGAAAATCAGCCAGCTCCTCGGTTGCGGTTTCTACGTCCGCTTCCTCCCGATGCTGACCGCATGGCAATGGATCCTGCTCGAGGGGGTTCCCTTGGTCGACATCAAGGACGAGTATTCTCCGGTCGCGGCCATGCACCTCGTCCAGATCGCCGTGCGCGACGAGCGTTTCGTCAGGATCAGCTCTCTGGGGTGGGAACGGATGGACGATGCCAACCAGGCCGCTCTGGTCCTGCACGAGTTGTATTATATCTTGACCGCTTCGATGTACCCGGAATGGGCAACAGACAGCCGCAATGCACGAGCGCTCAACGCCTTCGTCTTTTCCCCGGCCATGGCCACGTTGAACCTTGCCGCCGTGGACGAATACTTTGCCCGCTTCTGGATCGGTCACGAACAACCGGAAATCGAGGACATGATCCCGCTCAGAGCGGGACTGAAGAAAACGCGCGCCTCGATCGAACAGGGAGGTTGCGTGAGCGATGCTCCGCCGCCGAAGAAGGCAAAACGCTTCTGGCTCTTCTGATCGGCTCGTTGAGCGAAGACCCCCAGCCCGTCGGTTGCGAGAAACTCTCGGGACAAGAGCGCTACTGCCTCCGCCAGGGCGACTATCGCATCCTCTACGAAATCGAGGAGCCCCAACACCTCGTCACTGTGGTGAAGGTGGGCCACCGGAGGGAGGCTTACAAACGCCGAGACAAATAAATCCAAATTTTACAATATATTGCATGATCCAGCATGATCTATTGGCGCCCTCATTGTTTCAATCGTCGTTCTGCAGTTATGCCAATCTTGAGGTCATTCGCAGAAAGCACATGTGGCGAGAGGGACCAAGGGAGGGGGAGCGTGGTCGCAGCCAGGGAAGGGCGCCTAGCTCTCGGTATCTCCTAAGAATATCCGCTCTAGGATCCATTGACATCCTGTCACCCCCCGGGAACAATGGGGCCTCGTGGTCAACGCGCCGGTCCGCCCATGCATACCTTGGACTACGCCATCGTCGGCCTCTACCTCGTGGCCATGGTCGTGATCGGCCTAATCGTGACGAGGAAAGCCTCGAGCGGCATCGACGGCTTCTTCCTCGGCAACCGCGACATGCCCTGGTGGATGCTCGGCATCTCGGGCATGGCCTCGAACCTCGATATCACCGGGACCATGATCAACACCGCTCTGATCTTCGCTTTGGGCGTCCAGGGGTTCTTCATCGAGATCCGCGGGGGCGTGGTACTGGTGCTCGCCTTCCTGATGGTCTTCATGGGCAAGTGGAATCGTCGCTCCAGGGTCATGACCCAAGCCGAGTGGATGAGCTACCGTTTTGGGCCCGGTGTCCAAGGGGATGCTGCCCGCTCCATCAACGCCGTGGTCATGCTGCTCAACACCATCGCCATGATCAGCTATTTCTGCATCGGCTCGGGCAAGTTCGTGGCCGAGGTCCTGACCTTGTCCGGGTGGTGGGGGTTACCCGCCCACTTCTGGGGTGCGCTGCTCATGATCATCATTGCCATGATCTACACCGTGGCCAGCGGGCTGTATGGCGTCATCGTGACCGACCTGGCCCAGGCAGCGATCATCTTCGTCGCCCTGATCGCGGTCACGGTGATGGCCATGCAGAGCGGCGGGTTGCCCGAAACCTTTTTCTCCTCCGTCCCCCTGCGCGACGGCACCTATCACGCTTTCGAGACCACGAGGGCTCTCTGGAGCACCCCCTGGCCGAACTGGGAGTTCGACTTCCCAGCTCAGTCGACGTATTCCATCTACAATCTCTTCGGGATCGCCGTCCTGTTCTACTTCTTCCGCATCTGCATCGTCGGGATGAGCGGAACGTCGGGCTATATGCTCCAACGCTATCTCGCCGCGCGCAGTGATCGCGACGCAGGCCTGCTCTCGCTGTGGTGGACCTTCCTCCTGTCCTTCCGCTGGCCCTTCATCGTCGCCGTCGCCATGCTGGCCCTGCTCCACCACCAGAGCAGCGGCGCGGTGCAAGACCCCGAGCTCGCCCTTCCGGTTGTCATCTCGGCCCTCGTCCCGGTCGGACTCAAGGGCTTGCTGGTCGCCGCCCTGATGGCCGCGGCCATGTCCACCTTCGATTCCACGATCAATGCCGGAGCCGCCTACTGGGTCAAAGACCTCTACCAGGCGTATATCAATCCGCAAGCGACCGAACGGACCCTACTACGCCACGGCCGCTGGGCCTCGCTGGTGGTCGTCCTGCTCGGGATCCTGGTCAGCCTCACCGTGCGCAGCATCAACGACATCTGGGGGTGGATCACCATGAGCCTCGGCTCCGGGCTCTTGCTCCCCGACCTCGTCCGCTGGTACTGGTGGCGGCTCAACGGCGCCGGCTATGCCTGCGGAGCCCTGTTCGGGACCCTGACCGCGCTGCTCGTGCGCCTCTTCGCGCCAGACCTGCCTGAGTACCTCGGCTTCCTCGTCTGCAGCGGAGCGAGCCTCGTGGGTATGCTCGGCGCGACGTTCTTCACCGCACCCACCCCCCGCCCCATCCTCGAACACTTCTATCGCACCACCCGGCCTTTCGGTTGGTGGCGACCACTCGCCGATTGTATCAGCACCGAGCATCGCCGGAACGTCGCGAGGGAGAACCGCCGAGACCTCTTCTCTCTGTTCCTGGCCGTCCCCTGGCAGCTCGCCCTCTTCCTGATGTGGATGATGTTGGTGCTGAGTCAGTGGTCGTATTTCGCCGCCCTACTTGCGGTCGTGGTCTGTCTCAGCCTCGGGTTGTACTTCACCTGGTACCGGCATCTCTCCGACGGCGTGGGGTCCGACCCTGCCCCGACGATCGACACATCAAGAGCTCAGGGGAATCCCTGACACCTTTCTGTTCATTCATGTTCCCCGCTCTGCCTGCCGAGCTGGACCGATCAGGCCGTGCTTGCGCAGCAAACCGCGGAGCTGATGGTAGCTCAAGCCGAGGGCCTTTGCGGTGCGGCCTTGGTGATGGCGGCAGCGTTCGAGAACCTTTACCAAGAGACCGCGTTCGAAGGTCGCGACCTGTTGGAGCAAGCCTCCAACTTCCGGCTCGGGTTCCGTCTCCATCGGTGGTGGCCCCGCTTCGAGCGAAGCGCCGGGAAGCCCTCGAGGGCCAGGGCCGAGCCTGAAGGGGGACGCGAACGGATCGAACTTCACCTCGTCGATCGGGCCTCCGCGCTCGAGGGAGCGGTAGACCGCCCGTTCCACGGTATTGCGAAGCTCCCGCACGTTGCCCGGCCATGGGTGCGCCAGGAGCTGTTCCTGGACTTCCCCGCTGAACCCCTCGAAACACTCTCCGCCCAGTTCTCGGACCATGCGCATGGCGAAATGCTCGGCGAGGAGCACAACATCGCGGCCGCGGGCCCTGAGCGGCGGCAGGGTGACCACGTCGAAGGCCAGCCGGTCGAGGAGGTCGTGGCGGAAACGTCCGGCCGCCGCGAGAACCGGCAAATCCACGTTGGTCGCGGCAATCACGCGCACGTCTACCGTCAGCGTCTGCTCGGCACCGACCCGTTCCAGCTCCCCGTACTCGATCACGCGCAGGATTTTTTCCTGCAATCGCTGAGAGGTCGCCGCCAATTCATCGAGGAAGAGAGTGCCGTGATCTGCCCGTTCGAACCTGCCTGCGCGCCGCCGCACAGCGCCCGTAAAGGCTCCGGCCTCATGACCGAACAACTCGCTGTCGAGCAATTCCTCGGGCAGGGCTGCGCAGTTGAGCTTGACCAGGCTCTGGTCCCACCGGGGAGACAGATAATGTAACCTGGCGGCGACCAACTCTTTCCCCGTGCCCCGCTCCCCGATGATGAGGACCGGCCGATTGAGCTTGGCGAGTTTGCTGACCTGTTCGAGCATCCTCTGCAGGACCTCGGATTCGCCGAGAATGGGGACATGGGTAGTCATTTTTACTACTTTTTAATGAATTCAAATAATGATTATCATTCTTAACGAAAGCAGTCCAGAGCCACACCCGCAATTTTTTACTTCTCTTTGTGCAATCAAAGCGCTACAAACAGTGGCAACCTGGCACGGGAGATGCTTTGCCGGCGTCCCAACCTGAACCCAACACGGAGGACGACATGAGCATCTTTTCCCGTTTGAACGACATCATCAACGCCAATATCCTGCACATGATCGAGAAGGCCGAGGACCCCGAGAAGATCGTGCGCCTGATGATCCAGGAAATGGAAGACACCCTGGTCGAGGTCAAATCCCAGGCCGCCAAGGTCATTGCCGAGCAGAAAACCATGGAACGGCACCTCGGGCGACTCCGCGAGGAACAGCTTTCGTGGCAAGAGAAGGCCGAGCTGGCGGTAAGCAAGCAGCGCGATGATCTTGCCAAGGCGGCGCTCTCGCAGAAGACCAGGAAGGAAGACGATGCTCGGCGGTTGGAGACCCAGCGCGACGAGATCGTGGACAACTTGGCGCGGTTCAAACAGGATATCGGCACCCTCGAGACCAAACTCAAGGAAGCCAAGAGCCGGCAGAAGGCCATCATCTTGCGCAAGCAGACCGCCCTCTCGCAACGCCAGATCCAAGAGCGCATGAGCCGGGTGAGTTCGAACTCGGCCTTCGCCAAGTTCGAGCAGTTCGAACAGAACCTCGAACGCATCGAGGGCGAGGTCGAGGCCTTCTCCGGTTCGGGCAAGAACGGTCTCGAGGACGAATTCTCGAAACTGGAACAGGAAACCCGTATCGACGCAGAACTGGCCGAGCTCAAGAACAAGATGAACCAGGACAAGCCCAAAGGAGCGTGAGCAGGCCCCATGAACACCTTCACCTTCGTTCTCAGCCTCGTCCTCCTGGTCGTCGTCCTGCCGATCTGGATAGTCTTCAACTATCTTGGCAAGGTCCGCTCGACGCGCATGCTCTCCCGCGAGGACGAGGCAATGCTCGGCGAGCTGTGGCAGCTCGCGCGCAAGATGGAGAACCGGATCGTCACGTTGGAAACCATTCTCGATGCCGACAACCCTAGCTGGAGAAAACGGCGATGACCACTGCAAACCCCCATCGACTCTACCGGGATGCCGCGAAAGGCTTTCTGTTCGGCGTCTGCGCCGGTCTAGCCGAATATCTCGGCCTGCGCACCGCTCTCGTGAGACTGGTGTTCTTCATCGGCCTACTCGTGTCGTTCCCCCTCTTCCTTATCGGATATTTGCTCTTGGCCTGGGGATTGAAACCCCGGCCGGAGCACCTCTACAACAACGCCGAAGAAGAAGATTTCTGGCGTTCGGTCAGCTTTTCGCCCAAAGATACCCTGCACCGGGTCAGACATCATTTCCGTTCCATGGACGACCGGCTGCGGCGCATGGAGGACTTGGTGACCTCGAGCGAGTACGAACTGGAGCGGAAGTACAAGGACCTGGCATAATGCCAACTTTGGCCTACCACCTTACTTGGAGTGCATCCTCGATGAGAACTTTTCTCCTGCTGAGCAGTATCCTCGCGTTCATCCTCCCTCTGCCCACCCTGGCAGGGGTCATCTTGGAACGGACCATCCCCGTGGACAGCGAGTACCGGCTCGTCCTCACCACGGTCAAGGGCAAGATCACCCTCCTCGGCAGCACTGACCCGGTCCTCGGTATCGAGGCCAGGACCAGCGAAACCCTGGACCCGGGAATCAATCCCGTGTCCGTCGAGGTCGATGAAACCGCAAAACTCATCACCATCAAAGTGTTGGAAGAAGAAGACGGCCTCTGGGCTTCGCTTTTCGACAAGAACACAAGCCCCTCCATCTCCTTCACCCTGCGCCTGCCGAACCTCCAACGGGTCGAGCTGCGCACCGTGAGCGCGGACCTCGAGGGTTCCAACCTCACCGGGACCATCGAGTTCCGCACCGTCAGCGGCGATGTCTCCCTCGAAGGCACCATGAGTGCTTCCGGACGTTCGGTCAGCGGCGATATCTCGGTGCGTCACCTCGCAACTGACCTCTCCCCGACCCTCACCTACAAGACCATCAGCGGCGACATCAAGCTCCACCTTCCCTCCACGTCCTCGTCGAAAGTGTTGTTCTCGACGGTCAGTGGCAGCTTCCTGCTCAACGGAGAGGATCTGGCAGACCCGGAGGATGGCAAGGTTTTGCGTTTGGGCGAAGGGACTTCGCGGATCGAGGTCAAAACGGTCAGCGGGGATCTCGAACTGAGCTGCCCCTCCTGCACCGTCACCGATCGCCCACCCACACGTCGTCGCAACCAATTGAACATCCTCATAGAAGAAGAGGAGGAGGACGACGAGTCCAGCGAACGACCGGGCTCGAACTTTTCTCTCGGTCTGCGGTCCGGCCCCGCGGCCAGCTTCGTCACGAAGACCTCGCCCGATCTCGCCGGGTATGGAGATCTCGCTCTCGGCCTCCATCGCGGCCGCCACGGCCAGGCGACCCTACACAGCTCCTTCCTGGCCACGAAGCGTCAGGACGAACAAGAACTGATCGGGTTCGAACTGCTCGGGTGGGGTTACAGTCCGCAGAAGTCCGCCTATACTGAATTCGCACTCGGTTTCTGTTACCTGCCGACAAAGAACGGCTATGCCGAACTCGACGAGCGGGTCGGCTTGGGACTGGGCCTCACGCTGGGGTACCAGCGTCCCATCGCTTCGTTCCTCGCCGCGAACTTCGGCCTCTCCTGGCTCTACGGAAGGATCGACGCACAAAACCTGAACGCCCTGGCCGGGCAGCTCGGTCTCGTCCTCACCCTGTGAGCTGACTCAGATCCTTATACTGAATTCAGAGAACTCTTCGAGTTGGTCCCGCCATTCGGTATTGACACTGAGGACTCGAGCGGTCGGAGGACCTTCGTAACAGCGATCGATCAAAGTCTGCAAAGCGCTTGGCGTACCCTGGGCGTACAACTCGACATCACCGTCAACTCGATTGCGCACCCAACCGGTGAGATTGTGGCGCAGAGCCTGGTGTTTGACCCAATACCTGAAGCCTACCCCTTGGACGCGGCCTTCGACGAGGATGCGCACGCCGCGCAGCAGTTCTTCCTGATCCATGCCTGCCTCTTGCTCTCCGGAGGGGTTCATTGTCCCAACTCAGCGAACCAAGTCAAGGGGGTGAGCCGAGGTCCCCCGTCTCACTTCCGACCGGAGTGCGCGCTTCGAAGGCCAGGGATTCCACCTCGGCGAGGGTCGAGACAAAATGGAAGGTCAGCGCCGCGGCCACTTCGTCGGGCACATCCTCCAAATCCTCTCGATTGCGCTCGGGCAGGATTACGCTCTTGATCCCGGCGCGATGCGCGGCCATGACCTTTTCTTTGATCCCGCCCACCGGCAAGACTTGCCCCCGCAGGGAAATCTCTCCGGTCATGGCGAGGTCTGAGCGAACCAGCCGATCGGACAACAGGGACACCAGCGCGGTGAAGAGGGTTACCCCGGCCGAGGGACCGTCCTTGGGAATGGCTCCCGAAGGTATATGGATGTGCAGATCGAACCGCTCGAAGAAATCGTCGTCCACCTCGAGAGCCTGGGCATTGGCACGCACATAGGTCAGCGCAGCCTGGGCCGATTCCCGCATCACCTCGCCCAGCTTGCCGGTCAGGGTCAAACCCTTCTTTCCGGGCATACGATTGGCCTCGATGAACAGGATGTCTCCCCCGGCAGCGTTCCAGGCCAAACCGATGGCCACGCCGGGGATGCGCAGTCGCTCGGCCATATCGAAACGACGCTTCGGCTTCCCGAGGAACCTGACCAGGGAGGTAGGGGTCACAGTGACGGGCCTTTGTCGGCCGACAGTATAATCCCTTGCGACCTTGCGACATATCCTGGCCAGCTCGCGCTCCATGTTCCGCACCCCGGCTTCCATGGTGTAGTCGAGGATCAGGGCACTGAGGGCCTTTCGTTGGAAGCGGATCTGCCGCTCGGGCAGTCCATGTCCGGCGATCTGCTTGGGCAGGAGATAGCGTCTTGCTATCTCGAGCTTCTCGTTCTCGGCGTAACCGGGCAAATCGAGGACCTCCATCCGATCGCGCAAGGGTTCAGGTATCGTATGGAGGACATTGGCGGTGACGATGAAGAGGACCCGGGAGAGATCGAAACCGACGTCGAGATAATGATCCTGGAAATGGTGGTTCTGTTCCGGATCGAGGACCTCGAGCAGCGCGGACGAGGGATCGCCGCGAAAATCGGCGCCCAACTTGTCGACCTCGTCGAGCATGAGCACGGGGTTGTTGGTCCCGGCCCGGCGGATACTCTGCAGGATCCTCCCCGGCAGCGATCCGATGTAGGTCCGCCGGTGGCCGCGGATCTCGGCTTCGTCGCGCACGCCGCCGAGGGACATGCGGATGAACTTGCGGTCCATGGCCCTGGCGATGGATTGCCCGAGCGAGGTCTTGCCAACTCCCGGGGGACCGACGAAACACAAGATCGGGCTCTTGAGGTCGGGTTTCAGCTTGCGCACGGCCAGGAACTCGAGGATCCGCTCCTTGACCTTCTCCAGGCCGAAGTGATCTTCGTCGAGGACTTTCTTGACCCGCCGGAGCGAGAGGTCGTCGGTCGAAGCCACGGACCAGGGCAACTCGAGCAACCAATCGAGATAGGTCTTCGAGACCGTGTACTCGGCCGAGTTGGTCGACATCCTGGCCAACCGGTCGAGCTCGCGCTCCGCCGCCTTGCGGGCCTCTTCGGGCAAGCCTGCCTTGTCCATCTTGAGGCGCAGTTCCTCGACCTCTGCAGAACCGTCCTCTCCCTCTCCCAACTCCTTCTGGATCGACTTCAACTTCTCGCGCAGGAAGTACTTGCGCTGTGCCTCATCCATGTTGCCTTTGACCTTGTCCTGGATCTCCTTGCCGATCCTTGCGACCTGGAGTTGTTTGGCCAAGAGGTCATTGACCACGTCGAGCCGCAACCGCGGATCGAGAGTCTCGAGAATTTGTTGCCGTTCCCAGGCCTCGGCATCGAAGGCGGTGGACATGATGTCGGCCAGACGCCGCGGATCGCGCACGTTCATGACCATGAGCACGAACTCCTGAGGCACGTTCTTGACCAACTCGACGTACTTGCCGAAATTGGAACGTAAAGCATGCACCCGCGCCTCGATCTCGAGGTCCTTGCCCGCAGCCAGAGCCGGTTCCGGCAAGGGACTGATGTCGGCGAGGAGATACGGATCCCTCGACGTGATGGCCTCGATGCGCATCCTAGAAAGACCGTGCACGATGACCTGGAGGTGGTTGTCCGGCAAACGCAACATCTTGAAGATCTTCACGACCGTGCCGATGCGGTGCAGGTCTTCCTCATTGTGCAACCGAGTCCCCTCCTGTTTGGCCATGGTGATGGCGAAGAGGCCCTGGGCCTCGGAGACGTCGTCGATGAGTTTGATCGTTTCCTTGCGCTTGATGGTCAGCGGCAAGGCCATCATCGGGAAGAGCACCGTGTTACGGATGGGCAGGAGGGGGAGACTGCGCGGGATATCGTCAGCTGTGAGTTCCTCTTCGTCCTCACCGGGTTCCTCGCTCTCGAGGGTCGGTTCGTCGAGGTCAGAGGTACCCTGTTCTTCGATCGTCATGGAGACCTCAACTCAGAAATTGAGGTCCGCGCGACGGAAATGCGCCTTCGGGTGGGCGCACGCCGGACACTTCTCCGGGGCCTGAGGCCCCTCGTGGACCATTCCGCAGTTCTGGCAGACCCATTTCACGGGACCGCCGTCAGACCGGAACATGGTCTCGCTCTGCAACCTGCGGCGCAACAGGTCGTAGCGTTCCTGGTGATGGGCTTCGGCCTTGGCGATGTTGCGCAGGACCACGGCGATGTCCTTGAACCCTTCCTGTTCTGCAGTTACGGCGAAGGCGGGATACATCTCAGCCCACTCGTGGTGCTCGCCCTCGGCGGCTGCGGCGAGGTTCTCGACCGAACCGGCCATGACTGTGGGGAAAGTCCCGGTAATGGTCACCTCAGCCCCGCTATCCTTCAGGTACTTGAACAAGGCCTTGGCATGCTCTTTCTCCTGGTCCGCGGTTTCCTCGAAGATCTTGGCCACCAGGATATAGCCCTCGTTGCGGGCGATCTTGGAATAATAGGTATAACGGTTGCGGGCCTGGCTCTCACCGGCAAAAGCCGCCATCAAATTGGTCAGAGTCTTGGTTCCTGCGAGCGTGGTCATGTTACCCCCTGGTGCAGAGATGGAACAGAGAATGCCTTTGCCTAGCCTGCCTCCCGCATGTTGTCAATTACTTCGCCATGAACCCCGAACTTCCAAAGTACGAAGTACCTGCACTGCGACCTGAGGGCAACCATTCAGGGGGGATTGCTGATAGTTTCTGTAACCTCGTAGGGGTGGCGCCGACGGGGGACCCCCGCCACGCGCAAGGATGAGCATGGTGGGGGTGTGAGGCGACAGGACCCCTCGCTCCCCCAAGACTGAACTCCTACACCTGAGGCAAAAAAAAACTATGCAAGGTTCCCGGTCTGTGGTATAGGGGGGTCCTCAGTAATCTCCGTCGGGACCGGCGGGAGGGATTCGCCCTTTCACGGTCGGCGGAACAAGGTAGGGTGAAGTACATGGGTAAGAAGTTGTTCGTTGGCGGTCTCTCTTACAACACGACCGAACAGGGTCTGCGGAATCTCTTCTCCTCGAGCGGGAATGTCGAGTCCGCCAATATCATCATGGACCGGGATACCGGTCGCAGCAAGGGGTTCGGTTTCGTCGAAATGACGACCGATGATGAAGCCCAGGAAGCGATTCGTCAGCACAATGGAGCCGAACTCGACGGCCGCCGCCTGACCGTGAACGAAGCTCGCCCGCAAGCTCCCCGCGACAATCGCGGCGGCAGCGGTGGCGGCGGTGGTGGGCGCGGCGGCAATCGCGGCGGTTGGTAAACAATTTTTCCCCTTCCCTCCTCTCGCTATCGCTTCTCCTGATCTTCCCATGATGTGACCGTTCGACGGTCGAGTACTATCATTTTTTCCAAGTCGTACCCGACTTTCGTGCGAGGAGCTGCGCCTTACCCAACGCGGGAGGCAGTAACCGGTATTGTTGGGTAATTGGATCAAGGCCAAGAATGCCAGGCAAGCCCGAGTTGCTCCCGGCCGATGAACCAGCCGGAACGCGCATTGAAGTACAGCCAAAGTCTCGCGTCGTGTACCCGAGCATCGAAGGCATAGACAAAAGCCCTTTGCCAGGGTTTCGAGACCTCGGGGGCAAGGATGGGTTCTGAACACACAGGCTCGAAGTGTACTCCATCGGCACTCGCGAGCACATGGATGGCCGAGCGGGAATGCCCGGCAGCATCCCGATACATAGCATTGTGCAGCGCTAGCACGCCTGGATTTCCCGGGAAAGGCGGCAGGATCTTGATCGATCCCCTGCCCTGCGAAAAATAGGGGTGACCGGGTTCCGGGGAGAGGATGGGCTCGGGCAATTTGGTGAAGGGGCCCTCGGGATGATCGGCCACCGCGAGGCCGAGGTATCTCGGTTCGAAGTACAGGGCGTCGGGCAGGAAGATGCTCCCCGCGCTGAAATACAGGTAATACTTACCTCCACGGGCCAGGACGAAGGGATTACCGTTGGTCGCTTGCAAGCGACGCTCCCAGGGATACTGCGGACGCAGCACCGTGGTCGGCGCACTCCAGGTGCTAAGATCAGCCGAACTGCTAACCCTGATCTCCGAGGCGAGCGGACTCGT
>Ga0156395_1161_pt3 | contig 32435 bp, 26 predicted proteins | sample RifOxyA3_FD_108039 | JGI IMG/M metagenome (GOLD analysis project Ga0156395, IMG submission 108039) | Deltaproteobacteria bacterium RIFOXYA12_FULL_61_11 | reverse complement strand
AACTATAACGGTCCTAAGGTAGCGAAATTCCTTGTCGGGTAAGTTCCGACCTGCACGAATGGCGTAACGACTGCGGCGGTGTCTCAACCAGGGACTCAGTGAAGTTAAAGTGGCGGTGAAGATGCCGTCTACCCGCGGCAAGACGGAAAGACCCCGTGCACCTTTACTACAACTTGACATTGGATTTCGGGATGGTTTGTGTAGGATAGGTGGGAGACTTTGAAGCCGGGGCGCTAGCAACGGTGGAGTCATCCTTGAAATACCACCCTGATTATTCTGAAATTCTAACCTAGGCCCGTCATCCGGGTCGGGGACCGTGTCTGGTGGGTAGTTTGACTGGGGCGGTCGCCTCCGAAAGAGTAACGGAGGCGTGCAAAGGTTCCCTCAGGCTGTTTGGAAATCAGCCGTAGAGCGTAAAGGTAGAAGGGAGCTTGACTGCGAGACGGACACGTCGAGCAGGTGGGAAACCAGGCCTTAGTGATCCGGCGGCTCCGCATGGAAGGGCCGTCGCTCAACGGATAAAAGGTACGCCGGGGATAACAGGCTTATCTCCCCCAAGAGTTCACATCGACGGGGAGGTTTGGCACCTCGATGTCGGCCCATCGCATCCTGGGGCTGAAGCAGGTCCCAAGGGTTCGGCTGTTCGCCGATTAAAGCGGTACGCGAGCTGGGTTTAGAACGTCGTGAGACAGTTCGGTCCCTATCTGTCGCGGGCGTAGGATATTTGAGGAGGGGCTGTCCCTAGTACGAGAGGACCGGGATGGACAGACCTCTGGTGGTCCAGTTGTCACGCCAGTGGCACAGCTGGGTAGCTAAGTCTGGAATGGATAATCGCTGAAAGCATCTAAGCGAGAAACCAGCCTCAAGATAAGATATCCCTGTGACTTTGTCACCTAAAGGCCACTCCGAGACTAGGAGGTTGATAGGCTGGGTGTGTAAGCGCAGTAATGCGTTGAGCTAACCAGTACTAACCGGCCGTGAGGCTTGACCCCTTTTTCATCGTTCAGTTCATGTTTGGTCACATCGAAAGATGTGGCGACACGAATTGGATGGTGACGATAGAGAGGAGGAAACACCTGTAACCATCTCGAACACAGAAGTTAAGCTCCTTCTCGCCGATGGTACTGCATGTGTAGACGTGTGGGAGAGTAGGTATCGCCATCCATACCATTGAAACCCCATCGGGCGTAAGCTCGATGGGGTTTTCTTTTTTCATGTATCCGACACCGTACGGGGTCCATCGTCAATTCCTCACTTCCCCGCTTGCCAACCGAAATGGCTCGAGTAGTATGAGCTCGTCCCGATAGAGGAGTAAGGACATGCACCTCGCCGTGACCGTTGAAGATGCCAGGGCGATGCTCGGACTCAATGCCCGAGCTTTTGCCAAGATCCTCGAGGAACTCGGTGAGACGACCCATGAAACCCCGAGCGGTAAACGGACTCTCACCACGGTGGAGCCTTCGACCATGCGGGCGGTTCGAGGTGTTCGAGGCGAAAATCTGGGTCTTTTCAACGGGAAGAAGATTGTTGCTTTCCAGGGCTGCAAAGGTGGCATAGGTAAAACGACGCTTGCCTACAACGTCGCGGTGCGGGCCGCGCAATACGGCAATAGGGTCTTATGTATCGACACCGATCAGCAGGCCCACCTCACCATGTGCCTACTCGGGAAAGAAGCGGGAAAGCACTGTTGGCTCGATATTTTCGAGGAGCGGGTTCCTCTGGCCGAGACCATCGTGCCGGTTGGAGAGCACCTCGATCTCGTGCCGAGCAACCTTCGCATGGCCATTGCCGAAAAGCGCCTGGGCAACACCATTCACCCCAAGCGCATCGTCGCCCAGTATCTTACCGCGATCAGGGACAACTATGATATCGTGCTCTTCGATTGTGCCCCTGCTCTGTCTTCGATCAATCACGCCGTTGCTTTCGCCTCGGATATCGTCATCATCCCCCAGACCACCTCGCGGCTCAGCCTGGACGGCTTGGAATTATCGCTCGATTTCCTGCGGGAACTGCGCGAGGATTTTGGCATGGCTCCAGAGGTCCGTATCGTGTGCAACATGTTCTCCCAACAAGAAACCCCTTCGTTGCGCACCCTGTATAGTTTGATGGAGCAGCACCAGGGAGCCTTGTTCCAAACCGCAGTTCGGCGTTGTGTAAAATATCCCGAAGCGGTTGATTACGAACGTCCTCTTTTCCTGCTTGGGTACAGGCCCTCGATAGCCGTCGAAGACCTCGATGCCCTGACGAGAGAACTGCTAGGTCTAGGAGGTTTGCGGCATGGTAAAAATCGATGAAGTCGTAAAAAAACGCAAGCGCACCGAGAAGGTGTCGGCGGGAGCAGGCAGACGCGATCGCTCAACCGAGACCAAGGAGAAACCCTATTTCCGACCCGGACATGAAGCAGAAGTGTCAGTCTCCGCTGCTCCACCGGCGAAGTCTGTCCCACAACAGAAGACTCCTGCAAAGGCCGAGCAGCCGAAGACGGCCAAAATCCACCTTGGTACCAAGAAACTCGAGCCGGCCAAGACCCCTGTCAAGAAAGGAACCCGTTCCGGAGCCGCGCAACAAGTGAGGGCAACGCCCCGAACAGAAGCTCAGGACCAAGGATCTACTGTCGTGGCGAGGAACAGGGCTCTTGAAGAGCGTTGTCTGCGCCTGGACGAAAGGCTCGGGCATTTGATCGAAGTTTTGGAACGTCATGCAGGACATTGAGGTGGATCATGAGGCTGAGTTCTCGCCTGCAGAAAGTACAACCCTCGGCGACCATTGCATTGTCTGATCGGGTGAAGGATCTTGTTGCCGGCGGTGAGCAGATCCTCAGGCTCGAGGTCGGCCAGTCATGCTTGGGTTCTCCTGCCGAGGCCGTCACAGCGGCATGTGACTCGCTCCGGGCAGGTGAAACCTTTTACGGACACAGTCGCGGGTTGCGCGAGTTGCGAGCCGCGATCTGCGAGTTACATGCCAGGAGGCATGGGGTTGCCCTCCACCCCGATCGACACATCCTCGTCACACCGGGCTGTAAGCAGGCGATCCTCTACTTGTTCCTGGCCATGCTCGACGATGGAGACGAGGTCTTGGTCCCAACCCCGGCCTGGCCGAGTTATGGGGAGATTGCTCGTATTGCCGGCGGCGAACCCGTCTTCGTCCCGTGCGGCAGGAGTTGTCGCCTCGACGTGCGCGAACTTGCCGAGGCGGTCACCCCGAGGACCCGTGCGATCATCGTCGGTTCACCGGGGAATCCGAGCGGAGTTGTCTTCGATCTGAAGACCATGCAAGAGATCCTCGCCTTGTGCCGTCGGCATGACCTGTACCTCGTCAGCGACGAGATCTACGATCGCGTGATCTTTGCGGGGTATTCGCACACCTCCGTGTTGGCGGTCGATCCTGGCCTGGAACACTCCATTCTCCTCAACGGCTTTTCGAAGGCGTATGCCATGCCGGGTTGGCGTTTGGGGTATCTCCTCGCCAGGCCCGAGATGGTCACCGCAACCCTGACTTTGCAACAAAACTCGGCCACGCATCCCACCACCTTCGCACAGCGCGGGGCGGTTGGAGCCATTTACCACGGTGAGGACTTCATTGCCTCGGCCCTCGAGACCTACCAGTGCAATCGAGACCTCGTGTGTTCCACGCTCGATCGTTTGCCCCAGTTCTCCTATGTCGAACCCGAAGGAGGCATGTACGTCTTCCTCGATGTGAGCAAGACCGGACTCGAGGACGAGGCTTTCTGTCTCGATGTACTGGAGCATTGTCGCGCTTCGCTTACCCCCGGTTCGGCCTTCGGCCCTGGGGGAGAGCGGTTTGCCCGGTTGTGCATAGCGGTCAGTCGGGTCGAACTCGAAACGTTCCTGTCCAGATTGGCCGCACGGTATCCATGAATGTGCGACCCAGCCATCGTGGGCATTCCCTCGGTCCTGTCCAGGGGATGCGTTGCAGTTCCGAGCTGGGAAGCCTGACCCGATGATCTGTCCGGTCTGTCGTGGGGAGACTCTGGTCACTCTGGAGTTCCGAGGCAGTGAACTCGAATTCTGTCCCACATGCCGTGGGGTATGGCTCGGTTTCGATCAACGTACCGCCTTCGGGTCGAGTCTCGACGCGGTAGGTTCGGCTCCGCCAGACCCGACTTCCGGGGAGCGTCCGAGGTCCTGTCCGCAATGTGGGAAACGCATGGAGAAGCTACGGTCCGAGGTGACAACTGCCATTCGACTCGACCGTTGCGCGAAGCACGGGATATGGTTCGACAACGGAGAACTGCGCGCGATCCTCGAGAGCACCGGGCACGATGCCCGCTCATGGGTCGAGTTCCTGCGGCAGGTCCTGTCTCTCAGACCCGAGGGTGAGGAGGTAGTGCCATGATCGGTGGATGTGTCGTCCTGGGGTTGGTCCTGTTCGGTATCCTCACCGGCATTGTGATGTTCAACGCTCTGGTGCGGCTGCGCAGCGAGACCGACAATGCCTGGTCCCAGATCGACGTGCAGTTGCGTCGCCGCTATGACTTGGTGCCCAATCTCGTCGAGGTCGTCAAAGGGTATGCCACGCATGAACGGGAAACGTTCGACCGGGTGACCCAGGCCCGTAGCGCCGCCATGCAGGCGAGAGGTGTTCGCCAAAAGGCAGCGTCGGAACAGGCGTTTTCTACAGCCCTGGGACAACTCTACCTGGTGGTCGAGAACTATCCCGAGCTGAAGGCCGACGAGGGCTTCTCCGCCTTGCGCGAAGAGGTGACCAGCACCGAGAATCGCCTCGCTTTCGCGCGGCAGGGCTATAACGATTGCGTACTGGAGTTCAACGTCAAGGTCCAGTCCTTCCCTTCCAACCTGATCGCGAGCATGTTCGGGTTCATCAATCGGGACTTCTTCCAACTCGAGAACGAGGCGGTGACAGAGGTTCCGCGCATTTCGATGCGCTGACCGACATGGTCGGAAGGGTCGAACGCGGCGGAGGCAGAACCAAGGTCCGGGGTTTATGGTCCTTGATCAGGGAGAACAGACGCCGGTCCATCCTGCTCCTTTTTACCCTGTGGGTCGGCTTGGGCCTTCTCGGAGCTCTCACGGGCATGGCCTGGTTCGGCAGGCCCGGCGTGTGGCTCGGAGCGGGTGCGGCGTCGTTGCTATGGCTGGTATTGATCTTCCTGGCCCGACGGCAGGGAGCCTCAATGATCTTGCGTATGAGCGGTGCTCGCCCGGTCGAGGCCGAACATCAGCCGCAACTGCTTAATGTTGTTGCTGAAATGGCTCTAGCGGCGGCCTTGAGCGAACCTCCTCAGACCTATATCCTCGAAGACGATGCGCCCAATGCCTTTGCGATCGATGCAGGTTCTGAGAAGACCTGCCTCGTGGTCACCTCGGGACTCCTCGAAATCCTCGATCGCGATGAATTGCAAGGCGTGGTAGCGCATGAGGTCGGACACATCCTCAATGACGACGTGCGCTTGATGACGCTAGCCGGGACCTTGCTCGGCGGGATCGTACTCGTCGCCGACGTGTTTTTGCAAAGCGTGTTGCACGGCCGGAGAATAGGCCGGCGTATTAGCTCTCCGTTGGTGTCCCGGGGTTGGTGGACGCTTTTACCCGTGCCGCTTGCCCTGATCTGTTCCTTGCTCACCCCGATAGTTGCGAGATTCATCTATGTACTCCTGCGCAAGGAACGCGAATATCTCGCCGATGCTACGGCGGTGCGCTTGACCCGCTATCCGGCCGGCCTCGCCTCTGCGCTCGAGAAGATCGCCGCTTCGACCGTGCCTGCGGTGTTGGCCAACTCGGTGGTCGCGCCGATGTTCATCGTCCAACCCGTGGGTATGAGCTCGCTGGGGAACCTCGGAGGCGACACCCATCCTCCGGTCAGGGACCGTATTGTCATACTTCGGAGTCTCGATCGCAGTGTGGGTCTACGCAGTTACCGTAAGGCCTTCCAGAAGGTGGTTCGCAAGGCCGCGACCTTCTTCGCTGCAGACGATCTTGCCCAAGCTGAAGACTATGCGCCGCGAGAGCCTTCGACCGAGAACGCCTTCCCCGGGTATGCCAGTGGTGGTGGACGTCGTGGTCTTCGGGATCTCTTGCGTGCGGTCAATGCCCACGCTTTTCTGCCTTGTGTCTGCGGCCTTACGGTGAAAGTACCGCCCGTAGCGCGGCATGCGATTCTCGCATGCCCCCGTTGCGGGCGCGAATTGGCTGTACCCCAGGCCTTACGGGTCGAAGAGGCCGAGACGGGGGTGCCCGAGCAGGCCGCACCCCGGCAGGTCTACCACCGGATCGGCGCAGGCTGGGAGAGCGTGGTCTGCACGTGCGGCAACCTCATGCAACTCTCCCCCGCCTTCCGGGGCAGGCTCGTGCAGTGCAAAAAATGCGGTGCCGCGACCTCGGTGTTGCCGGCGACCCCCGATCCGAACGAAGCGGTGCCTCCCGAGAGGGCATGATTGGCCTGCCGTCGTCCCCCGTGCTACCATGCTGCATGCAACACAGGCCTTCCTCCAGGGAGTCGAGCATGAACCCACTGTCCTTTAGCTCTAGGGTGCTACTCGGTGGCGGCATCCTCGTGACCTTGCTCGTGACGTCGCTCTCGTGCGGGTGCAGCGATCCTGCTCTCGTGCAGAAGCAGGAACAAGAGACCCTCCCGTTCGGGGATCCAGGCCTCCCGTCGGACCAAGGCCTACCCATGAGCCAGCCTCTGCCGCAGCCCCTGCCCGGGCAGGACACCGGGGGCGCACCCCTCGCTCCTACCGACCCTGCAGCTCCCACGAGCGCTGCCCTTCCGGGCGCTTCTGCATCGGGCGAGGGTTCTCCTCTCGACCCCGGCGGAGGTCCGACCGGCAGTCCCCTCCCCTGGAAAGAAACCGCGGCCGCGCTCGCGCTGGCACCGGCCTTCGAGGTCGTGTACCGGCTGACGCTCGAACCAGACCTCGGCCTGGTGCTCCCCTCGGACGGCACCGTGGTATACCGGGAGAAGGCCGACAAGGCCCTCACCTCCTTCGGGACCACCCTCGGAGTGGTCAGTCAGCATGATCTGGGCAGCGACGAGCGGTACTGTGTCCTGGCGCAGACGCTCAACTACGTGCATTGTATGAAGGCGGAGGATCTCTCGGCCAACTTGAAGATGTACCAGGCGCTCGGTCTCTTCGCTCCACCTTACAACCTGCGGACCTGGATGGAGAGGATCCGGGCCGGCCTGCTCTTCGTCCCCGCCGGACAGCAACAGGTGGAGGGAGTTCAAGTCACCTGCCACGAGGCTGCACCTGACCAACTCCCGGAGGAAATCCAAACGCTCAGGGTGTGCCTCGACGACGGCCACCAGGTTCCCTTCTTGCTCGAACTCCGGCATGCCTCTTGGACCATGACCCTTACCGCGATTTCCCACGATACCGTGGTCGAGGATGACGAGTTACGCTCGTTGGATCAATACGATCCTCAAGAACTCAATGTCTTGCTGGGTAGGTGAAGCGGGTGAGGTCAACCTTGGCTCAGTGTGCTCTCCCGGACTAAGCGCAGAATGGCTTGCAAGAAGAAGCGCTGTTTGGCCGCGATCATCACGGGGGCGTTTTCGTCGAGGCGGCTGTAGTCCTCGTGTACCGGGCGATCGGTGACGAGTTGACCGGCGTAGAGCCGAGCGCCCTTGTCCGCTGCTAGGGCACGACCGAGATAACAGTGTTCGACGTCGACCACGTCATGGTGCCGGTTGTTCTGATACCAATCCTGATCCTCCTCCAACAGGGTCCGCACTCCTACACCGTTGGCGCTCGGGAAATCCTTTGCGGCAAGGTTGTTCAGTTCGTGATTCTCGCCGTCGCGTCGGCAGCGGGCAGGAGCAAAGACGTTGCCGATACTTGCCGCTTCGCTCAAACCTCCTCCGCTGCCGAAGCTGATGAAGGAGGTGAATCCTCGAGCGAGCAATTCGTCGACCACGAGTTCGGTCTGTTCTCCGTAGAGGTTGCGAAAAGCGACCAAGGTCAGAACCCGGGTTCCGTCGAGCGGTACACGGTACCGTACGTACGAGAAATGGGCGCTACCCTCCAGGGGCGGTTCCTCGAGTTTGTAGGTCGTTCGGAAATTGTCGCTGTAGCTCCTGATGTCCTCCACGGTGAGGTTGCGGTACTGGGCGAGCCCCCGCTCGCGATAATACTGCAGCAACTCAGCGACGATAAAGCGCAAGGAGCCGCGGTACCCGAGGACGACCGTATCGTCGGGGCCTGCGGTGAGATCGGAGAGGGCTTCGCGGCAGAGACCTTGCGCGAGCCCCTCGTACCCCCTGACCTGCCAGACGGTCAGACGTTCGAGTGGAACCAGGTTCTTGGCCAGGAGTTGCGCCATCTGGGCCACGGTGTGGACGAGGCGATCCCGGCCGAAGATGTTGGTGATCCAAAGCTGCTTCCGTCCATCCAACTGCCCGAGGACAAAGGAGGTGCTGATGACCGGCCGGTCCTCGGCAACGATGTTCTCGATCTGTCCCCCGCGTCTCGCGATTTCCTGCAACCCGTCTTGCTCGAGCGCGGCCAGAACCGTCACTTCGGCTTCGTGCTCGAGAACCAGGTCGAGCACGGCCAAGGGGAGTTTCTGGGGAAGATAGGAGTCGAGGTCGAGGGTCAGGGGGGAGGAGAGTATGGATCGGGCCACGTATTCGCCGAGGGGGTGTTGGACGAAGGTCGGAGAGGTATGGGCGCCGGGGACCAAAGGGTTGCGAGGGCGGAAAGCGACCGCTGAGCCGCTCTCACGCGGTGGGCGAGGGCGGGCACCGTACAAACCGTTTCGACGGACATAGTGTTCAATATAATCGGGGACCAGACCATCGCTCTCGTCTTGCTCGGCGAAGGCTTTACGGACCGCGGTGGAGCTGATGGATTCGAGGTCCAGCGAGAGATCCACGATGCGGCCCGCTCGACGAAGACGGGAGATCTCGTTGGTGTCGACGCCGAGGTAGCCGCTCCGTTCGACCACGACGACCACGCGATTCTCCTGTTCAGTCGGTACTTTCCCAAGTTCGACCATCTTGTTGAAACTGTCCGTTCCGCAGAGTTGGTACAACCGTGCAGTTGGACCCTCGAGCTCGCGCAGGGCGTCGAGGATCGCACTGACCGGGTCCTCCGGTGGCTGTTTGAGCAAGCGCTCGAACAGGGCTCGCGGGGGAAGTACGATGCCGGGATGCCGCAGCGTGATCATTTCGACCAGTTCGTAGCGCCGTTCAAAGGGGGTTGCCCCGGGTTTGTTGCGAGGCGAGAGGTTGGGAACCACGTAGAGCTGATCGAGGGCGAGGCGCTGTAACGCTCCGGTCATCAGGGCGATATGGCCTCGGTGCGGTGGATCGAAGGTGCCGAAAAAGACCCCGTACCGAATCTCTGGGGCGAGCGTGTCGGAGTGTGCGGGATTGAGGAGAAAGAGGGCAAGAACTAGGAAAATGAAACGCGTGAACCCCATGAAACACTTCCGGAACCATGGCAACGGAGGCGATCTATAGCATGCAATGCGTCAATTGGCAAGCATTGGTTGGGGAGTCCCAGGGGGTGAGCAGCGGAAGAGGCTGCGGCGCAGAAGGAGGACACGGGGAGGTCACCTCTTGACGAAATAACCGATGCAGACCGGTTGGGTTGGGATCGCCATGTCCTCGAGGGCCGACTGTTGTACCCTGAATTGAGCACGGATCGTGGGGATTGTACCTTCGCCCTCGAACTGCTTGAGATAGATCGGGGCGCTGAGCTTGCGCACGCAATAGGTTTCTTCGGGTCCCGCGCACAGGGTACCAGTGGGGAGGTCCTCGGAAACGAACACCGGAGCGCCCTCGCCCGCGGGTTCGACCTGGGAAAGGGGCAAGGTTCCATCGGCCATCGCCAGGGTCATCACCGGACGATCATTGTCCAAGCTGTAGCGCATTTCGACTGCGGCAGTGGTCACGAACACCGCGAAAAAGGTCCTGCAGAAGCCTTCGAGTTCTTCGCTCATTCCCTTGGACACCCTGAGTCCGTCATATTGGTAGTCGCCGATGAAACCCTCGAAGGTTGCGGGTGGGTATTCGTTGAGACTCTTCGCGGTCACGTTGGTCGTCGAAAGGGTCAGTGCGAGGAGAAAGAGAAAATACCGTTGCATGGCTCACCTCAAGAGATACGGTTCTGTAGACGGGTACTGCATGTGTAGTGCCAAGAGCATTCGAATATAATAATATGTATTAATTAAAAGAAATGATGATGCTTGGTGTCAGAGGTGAACGTGGGGGGCGGTGTGGCTCCACAAGGGGTCACATCGCGCCGAGGCTGAAGGCAGCCATGATCGAGAACATCAAGCTGGTGAGACTCGTTGTGATGTAGAGGTAGTCTTGCCAGAATTTTACCATTTTTTCAGGTAGGTAAATGGTGTCGCCGGGGACGAGCACGTAGTCCTCGGTCCAGGGGACCGTTCTGCCGTCTCCCTTGACGATGGTGAGTTCCTCGAGATCCGCGCGGACCGACGGTCCGCCCGCGTCATTGATGTAGGAGAAGACCGAATATCCCTTGATGAACGGTAAACTGCGCGGAGCCTTGACCTCGCCGGAGACCCGAATTTTCGTCTCCAGCGTGGGAAGGAGAAGATGATCCTCGGGCTGGAGGGGCATATCCGCGCTGAGGTCTTTCTTCACCAGGAGGTCGTAAAGGCGAAGGGGGATGGTTTCCAATGCGTCGCCTTCGCGGCGCTGGATCGCCGCACCTTGTAGATCCGCGCTGGGTAACACCCCACCGACGTCACGCAGGAGGTCGAGCAACCGCATATGTTCAAGGTAGGGCAACACGACGAGGCTGTCCCCGGTTTTGTCGATACTGGAGGGGTCGGCAACCATGCCGTGGGCACCACTGACGAACACCTTGCGCGAGAGGTCGTCGACCGCCTCGAGGATGAGCTCGTCCCCTTCGACCAGTGGAACCTCCGGACCGGTCATGATCTCCTCGAAGGTCTGCTGGAGCGTCAGACGCTCGCTCTTCTCCGGATCGTAGCGACGCAGGCTGAGGCGACCCTTTCGGCCGCTCTCCGGGACGGGGGCACCGATGCGCAGGAGAAAAGTCCGAGCGTCTTCGCCGTCTTTGAATTCGAACCGGCCGGCACGTCCCCAGGGGCCTTGGACGGTTACGCGATTGCGCAACACCGGAACCACGATGACCTGGCCCTCGAGGAGATAAGGATTCTGTTCGAGCTCGCCGAGGCGTTCGAAGGCAAACAGGTCGTAATTCCGGATTTCTCCCTTCTCGTGTACTTCGACGAAGGTATGGCTGCCGTTGACGGAAATGCCCCCGGCCCGCGCGATCAGATCGGCAAGGCGATCGACCGCGGTAGCGGGATAGGCGCCGGGGTTGAGGACCTCCCCAGTGACGTAGAGGGTGAAGACCCGCGGCCGGAGCAGGTTGAGTCGGAACTTGATGCCGAGGTATTGGCGCTGCAGGGAGGGTTGTATCAACCGGTTGACCTCGTCGAGGGTACGTCCGGCAACCTCGAACAGGCCAATACCCTTGAGATACAGCGTGCCTTCAGGCAAGACCTGGAGCAGTAGTTCGAGATTGGTCTTACCCCAGATGTCGAGCTCCAGAAGGTCTTGGGGTCCGAGCCGATACACCGCGGGGTCGATCTTCCGGTCGAGTGGATGGTAGGCTTGTTCGGTGAGGTTCTGCCGCACCCCACTCATGCCGGGGAGAGTCTGCCCCGAGTTGGCGCCCGGTTGACCAGGGAGGTTCCCCATCCCTGAGGACCCCTGACGGAAGTAATTGTTCCTCTGGTAGGGGAGGATCGGGAGGTTGTTGGGCGTCGTGGGCTGTTTCTGGTCTCGGTCGTCGAAGAGGCTGTCCGCCGGGTACGTCGGAGCGGTTTGCCACTGCGCCGAGACTTTAGGTATATCCAGGACGAAGACGAGGAAGGAGATGGTTGCGACCAACCTGGTCGCGGCAAGGACAATTCCGCTTCTGGACATGGTGACCACGCTGTAGGGATGGCTCTGCCGACCTCTCGCTGCGAGGAATTCGGCACCATAGCCGCGTAGGGACGCTCTGTCAAGCATCGGCAATTAGTACAATGGGATGGGGCTTGACAATGGCTTGCATCAACCGCAGAATACCGTCCTGCGGGCATCCATGACGGGTGCTCCGGTCACCCAGGGGGGGTAGATGCAGATCTTTCTCGATACCGCCAACCTTCAGGAAATCAAAGAAGCCGTGGCCTTGGGGCTCATCGATGGGGTCACCACCAATCCCAGTCTGATCGCCCGGGAGGGCCGCCGTTTCCTCGAGGTCCTGGCCGAGATCTGTGCCCTCGTCGACGGTCCGATCAGCGCCGAGGTCGTTGCGACGACGGCCGTTGGCATGCTCGAGGAGTCAAAACCCCTGACCGCGGTCAGTCCCAATGTGGTCATCAAGGTACCTATGACCGCGGAGGGGTTGAAAGCGGTCCGCCTCTTCAGCGAACAGGGAGTAAAGACCAACGTCACCCTGATCTTCTCGGCCCTCCAAGCCATGCTCGCTGCCAAAGCGGGTGCGGCCTACGTCAGTCCCTTCATCGGTCGGTTGGACGATATTTCCCAGGTAGGTATGGAATTAGTCGAGGACATCCTCGACATCTGGGACCATTACGATTTCTCGACCGAGGTCCTCGTGGCCAGCGTGCGAAATCCGGTGCACGTCCTCGATGCGGCCCGCTTAGGCGCTCACGTGGTGACCTTGCCGCATGCCGTACTCCTGCAACTGCTGAAACATCCCCTCACCGAGCTCGGTATCGAGAAATTCCTCAAGGACTGGAACCGCGTTCCCGTGTGAGCGGCAACCCCGTTCGCTGCCCCGACGGCGTTTGCCTCCTGCACACCGCTGGAGGTCGGCTTCCCTGCCGCCACCGGAGAATCCTATTGCATTCATCGGGCTCGGCGGCTACAGTGCCGCCGCTCTCGTTGCCTTCGACGCGAGGGAATGGTCCCGTCCGGTTGCTGCGTGAAGGATGCCCGATGAAGACCCTGCTCCTGTTCCTGACCCTCTTCCTGTTGCCCCTCGCCGAGGCCGTGGATCTCTCGTACCATGGGTATTACCGGACCCGAGGGGATTATTTCAAACACCTCGATCTGCATTCCGGCCAGAGCCGGATGTACTGGGACCAACGCTTCCGGCTCGACACCGACCTCCGCGTCGACGACTACATCCACCTCTTCGCCCAGGTCGACGTCCTCGACAACGCGGTCTACGGAGGCAATCCAGCATCCTTGGAGACCGCGACCAACCCGGCCTCCTTCACGACCGATCAGGATCCCTATGGCAACGATGTGGTCGTGCCCAGTCAGGATCCCAAGAGCGAGGGGAATTTCTTCTCCCAGGGACAACGCCCGGCCTATCTCCGGGTCAAGCGGGTCTGGGCCGAGGTGTTCGCCAATCTCGGGTACCTCAAGATCGGGCGGCAACCCTCTCATTTCGGTCTGGGCCTCTACGAGAACCGGGGGGATGGTCTTGATGACGATTTCGGGGATTCCGTCGACAGGATCTCCTTCGCGAGCCGGCTCGACAATGTTTCCGCGGAGCTCGGTTATGACAAAGAAGTGGAGATAGACCCGCTCTTCGACGTGCCGGCAACGCGCTACGGTATCGACAACAACGGCGAGGACGTCACCCGGTACTTCGCCCGGGTCGGGTACGTCACGGATCGGTACGACCTACAAGCCTTGCTCTCGCGCCGTAAGCGGCACGGAACGTCTCCGGATCTCGTGGTCTGGAGTTACGACCTCTATGGCAAGTACCGGCTCGGTTGGCTCCTCGCCGAGACCGAGTTCCTCTCGTTCCAAGGGGATGGCGGGGACGATCACCTCGATGTCAGCACGTACGCCTCGGTCCTCCGTCTGACGGCCGGGCAGGGCAAGTACCGCGGGTTGCTCGAGGGCGGGCTGGCCAGCGGCACCGAGGAAACCACCCTGCACAAGGACCGGCTCCACGGTGTACCCTTCGATCGGGATTACAACCTCTCGATGCTGCTCTTCGAGGAAGTCCTCCCCGGTGGTTCGGGCAAGGACCTCGCCGGGGGCCAAGCCGTCGGTTCGGCGCCGAGTTCGGGAGGTGCGGTCAGCAATGCGATCTATGCTCGTACCAGCCAGCAATTCCTCCCCTTGCCTTCCATTACCCTGGCGGCCAATCTTCTTCTGGCCTGGGCTCACCGGGAGCCCCTGCTCGGCCTCGATCAAGCCACGGCGGTGTACGCGACCGAACGTTTCTATGGATTCGAGTGGGGTTTGAGCTTCCGGCATGAACTCGGCAAACCTCTCCTCTATGGATTAGATTTCGCCCACTTCGTGCCGCTCGACGTGTTCGATCAGCAACAGGACCTGCTCGATCCGGGCCACGATGCCCGCAGCGCCTATACCCTCCAGGCCTTCTTCGGCGTGCGCTTCTGAGCTCTTTCGGTGTGGATGGCGAATTACCTGCCGTTCACGGCCGCAGGGCGGTGTTCTCGTAATTGAACCAGACATCGAAGATGGTCCGCGAGGTGCGGGGCGCGCCCGCCGCCGGGGACTCCAGGAGCAGGGTGCTGCGCTGGAGGGTCTTGTTGAAGAAGGCGTCTTCCTCGAAGAAGTTGTCGTCGTAGAGGAGGTCGATGGCCACCACGCCCCGGTCGGCCAGAGGGGTCAGCTCATCGCTCTGCGAGCGGCCGTCGAGGTTGATGTCCTCCCACAACCGCAGCCGTTGGTAGACCTCGTCCTCCTGGTCGAGGAAGAGGTTGCGGTTGCTATCATACTGGGCTAAGGCCTCGAAACCGTTGGCGGCGCGAACGCCGTTGGCGGCGACCAAGGTGAAGTTGCCGAACAACTCACCGCCGTTGTCGATCAGCCCGTTATTATCGAGGTCCAGAACCAGGAACGGGGTGTCTTTACTGACCACCCAACCGCTGCGTTCGATCACGTCGTCCGTGCCGGTCGGGGCGAGGTTGAAGGCGACCAGGGGGCTGGAGAGCTCTATACCCTGCCCTCCGAGGTCCAGGACGAGCGGAGAATAGCCGGCATCGCAGTCCTCGATGGTGCCGCCGAGTTCGGCACCCGTGGCGGGTGGGGGTTCTTCGGTGACGGGAGCGTTCTCGGCGGTGGGCGTATCGGCTTGCTGCACCTCTCCGGTCCTGCCGACGAGTTCGGGGTCGCGGAGGATCTCTCCCAAGGTGCGCCGATCGACCACGATCTGGTTGGAGAGGAATGCGTGCAGGGAAGGAACGGCCAGGGGGTTGCTCTGTACCCGCATCGAACGCTGGCGTGACTGGGCCAGGGCTGCCTGTTGCCAGGCAGTATTGTAACGATGGTTCTTGCCGTTGTCGTAGCGTTCGTTCTTGACGAAGACCCGGACCTGGGCCGGGCTGTCGATGCTACCGAGGTTGTAACTGAAAGGCGGTTGGTTCCCCTCGTCCTGAGGCTCGGGGAGGAGAACTGCTTGGCGGGTGGACCACGTGGAATACGCTTGGGGAGCGATGGCCCCCTGCACGTTACCGCGGCCGTTGCCTCCGGCGCTGCGGTGGGTGAGATTCAACTCGGGCGGGTCCCCATCGTAATCGCAGCGGCCATTGCCGTTGGCGTCATCACAGGCCTGGAAATACAACGCTTTGACTGTGCCCGAGGCCTTGGAGAGCTCGCAGGGCAGTTTCAGGGTAACTCCCTCGGCGGCGAGGGTGAAGTCTTGGAAACCGAAGGGCGTGCTGCCGAGAATGGTGCCCTCGGCGTCGAGGATTACGGCGATAGGATGTTTCGCGGTGGTCAAGAAGGTTCCGTCGACGCCCTCGCGCCGGGCCTGCGAGCAGGCCCGCTCGACCCCGACTTCCAGGGTTGGAGCCGGCCCGGGAGCTTGTTCGGCGGCGTTCCAGGTCGAGTCGGTCGGTACCGCGGTGAAGGCTTTGAAAACATACGCAGGGCTATCCGGTGCTGGATCGCACACGTCGCCGAGCCCGTCGCCATCGCGATCTGCCTGGTCGGTATTGAACGTACGCGGGCAGTTGTCCTGGAGGTCGACGGCTCCATCATGGTCCTGGTCCTCGCCCGCGAGATTCTGGCCGAGAGGTGCGACCATGGCGGAACCCCCGAAGACCTGTTGGCCGAGCTGTGCTCGGGCATCGACGCCGGCAAACTCGCTTTCGAGGTCGATCATGATCGGTTCGCCGACACAGCCGACACAGATTGTCAGGACCAAGGACACGAAACCGACAACTTTTTTCATGGGATCCCCCTGGAAACAGCCTATTGCGGCAGCATGCAACCTCGAGCCGGAATCGTTAGCAAGAAGGATACTCGCCATGGTGCGCGGAGAACAGCATCTTCTCCTCCCCTCGAGGTCATGCTTTGTCAGTGACCAGGCCCTCTGGCTCCTGTGACGAACCGCATTGCCAACCGGTGGTACTTCCTCTATAGTCCTCGGGTTCTCTCGTCATGTCTTGAGGAGACGGTCGGGCTCCATGGTGGATCAATCGGTCGAACTGCTACGTCGAGTCCCGCTGTTCCAAGGATTGGACGAGGATGCCTTTGACCGGCTCTGTGCCCTGCTGCAGGTCCGCGAATTCCCCCGAGGAGCCCACGTTTTTCGCGAGCACGACGACGGTGACAGCCTGTTCGTCATCCTCAAGGGCAGTGTCGAGGTCTATAAGGAGCTGGCCGGGGAGCATTTCCATATTTGCGATCTGGGTCCGGGCGATTTCTTCGGGGAGCTCGCCATCCTCGAGAACAAACCGCGCAATGCCAGTGTCCGAGCCAGGACGAAACTGCAGTGCCGGGTCCTCGAGCAGGCCGATTTCTATCGTTTGAGCCGCGAGGACACGCGCATAGCGCTCAAGATCCTGGGAGTCCTCAGCCGACGCTTGCGGGACAGCGATCAAAAATTTTGCGTAGAACTGGGAAATAAGAACAACGAATTACGGCTCGCACTGGAAGAGGTGGAGCGGCTCGGGGCTATCAAGAGCAACTTCATCACCCTGGTCAGCCACGAGCTGTTCACCCCGATCACCATCATCCTCAATGCTGCCCAGATGCTCCAAGAGCACGAGGTCGTCAGCGGCAACTCCTTGATCCAGGAATTTTCCCGGATGATCTTTTCGCAAACCCAGCGTTTGCACCAACAAATACGCCAGATCATTGAAATCGGCGCGGCCAAGAGCTTCGACCTTCACCAACTCCCGCGCGAGCGGTTGGATATCTGTACCTTCTTCCTGGGGTTGCACGAGCAATTCAAACCGCTGGCCGAAACCCGGAGGCAGGTACTACGCTGTTCTCTCGATATTGAAGCCGACAGTACCTTCCTGGTCGACCCCGTCCATCTGCGCAGCGCCATCGAAGCCCTGATTTTCAACGCCATTCGCTTCACCCCTGACGGCGGCACCATCGCGGTGGAGGTTTCCACCACTGCCGAGAGTCTCGTCTGCCGTGTCAGGGACAATGGCATTGGCATCCGCCCGGAGGATAGACCGCATATCTTCGAGCCGTTCTGGGAATCCCAGTCCATCGAACACCACAGCTCGGGTATGGTCGAGTTCATGTCCTCGGGTATGGGCCTCGGCCTAACCTTGGCCAAGCGTATGGTTGAACTCCACGGTGGTACGATCGCGGTGGAGAGCAAGGTCGGTAAGGGGTCGGTCTTCACCATCCTCTTGCCCAAGAACGGACTGGGGATGGCGTGACCGCTCCGATCCTGGTCGTGTGCGCGCTGCTCCACTCCCGCGGGCTGCTGCTTGTTGCACGTCGAGGTAGTGGGGGGCCTGCTGCGCATCGCTGGGAGTTCCCTGGCGGCAAGGTCGAGCCCGGAGAGACACCGGAACAGGCGGTTGTTCGCGAGTTGCGCGAAGAACTCGGCGTGGAGGTCGAACCTCTGCGGGTGGGAACGGTCCACAAGACCGACCTCGAGGGCCGCGCCTTCCTCTTCCTGCCCGTGCTCTGCGCCTTGCGCTCAGGAACCCCGAGGGTCAGCGAGCACGAGGCCCTCTGCTGGTGTTCCCCCGAGGAGTTGCCCACGTTAGACCTGGCCGGACCTGATCGGGTTCTCCTCGGTCAACTCGAAGAGATCCTTGCCTCAACCGGGTGATCCCTCTGTCCCCGCCACCTTTTGAGTTGTGCTTTCCTCGGCCTCGCACTATGGTGGAAGGCTCTGGTGGTCCCTCGTTCTCAGGCCTCCTGGGCTCTTGCGCCCGAGGCAAGCCGAAACGAGTACGGCCGACGGGAAGATGGACCGTATGAACCACCCCCACGAGGAACGCACGGTGAGTAGTCGAGGACCCGCTGCCCCCCCCAGAGGAGTGGTCGGCATTGATACCGGTGGGACCTTCACCGATGTGGTTGCCTGGGCCGAGGGAACCTGCTTCCACTGCAAGCTGCCCTCCGATCCACGGGATCCCGGAGCCGTTGTGCTGGCAGGACTCGAGGCTGCGGCCGGGGCTCTCGACCTTCCCGTGGACGACCTCGAGTTACTGCACGGCACGACGCTGGGGACCAATCTCCTCCTCGAGGGCAAGGGGTGTCGAGCCGCTCTGGTGACCACGGCAGGTTTCGGCGACCTCCTGGCCATCGCGAGGCAAAACCGCTCGCACCTCCATGACCTCGCGCCGCTCTCGGCTCCGGTGCCGATAGTGGAGCGACTCCGCTTCGAGGTTCCTGAAAGGACGCTCTCTAACGGCGAGATCCTGATCTCTCCTTCTCGAGGCGACCTGGCCAATCTGCGCAGAGTGCTTGACGCCGAAGGCATCGAAGCCGTGGCCGTCTGTTTCCTCCATTCCTATCGCAATCCGGCCAACGAAGAGGCGGTGGCCGCGGTCCTGCGTGATGGAGCCTATTTCGTATGCACCTCCTCCGAGGTGCTGCCCGTGTACCGCGAATACGAACGGTTCACCGCTACGGCCCTCAACGCCCGCATTGCCCCGGCTCTGCAACACCATCTCGGGAAACTCCGCTGGCGCAAGGAAGGGGCTATGACCTGGGTCATGCAATCCACCGGGGGACTTACCAGTGTCCAACGGGCGGGGCGTTATCCTCTCTGCACGGTCCTCTCCGGTCCAGCGGCCGGAGTCACCGCGGCTCGCGGCCTCGCTCGTAGCCTCGGCCTGACGCAGGCCCTCTCCCTGGACCTGGGAGGCACTTCGACCGATCTCGCCCTCGTCGAAGAGACGCTCGTGCTCAGTGGGGACCTTCGCGTGGGCGACCTCCCCCTGGGTAGTACCGCGGTCGACTTGACCACCCTCGCCCTGGGCGGTGGTTCCATCGTCAACCTCGATCCGGGAGGTCTTCCGAGGGTCGGACCGGAGAGCGCCGGAGCAGATCCCGGTCCCGCTTGTTCGGGACGAGGAGAGCTCCTTACCCTGACCGACCTCGACGTGTTGACCGGCAGACTGCCGGCCTCGACCTACCTCGGGGGGAAGACGACGCTCGATTGTGATCGCGCCGCTCGGTTGCTCGAGGTCCTTGCCGGACGTGCAGGACTTTCCCCTCTCGCTATGGCGAACGGCTACCAGGAGCTCGTCGAGACCTCGATCCGCAATGCCCTGGTCCGGACGAGCGCGGCGCGAGGTCTCGATCCTGCCGGACTCCCCCTAATCGCCTTCGGAGGCGCAGGGGGACTTCACGCGGTTCCGGTAGCCGAAGCCCTGGGAGCCACAACCGTGGTTTTCCCTGCACTGGGTGGGCTGTTCTCCGCGCTGGGGCTCCTCCAGGCAGAAGTTACCGCGGAGTTGGCTCATACCGTGTTGCTCAACCCCGCGCGAATCGGGCAAGAGCAAATTGGTCGGCTCTTGTCCCTCCTCGAGGAGAGGTTGCGCGGAGAACTTGTCGCCGACGAGACCCTCCACGGCGCCGAAGCCGGGTGTCGGTACGAACGATTCCTTGATATGCAGTACGCGGGACAAGGACATACCTTGACTGTCCCCCACAGCCGCACCTACTTGCAGCACTTCCACCTCGAACACCGCAAACGACATGGCTTCAGCCTACCTGACCGTCAGGTCGAGATCGTCAACCTGCGGGTCCGAGCCATCGCGCCACCGCGTTCGACCGGGCTCCCGTTCGCCGCGAGGCCTGTTCCCCTGGCAACCCCTCCCGCACAGACGAGGGTCTTCTCCAATGGCCAATGGATCGAACACCTCTGCAGAGACCGGGCTACGCTCGACCGCGGTGAAAGCCTCGCCGGACCGGCCTTGGTGGTCGATGCCACGACCTCGATCCTCATACCGCAGGGGTGGCGGGGCCGGTCTGACGAGAGCGGCCATCTGCTCGTGGAGGCCCGATGAAGTCCCTCGACCCCATGCGCACCGAGATCGTGCGTTCTCTGGTCGCTTCCGTGGCCGAGGAGATGGGCCAGATCCTCAGGCGGGCTTCGCTCTCGCCCAACATCCGAGAACGGCTTGATTTCAGTACTGCGGTATTCGATCGTCAGGGCGAGCTGGTCGCCCATGCCGAACACATCCCGGTCCACCTCGGCTCCATGGTCGCCTCGATCCGGCTACTCTTGCCCCGGCTGCAGCGCGCCCGGGAAACCCTGATCTTCAACGATCCCTATGCAGGGGGCAGCCACCTACCCGATCTCACGCTCGTCACCCCCGTGGTCGAGGAAGGGCAACGGACCCCGTTGTTCTTTGTCGCGAACCGGGCTCATCATGCGGATATCGGCGCCAAGCACCAGAGCCCACTCCCCTTGGCCGAATGCCTGGAGGACGAGGGAGTGGTCATCGCGCCCACGGACTTCACCCGGGACGGTCAGCTCAATCGCAAGGTGCTCGAACATATTCTCAACAACGTCAAAACGTTCGATGAACGAGAGGTCGATCTCACGGCCCAGTTGGCGGCCAATCGCCGCGGAGCGGAACGTATGACCGAGCTGGTTGCCCGCCTGGGTCGGGACCACCTCTGCGGCCACCTTGGGGAGCTCTTGCAACGCGATGAAGAGGCCATGCGCAGTTTCCTCGCCACCTTCCCCGAGGGGGACTTCACCTTTGCCGATCACCTCGACGACGACGGTTTCGGCAGCGGCCCCGTGCGGCTCTCGGTCACCCTTTGCGCTTCCGGAGGAACGCTGCGCTGTGATTTCTCGGCTTCCGCGGATCAGGTCCGTGGCCCCTTGAACACCGTGCCTGCGGTCGTTACCTCCGCGGTCCTCTATGTGCTCTGCTGCTTAGCCGGACCTCGCCGTCGGCAGGCGAGTTCGGGACTGCTCAGACCGATCGAGATCCTCACCCGGCCGGGGAGTGTGCTCAACCCCAAGCCACCGGCAGCCGTGGGAGCCGGCAACATGGAGACCTCGCAACGGGTGGTCGATATCCTCCTGGGAGCATTGCACCAGGTGCTGCCCGGCCGTATTCCGGCAGCTTCCCAGGGGACCATGAACAATCTCGCCTTCGCGGGCCATGATGCTCGGCACAAACGATATTTCACCTACTACGAGACCCTGGCCGGAGGCACCGGAGCGCTTCCCGACCGACCGGGCAGCGCGGCGGTCCACAGCCACATGACCAATACCCTCAACACCCCGATCGAGGTGCTCGAGAACGACTATCCCCTGCGCGTGCTCCGCTATCAGCGCCGCAGAGGGAGCGGGGGGCAGGGCCTCCAGAGGGGCGGTGACGGCTTGATACGCGAATTCGAGGTGTTGCAGGAACTGACCGCAACGCTCTTGACCGACAGACGTACCACGCATCCCTATGGGCTGGAAGGCGGCCTGGAAGGACAGTGCGGGGTAAACGAACAGCTCAGCGACGGTTATCGGACCCGACTCCCGGGCAAGGTAACCCTGACCCTGTACCCGGGGGAGCGCTTGGTCCTAGCGACTCCCGGTGGAGGAGGCTATGGAGAGGCGTCAAGCAAAAGTGATGATCGTGGACGACGAGTCGATCATCCGGCATCTGATCAGCGAGGAGCTGCGCACCAGTCTCGAGCCGGAACCCCTGCTGATCGAGGCGGCGAACGGCGAGGAAGCCCTAGCCGCCCTCGATGAGGATTTCCACCTCGTCCTGACCGATCTGCGCATGCCCAAGTTGGGTGGCTTGGAGTTGATCGCGAGGGTCAAGGAGCGCAGTCCGCTCACCGAGATCATCGTCGTCACGGGATATGCCACGCTGGAGAATGCCATCGAGGCGTTGCGCCAGGGGGCCTATGACTACTTGCTCAAACCCTTCGAGCAGCTCGACCTGGTCTCCTTCGCGGTGCGCAATGCCGTGCAGAAGTCCATGCTCGAACGCGAGCGTCTTGAACTCACCGCCCGTTTGCGCGAGCTCAATCTCGGCTTGGAGCAGAAGGTTCGGCGCAGGACCAGGGAACTGCGTGCGACCAACCAGCGGTTGTTCGAGCTGAATCGACGCATCGAAGAATTCCTGGCCCTGTTCGCGCACGACCTCAAGACCCAGGTCACCACGACCGAAGGCTTACTCTCGATCCTGGCCGAGGATCACGCTCCCTCCCTCGACGAGAACGGTCGCGAGTGCGTCAGCCTCTGCCTCTCCCAGGTTCAGGCGATGCGCCAGGTCATCATCCAGTCGCTGCAGTATTCCCAGGTCAACCTGATGACCGACCAGTACACCTCCGTGTCGATCAACGAATTGCTCGACGCGGCCATAGGTTTCTGCCAGCGCGAGATGGAAGAACGCCGGATCAAGATCATCCTCGATAACCAGGTGGACGTGCTGACCTGCGACAGGGACAAGCTCTACCATGCTTTCATCACCCTCCTGGACCAAATGATTGCCCTGGCCGACGGAGGGAAACGCTCGTACCTCAAGATCACGGTGCGTCAGCAACGCGGCCGGGTCGTGTTCGTCCTCGAGGACAACGGCGTAGGGATGCGCAAGGACGATCTCGCCCATATTTTCCACAAACTCCGTCGCGAGAGCCCGGATCGTCCGGGCTTCTCCATGCCCGTGGTGCGCAAGATCGTCGAGAGCCACGGCGGGACCATCGAGATCCAATCGGTGCCGGGCAAAGAGCTTCGCTACGTCCTCGAGTTGCCGGTCAAACCCTTCTCCCCCATCGAAGTCTGAACACGTCTCAACCGACGAACGATCCCGGAGGTTCGTATGTACGTGATGGCGATCGACCAAGGTACCACGGGTTCCACCGTCTTTGTCTTCGACCAGCGGCTCGGGGTGCTCGGTAGGGCTTATGCCGAACTACCCAATTATTTCCCTCGCCCGGGATGGGTGGAACACGACGGAGAGGAAATCTTTCGGTTCACCCATGACTTGATGTTCCAGGCACTTGCACAAGCCCACCTCGGTTTTGGGGACCTGACCGCGATAGGGCTGACCAACCAACGCGAGACGACCCTCTGTTGGTCCGAGGACGGTCGCCCCCTGCACCGGGCCATCGTCTGGCAAGACGGGCGCACCGCGGACCGTTGCCGGGAACTCAGCGGCGTGGTGCCGGATCTCAAGCAACGCACTGGCCTGTTACTCAATCCCTACTTCTCGGCCACGAAGATGGCCTGGTTGATCGAACACCTCGGCCTGCCGGCGACCGGCTATCGTCTCGGCACCGTGGATTCCTTCCTGGTCTACCGGTTGAGCGGTGGCAGGGCCCATCTCACCGATTACACCAACGCTTCCCGCACCCTCCTCTTCAACCTCAAAACCCTGGACTGGGACCAGGAACTCCTGGATCTGTTCGGTATAGCCCGGGCCGTGTTGCCGACGCTCTGTCCTTCGAGCGGGAGGTTGGCGATGACGGATCCCGCCTTGACCGGAGGATACGCGGTGCCCATCTGCGGGCTCGTCGGAGATCAGCAGGCAGCCCTATTCGGCCAGGGGTGTGTGGAACCGGGGGAGATGAAGACGACCTACGGCACCGGCGCGTTCATCCTCCAGTACTTGGGCGCGAAGGCCGTGGTGAGCGAAGAACCGATATTGACCACGGTCGCGGTCGATGCCGCCGGCGGGCCCGCGTACGCCCTCGAGGGAGCGGTCTTCTCAGCCGGGTCGGTGGTCCAATGGTTGCGGGACGGCCTCAGGGTGCTCGGCAACTCCAGCGAATGCGAAGCCCTTGCTACCAGCGTCGAGGACAACGCCGGGGTCTATTTTGTTCCTGCCTTCAATGGGTTGGGAGCTCCATACTGGAATCCTGAGGCCAGAGCGGCTATCCTCGGCCTGACCCGGGGCGCGGATCGGCGACACCTCGTGCGGGCCGCCCTCGAGGGTATCGCTTATCAGTGCAAAGACTTGATAGATCTTTTCTCGGGCATCTCCGGCTTGCCTCTCCGGCCCATGGCCGTGGATGGAGGCGCTGCGGTCAACGACTTCCTGATGCAATTCCAAGCCGATCTCTTAGGTCTTCCGGTTCGGCGCCCTCTCCTGGTCGATACCACGGCCCTGGGTGCGGCCCTGTTGGCCGGTTTGGGCAGTGGCCTGTGGAGTTCGTTCCAAGAGCTCAAACCCCTGTTGCGAACCGAGAGAGAGTTCCGACCGGCCATGACCTCTGAGCGCCGCGAGGCCTTGCTCCGAGGCTGGCGTTGGGCCGTGGCAGCGGTCGACCGTCGGCAATAGCCTTCTCGAGGACGGGGTGAAGAGTCCGGAAGAGGCCGAGCGGGAACGAATACGCTCTCTGTGGAGCGGGCTACCCGTGGGGCGTCATTCGCCGAGGACCTTGACCAGGACCCGTTTGGGCCGGCGGCCATCGAACTCGCCATAGAAGATCTGTTCCCAGGGGCCGAGGTCGAGCTTGCTGGCCGTGATCGCAACCACGACCTCCCGACCCATCACTTGCCGTTTCAAATGCGCATCGCCGTTGTCCTCGCCGGTGCGATTGTGCCGGTAGCGGGAGGTCGGGGCGTGAGGTGCGAGCTGTTCGAGCCAGTCCTCGTAATCTGCGAGCAGACCGCTCTCGTTATCATTAATATAGACGCTGGCCGTGATGTGCATGGCGTTGACCAGACAGAGGCCTTCCTTGACCCCGCTCGCGGCCACGATCTTCTCGATCTCCGGGGTGAGGTTGCGGAACTCACTCCTGGTCTGGGTTTTGATGGTCAGGTATTCGGTGCAACTGCGCATGCGTGCCTCGAGATGGTGCAACTGCTCCATCGATACCTCACCCTGCGCGTGCAGGCAATTGGAATTGTTACCCCTCTCCTGGTGGTGCTGGGCGCACGGATGCGTCAGTACCAGCGCCTGCAGGAGGCAAGGGCGTCGGTGCGAGGGGTGGTAGTAAGATAGGTCGAAGCTCGGAGGACGGGGTGAGGGGTTGTCGAGCGGGTGGTCCGGCGCTATGATCGGACGCTGTGAGGGTAGGGCTGGAGGTTCTGTGCCGGTACAACGCCGCGAGGTCATCGTGCTCGGAGCGGGGTTGACCGGGCTTTCGGCCGGACTGGAACTGGCCGGTGCCGGTAAGGAAGTCCTGGTCCTCGAGGAAGGTCCTCGGGTCGGCGGTTTGGCCGCCAGTTTCGAGCATCGCGGCTTCCACCTCGATCTCGGCCCCCATCGCTACCATTCCCAGAGCCTGCCCCTGCTGGAGCAGGCCGCGGACTTGCTCGGCGAGGACCTCCTGCGCTGTCATATGCAGACGTCGCTCTCCTATGCAGGCCACGAGTACCTCTACCCGCTCTCGCTGCGCGATGTCCTGAGCAAGGTAGACAAGGTCGAAGCAGCGCGTATGGTCGCGGATTTCTTGCGGACGCGCCTCCGGCCGGGTTCCCCGCCGCGCAGTTTTGCCGATTGGGTCGTTTCGCGCTACGGTCGGCGCCTCTACGATTCCTTCTTTTGTGGGTATACGGCCAAGGTCTGGGGTGTGGACCCATCCCTGCTCGATGCGAGTTGGGCCGAACAGCGCATAGCCTCGAAGGGACTCGTCGATACGATTGCCAAGATGCTCGCACCCTGGTGGGCGCGGAGGCACGGTCAGTCCATCCATTCTCCGTACGAACCCGAGTTCTTGTATTCGGCCCGGGGCATGGGTTTGCTTGCCGAGCGCCTCGCGGAGCGCATGCAAGCCCGGGGAGGAGAACTGGAACTCGGTTCGAGGGTCAGCGCCCTCCGGCCACGCCGCGGGGGTATCCTGGTGCGTTGCGGCCAACGCGACTACCTAGCTCGCCGGGTGATCAGCACACTACCCCTTACCACCCTCGCCGCGTTGCTCGGGTTTCGGCACATGCCCGCGTTGCGGTACCGGGGCATCCTCTTCCTCTATGCACTTGCCGACACCACCGCGGTTCTCAAAAAACATTGGATCTATTACCAGGACAGGGAGGTCCTCTTCAACCGGGTCACGGATTTCCACCATTTCACCCCGGCGCTCGCACCGCGAGGAAGGTCGGCGTTGTGCTTCGAGCTCACGGCCGACCCGGGAGAGCCGGCTTGGGATATGTCGGCCGAACAGCTCGCGGCTCGGGTCCTTCCCCAGTTCGAACGTATCAGGCCCGGCTTCTCCGCTACGGTAGATGAGGTCCTGTTGCGGAAGGTGGGCCATGGGTATCCGGTCCTGCATCTGGGGTATCGGGAAGAATTGGAACGGACCATGCGCAGGTTCTCGGAGGTCGAGGGACTCCATCTAGCCGGACGGAACGGGACGTTCTCGTACATCAACATGGATCATTGCCTGGAGCAGGGGAGGGTCCTTGCACGGCGCTTGGCCGCATCCGGCTGAGTCTCTCGCCCGCTGGATTCTGGGAAACGTCTGCAAGGCTTGCCTTCCTGGCCGCGCTGTGGTACCGGCGAGAAGCACTCAGTGCGATTCTCCGGAGACCAGGAAACCCCATGGTACATACCCGCTCGATCCTACTCGCGGCCCTCCTCGTTCTCTGGGTAGCTGCACCCTGCGAGGCCGAACTCCTAGAGCTCGCACGCTGTACCCGGGACACGACCCACGCCACCGGTCACCAAACCACGGCGATTTCGGCCTTCTTCGACACCGTCACACTTCGCGGCGAGCTGCGTTTCACGATGAACCCCAAACACAAGGACTACGCTGGGACACCTATTGTGCAGGTTCCCGAGGCAGAAGTTCTGCTGTACAGGAAGACGGAATACCACGTAGCCCACATTCTCTCCTACGCCTTCGAGCATCGCGGTGCGATACAACGCTATTCAGTCTTCCTCTATCCTGTCAGCTATGACCAGGGAGGGCCGTTCTTCGCCGGTCCGATGAACTGCCGTCCAACCGAGGTCGCGCGGCGCATCGACCTGACTACCGGTAAGGTCGCGGAGAAACCGCTCGCGATGTACACCGGGGAGAAACAGTTCTTTACCGAGCAACTCCTCCTGGGAGCGGTCCGTGGGAACTATCACGGCACCATCTCGCTGCGCAACGCCGCCATGGAAAGGACCTCCGAGCGGTCTTGTGGTCTTGCAATCAGGCGGGACAGCGAAAACGGGGAGGCCACCGCGACCTTCACCTACCCCGGCAGCTCGTTGATGGTCGACTTCTCTGCCATGGTGCCCGAGGTTGTCGACGGTGCCGGCATCCTGTACCGCAGTGAGTTCATACGGTTGGGCTTCTCTCATCTATACTCGCTTGCAAGGCGGCGGCTGGTGCTCGACACCGCGATGCTCTGGTCCGGTAAGAAAGGTGAAGGATGTGGCTGCCGTGCCTTGCTTACGTCTCCTGACGAAGAAACCGAACTCCCTGACTGAACCTGCAGGTCTATCTCGCGCTCAACCTCAGGCACTGTCGGGAGAGGACTCGGCCGGTGGACGTATCAGGGTTCTGAACCCTCTGACCGAACCTAGATCCGTGCGCGTTTTTGTAGACTGTTGGGCTCTGGTTCGAGGTAGAGCATGACTGTTCTACCTCCCGCATGCGATGCCCCGGACTTGGTACTCGTCAATTACGTTCCCTTCAGCTATCCGTACTCTTTTCCCTTCAACCTTGCCTATTTACACGCCTATCTCAGCCAGCAGGGCTACACGGTCAGGGTACTCCACCCTGGTTTTCATCAATGGACGATACTGCAAACCGTCAATGCTCTACGCGAGTTGCAGCCACTTGTGATCGGTTTCAGCGCTTTGTTCGTCCATTTGCCCCTCGCCGCGGAGTATATCAGCGCACTGAAAAAGGAACAGGGTCTCTCATCGCTCATTGTGATCGGGGGCCAGGGGGTAACACCCTGTATCGAATTGGCCTTGCAGGTCACTGGAGCAGACCTTGCCGTCAGGGGTGAAGGCGAACTGATCCTCGAGAAGATCCTCGAGGCGAAGAGACAGGGGGCCTCCTTCCACACTATTCCCGGTATTGCCTTTCCAAGAGCTGGCAACATTGTTCAGACTGGACCTGGACCTCGCATCGAGGACCTCGCGAAGTTCCCTCCGATCGACTATGATGTTTTTCAGCTCCAACAACTCCATGCTCTCCAGCTATCCAGCGCTGACCATTACCATCACGGCGGGCGTAGAACGTTGTGGGTACTCGGTTCGAGAGGTTGTCCCCATCGCTGTACCTTCTGTTACCACTCGAGTCCGTTCAGGACGCGGCCCATCGAGGAGGTGGTCGAAGAAACGTTCTCCCTCGTGCAGCGCTATTATCCTACGTTCATCGTCTATACCGACAGCTTGTTCTTGGTCGACAGATCCAGGACTCTCGCCTTCCTCCGCTTGCTGAAGCAAAGAGAGCATCGCACTTCTTACAGCCTCAGCGCGCGCTTCGATTGCATTGCCGACGATGAGATATTGGAGGCGTTGAGGGATACCCATTGTAGGGTGCTTCGCCTCGGGATGGAATCCGGGAGCCAACGCATTCTCGACGCCATGCAGAAAGACATCACCGTAGCAATGATTGACCGGGGTCTGGAAAAGGTACAACATTATGGAATAATTCCAAGTGTTACCATGCAGATTGGTCAGCCCCAGGAGACCTTCGACGACATCAGACAAACCATCGAGTTGGCCGAGCGACACGCAGAAGGGAATGGCCTCTTCCGCTTTTTCCTCACCACACCCTATCCCGGCACCACTCTGTATGCGTATGCCAAGAAGCGAGGACTCATCCGCAGTGACCGTGAGTTCTATGAAATCATGGTAAACACAGGCGATGGGGACGAGGGCATTCTCAACCTCACGAGCATACCCTTCGAGAAGTTGAGGATTGTTGTACGGTTAGCGAATGAATATTTTGATGAGAAGCGGCGGTGTAATGCCGGCACTCTGTCCAATGCCCTTGTCTCGCTCGATACCTTCCTGGCACGGCAGGCATGGCCACTGCTGAATCCTGAGACGAATTCAGGGATGCTGCCGGTGAGGACGACAATCTCGAGAGGTTTGTCGTTCCTAGCTCGGTATACCTGGAGAAAATCGGGCAGCATGCACAACAGGACTACGAAAACCCTCAGGGAGGCCTTGTTTCGAGAACTCGAGGAATAATAATATCCTCGTTGGACTTCAATCCAACGCTTGTTGCTGAGTCAACCCGATGGTACCCTTGCCGGTATACAAGAGGATGCACTCTTGAAGGAAGAATCCAGAATCCAAGTTGGACTTCAATCCTCCGAATCGCCTTTTCGAACACCCCTCGAATGCCTATGGTCTGTGAAATGTAATAAGTTGTATTTGCAAGTATATAAATAAACCCACTTCTGGCTCGCATTGTGCTGAGGTGCTCCGACCATGAGCATGATCACCAACACCCGGGTACCTCGTGACCTGCAACTCCATGACGGTGATCTGGTCCACGCCTATTGGCAGTGTACCGACCACGCCCGCCAGTACCTACTGGGCAACCCGGCGTTCAAAGAACTGTACCTGAACCTGTTGGCAGAGAATAAAAAGAGCTATGGTATCAGTCTGATAGATCACTGCCTGATGGATAACCATTTCCATCTCCTCCTCCGCATTCGCACGGTGAGTGAGTTCTCAAGGTTTTTTCAGAGCGTGCATACGTCTTTCGCCAAGCAGATCAACCGTGAGATGGGACGTACCGGATCGGTCGTGGAACTGCGGGTTAAGGCTCAGGTGGTCGAGGAGCAAGAGCATGCCGTCCTGAACCTACAGGCCTATCTCGCGCTCAATCGCTGGCACTGCCCGGAGAGGACCCGGCCGGAGGCCTATCCCTTCAGCGGTTATCGGCACTATGCGGGGATCGAGAAGGACGAGCGCCTCGATACCTCGGAAGCGTGGCTGGGGCTGGGCGAGACCGACGCCGAGCGCGCCGCAGCCTATTGCAAGTTGGTCGAAGCCAAGCGCTTGGAAGGCAAGGTTCAAGACGAGGAAATCCTGGCAGGACCACGGTATTTCTTCGGATCCGCACAGTACTGTCTCTCGCGTACCGAGCAGCTCTTGTCGCAGGTCCTAGCCTATAACCGGGAGCTTTACGCTGCCCGGAAACTTGCTGCTTCCGACGCGTCGCAAAAAGACTGAGCCAGTATCTCGGCCGTCTTTTCAGCGCCGCGCGAGGACGGGAGAGGTGCGCCCGCGAGGCGAGAGTGTGTGGATAACCACGATCATCCCCCAATAGCATGTAACGTGGTCATGCAGGTTTGACGTGCATGATGGCATAGGTGGAAGGGTATTGGCAGTACAAAGTCCGTACAAAGTCCAACTTCATAAAATGTTATCGACTTTCATGAATCATTGAACACAATAACCCACGTTGGATTTCAAGCTAACGCTTGTTGCTGAGTCAACCCGATGGTACCCTTGCCGGTATACAAGTCCGATTCCGTCGACCTCAGTGTTCCGAGTGGTGATGCCCCGGACTTTCAACCTGGTGAAGCGACCAACTGTGAACCTGGGTTGGCCCCGCACAACGAGAATCCGGCACAAGGAATAGGTCGGTTGCCGGACCCGATCTCGGATCCAAGTCCAACTTGGTTTTTTCATGCAGAAGTAAGCAAACAACCTGACATCACCGCAGACTGGTTGCTCAACTTCGTGGGTCGTCAGGTTCACACCCTAGGTAGGAATGGCGAACCAAAGCAAAACAAAGTTTTGGTTTTTGGTTGTATGTACCTCAATGCTTGTTCCATTCATTGGGGTACTCCGGCCAGGTGAGGTCGAGGTGAAAATGGTTTGCATGCTGTTCGTTGTATTCGGGGGTGAGCACCTGGTTGAAGACTTTGTGCTGGTGGAGTTGCTCGGCAATATTTCGCAGCATCCGGCCCACGTCGGTATTTTGGAAATAGTACTGATAGATTGTGTAAGTCGTCCCGTCGGTTCCGTGGAATTTCGCGACATCGATCGCATTGCCCATGCCGTGACGGCTTGGTTTTCCATCTGCACTCACCTTGCAATTGTAGACCCCGAGGTGGGTCAGGTTATCCAACCCCAGGTCGTGCATCACATCGATCATGCGCATCAAGGCGACCGCCATGCGACACGAGATCTTCAAGGGAGTCGCCTGGCCGGCGCTGTTGAAGAAGGTGAAGCCGTTCAGGATCGCAGGAAAAAGCACGGGGTATTCGATGGCACATGCGGGGTTTGAGGCAGTATGCTCTGTCGATTCGATAGGGAGGTCTAACGTCGCCAGGTGAGCGAGACAACCACTCGCCTCGGCGACCCATGCTACCAACGGCTCCTGATCGTGGGCGACGTCGTCGGGGAGACAGACGTCGATGCTGCGACTGGTGTATTGGAAGAGCAGTCGGCGCGTGCAGCGATACCCGGGCCGGCACCCGCTCTCGTCAGCGGAGGGGTCGCAACTGGCAATGCAAGAACTCCCTTCCCGTGACGAGACCTTGTCGATGGCGATGCAACCGGAACTCGTATGCGTGGGTGCAGCGGGTGATGGACATTGCGACTCACAAGCGAGGCTGCAGGTCCCGCCGGGAAATCCGTCCACCTCAGTCAGGCAAAAACCACCTTGGTATCGACAGTCCTCGTCGCTGTGACACGACCCGCCGATCCAACCGTCGTTCACCCCATCCGACAACGATGAGGCTGTACCCGACCCGGGATCGTTTCCGTCGTTGGTGGCAAGGGTGGCATCCTCGGGGTTAGAGTCCAAACCAGGACGCTCTTCTGACGTTTCTGCGTTGTCCTGGTGGTTCGAACCTGTAGTGGCCTGGCTGGTCGTAGAATCTTCCGCGGCAGCATCAGTGACCTCGATGTCGTGCAACGTACAGGAAAGACAGACGAGAACCACAAAACAGCACAGGCTTTCAGTCGGGTGTAGATGCATCGTCGGGAGCCCCCTGATACCGAGAAGCTTGTCCTACAATTTTCCCGAGCTGACGATACCATAGAAACCTAGAGAGAATCTGTGCCGAAGCCTCCAAGACTTAACCCAAGTTAAAAGACTTAACCCAAAGTTGGACTTCAATCCTCCGAATCGCCTTTTCGAACACCCATCGAATGCCTATGGTTTGTGAAAAGTAATAAGTTGTATTTGCAAGTATATAAATAAACCCACTTCTGGCTCGCATTGTGCTGAGGTGCTCCGACCATGAGTATAATCACCAACACCCGGGTACCTCGTGACCTGCAACTCCATGACGGTGATCTGGTTCACGCCTAGTAGGAAGAAAGTCCAACTTGGTTTTTTTGGGTTAGCATGGATGACGCGATTGTGACCGATTGGTAAGGGAGAGGCACCTCCTCGCCCTTACATGGCTCGCCGTTCATCCC
>Ga0156395_1209_pt1 | contig 34840 bp, 29 predicted proteins | sample RifOxyA3_FD_108039 | JGI IMG/M metagenome (GOLD analysis project Ga0156395, IMG submission 108039) | Deltaproteobacteria bacterium RIFOXYA12_FULL_61_11 | reverse complement strand
GGTGCAAGGATGCACACCTCCAAGTGGTGCGCAGGATGCCGCACCATCGGGCGCAAGCATGAGCATGGTGGGGGCGGCCGCAAGGATGCGGACCTCCAAGCGCCGCGCAGGATGCAGTGGCGTCGGTGTGAGAGGCGACGGGACCCCTTACCCCAACCAAGACTGAAGGGTTACCATCTCCCACTTTCAAACTCCTTTGCATTTCTCCGCGCTCTTCCCTATACTGCCCCGGTTCAGACGGTGGTAGATCCAGGAACCGGGGCAACCCGCGCTCCCGGGTCGCCCCGGCACCAAAGACGCCATCACGACGGATTGGCCCTATGAGCAAGATCATCGGTATCGACCTCGGCACAACCAACAGTTGCGTCAGCATCACCGAGGGCAATGAAACGATCGTCATCCCCAACACCGAGGGGAGCCGTATCACCCCCTCGATCGTGGCCTTCACCTCCACCGGAGAACGCCTGATCGGCCAGATCGCGAAACGCCAGGCCGTGACCAATCCGGAACGGACCGTCTATGCCGTGAAACGGCTGATCGGGAGGAAGTTCGACGACGACTGTATCCGCCGCAGTCGCGAATTCTATCCCTATGCCATCATCGAGTCGCCCAACGGCGACGCCTGGATCAAAATCGACAAGTCCACCTACAGCCCCTCCGAGATCTCGGCCAACGTGCTCTCCAAGATGAAAACCATCGCCGAGGACTACCTCGGGGAACAGGTCGAGTCCGCAGTCATCACCGTCCCGGCCTACTTCAACGATTCCCAGCGCCAAGCCACCAAAGACGCTGGCACCATTGCCGGACTCAAGGTCGAACGCATCATCAACGAACCCACAGCAGCAGCGCTGGCCTATGGCCTCCAGAACCGGCACACCGGATTGATCGGCGTCTTCGATCTCGGCGGCGGTACCTTCGATATCACCATTCTCGAGATCAACAGCGGCATCTTCGAGGTCAAATCGACCAACGGCGACACCTTCCTCGGCGGGGAAGACTTCGATCAACTCCTCATCGGTCATTTCTTGGGCATCTTCTCCCGCGAACACGGCCTCGACCTCTCTACCGACCGCATGGCCATGCAGCGTCTCAAAGAAGCGGCCGAGAAGGCGAAACACGAACTGTCCTCCTCCGAGCAGACCGAGGTCAACCTGCCCTTCATCGCCGCCACCGAGGACGGTCCGCTGCACTTCACCCTGAAACTGACCCGGGCCCAACTCGAGACCATGATCGAACCGCTGGTCGAGCGGCTGGTCGATCCCTGCCACCAGGCGCTCAAAGATGCGGGCGTCGAGGCCTCGGACCTCCAGGAGTTGCTCCTGGTCGGTGGTATGACGAGGATGCCGAGGATCCGCCGCAAGGTGAAAGAGATCTTCGGTCTCGAACCCAACACCACCATCAACCCCGACGAAATCGTGGCCGTCGGCGCCTCTATCCAGGGCGGCATCCTGCGCGGCATCGTCGACGACATCCTGCTCCTCGACGTCACACCGCTCTCCTTGGGTATCGAAACCATGGGCGGCGTCTTCACCAAATTGATCGAGAAGAACACCACCATCCCGACCCGCGCCTCTCAGATCTTCTCCACCACGCAAGACAACCAGGACATGGTCAACGTCAGGGTCTTCCAGGGTGAGCGGGCCATGGCCGAGGACAACAAACTGCTCGGCGAATTCCAGCTCGTCGGCATTCCACCCGCACCGCGCGGGGTGCCCCAGGTCGAGGTCAACTTCAACATCGACTCCAACGGGATCGTGTACGTCACCGCACGCGATCTCGGCTCTGGCAGGGAACAATCCATCATTATCAAGCCCACCAGCGGGCTCACCGAATCCCAGATCAAGGACATCATCATCAGCGCTCAAACCCGCGAACAAGACGACAAGCTCAAGCTCGAACTCGCCGATGCACGGAACTCTCTCCAGCTTGCCCTCTTCTCTGCGGAGAAGGCTTTCAACGAGTTCGGCCTCCGCCTCGACGACGAAGATCGAGAGATGATCCAGGATACCCTCGGCAGGGCTCGCGAAGCGGTCGAATCCCAGGACCTCGACGAGATCCGCACCCTCATCGAGATGGTCAAGACCGCCTCGATCAAGATTGCCGAGAATATTTATGGAAACCCTGTATAACGTCCTCGAGGTCTCGTTCAAAGCGAGTACCAACGAGATCAAGCAGGCCTTCCGGCGCTTGGCAAAAGCCTCGCATCCGGATCGCAATCCCGACGATCCCAGCGCCGCCGAGCGCTTCCGCAAACTCCGCCAGGCTTACGACATCCTGGTCGATCCGCGCAAACGCGAACGGTATGACCGCGAGGTCCTGTCCGCCTTGCTCCGCAAGAAGCAGGAAGAACAGCGCAAGGAGACCGCGGGAGCAAAGCACCGAGCCGCTCGGCCTGACGTTCCTCCCCCGACACCGGACCCGAAAGTTCCCCCGCGAGGTCCCGTCCCTCCGAAGACCGAGCGTGCGACCGGTTTCTCTTCTCACGACAGCACCGAGGGAAGCGGCCCCGTCCCGCCCCCTCCTGACACCACGGCTTCGGCTCCGCCCCCCCGCGACCCGCCTCCCCGGCCCAACCGTTGGTCTGGAAGAGTCCGCTCGCGCTTGCGCCCGAACCCTACCCCCAAAACCGGCAGGGAAGCGACCAACGAACAGGTCCATACCAGAGAACGCGAAGAGGTCAGCGCAACCAGGACCACCGCGCTCAGAGGCTGGAAGGCCTATACCCTGGCCTGGCTCCAACGCCTCGGGCTGATCGATCGGCACGAAGTCCATACCACCATCGAACTGACCACGCAGGAAGCCCTCGAGGGTGTGGTCAAGCCCGTGCATCTCGCCTGGCCGACCCGTTGCAACGACTGTGGAGGCAAGGGGAAGCGCGGCACCTGTCACGTCTGTCACGGTACCGGGATCGTGACTGCGGCGAAGTGTCCGTCCTGCGCCGGCACCGGGTCCACTGAAGAGTGTCCGAGCTGTTCGGGCAAAGGCTACCAAGCCCCGGGTCGGGACCTCGAACTCCACATCCGAGGTCCCCTCCCGCCATTGTCCAGGTTGCTGCTCAAAGGGCGAGGACCTTTCGATCGGGAACGTCGGCGCGACCTCGCGGTCCAACTCCAGGTCAAACCCCACCCCGTCTTCCTGCTCGACACTCAGGGACTCCGTTTCACGCTGCCGATCTCGCTCTTCACCGCCTTGCTCGGTGGCGACGTTGAGGTGCCGTTCTTCTCGCGCCGTTTCATCCTGACCATCCCCGCCGGTACCCAGTCCAACGACCAGCTCCGGCTCGATCTCAACGACCTGATTCCCCGGTTCTCGCCCGTCGCCATACCGGTGACCGCAACCGTGCAGGTGGACCTCCCTCGACACCTCAACGCCGAGCAGCAACGCGTTCTGCGCCAATTCGAAGCCATAACCGAAGCGAAATCAAGCACTATCAGGAAGTTCTATGAGCAGGCGATCCGTCCCTGACCTCCTCGGCCTCGTGGCCCTGCTCTTCGTGGGTTGCACCCCGGTTTCCTCGAAGGAACAGGTCGAGGTCGATCCGAGCACCACGCCTTTCGGTCCGTGCGAGAAACTCCAATGGGACGGCGCCGGCGATGCCGAGGTCCTCGAATGTTTTATCAAGGCCACCACGGCCAATCCCCAAGCTCCGCGAAGCGATCACGCCTACCTCAGCATCGCACTCATCCACGTGCGTCGCGAAGAAATCCCGGCGGCGCACCATTACCTGGATCTCGTAGCCCGGGTCTTTTCCGAAAGTCCCCTGCGCACGAAAGCCCTCATGCAACGAGCAGCCTTGTTCCTGCGGGAACGTTCTCCCGACCGAGCCGAGGAAGTGCTGGCACAGCTCGACGAGGAACTTCCCCGGCAGCATCGTCGAGAGGTCTCGCTCATGACCATGGAGATCGCCCGACAACGCAAAGACCCCCTCGCCCAACTCGAGGCCGGCGCCAATCTCCTGGCTCTCCAGCCCACCGAACAGGAGGCCGAGAGCCTACGCCGAGAACTCGACATGCTTCTCGAAGGTCTGAGTGACGCCCAACTCCAATCCCTCTCCCGGGAAGGGGACACTGCCGTAGCGGAAGAGGCCACGGCCACGCTGGTCAAGCGCGCCTGGAACACCCAAGCCTACGACCGTTGCAAGCAACTGCTGGCGAGCTATACCGAGCGCTACCCCGGAGGCTCCCGCCACAAGGCTATGCAGGAACTCCGGCAACAACTCGAAACCCTCGAACAGGTCGACCCTCTTACCATCGGCGTTCTCCTCCCCCTCTCCGGCCGCTTCGCCTCCTACGGCCAAGAAGCGCTCAAGGGGATCCTCATGGCCTTTTCCTTTTTCTCTCCTCAGGATCGCCAACAACCTCTGTACCGCCTGCTCATCCGAGACACCCGAGGAGAAGAAGACCAAGGCACGACCGCGGCCCTTGAACTACTGGATAAACATCGTGTTATCGCGCTCATCGGGCCCCTTCGCAGCGCCGTCGCCGATACCGTCGGCCGGCTCGCCTCTCAACGGCACACCCCGATCTTCACCCTCAGCCAGGAACCGCCGGGAGAAAACCTCGGCACCTACATTTTCCACAACGGGGTCAGCAAAGCCCTGCAAGCCCGCCGTTTGGTCGCACACTGCCGGGAGGCGCTCGGGATCGAAGAGTTCGCCATTCTCTATCCGGACCACCGCTACGGCAACGAATTCATGCAGGTCTTCTGGGACGAGGTGCTTGCCCAGGGCGGCCGGATCACGGCCGTGGAGAGCTATACGACCAATTCGAAGGAATTCAAACAGAGTTTGCGCCGTTTGATCGGTGCCCATGACCCGATCCTCCGCCCGCGGATCGACTTCCAGGCTCTCTTCTTACCGGACAGCCTCGTCGGTGCCAGTCTGGTGATACCGGTCCTCTATTATCTGGACATCGTCGGCATCCAGATCCTCGGCACTAATGCCTGGAACAGCCCCGAACTGGCCTCGAGGCTCGCGCCGGAGTATCAACAGGGGCTCCTCTTCACCGATGCCTTCGCCCCGACCGAGGACAATCCCCGCCAACGTGAGTTCGCCGCAGAGTACGAGCTCCACTACAAAGACCCCCCCGGACTAATCGCGGCCCTGTCCTACGATGCCTTCGCCATCGTCTATGAACTCCTGCGCCAGACCGGAATCAAAGACCGGCATTCCCTGTACCAGGCCCTGCTCTCGGTCAAAGATCACGAGGGGGTGACCGGACGTCTCACCATCACCCCGGAGCATGGGATCATTCGTTCGATCCAACTCTATACGCTCGACGAAACCCGTCTGCGCGAGATCGTCCCCCAGCAGGCCCCCACCGAGGACCAACCCCGATGAAGGCGGAACTCCTGTCTCTGGTCAAGACCAACGGCGGCGATCCCGCTACCCTTCGCAAGCATTGCATGGTCCAACCCTTGGCCGGAGATGCCTCCACGAGGAGCTACTTCCGGCTGAGGCTCGGGGCAACCTCCGCTGTCTTGATGCGCCTCCCGGAACACCGGCCGGCCAGCGAGGGTTTCCTGGCAGGCCAAGTCCGCGCTCTGACCGGTGAACAAGCCTTCCTCGCCGTTCGCGACCTGCTGGCCTCCTGCGAGGTCCCGACGCTCGAAATCGTCGCTCAGGATCTCCCCGGCCGCTGGCTCTTGCTCTCCGACCTCGGCGATGATCTCCTGCTCGATCGACTCGAAGCGGAGCCATCTTCCGCAGGACACTGGTACCGCAAGGCCCTCGGGAACCTCGACCGGATGCAACGATCAGCTACGTCCGGGCTCCGCGCCCTCGCAGGGCCTCGTTACACCGAGGCCCTGCTGCACTGGGAACTCGAGCATTTCCTGCAGTATGGTCTCGGTCATTCTTTCCCAGAGCATACCCCGCAAGGATTGGCCCTCGAACTCCTCTCTCTTGCCCCACGCCTTGCCAAGCTGCCCACGACCTTCACCCACCGCGACTACCATTGCCGGAACCTCATGGTATACCGTGACGAACTGCACGTGATCGATTTCCAAGACGCACTCCTGGGACCATCAACCTATGATCTGGCTTCGCTGCTCCGCGACAGCTATCTGTTGCTCGAAGAAGCGCTGGTCGACGAGCTCGTGGTCGAATTCCATGAGCGCACCATCCTGCCGGTCATCCCCTCTTGGTCCCTGGCGCGCTTCGTCGAGGATTTCCATCTGACCGCGTTGCAACGCAACCTCAAGGCCTGGGGTCGTTTCCGCTTTTTCAGCCTCGAACGCGGTAACGATGCCTACCTGCGCTACATTCCCACCACCATCCGCCAGATCAAGCGCTTCGCTCGATTCTACAACGAGCTCGATCGCGTCCTGACGGCCCACTGCGAGGAGTATCGCCGGATATGAGCGTGCGTTCGGCCATGATCCTCACAGCCGGTTTCGGAACCCGGATGGCACCGTTCGACACCTACTATGCCAAACCCGCCCTCCCCGTTGTGGGTCTGGCCATGCTCGAGCGCATCATCGTGACCTTACGCGACCAGGGTGTGGAACGTGTTGTCCTCAACCTCCATCACCAGGGGCAACAAATCCGGGACTTCCTCGGGGATGGGCGCGACCTCGGCCTCACCCTTCGCTATCTTTACGAAGAGCACATCCTGGGCACCGGCGGAGGACTGCGCAATGCCTCGGCCCTGCTGGCCGGAGAGACCTTTCTGCTCGTCAACGGAGACATCCTCTTCGAACTCGACCTCCCCCTGCTGGAACGAGAGCACCTGGCGAGCGGGGCCGCCATAACCCTAGTCGTGCGTAAAGATCCGCAGATGCAATGCTACGGGACCCTTCGTCTGGACTCCGGCCACAGGGTGGTCGGTTTCCTCGGGCACGGCATCCCGGACGGCGAGCCCTTCATGTTCACCGGCATCCACCTGCTCGAAGCCTCGGTGCTCGACGCTCTTCCCCCTGGACCGAGTTGTATCGTCCGTGACTTCTACCTACCCCATTTCGAAGAACTCTCCATCCACGCCCACGTCCTGCCCGAAGACCACTGGTTCGATCTCGGCACAGCCTCCCGTTGGTTCCGCCTCAACCTGGAACTCCTACAGAAGGGGCGTTTCCTGCCTCCTGCGACTCGAGCTGCGCACGATGCACGACAGCACGCTCTCGTGGTCCACCCAACCGAGCTTCCTCTCGGAGTCTCTCTCCAGGACTGCATCATCGGTCGTGGGGTGCGTTTCTGCGGCCCTGCGCTGTTCGAACGCGTCCTGGTCCTCGACCATACCGTAGTCCATCCTGCCGAATACCGCGACGGGGTACTCTGTCCTCACGGTTGGTTCCCCACCTCGAATTTTCATGCTTGACTTGCCAGCACGGCCCGAGGTACCCTGGAAAACGGTGTCGCGGGTTGTTAGCTCAATGGTTAGAGCATCGGCCTTACACGCCGGAGGTTGTAGGTTCGAGTCCTATACAACCCATGGTGGGGAGATAGGACGAGGGTTCGGAGAGGTCGCCGACCGCAAGGTCGGTTGCCGATACACGGGGGCGTAGTTAAGCTGGTTATAACGCCGGCCTGTCACGCCGGAGGCCGCGAGTTCGAATCTCGTCGCTCCCGTCACTAGAAGGTCCGTGGCCCCTCGCCACGGACCTTTTCTTTTTTCCTTGCACGTTCCCTTCAACATGGTCCTCGTCGCAGACGTTCTTCCATTCGTCCAGCCCAGAGACCTGCCACCTCGCACCACTCCGAGAGCAACCTCCGTCGCTCTCGGAGGGTATTCTCCTGTCCGTGGTACCGTTCGTCCCACTTGAAGAAGTGGATCAGATTACGGAGGAAGAACGGTGAGCCGAGGGGAAACAGCAACCCCACATAGATCGCCCGGGTCTTGAGTTCCCGCTCCACGAGCTCGCACCAGCGTTGGAACCCCTCCAGAGTCGCAACGCTCGGCAGCAGGGCGGAAACCTCCTCGAGCCGATCGAGGAAATCCACGAACTGATCCGCGGCATCTATGCATTGCGTCTGGAAGCGTCGGAACACCTCGTCGCACCGGAACTCGGGTTCATGTACTGGCAAGGCGAGGTCCAGGCCCGGTCGTAGCGGTAGTCCGGGCAGCAGGGGAACCAGTGAATCGGTTCTACGGGCGCCTCGAATGCGCGCACCGCTGGTTGCGGGAAGGACATTGTACACCTCACAGCCCGAGGCCTCGATCTGCTGTTCGAGGACGAAGCGGAAGTAGTCCCAGAACGCCGTGGTCTCGATGGGGCGACCATCATTACCCTCGACCGGGGCACAGGGCCAGGCCCTCTTGAGCTGTTCGGCCGGTTCGATCATCCCCAACGACGTGCAATGCTGGAAATGCGACCTCTGGCCACTACGATCGAAGGCGAGGTCTTGCCCCAACAGGAGGATGGGGTCACAACCAAGATAGTGCAACAGGGCGAAGGAAGCATTGCCACAGGAGGGGCCGAGCCGCAACTGCACGGTCGGGAAGGAGAACCAGCGGGTCAAGGGCTCCTCGCGCTGCACGAAGCAGCATCGTCCCGGCCACCTCGCAAGACTCGCGGGATGGACGAGGGTGCTCGCCACCAACAGCATGCCGCCGGCATCTTCGAGTGAGCGGAAAACCTCGGCTTGAGCCTCGTCCCGTTCGACGATGGTGACGAGGTGGGGTTCGAGACCAGCAGAACGCACTCGATTCACTGCGCTGTCTGCTGCCGCGATCACGGCCTTGCCGCGAAGTCCCGCCACGTGCTCCAGCGATGCATCGAGCGAGGGACCGGAGGAGACGACCACCCCCGGGACCCCCCTATAGCGACCGGCCAGATGAGCGATGCTGCCGCGTTCGAGAATGGTCCGGGCATTGGTCAACACATTGGAAAAACCGAGGAAGGTATCTCCCGGGCTGTTGCCGATGGCGCGGTCGTACCCACGGACCAACTCCTCGATCGATTGGGAGAGTCCGAGGTAATACACTCCATCCTCCTCGATACTGGCAAGTTCGGTCACGGTCTCGAAGCTCTCGAGGAACACATAACGGTCCCGGGAACCGAAAAAGGCGAGGAGTTCCCGACGTGCGTGTTCCCGCGGCAGGCCGACGAACCACGTGAAAGCACGATCCCCGAGGACCGGGGTGAGATCGTGACTCTGCAACACCCTCGTGAAACGGGCCAAGTTCCGCTCGATGACCACTACCTCGACCGTTGCCGGCGGCCTCTGTTCCGCGAGGCTGAGCAACCTGGCACCGCGGCCGACGCCGAAACACAACAATAACCGCGGCACCTTGAGGAAGGGCTTGCTGGCGAAGTAGGTCTCTGCATCTTCGAGATCGGCAGCCAACTCCTCCTGCGGAAAAGGCCGGAGGGTGCGGTCCAGTTCATGACACGCTGCGGCTACCTCGGGAACACGCTCGCGCAATCTCGAAAGATTCTTGCGCAGGTAGGTCGGTGGCACTGAGGTCAGCGGAGATAGCTGTGGATGAGGTGGACCCGGGCATCCAGTTCGGCGTTCGGGTGCCGGGCCTTGGTCTTGATCAGGAAGAATTGGCCGTCAGGGTACGTGTTGGCCCAGGTCGAGGCTATCTCGGGTTCGTTCTCGAACCCTCCGACAATCTCGCCTTCGGCTTGGATGCGCTCGAGCATGGGGTTGGTCAGCTTGTGATCCCCGGTCTCGGCCTCTCCCTTCATGATGAGGAACACCCGTTGTTCCCTGAATTTGTTTTTCATCTCAGGCATTGCCAGGGCATGAGGGTCGAATTCCTCGAAGTCGATGGCCGGGACCGGGAAGCCTCCGTGGTCCAGCGCCTGCTTCGTGGCGTGAAAGAAGAAGACCTTGCGCCGACCGGTCAGGTACACGACCGTTGCGCCGGCCTTGTCGTGCAGCTCGCTTACGAACTCAGCAGCGCCCAGATAGGGCCTGTCGTATTCGCAGTATTTGCCCTGGAAGAACCAGAAATTGCAGTGCTGATCGAGATCCAGGAACAGTGCGGATCGAGGATCGAGAGAGAGCTTGAGGTTCGTCAGCGTCTCGGTCAGCGAATAGCCGATATGTCGCAACTGCAAGGGAGCCGCACGACCGCAGAAGTCTTTCTTCTGGGGGAGCAAGGCACAGTCGGGCTGCTCGGGCTTCTGGGTACAAGCACGTTCGACTTGGGGCAGATTGACGCAATATTCGAAGAGGATAACCAGATTCTTGAAATCGACGTCGAACAAGGTGTTATCCAGATCAAACAGCACGATCTTGCGGCGCGACTTTCCCTCTTCGATTGTATTCGGGGCAAGGTTGAGTTCTCGCACCCTGGTCAAAAAACCATCGAGCACCTCGCGTTGGCGATCGGGATTTCCTCGTTGGTGATACGCCATCAGGTGGGCATCGATATCTTCTTTCTCGGGCAAGCGAATGAGGGGGCTCCTCGCATTCTCCGCAAGGACCGGAGCAAGAAACACGAGAAGAAGGACGAGGATCAAGGGGGTAGAACAACGCATGGTACTCCTCCTTATCGACACCGTGCATCATCGGAGGCGCGGAGCCGATAATGAAGCCTAACTCCATGACCTGATGCTGTCAAGCGGTGCCTTCGCAGGGGATAGTACGACCCGGGAAAAGGAGCCGCTTGCCCTCGTGGCCTCGGGTAGGCTAGGATGATCGATCTTCGGAACCGAGTGCGGTCGGGAGGAGGTCTATGCTCAAGCACTACTGCCCACGAGTTGCTCTGCTCGGGCTGCCCACGCTCCTCGCGACCCTCCTGACCCTCCTTACCATTCCGGCGCGAGCCGAGGAAGACCCCTTCTATCGCATCGGGGTCCATTGGCAGATCCGCAAGGATCTCCTGGAGAACGACCAACTCAAGCTCGCGGATCATCGTCTGGAAATGATCAACCGCGAACGAGTACTCTTCGACCTTGCCAACCTACCCGATTACGCGACAGCCCTGATACTCGAGAGCCGGGAATGGCGAGACCGCGATCGCAACTATGCGCTGAGTATCGCCCAACGAGCGTTAGAACTCGCTCCGGAAGTACCCGCGGTCTATTACAACGCCTCAGGGTTATTACTCGGAAGCAGTTACTTCAGAATCTTCGATGCAATGGCTCTCTACGCCCGAGGAATGTTCTACTCGTATACCACTCTCGATCACCTCGGCTGGATCTTCGATGTCCTGCTCCGCTCCGTCCTCGCCCTGCTCGCCACCCTCACCATACTGATCCTGACCTTGACCCTCAAATACCGGGCCTGTCTCCTGAACGATCTGACCGGCGGGGCCAACAACCTGGTCCACCGTCTCATCCCCTTGCTCCTGACGCTCGGTTTCTGTCTGATGTTGACCCTCCATGCGGGACTACTGGGGCTGCTGCTCCTGCTCGCCGTGGCTGTGTTCCGTTATTCCGATCGCAAGGAAAAGATCTTCCTCGGGAGTCTGACCTTGATCTTCGCCCTCCTCCCGCTGAGCTTTGCGAAGATCGATACTTTCTTCAACTACCGGGATTCAAAGTATTATCTTGCCTGGCGGGCCAATACCGGCAACCTCGACCCACACAGTCTCGAAGCCTTCCTGCTCCAGCAGCACGGAGGCGATCCCCTGATTGCCTTCGTCCAGGCCAATACCCTTCTGAAACTGCACGTCTTCGACAAGGCAGAAGCCCTCTATAAAGAGTTGCTCGCCCAGGAGTACCAATCCGAGAGGGTCATGCTGAACCTTGCCAACATCTATTACCGGACCGGCCGCGAAGCCGAGGGCACCGCCCTCTACGATGAACTCGCCCGATCGAGCCGGAACCCAGAGGTATTGGCAACCTTGCACTTCAACCGCTCGCGATTGGCCTCTAAGAAAGAGAGCATCACTTCCAAAGAACAGGTCGAACGCGCCCTCAAAGAGGCCTCCCAGCAACATTGGAAGGTCACCGATCGCTATTCCAAACAAGTACGCCAATTCCCCGAGAAGTTGCTGTTCGACCTACCCTACCCCCTGGCCTCCATGCAGGACAAACTGCTCGCGACGAAGAACATCCCCAAGCATCGGAGGGCGTCGAGTTGGAGGCTCTTACCGGCCATGCTCTCCCGGATATCGCCGCGAGATCTCGTCATCCTCTCCGGATGTGCCCTATTGTTGATGCTCGCCCTCGTTGCAGCCTCGCTCGGCACCATAGTACCGTACTTGTGCGGCCGGTGTGGGAAGGTCGCTGGTGGCCAAGACATGCTGCACCAGGGCCAGCGGATGTGTCGATCGTGTTACGAAATCATCATCCTCAAAAAGCCCGTGCGGGAACGCCTCCGGATCGAGAACGACAGGCGCACCAAACAGTTCCACACCTCTTACTACAGGGGAGTCCGATTACTCTCCCTTCTCTTGCCCTGGTACTACCAGGTCATTTCCGGGCATTTGGTCGGACCCTTGATGGGCCTCTTCGGGCTCTCGCTGGTCTTGACCTTCTCGCTCTTGCCGCGATCCTTCGAACCTGCGTTCGAGCTCCCCAATCAGAGTATGCTCGCCGAGGTGGGACTGATTTCGATCGCGGTGAGCCTGTACTTCTGGTCCCTGATCCCGGCGTTCCGGCGGAGGTAGGACATGGAAATCGGTTTGGAAACCGTCTTCACCCGGGTGCCCCCTCTCGAACAGAGTCTGTGCCGGTTGATGGCAGAGCACGAGGACGACGTACGGGTCTTGATGCGTCAGGTGCTGCGCGAGCAACAAGAGACCGAGGAAGGGTTGACCGAAGGACTCGAATTCTCTGCCAGTCAGGTCGAGCTCCTGGCACTGCTCGATGGACGAACGCCGGTATACCAATTACTCGAGCAAATCGAACTCGATGAACAGCGGGTCTTCCTCGAGTTGATCAAACTCCGGGAATTAGGGTTGATCAGCATCAAAGGCCAGGCCCAATATGCCGCAGAACTGCGCGGAGAGAACTTCCGACGCCAGCTCCGAGTCTTGCGCTCGTTCGGGATCGCCCTGGTGTTGCTGCTCGGCTTCCTCCTCCTTGCCGATCGTGCCGTCAAACAGGGTACAACGCCGTACTACACCCAACCCCATCTCGCGGTGCCCGTCGGCGCGTGGCTGAGAGTCGAGAACGCGCGTCTCGAACGGCTGCAAGGTGCCATCGAGGTCTATCGTCTTGTGACCTCCCATTATCCTGAAAAGCTCATGGACTTGGTTGGCGCGGGGTTGATTGAACACGAAACCCTGTATTTCTCGGGACAAACCCGCTTCCGGTACCGTCGTTTGACCGATGGGTATGTTTTAACCTTCCCGGAGCTCAGGGGCAGCCTACGCGGAGGTTCAGCATGAGAGGACAAAGAGCAAGACGAGACCAAGTACGAACGAGGTATCGGCCGCCGGGAGGAAGCAACCCTCGCGGCGCGATACTCGAAGGGAGTATCGCGTGAGTGTTACCTTCGAGTGCGATTCCCAGGAGATCCTGCGGGTCTTGGTCGGTAGCGAAGGAAGTAACCTCGGGGTCTTGGCCGCCCTGACCAAGACCACGATCAAGCAGAACGGGACGAGGATTACCATCGACGGAGAGGAAGCCCGGTGCACCTTCGCCTTGCGCATGTTACGCGAATTGCACGCCGTTCTTGCCCTTGGAGACGCAACGATCGAAGCACGAGAGATCGAAGATGCGGTCGAACTCTTGAGGGAACACCCCGAAATTACACTGCGCGAGCTGCTCGGGCGACACCTCGCAACCAATTTCCGCCGCAAATCGGTTCGTCCGCTGCGCCTCGCTCAGTTACGCTATGTTCAGGCCATCGAGCAACACGACCTCGTCTTCGCAATCGGTCCTGCCGGCACGGGAAAGACATACCTTGCCGTGACCATGGCTTTCCAGGCCCTGGAACAGAAACGCATCGACCGAATCATCCTGACCAGGCCGGCGGTCGAGGCGGGAGAGCAACTCGGCTTCCTGCCCGGAGATCTCTACGAGAAGATCCAACCCTATTTGCGACCGCTCTACGATGCTGCCCACGACATGATCGGAGTCGAAAAGACCGGAGAACACCTGCGCCGGGGGTTGATCGAGATCGCCCCCTTGGCCTATATGCGCGGCCGAACGTTGAACAACTGTTTCATTATTCTCGACGAAGCCCAGAACACCACGTCGCAACAGATGAAGATGTTCCTGACACGATTGGGAGTCCATTCCCGTGCAGTCATCACCGGCGACATCACCCAGATCGACCTCCCCCGCGAGAAGCTCTCAGGGCTGGTCGAGTGCCGGGAGATCTTGCACGGTATTCCGGGCATCGCCTTCCAGTACTTTTCCGAACGCGATGTGGTCAGGCATCGCTTGGTCAGGCAGATCGTGAAGGCTTATGATGAATACCAAAAACGGGAAAGAAGCTAATCTCCGGCGGCTGAAGAAGAAAGCCGAAGAAACCCTGCGCCAACCGTTGGAGGCGAAAGCCGAGCTACGCCATTTCCTCGTCCTCCTGGCCATCACCTCCGGCCTGGTGACCGTGTTCCTGACCTCACAGCGCGACCTCTCGTCCAAGAAATACCGCGTGGGTCTCGTCAGCCACGAGAACATCAAAGCCGACAGGCGCATTGTCGTCGAAGATCCTGAGGCCACGCGGCAGCGGCGGGAACAAGAATTGGCCAAGGTCAAGCAGGTCTACATCCATCACGTCAAACAACTCGCCGACCGCGAAGAGGCCATGCACCAGTATTTCGAGCGCGGACGCACGCTCTGCGCCGCAGAGAAGGACCTGGTCGGACCGACCCCGGAACCTTCGAGCTTGCAGGAAAAGGATCCCGTGCTGGCATTGCTCGAATTGCCCGAGGAGGTCTTCACCTCCTTGCAACGCTACCGGTTCGACGCTGAACTCGAAAAAGAGGTTCTGCGCATCTTCCGCGAAGGTACGACCGATATGACCATCCTCGAGCGCGAGAAGCATATTTCCTCCCTCGAGAACGGCCTCGTCGTGCTCAACGAGAGTACGGGGGAACGCAGCACGATCTTCGATCCGGATCGTATCCTCGATTTCGGCGATAAGCGAAAGCTCACCCTGCGTGCGGAGGAGAAGCGGCTGAGCGACCTCGAACCCGTGCGGCGAGACGTGATTCTGACCGTTGCCGGGGCAGCGCTCCTACCCACGCTGGCCCTCGACACCGAGGCCACCGAGAAGGTCCGCGCCGAGGTCTCGAGCAGGGTGGAACCGGTCACCGTCACGCGAGAGAAAGACGAGATCATCGTGCGCAAGGGGGATCGCATCACGCCCTTGCACGGGTTATTCCTCGAACAACTCGTCCTGAGCACCCCCAGACCCTTGATCCAGCAGATGGTCGGTCTCTTCCTCTTCCTCTTGCTGGCATTCTTCCTGGTCTTCACCTCCAGTTCACGGTTCTTCGAACAATTTCACCCGAGCGTGAAAGACCTGGCCGTGCTGTGCCTGTTTCTGGTGCTCAGTGCGGTCCTGACCGAGACCTATCTCTTCATCACCTCGGCGATCAGCCCCAACCTGCCGAACGTCCCCTCCTACGTCTACGAATACGGGGTACCGATCGTGGCCACGAGCATGCTGGTGCGGCTCCTGATGAACGCCGAGACCACCTTCGTCTTCGTCCTCGCCAACAGCATTCTCTTCGGGGTCCTCAGCGATTTTTCCCTGATCCACGCGAGTTATTGCCTGATCGGCTCCCTGGTCGCGACCAACATCCTCCAGCACTGCACGCAGCGCATCTCCCTGCTCCGCGTCGGCTTCCTGACCGGCCTGATAGGCATCGTCTTCTTCGCCCTCGTCGATGTCCTGCTCCGGCGCTCATTCGTGCAGCATGATCTCAACGAATACCTCAACAGCTTGGTCGTGGTACTCACCAGCGGCATCCTGGCAGCCATCCTGGCCTTGGCCATCACCCCGGTGTTGGAATTGTTCGACTATGTCACCGACATCAAATTGCTCGAGCTGGCAAACTCGGACCACCCCCTGCTTTCCAAGTTGGCCCTGCAATCCCCGGGTACGCACCACCATTCCCTGGTCGTCGGCATCCTTGCCGAGAAAGCCGCGGAGAGCATCGGGGCCAATCCCCTGCTGGCCAAGGTCGCCAGCCTCTACCACGACATCGGCAAGATCGCCAAACCTCGCTATTTCATCGAGAACCAGGGCGATGCCACCAATGAGCACGACAAACTGACGCCGCGCATGAGCAGTCTGATCCTCATCTCGCACGTCAAAGACGGCCTGGAGTTGGCCTCTCGGTACAAGTTGCCGCGCATCATCCAGGACATCATCCCCCAGCACCACGGCACCAATCTCATCAGCTTCTTCTACTCCAAGGCCAAGGACCAGGAGGACCCGGAGTTGGATTATGTCGACGAGCACGACTATCGCTATCCCGGGCCCAAGCCCCAGAGCAAGGAGGCCGCGATCGTGATGATGGCCGATGCCATAGAAGCCACGGCCAGAGCCCTCTCCGAACCGACCCCGAGCAGACTGGAGACCGTGGTACACGGTACGATCCAGAAATTCTCCGCCGACGGCCAGTTCGAGGAATCGGACCTGACCTTCAGGGAGTTGCACTTGATAGCGGCTTCCTTCACCAAAACCCTGAGCACCGCTATCCACCACCACCGCATCGAGTACCCCGGCGCCAAGGTCCCACGCGGTACGGCCGCTACCGGGCGGCGGCAACAGCCGGGCAAAGACCGCGAGCAGAACGGCAAGAGGACCATCGCATGAGCACCATCTTGATCGACGGCCCACCCCGCCTCCGGGGGCTTCGCAGGACCTTCTTGGCTACAGTGTGCCGGCGCTTGCTCGGTCTCCTCGGAGAACAGCGAGCAGAATTGAGTCTCAGCCTCATCGACGATCAGGCCATGGCCACGCTGAACCGGGAGTACCGCGGGGTCGATGCACCGACCGACGTACTCAGTTTTCCGATGCGCACGTCAGATACTCCCGAGAACGCACGGCACGTGCTCGGCGATATTGTGCTCAGCCTCGACACCTTGGCCCGCGATGCCGCGCAGCGGGGATGGTCCCAGCAGCGCCTGGCAGTCCTACTCCTGGCTCACGGACTCCTCCACCTGCTCGGTCACGACCATGCCGAGTCGGAAGAAGAACGAACCATGTTCACCTTGCAGGAACACTTACTCACGGCGTGCGAGGATCTCCTCGCCGATCGGGCGGGACGCTGATCACCGGCTCGAGGGCAATAGGTTCGGCGGGATAGCGTTGAGCTTGGCGATCTCGGCATAGGCCAAGGCCGAGGCCTTCACCCTGCGTTCGAAGGTGGTGTAATCGACCTCGATCAACCCGAACCGCGGGGCGGTCCCGAGGTGCCACTCGAAGTTGTCGATCAAGGACCAGTGGAAATACCCGCGCACGGGCACCCCCTCGTCGAGCAACCGTGCGATGCGGATGAGGTGGGCCACCAGGTAGGTGGTCCTGAAGACCTCGTCGTGCGTCGCGATGCCGTTCTCCGTGACCATGAGGCCCCACCCATAGTTCGCGTACGTCTCCTTGAGGACCCGGTAGAGTCCGTCCGGACGGACCTTGATGCCCATCAGGTCCGAACTCTTCTCCTTGCTCAGGAAACCGAGTTTGAGGCCGGTGAATTGGGTGACCGCAAGTTCGAGCAGATCCCGGAAACGCAACGAGGTGTAATAATTGATACCGAGCACATCCATACGGTTGGTGATGGTGGCGGCGGGGAGGGCCACCTCTTCCGGACTAAGTCCGATGTTACCGAAGATGTCGACCTTGCCGCTCTTCAGCGTCCGCAGGAGGTCGTTGTTGAAGCGGTCCATCATCGTGCCGAAGGCCGGGAAGGCCCGAAACGTCTCGGCGTTGAGGGCTACGTACTGATGCGCGAGGCCGACCGAGGCCGCCACGCCGTCGCCATCGGCATCGACGAGATCCTTGGCCTTGATGAGGTCATAGGCGCGAATATGGCAGAGCAGGAGGGTATAGAGTGAGCGCACGAACATCTTGCCCTGCGGTGAAGAGGCGATGAGTTGTTCGAGGCTCTTGTTGCGCAGCAGCATCCACAGCGCACGGGCGACCTCGCCGGGCGGCAGGGCGACCCCGGGAGGGAAATTGCCCGTGAGATAGCCGTTCATCGAGAGGATCGTCGGTTCGTTGAGGGTCCAGTAATGATCGACCAGATCGCCGAAACGCGCCACGACCAACTCGACGAACTCGAGGAATTGTTTCACGGTCTCTACGGTCTGGAAATGGCCCTTGCCGGGGTCCTTGAAGTTCATCAGCCAGATCGGCGTGGTGAAGTGATGCAAGGTCAGGTAGGGAGTAAGGCCTTGCTCGCGCATGGCCAGGATCATGGTGCGATAGTGGGCGATCATGGCTTCGTCGATGCGGTCGCGTTCAGGCTCGATCTTGGACCATTCGATGGAAAACCGGTAGGCGTTGGTGTTGATCTGGCTTGCCAAGGCGAAATCTTCCCGGAAGCGCGTGAAATGATCGGTCGCCTTACCGTTCTTCTGCTTGCCGTGGATTTTACCCAGGGCTTCCCAGGCCGCCCAGTCGGAATGGAGATTGCCCCCCTCGACCTGGTAGGCAGCGGTCGAGGTGCCCCACTGGAAACCGGGAGGGAAATCGTATTCGGGGGGCTCCGCGGCCCTGGCAAGGAAGGGGATGGCCGTACAGGCGAGCAGCGCGAGGAGGGACCATCGGCTCATCGGGGGTCTCCGAACTCCATGAATGCGTCGCCTCTGTACCACGGAATCCCTCAAAAATCAACCCCACCCACACCCAGGAACCACCTTGCTCCTGACTTCCCTGTATTTCTTCAGTCTTGGGGTACAATTCAGGCTGTTCGTCACCGCATTGGGGTGGCGCCGACGGGGGTCCCCCGCCACGGTGGGTGCATGGATGCACACCTCCAAGTGGTGCGCAGGATGCCGCACCATCGGGCGCAAGCATGAGCATGGTGGGGGCGGCCGCAAGGATGCGGACCTCCAGCGCTGCGCAGGATGCAGCGGCGTCGGTGTGTGAGGCGACATGACCCCGTACCCAACCTAAGACTGAAGCGTTACGACTTCCCTCGACTCTCCTCTTGACAACCCCCGGCCGTTCTCGGTAGAGGGAACCCGCGCCTGAGTGATGGAATTGGTAGACGTGCTGGACTCAAAATCCAGTGGGGGCAACCCCGTGTCGGTTCGACTCCGACCTCAGGCATGACGAGCCAACGAGAGCGCACACTCCGCCGAGCGCGGATCAGGCAGGGCTAGGCCATGCCGGTGTGCGCTCTCGGCTTTTCTCCAACCCTCTACCTTGATCTCGGCCCATGAACATGAGTTCTCGAGCCGTGCCCGCTTACGACCTCCGCCTCCTCCGCGGCGTCGCGACCCTCGGGGTCCTTTTCATCCACAGCACCGGAGGCCGTTGCTTCGACTACGCCAACGTCGCCGAGTACGTCCTCCGGGTCCTCAATTTCTTCCCGCGCTTCAGTCTACCTCTCTTCGTCCTCATCTCCGGCTACTCGTTGGCCTCGGCCTATGGGACGAGGGGGAACCTTGGCCGCTTTTACCAGCGCCGAGCCCAGGCCATTCTCCCGCCGTATCTGGCCTTCTCTTCCTTCGCCTTGCTCTTCAAATATTCCTGCGTATGGAGGGGAACTCCTCGCGCTGCTGCAGAATTCTCTCCCTCGAGCCTACTCAACACGCTGCTCAACGGTTCAGCCTTCTACCATCTCTGGTTCCTCAGCACCTTGGTGGTGCTCTATGCGATGTTCCCCCTGTTCCGACACCTCCTCTCCCGCTGTTCGGGTCTAGCCGCGGGCCAGAGACTACTCCTGGTCTGGCTGGCTCTCCAGGTCGCCTGGAGTTTCCTCCAGGCCGCGTTGGGCGAACCACCAATCCTCGGCAACGTTGTCCCTCATATACTCAACGTCTTGATCATCCAGGGACTCTACTTCTATGCCGGCATGCATCTCGCCGTCCACCAAGGGTATTATCGTCGGCTCGCGACCGAGGTCTCTCCGTGGCTCTTCCTCTCGCTCCTCACGGCAATGCCGTTCATCTATATGACCTCTTGTCCGGAACCCGGTTTCGATACCCCTCTGCGCACCCTCCAACTCGCCTGCGGCGCGATGCTCCTTCTGCGATGGCTCCCCATCCTCGAAAGACCGGGACGCTTCAATACCTTCCTCGACTACTGTGCAGCCAACTCCTTCGCTCTCTACCTGGTCCACCCCCTGGTCCTCGACGGTTTCGTCAGGCTCTTGGCCTTCCGAGGCCTCAACGCCCATACCCCGGCGCTCGTGCTGCCAACCCTCCTGACAACCTTGGGGTTAACGCTCCTCGCGGTAGCAATCCTTCGCACGTTACCGGGCCGCCGCTATCTCATCGGCCACGACCGTTGAACGAGCTCCTTCAGCGGTGCGCACGCGCATAGCACTGAGGACAGCGATGCCCACAGACGTGGCCCAGGGGTCCATGCTCGACCGAGCGGCCAACATCCAAGGCCCTCGTGCAACCACAGCCTTTGTTCCGGCGTTGGCCTTTGTCCGGACTCTCGCTGGCCCCAGGACCGAAGAGGGCGTTGAGCCTGGCTCCGTCGACGCAAGCGCCGGCCGAGCATCCTTCCCGATCGGCGAGCAGGGGTTCAGCGCAGGTCCTGACCCTCAAACCCATTGATGCTGCAAGCCCCTGGAAACGCTGGATGACCCTCTCATAGACAGGCCGACCCTCAGGGCTGCCGGGGTTTGCGAAAACCAAACCTCTCGCCTTCGCTCGCACCTCGGCCCGGGGATAGGGGTCATACAAGCTGGTCGTCACCTCGGGAAGCCCCAGCGCCGCAATGGCGGCGAAGATCCGTTCGAGAGCGGCCGCCGGAGCATTGTCCCGCCAATCCGTCTCTCCGAGCCTCCGGTACACGATCAGTGGATCCACTGCCACGGTGACCGCTCCAGCGGTTGCCCCCTGTACCAGGTCCTCGAGCGTGCGGAGTTGGAGGTCGACCGGCGGGGCGAAGGGTTTGCACCAGGGATCGTCGGGCATGATGGTACAGCGGTACCAACAGCGATACCCCAGTCGCTCCACCTCCCGACGTCTGGGGAGCCAGGCGGAAAAATTCTGACTCCACAACCCGAGGCTGTGGATGTCTGCCGGTCCGAAACGGAGTTCCCTGAGAGGTTGGCGCGGAGGTTGGGGATAGAACCTTCCCCTGCGCAGACCCTCGACAAGCTCGTCGAGATGGAAGGCTGGCAGGTCGCTCCTCCTGCTGGCCACGAGGACAAGGCGCCCCCCCCCTTGGCGTGCGGCGACCTCCGAGGCGTGCAAGACCTCGGTAGGGACGGGGGTTCGACCTCCCGCCTCAAGCCGAGAATTCGTTCCGTTGGCTTCGTCCATGCTGCACCTCTGATCGTGAGAAGAGGGCATCCTGCGTTCTGTCCCACAATGCTTGCCCCCGCTGGACCCGATCAGTATACTCGGCCGTATGGTATCGAGACCATTTTCCATGAAGCGCCCCTTCCTCTTTCTCGCCGTCGGCCTCCTCCTCGCCGGTTGCCAGGGTACTCACCATGCCCCGACCGGGCCGGGTCTCGCGTTCCACGACAAGGCCTTGCTCATGGCAGTGCTCTGGCACCAGACCTCGGCCGAATACCGGGCCTTGTGCTACCAAGCCTTCAACATTGCCAGGGAACGCCTGGAGGAAGCGCTGGCGCATCCGTCCGACCGCCCTCGCGCCGTGATCATCGACGTGGACGAGACCGTGCTCGATAATGCTCTCTACGACGGGTATCTGGTCCTCAACCCCGAACAGTACCCCGAAGATTTCTACCGTTGGCTCCGGAACGGCCCTCCTCGGTTGATCCCCGGCGCCGCCGACTTCCTCGCAGCGGTGGATCGGGCCGGCGTGGCTATTTTTTACCTGACCAACCGCCGCACCGTCACCGCGGAGGACACCCTTCGGCAGTTGTCGGTATTGGGCCTGCCGCAGCTCGGCCCCGACCGTCTCCTCCTCCGCACCGGTCAGGGGCGCAGCAAGGAAACCCGCCGCGCCTCGGTCGGAGCAACCAACGACATCGTGCTGTTTGTGGGCGATGATCTCAACGATTTTTCCGATCATTTCCAGGGGGATTCGATCGAGGCCCGCAAATCCGCCGTCGACGAGCACCGATCCGATTTCGGCCGACGCTTCGTGCTTTTACCAAACGCCGTGGGAGGGAGTTGGGAAAAAGTCCTCTATCACGACAACGACCTCCACCTTGTCGAGCTGAAAGATCATTTCCGAAAACACTACCTCGAGGCCTTCTCCCCTGCTCCGAACGCTCCCGAATGACACGAGGCGGATTCGCCTTTCCGAAACACGCCGTTCGGCTTCTCGAATCCTGCGTTGGTACAACTCTGACTGGTTCTATTTTCGCTATGTTATTCAACGGCTAAACTGAATAACCAGCGACGGCACGAGCCCTGCTAACGAGGTTCCTCAGCGACCTCGAACCTGCAAGAGAGGCCGAGAAGGTCGCGTGAACCACTCGCTCGAGGAGGGACCATGCTCGCCGTTTCCAGCTTGCTTCTGTTCACCCTGACGACTGCCCTGCCCACGGTTCCCAACCGGGATCCGCTGTACGACGACATCATACCGGCTCCGACCGCCATGATCCTCGAGGATCCGCTCCTGTTGCAACCCGAACCCGCCGGCACCGTGCTCTTCGACCAGGACCTGCTCCAGCCCTGACGTTCGATCGGGAGAACCCGCCCGGCCGTTGTGGCTGGGTGCATGCCTACAGTCTTGGGTGGTTCGAGGGGTCCTGTCACCTCTCACCCCCACCATGCTCATCCTTGCGCGTGGCGGGGGACCCCCGTCGGTGCCACCCCAACATGGTGACGAACAACATGCAATCCCCCCCCCAAGACTTGCAGGGTTACGGGTGGGTTCTCTTCCAACTTGCGGTTCGGTCCTCCACCTGGCACCATGGTGCAACGAGTGGCCCCCTGAGAGGCAGACCATGCACGATGAATCTTCCTTCGACGACGAGAACGAGAGCGGCCAGGACCACGAAGAACCCATGCTCTTCCTCGGCCAACGCGACCTCCACGACGCCCATCGCATCCAGGCCGACCTGGCCGAACGCGGGGTGACGGTCGACCTGGTCCACGAGGGTGAACACTGCTCGCGCGGCTGTAAGATCACGGTCGAGGTCTGGTTTGCGGAGAGCGGCCTCCCCATTGTGCGAGACTACCTCGGGGAAGAGTGGCAACGCGATGCCGGAGACCTCGCGTACGATCCGACGCTCGCGGCGGCGGTCTTCGATCCGGACAAACCGGAGACGATCTGCCCCGCCTGCGGTACGACCTTTGCCACGACCTTGTCCGAATGCCCCGAGTGCGGGCTCGGCTTCGGCGATCCCTGAACCAGGACGACCCGATCACGAGGGAGCGAGGACCAGCCGCACCGGACAATGATCCGACCCCCCGACCTCGCTCAGGATGGAGGCTTCGGCAACCCGGGGTTTCAAGTCGCCGGATACGCAGCAGTAGTCAATTCTCCAACCGATGTTCCTCCGCCGCGCTCCGCCGCGATAACTCCACCAAGTATAGTGCCCGCCCTCGGCGGAAAAGAGACGGAAGGTGTCGAGGAAACCTGCACCGAGGATCGAGGAGAAACCGGCCCGCTCTTCATCGGTGAAGCCCGGATTGCCCCGGTTGTCCTCGGGTCTGGCTAGGTCCCGTTCCTCGTGCGCCACGTTCAGGTCTCCGCAGAACACCACACCTTTGGTCGCACGAAGGTCCTGGAGGTAGGCCAAGAAACCCTCGTCCCAGGCCTGTCGGTAGCGGAGCCGGGTCAGGCCGTGCCGGGCGTTGGGCGTATAGACCGTGACCAGGTAGAAGCTCGGGTATTCGCAGGTAAGGACCCTGCCCTCTGCCTCGTCCTTGCCGAAGGGCATGTCCCGGACCACCCGAAGGGGAGGCACCCGGGTCAACACCAGGGTTCCAGAATAGCCCGGTTTGGCGGCGGGGTGCCACAGGTGGTCGTAGCCCGGCAAGACCTCACCGACCTGCGTCGGCAGGGCTCGGACTTCTTGCAAGCAAAAGGCGTCGGCGCCCTCAGCATGGGCGAAATCCCGAAAGCCCTTCCCAAGGATAGATCTCAACCCATTGACATTCCAAGAGACTATCCGCAAAGGCTCGCAGGCGCCCATGCCCGCTAACCGACCACGGTGCGCATCCAACCATACCGGTCTTCCAGATCACCGTACTGGATACCCTGGAGGGTCTTGATCAACCCGGTGCAGATCGGACCGGCCTTGTCCGTGCTGCCGAAACGGAACACCCGATCCCCATGAACCAGGGTGTGGACCGGCGTGATCACCGCTGCTGTGCCGACCGCACCGACCTCGACGAAGCGGGCGAGGTCCTCGAGCTCGACGTCACCAACCATGACCTCCCTGCCCTGAGCTCGGGCCAGGACCTGCAAACTTGCGTTGGTCACGCTGGCGAGGATGCACTCAGGAGCATGAGGAGTGTAATACATACCGGCGGCATCGAAGGCGATGAAGTTCGAGGTCCCGAACTCGTTGATGAGGTGGCGTTTCGTGGGGTGGGTATAGAGGCAGAGGGAATACCCCTCGCTGCGGGCGCGCAACAAGGGGAGGAGACTTGCGGCATAGTTACCGCCGGCCTTGGCGCTGCCCGTGCCGAGGGCCGCCGCCCGGTCGTAGTCATCGACAATCAAGCCCTTCACCGGAGCGAAGCCGTGCTGGTAGTAAGGTCCGACCGGGGTGACGAGGACCAGGAAGCGATAGCTCAGGGAAGGACTGACCCCAATGATCGGGTCGGTACCGAGCAGCAGCGGCCGGACGTAGAGGGCGGCCCCGGTGCCATAGGGCGGCACATAATCGAGGTTCTTCCTGATCGCCAGATCGCAGGCCTCGAGAAACAGTTCTTCGGGCGGAGCCTGCATGCACAGGCGCATGGCCGAATACTGCATGCGGCGTGCGTTCTGTTCGGGCCGAAACAAGACGACCTTCCCCGCTTTGGTCCTGAAGGCCTTGAGTCCTTCGAAGATTTCCTGTCCGTAGTGCAGACACGTCGCCGCCACGGGGACAGTACAGGTGGGTTCGGCTACGGTACAGAGGGGACCCCAGGCCCCCTTGGTGAATTCGGTCTGGATATAACAATTGGTCGGCAGGTAGGCGAACGGCAGGTTTCCCCAATCGAGTTGCATGACCCCTCCTTCCCGGCTCTCGTACACACAGTCCCACGGGGCACCCTAGCATGTCTGGAAAAAATTGAAAGCCTTTCGGGGAAGGTAAATACATGTTGAATTTCATTGCGGTTACAACAGCGACAGGGCGCTAGGAGGAACCTCCCCCCGGCAAGCCTCACGGAGCCTCGGGAGGGATACTCTTGCTGACCTCTTCGCTAATTGCAAGAGCACTGCAGAACGTGGAGAGTAGCCGAGGCCAGGTACCCAGTCCCGGCTCTCGCCACCTCACTACGCGGGGATCGAATGTGATGATCGCATCGACACCTCGGAGGCTTGGTTGGGCCTGGGCGAGATCTAGGGTTAGAGATGGAATCGAGGCCAATCGGCTGCTCGGTCCACCCGCTCACGAATGGCGAATGGATCATCTCATGCTCCGTACAAGTCGTTTACAACCTGACCTGGAGTATTCTCCTCTCTGAAACCTCTCACGCGATCTACCCCATCGACGGTGTCGTGACGGTGGCCGCGCCGGGGGGGGCCTGGGTAGAATACAAGATCGAAACCAAAATTTTACGTCTCATCGATGTCGAAAATACCGCCACCTCTTGGAAAAGCTGTCAGTAAGACGGGACCGGCACTACTTCTCATTTCGAAATGCAGTTGTTACCACTACGGTGAACTCAAGAACGAAGGAGGGTGAAAATGCCCAACGGTCGCCCCGGCATGAATGGGCTCTTGTATGTACAGTGGCGGCTGCTCGAGTTGCTCGCGACCAAGGGCCGCAGCTACAGCATCGCCGAGCTGGCCACTGTCCTGGCCGATTGCCGCGGTGGCGAGGCCCTCGCCGCACACTATTTTCTTCCATGAGGACACCAGATGTCCCTCAGCGGGGGTAGGGTGGTTGACGGAAGAGGGGTCGAGGTGCATCGTATCATCAATCTTGCCGTTTCTTTCAAGAGGCTAGTACATATCGCCGATGCCGTTGCCTCTCGCGAAAAGCTCACCCACGGTATCGGCGCGACCAAAGCTTTCGGTTATGGCGTGATGATCGATCGACGGATTCTAGGGAGGCGGTGACATGCCCAACGACCTCATCGTCTTCAAAGGCAAAGAAATCCGGCGAACGCTGCACAACAACGAATGGTGGTTTTCGGTTGCCGATGTTGTGGTGGTACTGACCGACAGTATCGACCCACGGCAATACATCAAGAAAATGCGCCAACGGGATCCGGAACTCGATACCTACTGGGGTACAATCTGTACCCCACTTGAACTGATCGCACTCGATGGGAAGAAGCGGAAAACCAACTGCGCCAACACCGAGGGAATCTTCCGTATCATCCAATCCATCCCCTCGCCCAAGGCCGAGCCCTTCAAGCGTTGGTTGGCCAAGGTTGGCTACGAGCGGGTCCAGGAGATCGAGGACCCCGAGCTGGCTACGGCGCGAACCAAAGAAATCTACCGCGCCAAGGGCTACTCCGAGGTGTGGATCGAGAAACGACTGCGTGGTATCGCCGTGCGGGCCGAGCTGACCGACGAGTGGAAGAAGCGTGGGGTTCAGGGCCAGCCCGAATACGCCATCCTGACTGCCGAGATCTCGAAGGCTGCCTTCGGCCTCACCCCGTTCGAGTACAAGGAAATCAAGGGGCTCGTGCGCGAGAACCTGCGCGACCACATGACCGACCTTGAACTCATCTTCTCCATGCTCGGCGAGGCTGCCACCACCGAGATCGCGCGGAAACGGGATGCCCAGGGGTTCGACCAGAACAAAGTAGCAGCCCACAAGGGCGGTACCATCGCCGGGGAAGCGCGAAAGAACCTGGAAACCGAGGCCGGTCGATCGATCGTGAGCGCCGAGAACTATCTCGACGAACCCGAGGGACAAAAGAGATTGAAACCATAACAACATCCCCCTCGATCAACCCGCGCCACCTCGACCGGGAGCTGGAGCGCGGCTGAAGAAGGCCGCGCGATCATCTCGTAAAAAAAATCGCACCCACGGACACCGGATGTCCCTCAAGGGGGGTAGGGGGATCAGAAGAATCATCTCACTGTCAACGAGGTTGTCATCGCCACATGCATGAAGTACTACCGATCCAACCAACACTCTGAAGGCTGAGCCATCATCATGACCGAGACAAGCGTGCTCAACGAACGTTTTCATCATGGTCTCGTTATAGGGCTCGATGTCGGAACCGCCGGGCTAGGCTGGGCAGTGCGCCGGGGTCCTGATCTCCTCGACCTCGGTGTGCTGGTAGTGCCAGAGAAAGTGGGAAATCTCGAAGAGCGGCGTACCCTGCGTCGTATGCGCAGGACCATCCGCAGCCGACGCCAGAGGATGCAACAACTCAGGGCGATGCTTACCGAGGTCGGTTTGCCAAGTCCCGGGGCAAACGCGGAACTAGATAGCCCAGCGGTCTTGCGCCTTCAGGCCTTGAACGGCGAACCATTGCGCCCCGAAGAGCTGCACGCCGCCCTGTTCCACCTCTGGAAGCACCGGGGCTGGCTCGACGCATGGTGGAAGAAGAAGACAGTGGAACGGACGGCGGATGACGAGCCTGAACTGACGGCCGAGCAGAAGACGGCTCAAAAAGAGGCCAAGGAGACCGCTGCGCGGATCGCTGGGCTCCTAGCCGCCATGAAGGACCGGGGGTGCCGTTTCGCCTGCCACTACCTCGCCCTGAAGGAAGGCCGCTGGGATCGCACCATGGGGTGCTTGCCACGGCCGAAGCCTGGCCAGGCCATTGCGCCGGAGGGGCATAAGAACCTTATCTTCCCTCGCGAGTTGCTCCGCGAGGAGTTTCTGGCCATCGTCGAAGCCCAGCGTGAAAGGTGGCCCACCCTCTACGTAGCCCGCGAACGCATCTTGTACGGCGCGTGGGGAGAGGACAGTCACCACCCTGCACCGGAAGCGGCGGGTCGACAACATCGCCTCCACGGCGGGGTCTGGCACCAGCGACAAGCCCGCTTCGACAACCGCAAGCCGGGGAAGTGCGTGGCCTGTGGGGTGAACAACGTCTGCCGGGCCGATGCCCCCGAGTTCGCCGAGGCCCAGCGGGCGATTGTGCTCGGGAATTACAGGGTGTTCTCCGCCGTGCAGGGTAAAGCGGTACCGGTGGGCCAGGCTGCACTTCCCGAGCTGGCCGACATTCTCGCCAAGCACCAAGCCGGATTGAAAGAGTTGCGCGCGCTGGCCAAGACCGGTGGGTACACACCACTCGAACCGGGTATCAAGAAGAAGGATCAGGCTCGCGACCTCTTGGTACAGCAATGGGCAGACCGGAACGGGTACGAACTCCTGCCAGGGCAGCAACTCACTGCCAGGAAACTGAGCGATGGTCGCTGTGCTTTCTGTCGCCCCTGTTTGCGCGCTGTGCGGTACGAGTACGAGCGGACGGGGACCATCCGCACCTTCCAACCGCTGCTCCGTCGGCCAGGAGAATCGCTCGCCAGCGCGCGCGCACGGTACGTGCGAGAGCTGCGCAACCCTCTGGTCCGCCAGCGGGTCGAGGCGCTGGACCGGTTGCTCGATCGGCTCGAACGGGACCATGGTTCGCCAGCGGTGATCGTGGTCGAGGCAGTGCGTTCGCTGGGGCTGGGCAAGAAAGCAAACGACGACTTGAAAAAGAAACAAGCCACTCAGCGCGAGGAACGCGAGGCAGCCAGACAGGAGGCCGCAGAGCATCACGCGGCAGGCAGCCAGGCCGTGCTCCGTTTCCGCTTGGCCAAAGAGGTAGGGAAAGTCTGCCCCTACTGCCACCAGCCCTTTCATGCCGATCTTGCCGACGCCGAGATCGAACACATCCTGCCGCGGGCCCTCGGGGGGAGCGACCAGCAGGTCAACCTCACCGTCGCCCACACCCACTGCAACCACGAGAAGCACGATCAGCTACCCCATGCTGCCTGGGGCGAGGCCGATCGTTGGCCGTGCCTCGAACGCTTCGCCCGTGAGCATTTCAAGGGCCTCAAGCTCCAGTTGTTCCTTCACCAGGGCAACCCGGAGGAGGCGCTCGCGCTGCTCGCACCGCCTGCTGACCTGACCCAAACCGCCTATATCGCCCGTGCCCTCCGCGGCTTATGCCTGCTCCGCCAAAACTGGCTCACCCCGGAAGGCCGCGACCCCAGCGACCAGCCCGGTGGACCCGGACAGTTCTTCCAACTCACCAACGGCTATCTCACCGCCGGCATCAGACGTTGCTGGGGACTTGATGAACTACTGCCCTCTGCTCTGGATGACGAAGGCGGCAAGAACCGCCACGACCTGCGCCATCATGCCCTCGATGCCGCGGTCATCGCCTGTACCTTGCCCTGGGCTGCCCATCAACCTCTCTCGCGGGGGGGATGGCGGGAAGCACCACCCTTCGGTTCGGCACGTCGCGAGCAGTGGCGCACCCCCTTCGACCATCTTCGGTCCCAGATCAGAGCACGCGTCCCGGATATCGTCCCCACGCAGAAGGTGGGGACTTCGGCGAAGCAGAAGATGATGAACACCACGGCCTACGGACCGCGGCCGCAGCGCGACCGCAAAGGCAAGGAAACTACGGTACTGGTGACGCGCGTCCCGTTAGTCCAGTTGAAAGAGAAACAGCTCAATGACATCTATCCCCAGGTCCTAATGCGCTACATCGCCGCGGCATTGTCCGAATTTCGCCGCACCCATGGCGACGAGCATGCATTTCAACAGAAAGCCCCCAACACGGGGAAACTCAGCCCGGCTTTCGTTGCAACGCTACATAATCCAGGAACTGGTCGTCCCATTCACAAGGTCCACGTGTTGGGTAAGGACCCTGCTGCCTGTAGAGAGGTGCGTCCGAATGTCTTCGTCGAGTACACCGATGCTACTGCGTATCTGGTCTATCCTGATCCAAAGAAGGGAAGGACCTGGGCAGTCTACCTGGTGAAACCTTGGGAAAAGCTCGGACAACTGCGTGCTAGTTTTCCCACGCCGGTTTATGTCTTTCAGAAAAAGCAGCTCATCGAGTTCCCAAGAGAAGTGGTTGTGAGCGCTACCAATAAAGCCCAAGCTGGGAAGTACCGATTCATGTCATGCAATAAGAATGGGAATGTACGGCTTTGCCCAGCACACATCGTACAAGGGAAAGAAGGGTTTCTCAGCGCAGGCTTGCCATACTACGGCTTCGAGTTGCATATCCGTCACTTAATGGAGGCACTCGGCTATGGGGCATCACCTCCTCCACCTGCTGAAGCCGGGGTTGCAGCTCACCCTCGCCCAGAACCGCCTCATCCTCAACGACGGCGCGGTTGACGAGCACAACTTCCCGCTCGAAGACCTGGCCGCGGTGATCGCGGTGAGCTTTCAGGGCACGCTCTCACTGCCGCTGCTCTCTGCCTTGGCCGAACACAAGGTTCCGCTCTTGGTGTGCGACGCCAGGTATCGCCCGGCAAGTTTCACGCTGCCTTGCCACCAAGCCACCTCAACAGCCACCCTGCGCAGGCAGGTGAATCTCAATGCAACCTGGAAGACACGGGTTTTTCGCCTGTTGATTCAGGCCAAGCTTCGCGCTCAGGCCCGCTGTTTACTGGTTTTAGAAGAGGACCCTGGTTTCCTCCCCGCGTTGGCCGAACGGCTTGCGGACGAGAAGGCTCGGGCCGCCGAGTCACGGGGCGCCCGCTATTATTGGCCGCGCTACCTCGCCGCCTGCGAAACCGCCGAACGCCGTCGCACCCCGGGTTGCGGCAGTGGCGCAAACGGCAGATTGGATTACGGCTATGCGGTGCTGCGTGCCCTGATTCTGCGCTCTCTTTATGTACACGGGCTTATCCCAGCCCTTGGAGTGGGCCATGCGGCTAAAGCCGGAAGTTTTGCCCTGGCCGACGACCTGATCGAGCCGCTGCGGCCGATGATCGATCTTGCCCAGTGGCAATTCTGCCGTCAGCAGGCCCCCGTGGAAGATGAAGCCGCGGCGTTCCGAGCCTGGGCGCGGGCTGCCGCTGCGTGTTGTGTACAAAAAGTCCTATCGAAGCGCAAGGTCACCGACCTGCTCCACGGCGTCGATCGCATGGTCCAGAGCTTCTGCCGGGCGATGGGCGAACGCTTGCCCAGTTCGCTCGAACTACCCGAGTTCCTTCCCCAGACCGCGCCGCTCCTTCCGGCTTCGTCTGTGCCCAAAGCCTCACGAACTGCACGGCGCAGGTGATGCCGTGCCGCGTCCGCACACCTACCCTTGGCGTTCCGAGCTACGCATGGCTTGGCTGGTGGTGATGTTCGACCTGCCGGTCGGGACCAAGGAAGAACGGCGCATCGCCACACGCTTCCGCAAGGACCTCGAACGAGACGGCTTCAACAGGATCCAGTACAGCGTCTATGCTCGGGCCTGCCCCAGTCTGGCTAAGGTCGAAACCCATCTTCGCCGGCTCCGACCACCACAGGAGGGCGAGGTGCGCGCGCTGGTGCTGACCGATCTACAATGGTCGGCTATGCGGGTCTTCTTCGGCGGCAGAGCCAAGGAACCGGAACGACGTCCCGAACAACTGCAGTTTTTTTTCTAGGTGTCAGGGGAGAGAAAGAAGTGACCTCGCGACCCCCGGGTCCTGCCGAGCAGGAGAGCCTGGGGTTGGTCAGCTTATGTGGGAGGCTCTCGAAATTTCTTGCGAATTCCTTTAGTGCCTAAAACGCACCAAAGGAATTCACATTTCAAAAGGTTGAAGGAATGCTGGCTTCAAAGCATTTGATTCGAGAGCAGTCCCAAACTCCGGCCCGATAGTCCTGCTCTGCTCGCTGGGCTTCAAAGCATTTGATTCGAGAGCAGTCCCAAACCCAACGGCACAAACATGCTCGTGGAGAGCGGGCTTCAAAGCATTTGATTCGAGAGCAGTCCCAAACGAGCAAGGTCGTTGATAGAACAAACAAGGTCGGCTTCAAAGCATTTGATTCGAGAGCAGTCCCAAACGAGTGTCCCACTCGATAAACTCGACATTAGGGCTTCAAAGCATTTGATTCGAGAGCAGTCCCAAACCGTGCGTTGTCTACGCCGAGGACACGTTCGCGGCTTCAAAGCATTTGATTCGAGAGCAGTCCCAAACATGTCGAGGAGCACAACACTGCCGACCTCTGGCTTCAAAGCATTTGATTCGAGAGCAGTCCCAAACTCATCCGATGCCGTACCGCGACGGTCCCCGGGCTTCAAAGCATTTGATTCGAGAGCAGTCCCAAACCCGATGGGAAGCTGCACAAGGTCGTGGGTTGGCTTCAAAGCATTTGATTCGAGAGCAGTCCCAAACGTGCCGCTGATCACGGCCGTTACATAGGAGGGCTTCAAAGCATTTGATTCGAGAGCAGTCCCAAACCCACTCGCTCCCCACCCGTTGTTGCCTCCAGGCTTCAAAGCATTTGATTCGAGAGCAGTCCCAAACGTAATAGACCCCGTCCGTAGCCGATGCAACGGCTTCAAAGCATTTGATTCGAGAGCAGTCCCAAACGGGATGGTGGTGGTACATTACCGCATCCGGGGCTTCAAAGCATTTGATTCGAGAGCAGTCCCAAACCGAACTGCAACGGCGCCTTCGAGAGACCGTGGCTTCAAAGCATTTGATTCGAGAGCAGTCCCAAACAGAGCGGCATCACTATAGTAGTGATTGGCTGGCTTCAAAGCATTTGATTCGAGAGCAGTCCCAAACCCCGATATCGACGGTATGACCGTGCCATCGAGGCTTCAAAGCATTTGATTCGAGAGCAGTCCCAAACCAACTGGGGGCTTGGAAAGAAAGAAGCCTGGGCTTCAAAGCATTTGATTCGAGAGCAGTCCCAAACGATATTTCAAGGTCCTCATGATCCAGCTGCGGCTTCAAAGCATTTGATTCGAGAGCAGTCCCAAACACATGACTCAGGTGACTCAGATGTTTTAGGGGCTTCAAAGCATTTGATTCGAGAGCAGTCCCAAACTCACAGTTTCGCAGGGTGAGCAATGCATCGGGCTTCAAAGCATTTGATTCGAGAGCAGTCCCAAACTGCACGCTCAACTCTGTATCACACTGGCTTACCCCCGATCCTTGATGCACCCCGGTTCAGGGACAGCCTCGTTCCGGTTCACTTGTCAAAGAACTACTGAATGCTTCATCGTTGCTTGTTTCTAGCTGCCTGTCAACGAATGAATCCCACGTGAATGGATCCCACCTTAGCCCTCGTCATTCCTAATTCAGCAGTCAGAAGAATCACCCCCTGTGGTCATTCAACATCTTGTATGTATGTCATCCTTATGAAACACAAGGGGTGCTGCCTGGATCCCTCCTGCAACTTTACAACCGAGCATCGGGCGCACGGCCGTGCGCCCCTACGATACTCTCTTCCCTGGCGCAATTGGATTTCGGTTCACCGATTCGCCTCTTCGAACGATCGTTGATCTTGAATGTGTATGTATTCGTTTCCATTGATGATCACCGGTGGTGCGGCGGATGCTTGGGGATACATCCGTGAGCTTAAGTACCAACCTCCGCGAGCGCCGTGACCAGCAACTCTACAGTAGCACCCCTGGTGGTAACCAACCTCGGTTCTGGTCTTTTCCATGCGCCAATGTCAACGTATAGGTTGACATTTCGGCTATCATGACCTTAACCTTGGTGGTGTTCCCAGGCTTGAGGACTGAAGAACAGACCGTCTGGAAGCTGCGCATTGTACAGCGCGATGGGCGGGATCATGTGCAGGAAGAACTCAACCGGTGGCGCACAGAAGCGAAGGGCGACTATCGCAAGATTCTCAAGGTGGCAAGGGTGGTAGCAGGGTCCGACATGGTGCGTGACCCCAAAAAGGTCAAGCGGGGGGAAGGCGAGGGCCTGGGTGACATCTATGAAATACGCGCCGACAAGGGACACGCGCGGGTATTCTTCTTCTATGACCACGTTGACGGCACGGCCGTTGCGGTCTGCACGAACACGTACTGGAAGACCAAGGCGAGCAAGACCGAGCAAGAGAATGCCTTCCGCAGGGCTGCCCAGTTGCGGGCGCTTTGGATAAAGATGTCGAGGAGCTGACCATGAGCAACCGCGAGAAAGATGCTACTAGTTCCCTGAACCGGTCCTGGGCCATTCCTCACGAATTGGAACAGGAAGCCGAAGAACTCTTTGCCGACGCCACCGCGCCCAGCCCGGAGGCCCAGGCGGAGCTGACCTGCGCCGGGCGCGAGCTTGCGCAAGACCCAGCCTTTCAAGCTGAACTGGCCCAAGCCTTCTTCGTCGAAGACTTGCTGCGCGCCCAGGAACGCGCGGGTGTGAGCCTGGCGCAGCTCGCTGCCAAGGTCGGCGTCTCCCGGCAGTACATGAGCCGCATCGTCAACGAGGACCGCGCGACCAACTTCACCATCGAAAGCATGGCCAAGATCAGCGCGGCCTTGGGTTGCACGCTAGCCGTGCGCATGCTTCTACCGGGGGAGAGCCTGCACCTCAAGGCTACGTGGGAGTATGAACAGGAAGGCACAATGCCAATACCTGTGTTGGTCCCACAACAGGCGGCCAAGGCAATTGTCAACCCCGGCGCCGCCTTCACTGATAACAAGTGAGACCCACTCCTAAGACCCACTCCTCGTTGGACTTAGCTTCTGCAGCGATTTTTGCAGCACTCCGACCCCCACTCACTCCATACCGAAAAGCAGGCATTGAGGTCATAAGGATAGAAATGCAGACCGGTGACGGTCAACCAGAGCGAAGACCAAAGCACCCCGGAGGTGAAATCAAGAAATGAAATAATGGTGTTGTACATGTGCAGCTATGGAATTCGCCGCTCTCCGGCCCTGGCGTGGCTGGATTCCTCGACCAAGCTGCGAGAATCACCCT